>Ga0163144_10006754_pt1 | contig 25257 bp, 20 predicted proteins | sample OliLak19BULKMAT1_FD_123175 | JGI IMG/M metagenome (GOLD analysis project Ga0163144, IMG submission 123175) | Freshwater microbial mat bacterial communities from Lake Vanda, McMurdo Dry Valleys, Antarctica - Oligotrophic Lake LV.19.BULKMAT1 | ecosystem: Environmental > Aquatic > Freshwater >... | reverse complement strand
GGGGGCGCCGGTGAAGAACCCCGCCGCGGGTGGGGGGGTGGCGGCGGGCCGCGGGGCGAGCGCCGGCGGGGGGGGGGGCGGGGGGGGGGGGCCAAGGCCCCGCCGCGGGGGGGGGGCGGGGGGGGGGGGGGGGGGGGGGGGGGGGGGGGGGGGGGGGGGGGTGCTGAAGCTCGGATTATGGCCCTCGGCTCCGAGCTGCTTGAGCGCGCCCGCGGCCACAAGACCGGCGTGCTCAGCGCCGCGTTTTACTCTGATGCACTGATGAACTGGAGCATGAAGGACCCGAACTTCAAGGTGCAGATGTTCCGGTTTGTTGACTGCTTCCCGGTCTTGCGTGAGACCGACGACATCTACGACCATCTGCAAGATTATCTGACCCAGCCGGGGGTCACGGTCCCGGGCCCGATCGCCGCGGCCCTCAGCGCTGGCAAGCTGGCCAAGGGCCTCGCGGTCTCGACGATGCGTAAGCAGATCGAGGGCATGGCCGGCAAGTTCATCGCGGGCTCAGACGCCGCCAGCGCGCTTGGCAACCTCAAGGGTCTGTGGAACGACGGCATCGCCTTCAGCGTTGACCTGCTGGGCGAGGCGTGCGTGAGTGACGCCGAGGCCGACGCGTACCGCGACAAGTACCTTGACCTGATCGAGAACCTGCCCGGTCAGGTTTCGGGCTGGAAGGGCAGCCAGCGGCTGGAGACCGACGCGCTGGGCGCGATCCCGCGCACGAACGTCAGTGTGAAGATCAGCAGCCTCAGCGCGCGGTGTGACCCGATCGACACCGAGGGCTCGATTCGCGACCTGATGACGCGGCTGGTGCCGATCCTTCAGGCCGCCGCGGGCAAGGGCGTGTTCATCAACTTTGATATGGAGCAGTTCGCGCTCAAAGACCTGACCCTCGAGCTCTTCGAGCGCTGCTGCGAGCGCGTCACGTTCGAGGCCGGGCTGGCCATGCAGGCGTACCTGCTTAGCGGGCCCGACGATGCGCGCCGACTTGGCGAGTGGGCAAGGCGGACCGGGCGGGTTGTGACCGTGCGGCTGGTCAAGGGCGCGTACTGGGATTACGAAACCATCAACGCCGAGGCGCGGGGGTGGCCCTGCCCCGTCTGGCCGACGAAGAAGCAGACCGACGCGTGCTTTGAGGTCATGTCTGGGCTCATCCTTGACTACGCCCCGCAGAAGACCGCGACGGGCACCAGCGGGGGCATCAAGCTGGCGCTGGGCAGCCACAACGCGCGGTCGATTGCCGCGGCACTGGCGGGGCTCGAAGCGCGCGGGCTACCCCGCAGCGCCATCGAGCTGCAGATGCTGCACGGTATGGCCGACCAGCTCAAGCACGCCGCGGCGGAGATGGGCCTTCGCGTGCGCGAGTACGTGCCCGTGGGGCAGATGATCCCCGGGATGGCCTACCTCGTCCGCCGTTTGCTTGAGAACACCAGCAACGAGAGCTGGCTGAAGGCTGGCTTTCTTGAGAACGCCAACGTCGCCACGCTGCTGGCCTCGCCGCACGCCTCGGCCTTCCCTGGTGCCGGCGCGCACACCGGCGACGCGAACACGATCCGCACCGCCGAGCCCAGCGCCACCAACCTTGACCGCGCGCCCGAGCGACACGCGCTGAGCCCCGAGGTTGACCTCAACTTTCAGGGCGCCCACGTCCGCCGGTTCTACAACGAGGCGTTCCGCGACTTTTCGCAGGCCCCGGTGCGGGCGGCGTTCGCGACGGCAGTCGCTGGCGCGGCCGTGCCCCGCGTGGCCAATGACCGCACCCCCGAACAGGCCCGCGCGATGGTGACCAGCGCCGATGCGGCCTTCGCGTCATGGCGCGACGTTGACGTTCGCACCCGCGCCGCGGCTTTGCTGCACGCGGCGTTAGAGATGCGCCGGCGACGCGACGAGCTCTCGGGCGTGATGATCAAAGAGACGAGCAAAACCTGGCGCGAGGCCGACGCGGACGTCTGCGAGGCCATCGACTTCTGCGAGTTCTACGCGCGCCTGGCGGTGCCGATGTTCACACGCCAGCGGATCGGGCGGTTCATCGGCGAGCTTGACGAGGTGGTCTGCGAGCCGCGCGGCGTCTGCGTGGTCATCGCGCCGTGGAACTTCCCGCTGGCGATCTGCTGCGGAATGGCCGTGGCGGCGCTGGTCACTGGCAACACGGTGATCGTCAAGCCCGCCGAGCAAACCCCCGGGATCGCCAAGCTCTTAGTCGAGATCATTCACCGGGGCATCGAGGCGGCCCTCAAGAGCGAAGCGAGCAAGGGGCAATCAGCGGTCAGCGCGAGCAACGTTCTGCACCTTTGCCCAGCGCCCGGTGAGACCACTGGCGCAAGTCTGGTGCGTGACGAGCGCGTGGCGCTGATCGCCTTCACCGGCTCGCGCGACGTGGGGCTTGACATCCTGCACGCCGCCGCGCCGCGCTCGCCGTTGAGCCAGCAGCAGCCCGGCCACCCGCTGCCCGACGGACGGGCGCTGGGCGCGCCCACCACGGCGCCGACGCACGTCAAGCACGTCGTCTGTGAGATGGGCGGCAAGAACGCCCTGATCATCGACACCAGCGCCGACCATGACGAGGCCGTGCTCGCGGCCCGGCACTCGGCGTTCGCCTTTCAAGGGCAGAAGTGCTCGGCCCTCTCGCGCCTGATCGTCGTTGACCCGCAGGGGCCCGACGGCCCCAGCATCAAGCACTTCCGCCAGCGGCTTGTTGAAGCCACCGGCGCGCTGGCTATCGGCGACCCGACCAAGCCCGGCACCGACATCGGCCCGGTCATCGACGCCGAAGCAGCCGCGAAGATCAACGGGTACATCGCGCGGGCCAAGGCCAGCGGGCTCAGCTGCTTCCAACTCTCGTTGCCAGCGAACCTGCCCGCGCAGGACGCGGGGCGTTACGTATCGCCAACGATTTTCTGGACCGTGCCCGAGACGCACGAGCTGGCGCGTGAGGAAGTCTTTGGGCCGGTGCTGGCGGTCATGCACGCCAAGAGCTTTGAGGATGCGCTGCGCATCGCCAACAGCCTGCCCTACAAGCTTACCGGCGGCGTCTTCACCCGCAAGCCCGCGCACCTTGAGCTTGCCAAGAAGCGCTTTCGCGTCGGCAACCTCTACCTCAACCGCGGCATCACCGGCGCGCTGGTCGCACGGCATCCCTTCGGCGGCTTCGGGATGTCTGGCGTGGGATCAAAGGCCGGCGGGACCGAGTACCTGCACCACTTTGTCGTCCCGCGCGCGATCGCTGAGAACACCATGCGACGCGGCTTCGCGCCCGAGGTTTGATAGGGATTCTCTATTAATCTTGCGCGCATGGGTATCGACTGGATATCCCCACGTTCCGCGCACTTCTTGGTTATGTCGCCTGTGATCTACATCGCCCGGCCCTGGCCCGTCCCGGATGTTGTCCGCGAACCAACGCAAAGGCGGCGCGGGCCGATCAAGCCAGCGCCGCCCGAGAGGTGTCACCATTGACGCGCACAAGCGTCAGGGAAGAGATCAGTCAGCACCGCGGATCGGTGCTCCAAACCCGCGGCGTGTGTAGGCCACAAGCCCGTGCTTGCTCGCTCAGCGACGACGGCGCAGCAGCGCCAGTCCGCCAAGGCCCAGCACCGCCGCTGCGCCCGGCGTAGGGATCACCGCGATGGCCGTCAGGATCGAGCCGCCGCCAATCTGGCCCACAAACGTGCCCGCGCCCGTGTTCAGGTTGATGGTCCAGAACGTGGTGCGCGCCAGCGCGACATCGCGCACCGCGGCGTACGCGATGCCCGTCGCGCCGCTGATATCAAAGCCCGCCATGTCGTTGAGGTCGGCCCCAACGCTGCCGACGGTTACCAGCCCGCCCGCGTTCGGCGGGTTCTGGATCGCCAGGATGTCCAGATTGGTGTCAATCACATACAGCGTCGTGGTCGTCGCGCCAGCAAAGTTGTTGGTGTACGCACCGCCCACGGCGTTGGGGTTCACGCCAAAGTTCAAGTCGCCCGCCACATAGTTCATCGCACCGTCAACTGCCGCCACCGCGCCGGTGATCGGGTTCAGACGCAGATTCTGGTCCGCGTCGCTGATCACGCGGATGCGATCAACTGTCGGGTTGAAGTCAAAGCCGAAGCTCGAGCCGTTCAGCGGCGTCGAGAACTGCGGGCCGACCTGCGTGGCCACGCCGGTGCTCACGTTGATCGTGTACAGGCGCGAGAAGCTGCCCATCGCGTACAGCTCGCCCGTCGCGGGGCGGAAGTCGATGCCGCGCACGACCTCGTTGGTCTGCATGCCCTGGATGGCGACGCCCGAGAGGATCGTCCCGGGCACCTGCGGGTTGAAGCGGATGAGCGTGTTGTCCTGTGTCACGCCGTAGACCTGATCGACCTGCGCCTGAGCGCTGGCGGCCAATGTGCCGACGGCCAGCGCCACGGCAAGTCCTGTGCGGGCAATAGAAAACGCCTGAACGCTAGTTTGAGCCATGATCGTCCTTCTCCTCGCGCTGAGCGCGACATACCGCGCGATGCCCGCACGAACGCCTCCCCGCGAACGCGGAGGTTTCTGGCCGTTCTGCTGCGCACCGACACGCTCTGCCCAGCTATCGGGGGACCCGCGCAATCGGTTTTTGGTCCCGTGCAGATTTCTTGCCTGGCGAGCGTTCGAACCCCTCATTCACTTGAATACCATCGAACCGCATGGTCGACACCTGCGTAAGGCCACCTCGAAGCGTTGATCGAGCCAAACCGTTCCCAGAGCAGCGTTCACTGAGCATGGTTTCTCCAAGCCCCATCCTGCCGCGAGTTGCCGCTGGCGACCGCGCCGCGGTCGAGGCGTGCATCAACGAGTACGCCGGGCTCATCCAGGCTCTTGCTGTCCGTTACCTCGGTCACGCCGGCCCCGACGTTGACGACGCGGTCCAGGACGTGTTTGTTGAGCTCTGGCGCTGCGCCGGCCGGTTCACTCCAGGTGAGGGTTCTTCCGAAGCCGCATTCATCGCCACAATTGCCCACCGCAGGCTGATTGACGCCCAGCGCCGAAAGGCCAGCGGGCTGCGGCTCGTCGCGGCCATTGAAAGCGGCACCCACGCCGCACCGTCAAGCACCGCCCGCGCCTCTGACCCCGGCGTTCACGCAGAGGATGACCTTCGCGCTGCTGCCGCCGCCCTCAACCAGCTCACTGAGCCAGTGCGTGAAGCGATGTATCTATCGTTTTTCCACGGGCTTACTCACAGCGCCATAGCCCACCGCACGGGCGTGCCCGTCGGGACGGTCAAGACGCGCCTGCGCCGCGGGCTCGTCGAAGTCCGCCGCGCGATCTTCGGCCCCGGGGCCGAGCAGGGTGCCGGCACCGCCGCCACGGGCCTCCGCCGCGCACCGAACGGGAGTGACGCATGAGCGACCTCACCCGTGACATCACGCGGCTCGAAGAGCTCCTCGCCGGCCTCGCCATCGGCGATCTCGCGCCCGAAGAGCACGCCGAGCTCCAGTCGCTGCTCGCGACCCGTGGTGATCAGACCAGTGGCAGTGCAGCAGACAGCGCAAGTGTGTCGGCTAGTCCAGCCGCGCGTGATCACCTCGCCGCCGGCGCGCTGGTCGCCGCGTTGGCCAAGTCGTCCGCCCCAGGCACGGTCGCAAGCGTCAGCCCCGCGCTGCGGACCAAGCTTCTCGCGCAAGGCCTCGCGCTTACGGGTGCGAGCAGCACAGGTGCGAGCGGTACTGGTGTAAGCAGCACAGGCGCGAGCGGTACTGGTGCAAGCTCTTCCGAGAACTCTCCAGCAGCCCCGCTGCACGCGCGGTTCGGCTGGATCGCCGCCGCCGCCGCCTTGGCCTTCGCCGCCGTTGGCTGGCTCCGCCCATCAGGCGTACCCGTCATTGCCACGTCTACTAGCACCTGGGCCCTGCGCCAGACGCTGCTGGCGGAGAACACCGACACGGTCGTGCTCGCCTTCAACAACACCGCCGACGAAGCCAGCAAGGGGCTCTCGGGCGATGTGGTCTGGAACCAGCGCCTGCAGGCCGGCTTCTTGCGCTTCCGCGGGCTGGCCAAGAACAACCCCAGCAAGGATCAGTACCAGCTCTGGATCTTCGACGGCGGTCGCCCCGCTGAGTATCCCGTTGATGGTGGCGTCTTTGACGCCGCCGCTGTTCGACCTGACAACGGCGACATGATCATCCCCATCGACGCCAAGCTGCTGGTCCGCAACCCGGCGGCATTCGCCGTGACCATCGAGCAGTCCGGCGGCGTGGTCGTCACCAAGCGTGAGCGCGTCGTCGCCTTGGCCGCCAAGCCCGCGCCAAAGCCCGATGAGAAGCCGTCTGACGCCCCCTCTGGAACCCCCGGTTCGCAGCCCGGCCAGTCACCGCCGCCCGAGTGATCCGCCAGAGACCCCGGCGGCACGCAGAATCCCTTGTCAAACGACAATCTTGACTTTTTTTTCTCGGCCTCAGCCCGGTCGTGTAGTATCTTCCATCGATAGGCGACTACTTGCTGGAGGTACCCCATGCGCAACCATCTTCCTTTTCCCAACTCTCTTAGCGTCCCAGGCCGAGCAATGCTCACAGTGCTGTGCGCGCTTGGCACCACCACGCCCACCCTCACGGCTCAGACTGTCGCGCCCTTCTACGCCGCCAACTACTCGATCGTGGACCTCGGCACGCCCCCCGGCGTCCCGGCCAACCTCGGTGGGATCAACTTCCTCGACAACTCAACGCTGATCATTGGCGGCGCAGCCAACTTCCCGACCGCGGCGATCTATCGCATCGGAGTCACCCGCAGTGCTAACGGCAACATCACCGGCTTCGTCGGCACCGCCACCCAGTATGCAGAAGCCGCTCGCATCGACGGCGGGCTCTTCACCATGCCCAACGGCACCATCGCCTTCACCACTTTCAGTGACAACCGCATCGGGCAAGTTGTTCCCGCGACCCTCTCCACGATCTACACAGAGCTCACCCCGCTAGGAGTTTCAGTTTCTACCGGCACCGGCACCGTCGTGCCGTCCGGCTTCCCTGGCGCGGGCAACCTGATCATCGGCTCTTACAGCGTCAGCAGCTGGCACCGCGTTCCCTACCTCGCCAACCCCGACGGCACCTACGCCTTCACCACCTCGATCGCAGGCCCCAACACCGGCGGCGGGCCCGAGGGTATCGTCTACGTTCCCACCAGCAGCCCGCTGTTCGGCACGCCCAGCGTCCTTGTCAGCGAGTTCTCGGCCGGTGCCGTCCGCGCCTATTTCGTAGACCCCGAGGGCTTCCCGCGCCCTGAGACCGCGCGCGACTTCATCACCGGCCTCGGCGGTGCCGAGGGCGGCGTGCGTGATCCCGTCACCGGCCAGTTCCTTTTCAGCACCTTCGGCGGCGGCAACCGAGTGCTGGTCATCCGAGGCTTCGGTGCGCCTGTGCAGGCCTGCGGCCTGAGCGACGTCGCAAGCCCCGGCCAAGTGCCCGGGCCCGACAACGAGCTGACCGCCGACGACATCATTCTCTTCGTGGGCTGGTTCATCGCTCGTGACCCACGCGCCGACGTCGCCGGCGGCGGGCTGTTCGGCGGTGGTGACGGCGAGTTCACCGCCGACGACCTGGTCCTGTTCATCCAGCGCTACACACGCGGGTGCAACTAGATCGCGCGATCACTTGATGGATTGAGCCCGCTGCTGGCTCTGAACTGGCACGTACTTCATCATCTCCGCCGGCACCTTGCGCAGCCCGCGCCGCAGCGCCTTGGCCAGCGCGTAACGCAGGCTCATGTCAACGCGCCGCTGCACATCCTCGGTCACCGGCACCGCGTGGCGCTCCATCGCCGCCAGCGCCCACGCCCACGCATGGAACTCTTCTAGGCACCGCGGCTTGTACCGCGAAAACCCGATGGCGTGGTGCCCGATCTCGTGCAGAAAGATTGCCGCCGACATCGGCCCCGCCGGCCTGGGCGATTCAATCACCCGCAGGACGCGACCATCGCGCGTGAGCATCTGAAAGGCCACACCGCTCATCGAACGCCGCCACTTGCGGACACGGATGCTGTGCTCCGCCAGCTCATGGGCGACTAGCCGGTCGTAGCGCTCCCGGGCCGGGGACTTGACTCCGGCCCGCGCCGACGACAAATCTGCCACCACATCCGCCGCGGGCTCGACAAGGTTTGTGAGCGCCAACGTCATTAACTCTGTGGCTGCCAGATCTGGGCTGGCGTCGTCTGGGCTGGCGTCGTCTGGACTCGCCACCTCTTCTGCCGCCACCTGTGGTGCCCGCAGATCTCGCGCCGCGACCATCTGGTCTGTGCCCGCTGGTGGCTGGGCCGGCTTGCCGCCGCGCCCGCCACTGAGCATGCCCTTGACCAGGCGCTCAATCGACCCGCGCAGGGGCGCAAGCTCGACCATCGCCGCGTCCCACAGCCCAAGCTGCCTCACGATGGGCCCCCATCCCTCGGCCCTTCAACTGACCCGCCCCCCGGCCCACCAAACGGCGGCTTCACCAGCGCGGGCTCAGGGCCGAGCACCGTCCCAGCCACCGGCGACCGCCCGCGCGCAAAGTCGGCCCACATCATCGCGCGCCCACCCGCCGGCTGAACCTCCAGCAGTTGCAGCACGCCCGCACCACACGCCACCAAACCCGCCGACGCATCTATTAGCGTGCCGGGCGTGCTTGGAGTGCTTGGCACGCTGACTACCTCGCGCGCGCTGGCCAATTCCACACCCGCTACCTCGCGCACCCGCAGCAGCTTCACCGTCGCCGCCCCGATTGTCACGCTCACCCCAGGCCACGGCGTAAGCCCGTGCACCAACCACCTCACCTGCGCCGCAGGCTTCGCCCAATCGATCACCCCGTCCGCGCGTTTGAGCTTGCGGGCCTTGGTCACCAGCAACTCGTCCTGCGTCTGCGGCTCAAGCGCTCCCTCCGCGTGCTGCTGCAGAACCCGCAACACCAGCGCCGGCCCGTCGGCGCTGAGCAAGTCATGCAGCTCGCCCGCGGTCGTCAGCGGGTCGATCGCACGCGCAGAAGTCCCCAGCACCAGCCCCGCGTCCATCCGCTGCGCCAGCGTGATCACGCTGTTGCCCGTCGCCGAATCACCCGCCAGTACCGCCGCGTTGATCGGCGCCGCCCCGCGCCACCGCGGCAGCACGCTCGCGTGCAGGTTGATCGCAAAGATCCCATCTAGCAGCCCTGCCCCGAGCTTCTGACCAAACGCGATCACCACCCACGCGTCGGCCTGCAGCCCGCGCAGTTCACCGGCCACGCCCGCCTCGTTGATGTCCGTCGGCGTGCGCAACGCCATATCCGGCGCGTTCGCCGCGGCCCATTCCGAGACCGGCGTCGGCGTCAACTTCATCCCGCGCCCCGCGGGCTTGCCCGGCTGGCTGACCACCGCCAGCACCTCGTGTTGAGCGGCCAGCGCCGCCAGCGTCGGCACCCCAAAGGCCCCTGAGCCCAAGAAGATCACGCGCAGACGTGCCAATCCATTGGACGCAGTGGTGGGGTTTGAGGCAGCGCCGCTCACCCGTCGCGCTCCAGCGCACGCACCTTGCTCCGCACCTTCAGCCGAGATACCTGCGTCATCCGGTCGATGATCAGCGTCCCTTCAAGGTGATCAAACTCATGCTGCACGCACCGCGCTAGCAGCCCGCCAGCACGAAGCTCAAACGGCTTGCCTTCCAGGTCCATCGCGCGGACCGTGATCACCGACGGCCGCATCACCTCGCCGCGGATCTCCGGCAAGCTCAGGCAACCCTCCTCGAAGGGCTCAAGGTCACCCTCGGGGCGGCTCAGCACCGGGTTGATGAACACCAATGGCCCGTCCGTCGCCGTCGGCGGGTCAGCCCAGGCTGATCTCTCGTCCTCCGCGTCCTCGGGTATCTCAACGACAAACATCCGCCAAGAGAGCCCCACCTGCGGTGCCGCCAGCCCGATCCCCTTGGCCAGGTGCATCAGCGTGAGCATCTGCATGGCGACGGTCCGCATCTGCGGCGTGACCGCCACCATCGGGGCCGCCCGCTTCTTGAGAACCCCGGCCGGGTAGGTGACAATCCGCAGTTGCTCGGTGCTCACGCTCACGTTGCCAGCGTAGGTCTTCGCCACGCCCGAACGCCGCTCCGCCCGCACGCTAATATGGCGTTCCGGTCGCCCGCGCCCGCGCGGCTCAACCGCCCGGCGCGCAGCGATGATCACCCCCTCAAGGAGCCAGCCCTTGGCGTTGTTCGGCTTCAGCAAGAAAGACGGCGACAAGCCCCGCGACGATGCGCCCGCAAAGGGCGAGCCCGCCAAACTTTCCTTCTCACCAGAGAAGGCCCGCAGCTTCTTTGAGCAGGCCCGCGTCAAGCAGGAGGTCGGCTCATTCGACTACGCGCTGAACCTCTGGCTCAACGGCCTACGCCTTGACCCCAACAACCTCCCCGCACTCCAGGGCTTCTTCAACTGCGCAGCGCAATCAGGCCTGAAGGACCCCACCAAAGACCTGCACACCATCGTCAGCGGATCGACCCCGGTGCACAAGGTCCTCGCCGCATGGCTCGCCTGGGCCTTCAAGCCCATGGACGCTGCGCTCGCCGTCCGCGCCGCCGTTGAACCCGCGGCCCTGGGCCTGCTGGACTCGGCCAAGTGGGTCGCGCCCCGCGCCCTCGAAGTCGCCTATCGCACCGACCGCCCCCGCAAAGACCAGTTCATCAGCCTGCTCAAGACCTTCGTCACTCTTCAGATGATGGACCTGGCCGTCAAGGCCGGCGAGGCCGCCATCAGGCTTGATCCGGGCGACGTCCAGCTCGCCAACGACGTGCGTGACCTCGCCGCCGTTGCCACCATGAGCAAGGGCGGGTACGAGAAGACCGGCGACGAGGGCGGCTTCCGCAGCAACATCCGCGACGCCGAGAAGCAGCGCCGCCTCGACGAGTCAGAGCGCCTCATCAAGGGCGAGGGTGCGCTCGACGCTAACATCGAGCACACCCGCGTTGAGTACGAGGCCAAACCCGCCGACAAGCCCACCATCAAGCGCCACATCGAGGCCCTGGTTGCCCGCAAGAAGCCAGAGGACATCAACCGCGCTATCGCCGTCGCCACCAAGGCCTTCGCCGACACGCAGGAGTACCAGTTCCGCGCGCTGGCCGGTGACATTCAGGTCAAGGTCGGCCGCGCTCGCCTCAAGGCCATGCGTCTCGCCGCCGAAGCCGCCCCCGACAACGCCGCCGCGCGTCAGGCTTTCATTGACGCCGAGGCCAAGCAACTACAGCTTGAGATCGTCGAGCTGGAGATGGCCGTCAAGGCCTACCCGACCGACCAGCCGCGCCGCTACGAGCTGGGCCAGCGCTACTTGCTGGCCAACCGTCACGCCGACGCCATCGCCCAGTTCCAATTCTCAAAGAACGACGGGCGCCTCAAGGCCAGCTCTCTCACCGGCCTCGCGCAAGCCTTCACCGCCATGGATTGGAACGACGAGGCCGTCGAGACCTACCGCCAGGCCCTCGAAGGCCATCAAGACCCCGCAGACGACTCTGGCATGGCCCTCCGCTACGGGCTGATGATCTGCCTGCTCAAACGCGGCACCGAAAACCGCGACACCCCCGCCGCCGAAGAAGCCGAGAAGCTCGCCAGCGCCATCGCCATGCAGCAGTTCCAGTACCGCGACATCCAGACCCAGCGCACCAGCGCCAAGCAGCTTGTGCAGCGCCTCAAGAGCGCCACATGACCGCCCACCCCGGCCCGGGCCGCCCGCCGCGTGTCATCATCATCGTCCCCGCGCGCCTCGCCAGCACCCGCCTGCCGCAGAAGGTCCTCCTCGCCCGCACCGGCACGCCGATGGTCCAGCACGTTGTCGCTCAGGCCCTCACCGCCGCCTGCGTCGCTGGCGATCTCTCCCGCGTCGTGGTCGCCACCGACAGCCCGCGCATCGCCGATGCGCTCGCGCCCTACGGCACACGCTGCATCCTGACCAGCCCCGATCACCCCAACGGCACCAGCCGCCTCGCTGAAGCCGCCGAGATCCTCGGCCTCTCCGGCTCCGACATCGTCGTCAACGCTCAGGGTGATGAGCCCGAGATGCCCGGCACCGTCATTGACGCCGCCGTCCGCGCATTGCTTTACCGCAATGAACACGGCATCGAGACCGCCGTCGGCACCGTCTGTACGCCGATGGGCCCCGGCGAAGACCCGGCCAACCCCAACATCGTCAAGGTCGTCCGCGCACTCGCTGCCGCCCGCGGCGGCTTCAGTGGCAGGGGCGAAGTCAGCCCCACTGGCCAGCCGCACTCGGGCCCACTTGACCACGACGGACGCGTCGCGCCCGCCCTCTACTTCACGCGCGCCGCGGTCCCCTTCCACCGTGGCCCGGCCGCCGCACTCGATCTAGCCGCCGCACTCGATCTAGCCGCCCAGCCGATGCGCCACGTCGGCGTCTACGCCTATCGCGTCGGATTCCTCAAGGCCTACATCTCGGCCCCCCCAACACCCCTCGAACAAGCCGAGAGCCTTGAGCAGCTCCGCATCCTCGAGCACGGCCTGACCATCGGCGTCGCCCGCTGTGATGCCGCCCGCGGCCTGACCGGCATCGACATCCCCGAGCAGTACGACGCCTTTGTCGCCCGCCACGCCCGGGGCGTTTGATTCCTGACACCTGTGATCAATGGGTAGCTCTAAGCTTCGCCCAGGCCGAACCGCCCGAGGCTCGTGATGCGCTAAGGTCGCGCCCGGGGTTTGTTCAGAGCCCTCCGCTGCCTTTCCTCCCCTTGCTTGAGGCCCCTTGCCTCGGGCCACTCCGCCGCTATCATCCCGACCCCGCACGAGGCCTATTCACGCCTCCGGGTGCATGCCCGCGTGTCTGCCGGACGACCCTATGCCCACGATCAACCAGCTCATCCGCAAGCCCCGCCAGGTTCAGACCTCACGCGAGAAGACGCGTGACTTGGCCGCAAGCCCGCAGAAGCGCGGCGTCTGTCTCATCGTCCGCACACAGACCCCCAAGAAGCCCAACTCGGCCCTCCGAAAGGTCGCGCGCGTCAGGCTCTCCAACGGCAAAGAAGTCACCGCCTACATCGGCGGCGAAGGCCACAACCTTCAGGAGCACTCCATCGTGCTCGTCCGCGGCGGCCGCGTCCGTGACCTTCCCGGCGTTCGCTACCACATCGTTCGCGGCAGCCTTGACTGCCTCGGCGTTGAGAAGCGCAAGCAGGGTCGCAGCAAGTACGGCGCGAAGCGCGGCAAGGCCTAACCAACCAGGCTTAGAGGTTTCAGGCCACAGGCTCAAGTGAAGTTCAAACCGGTCTTCACTCGCCCCTCGTCCTTGATTTCAACGTCCAAGTTCTCGCCTCCCCCATAGCGTCCGAATCGGCCCGTCACGTGTGCGGCCGAGGCGCCCCCGGGGGGAGCGCTCAAGTCCGCAGGAGACCCGATCATGGCGTTCAAGCCTACCGCGTCCGCCCGTCAGCTCATCCCCGACCCCCGCTTTGGCGACCTGGTCGTCTCCAAGTTCATCAACTGCGTAATGGAGCGTGGCAAGAAGGCCGTCGCCCAGCGCATCGTCTATGACGCGATGGACATCATCGACCAGAAGCTCTCGAAGGAAACCGCCCCCGAGGCGCCCAAGGCCGCCATCGAGGTCTTCCAGCGCGCCATCGAGAACGTCAAGCCCTTCGTCGAGGTCCGCTCCAAGCGCATCGGCGGTGCCAACTACCAGGTCCCCATCCAGGTCAACCGCAAGCGTCAGCAGGCGCTGAGCTTCCGCTGGATCATCGACGCCGCCCGTGGCGACAAGGGCCGTGGCATGGCCAGCAAGCTTGCCGACGAGCTCTACGGCGCCGCAAAGGGTGAGGGCAAGGCCATGGGCGTCCGTGACCAGACCCATCGCATGGCCGACGCCAACAAGGCCTTTGCTCACTTCGCCTAAGTCCGCCAGCATATTTCAAGCGATCACTCAAAGCCCCGGTTACACCGGGGTTTTTTCTTCATCATCGCGGGGCCAAGGACTTCATCTTGCCTTCGGATGCCCTGCGGGGGACCGGTTTCCAACCGGCCATCGGGCCAACGGCCCAACACACCTCGATCCCCGCTCATCACTCATCACTCATCATTCATCCCTCGCCACTCACCACTTAGCAATCACCAATCACCACCTCCACCTCACCTCTTACGCCTCTTGTCTATTGCCCATTCCCTACTCAGCTCTTCACCGCACCGTCCCGCACCGCCAGCTCCACCAGACGCCGGCACAGCGCAGGCATCGTCATCCCAAGCTGACGCGCCGCCTTCGGCACCAGCGAGTGGTCCGTCATTCCGGGCGTCGTGTTCACCTCAAGCATCCACGCGCGGCCGTCGCCGCCGATCATGAAGTCCACCCGCGCAATGTGACGGCACTGCAGCGCCCGGCACAGGTTCACCGCGTCGCGCTTCATCGCCTCGCCCATCCCCGCTGGCAGCTCCGGGTCCACCGTGTACTTCGTCTCGTTGCTCACATACTTCGCGTCATAGTCGTACAGACCGCCCTTGGGCTTGATCTCAACAATCGGTAGCGCGCTGCCGTCCAGCACGCCCACCGTCAGCTCGCGCGCCCACGCCGTACCGCCGATCTTCGGCTCCACCATATACGTCCGCACAATCCCCTTAGTCGCCTCCGCCTTGATCGTCCCGACCGCCCGCTCCCAACCCGCCTGGTCGCTCACGATGTGCAGCCCCAGCGTGCTCCCCTCATGCACAGGCTTGATCACCACCGGATATGAAAACGGCGCTCGCGTGTCGCCCACGTTCAGCATGAACATCGGCGGCGTCGTCACCCGCAGCATCAGCGCCGCCTGCTTCGTCGCCACCTTGTCCATCGCCAAACGGCTTGCCAGCGCGCCAGAGCCCACGAACGCCCGCCCGTCTGCCTCCAGAACGTCCTGCAAAGGCCCACCCTCGCCCCACGGCCCGTGCAAGTACGGAAAAACCACCTCGCCGCTCATCGCACGAAGCTGCTCAACGCTCAGCCGATCGATGATCTTCAGCTCAGGCTCGTACGTCCCGTCCTGCCGCAGCGCCTCGGCGATCGCCGTCGCTGACTTGATCGAAACCTCGCGCTCCGCGTCCGGACCGCCGCCCAGCACCAGCACTTTCGTGGCCATCTCGCTGCCCCTTGTGATTGCTCGATCTCACCGTCGCCGCACGCGCCCGGCGCGCCTCATGACCCGAGCGTATCGCGGCCAGACGCGCTCCAGAGCACAACCTCCGGCTCAAGGCTCACGCCAAACCGCTCGGCCACCCGCGACCGCACCAACCGCATCAGCGCCACCACGTCATCAGCCCGCCCCGGCACGCCAAGGTCCAGCCGCGCCGTGATGAAGTTCCCGTGCCGCTCAGAGACTTCCGCGCACCCCAGCCGTAGCCCCTTGCACCCTGCGCGGTCAATCAGCATCCCCGCCGAGACACGCGCGCCCGCCGCACCGATCCCCTCGATCGTCGCCGCGAGCGTCGGGTTCTTAAACGCGCACCCAGCGCTTTGCGCCGCCATCGGCTGCGAGCTCTTCTTGTACTCCATCACCTCGATGAGCTTTGCCCGCGCCGCCGCCAGCTCATCGCCGCTCGCCGCACGTCGCAGCGCCAGCGTCACGGCCACAACCACCGCCCCGGCCCCATCCAAGATCCGACCAAACTCAGCCCGCCGATAGCCAAAGCGCAGCGCCTCGCGCCCAAACTCAACCAGCGCGCCGCCGCGCGTCAGCACCGTCACCGCGTGCACCATGTCGCTGATCTGCCCGAACGCGCCCCCGGCGTTCATCACCGCCGCACCACCCAGCGTCGCCGGAATCCCTCCCAGCACCTCAAGCCCCACCAGCCCAAGCCGGTGCGACCACGTGATAGTCTGCGGCAGCTTCGCCCCCGCGCCAACACGCACCAGCTCGAGCCCGCCTTCCAACATACCGCCATCCGGCCCCAACAGCCGCTGCGCGACAAACTCACCCCGGTCCAGCACAACCACCAGCGGGCCCACGCCCTCATCGGCCACCAGCAGGTTCGCGCCGTCACCCAGCACCAGCAGCCCCGCATCAATCTTCAGGCACGCCATCAACTGCGCCACACTCGCCGGGTGCGCCAGCCGGCGCGCCGCGCCACCAACCCCGAACCACGTCGGGATCGGCACCTCGCGCAGGATTTCAACTTCGCCCGTGTCCACAGTGGCCACCGCCGTCATAATTGGTTCACGCATGAGAGCTCAAACCGACGGGTCCCCCCACCCTCCGCGTGGGGCCAACTGCTTCAGCGCTGTTCTGCACCAGCAAACAGTGGGGGGCCAACGGCCGCAAATCGCGCCCTACTTCTCGCTCGTTGCCAACAGCCCGTGCGCCACCTCGAACACCGGCCCCGCGCCCATCACCACCAGCAAGTCGCCGGGCCTCAGCACGTCGCGCAGGTGGTGCACAATGGCTTCAAACGGGTAGATGTGCGTCGCCTGCACGCCCTTGTCGCGCAGCCGATCCACCAAGTCGCCCGCTGTCACCTTCGTCCGTTCCTCGGCGCTGTCACGCACAAAGTAAATGTGCGGCACAATCACCAGGTCCGCCGCGCCAAAGCTGTTCGCAAACTCGTTCAGCAGGTGCCGCGTACGGCTGTGCTGGTGCGGCTGGAACACACACACCAGCCGCCCCCCGTTCGCCTCAGGCTGCTCGAACTGCCGCAGCGCCCGCAGCGTCGTCTCAACCTCGGTGGGGTGGTGCCCATAGTCGTCGTACACGCGCACGCCCTGCCCGGCCTTAAAGCCCGGCCCGCGCCACACGCCCAGCATCTGGTTCCGACGGTCCAGCCCGCGGAACGCCGACAGCGATCGCCGCACGATCTCCGGTGTCGCCCCAAGGTGAAGCGCAATCGCCGCCGCCGTCGCCGCGTTCATCGCATTGTGCGAGCCCGGCATCTGGATCGTAAAGCTCACCAGCGGCCTGCGGTCCGGCCCGTGCAGGTGCACGCGCCGCGGGCCCGCCTCATACGTCACGTACCAGTCGCTGTCGGGGTGAAAGCCGATGGTCTGCACCTGCGCCCGCACGCCCGCGGTCACCTCGCGCCGGTGCGCGTTGCTGTGCGCAATCAGCAGCAAACCGCCCTCGGCCGACGGCGCCACGTTCCGCGCAAACTGCCCGAACGCCGCCACCACCTCGTCAAGGGTCCCGTAGATGTCCAGGTGGTCCGCCTCGACCGACGTGATCGCCGCCACCACGGGCTGATAGTTGTAAAACGAACGGTTGAACTCGCACGCCTCGGCCAGCAGCACGCCCGGCCGCCCCGCGTGCGCACCCACGCCAATCACGTCCGCCCCAAGCCTGAAGCCCTGCGCGCTGTTCGCCCCGCTCCCCGCCAGCTGCGCGCACGTCGCGCCAAGGATCGTCGTCGGGTCAATCCCGGCGTCACTCAGCACGCACGAGAGCATCGCCGTCGTCGTGCTCTTGCCGTGCGTGCCCGCGATGCACACGCCCGTCCGCCCACTCATGCAACGCCCAAGCGCCTGCGCGTACGTCAGCACAGGCACCCCGCGACGCACCGCCTCGGTGTACTGCGGGTTGTCCGTCTTGATCGCCGCCGATGCCACGATCAGGTCGCAGAAGTCCGGAAGCCAGGGGCGGCTCTGGTCATGGTCCACCATGATCCCTTCCGCGCTCAGGGTCTTGGTCAGCTCGCTGGGCGTCCCGTCGCTCCCGCGCGCAATCGCGCCACGCGCGGCAAGCATTCGCGCCATGCCAGACATCCCCGACCCGCCAATCCCCAGCAAATACACGTGCCGACCAAGCACGTCAAAGGGCGCGTCAGACTCGCCCGCAAGCCGAAGCGCGGGCGCACCCGCCGACACCTTGGGCGAAAGACCATCGACCGACTCAGACCCAGATGTACGCGGCGCAATCATGGACATACTCAAGGTATCGGAACCACACGCCCCCCCGCGCCAGAAGTCATCCCCCGCGCCACACGCCCCGTTGCGCAGATTCTTGCGCGTCACGCGTGCCACCGCGACATTCGCCCCAATCCCCCGCCCTCGGCCACCAGCCAAAGCCCCAGACTAACCTCACCCCGAACCCTCACCCCAAACCCTCACCTCAAACTCTCCAGCCCCTCACCCCATCGACCCCAGCGTCCGCACAGCCCCAGCATGACACTCCCCTACAAAATCGCCACCCTCGTTGACCTTCGCGACGCTCAAGGCCGCATCCTCCTGCTCCGTCGCCTCAAAGCCCCCAACCAAGGCCTCTGCTCACCCGTGGGCGGCAAGCTCGAAATGGCCACCGGCGAATCACCCGCCCAGTGCGCCCAGCGCGAAACCCTCGAAGAAGTCGGCCTCGACCTGCCCATCGACCGCTTTCATCTTCTGGGCATCATCAGCGAGAAGGCCTACGAAGGCCGCGCACACTGGCTCATCTTCTACTACCGCGTCACCGGCGCGGTTGCCGTCCAAGAGCACCAAACCCCCGAAGGACAGCTCGAATGGTTCCACCCACACCAGCTCGACACCCTCCCGCTCCCCGACACTGACCGCCAGATCATCTGGCCACTGGTAAACCGCCACGACAACGCCGACGCGCCCAGCACGCCCCGCGGCTTCTTCAGCGTACACATCGACTGCTCAGGCCCCACCATGACCTGGAGCGTTCAGCAGGGCTAAGCCCCCGCCTTCGCCCGCCGCCGCAGCTCGTCCAGAAAGTCCACCCCGCGCCGCAGGTGCGGGATCACAATCGATCCGCCCACAATCAGCGCCACGTCAAAGCACTCCCACAGCTCCTGGTCGCTGCAGCCAACCCGCACGCACTGGTCGATGTGATAGCTGATGCAGTCGTCACACCGCAGCACCATGCTCGCCACCAGCCCCAGCAGCTCCTTGGTCTTCTCGTCCAGCGCCCCGCCCTTGTAGCACGAACTATCCAAGGTGAAGAACCGCTTGGTGTTCAGCGTGCTCGGCGTCAGCCCCGCGCCTTGCGCGTGCTGGTCAGACGTGATCCGCTCGTTCAGCCTCGCGCGAAACGCGTTGAACTGCGCAACCCGATCCGTCGCCCCGCCCGAACCGCCCGCTGATGTGCCCATGCCCCAGCGTATCTCACCCCGGCCAAGTGCGGCCATCTCTTTGCCTCGCGCCGGGCCGGTTTCCATCCTGCCATCTGTATGCCTCGCGTGGGGCAGGATTCAATCCTGCCATTGGGCCAGCGGCCCTTCGCCCTTTGCTCCCCAAACGAAAACGCCCCGACCAATCGGCCGGGGCGTCTGTGACGTCACTCAACCAACCCGCACCAAATCAGTCCTTCTTCTTGCCGAACGAGATCTTGTCGGTGCCCATGAACCCGTGGTCGTCCATGCCGCCGCGCGTCGGCGCCGGGCTGCGTGACGGCCGCGCGTCGCGCTCGCCGCCCGCGTTGGCCGGACCAGCGCCCGACGTGTCGCCCCACTGGGCCCGCTTCAGCGAAAGACCGATCTTCCGGTCCCCCGTATCCACGCGCAGGATCTTCACGTCCACCTCGTCGCCAGGCTTGACCACGTCCTGCGGGTTCTCGACCTTGTGGTCGGCCAGCTCAGAGATGTGCAGCAGGCCCTCGAGGTCAGCCTCCAACTCAACAAACACGCCGAAGTTCGTAATCTTCGTCACCTTCCCGCGGATGACCATGCCCGGGCGGTAATGCTCGGGGATCAGCGTGACCCACGGGTCCTCGGTCAACTGCTTGACGCCCAGCCCGATGCGCTGCTTGTCACGGTCCACGTCCAGCACCACGCACTGAACCTTGTCGCCCTTCTTCAGCGCCTCGTTGGGGTGCGTGACCTTCTTGGTCCACGAAAGGTCGCTCACGTGCAGCAGGCCGTCGATCCCCGGCTCGATCTCGATGAACGCGCCGTAGTTCGCCAGGTTCCGAACCTGACCCTCAATCACCGTTCCCGGCGGGTACTTCTCGCTCACCAGCTCCCAGGGGTTGACCTCGACCTGCTTCATCCCCAGGCTGATCTCCTGCTTGTGCTTGTCGATCGCCAGCACAACAACATCAACCTCCTGGTTCGGCTGCACCAGCTCAGAGGGGTGGTTGATCCTCCGCGTCCAGCTCATCTCCGAGATGTGCACCAGGCCCTCGATCCCATCCTCAAGCCGCACGAACGCGCCGTACGACATCAGGTTCACCACCGCCCCGCGAACGCGCGAGCCGACGGGGTACTTCTGCTCGATCGCCTCCCAGGGGCTGGCTTCCTTCTGCTTCAGGCCCAGCGCGATCTTCTCCTTCTCGCGGTCGATGTTCAGCACCTTCACCTCGACGCGCTGGCCCAGCTTCAGCATCTCGCTGGGGTGGTTCACGCGCGACCAGCTCATGTCGGTAATGTGCAGCAAGCCGTCGATCCCGCCCAGGTCGATAAACGCGCCGAAGTCCGCGATGTTCTTGACCTCGCCGATGACCACCGCGCCCTCCGACAGCGTCTCGAGCAAGCGACGCTTCGCCGCGTCACGCTCCTCCTCGATCAGCTTCCGACGGCTCACCACGATGTTCCGGCGCTCAAGGTCGATCTTGATCACGCTCGCACGCACCGTCCGACCAATGAAATCGCCGATCTCGCCGGGACGACGAACGTCCACCTGGCTCGCGGGCAAGAACACCGGCACGCCGATGTCCACCAGCAGCCCGCCCTTGATCTTCTTGGTCACCTTGCCCTCGACCACGTCGCCCTCGTGCGTGGTGTCAACCAGCTTCTGCCAGTTGATCATCCGGTCGGCCTTGCGCTTGCTGATCTCGACCAGCCCGCCCTCGCCCTCGAGCTTCTCAAGGTACACCTTGATCTTCTCGCCGATCGCGGGCTTCACGCCGTCGAACTCGTCGCTCGGGATCAGCCCCTCGCTCTTGAGCCCAACCTCGACTACCACATCGTCGCCCGCAAAGCCGACGACCACGCCTTCCAGGATCTGCCCCGCGGCAAAGTCCGAGGCCTCGTCAGACAGGAAGCTCTCCATGTCCGCCATGGGCTCGCCCGCGCTCTGCAAAAGAGCGTCCGCTTCCTTGTTCAGGTCCAGGCCGAGGGATGCAATCAGGGTTTCGTCAATCATGGCGGAAAGGGACTTTCTCCCGCGGAGCTTGCGTATCAAGCCATGGGGTCGGTTCGGCACCTGCCGCGCAGCTCGTTCAATGCGAGCTTCGGGCAGGTCTTCCGCCGCGGGAACGACCCTCACAGCAACAGGTCAGGATTGTACCCCACAATCGACACCCCAGACCAACATTCCCCCCATCTCCACTCCATCACGCGTAAAGACCTCGCTAAGGACCGCCCCCACACCCACGCCAATCCCTTCACCCCACACCCGCCTACGAGCCGGACGCCTCCCCGATCGACCCGCGCCAAACCCCCCGGCCCTCAAACCAGACCCCGTACAAACGCCAGCACCTCCGCCGCATGACCGGGCACCTTCACGTTGTCCCAACGCCGCAGCACCACCCCTGCCCCGTCAATTACAAACGTCGTCCGCAGCACCCCCATGTACACGTTCCCATACATGCTCTTCTCGCCCCACACCCCGTACGCGCTGATCGTCAACGGCGTCGCCTTCCCGGCCTTCCCGCCCGCCGCCGACGGCTCATCGCTCAGCAGCGAAAACCGCACCCCGTGCTTGGTCGCAAACTTCGCCACCAGCCCCGCCTTGTCCGGGCTGATCCCCACGACCCGCGCCCCACCCGCACCCTTCAAACCCTTCAGCCCCTTCAGCTCGGCCAGCCCGGCATCAAACTCGCACGTCTCCGCCGTACACCCGCTCGAGTCCGCCTTCGGATAGAAGTAGATCACCACCGGGCCCCCGCCCAGCAGATCATCAAGGCTCACCTTCTTGCCGCTCTGATCAACCAGCGCGAACCCCGGCACCCGCTCACCCACGCCCGGGCCCCGCACCGCCACCGCCGCCGCGCTCACCACCAACTTCACCGCGACCTTCGCCTTGGCCTTGACCGTCCTCGCGCTGATCTTTGCGCCCACCTTCTTGGCCGCCTTCTTCAAGATCTTCTTGCTCGCCTTCTTCTTCATCGCTCGCTCCGTGCTTGTGCTCGGTCTTCGCAAGGTGGGGCCGCACCGTAGGTCGTACCCTCCGCCGTGCCGACCATTCCCCCACACAACCAAGCCGCCACCGACTGCGACATCGCCGTCATCGGCGCCGGCGCCGCCGGCCTCTTCGCCGCCATCTGGGCCGGACGCACCGCCCAAGCCCACAACAAACCTCTCCGCGTCATCGCACTCGACGGCGCCAAAAAACTCGGCGCCAAGGTCCTTGTCGCCGGCGGCGGACGCTGCAACGTCACCCACCACAGCGTTGACCACCTCGCCTACGCCGGCGCTTCACCAAACGCCATCAAAAAGGTCCTCCGAAGCTTCGACGTCCCGCAAACTATCGCCTTCTTCGCCGACCTTGGCGTCACCCTTAAACGCGAAGACACCGGCAAGCTCTTCCCCACCACTGATGACGCCCACACCGTCCTTGACGCACTCCTCGCCGCCGCACACGCCGCCAACGTCCAGCTCCTCCACCCCTGGCGCGTCGGCCACATTCAAACACCCACCGACGCCCAACCCCACTTCACCATCACCCGCGCCGTTACCGACGCGCCCGCACCCGGCGAGCCCACCCACCGCCAACCACCACCGCCGCTCTCTACCAACACCATCCGCGCCCATCGCATCATCCTCGCCACCGGCGGCATGGCCCTGCCTCGCTCAGGAAGTGACGGCCTCGGCTACTCCTTCGCACGCGACCTCGGCCACACACTTACCCCGCGCGTCGTGCCCGCGCTTGTCCCCATCGTCCTTGACCCCTGCTTCGTCCAGACGCTCTCAGGCCTGGCCGTCCCCGCCGCACTTGACGTCCGCGCCGCCACCGGCAAGCGCCTCCACCGAACTCTCGGCAGCACGCTCTGCACGCACTTTGGCCTCTCGGGCCCGGGGCCCCTTGACGTCAGCCGCCACTACTTTGACGCCCGCGCCCACGACCAAGACGCCGCACTCATACTCAACTGGGCCCCCGCGCTAGACCCCGAAGCACTCGACGCGCTGCTCCTTGCCGCACGCCACGCCACGCCGCTGCGCACACTCACCGGCCCGCCAACGTCGCTGCCAGAACGCCTCGCCCGCGCACTTATTATCACGGCCGACATTGACCCCACACGCCCCATGACAGACCTCCCGCGCGAGCGACGCCGCGCTCTCGCACACGCCGTCTGCGCCTGCCAAGTCCCCGTCAGCGGCCAGCGCGGCTTCACTTACGCCGAAGTCACCGCCGGCGGCGTGCCTCTCACCGAACTCCACCTCGACTCCATGACCTCACGCACCAACCCACACCTGCACCTCTGCGGCGAAATCCTTGATGTCGATGGACGCATCGGCGGCTTCAACTTCCAATGGGCCTGGGCCAGCGGCTATATCGCCGGCACCGCCGCCGCCAAATCACTGCTCTAAATCTACCCTCTTGGGGCCGGTTTCCAACCTGCCATGCCTCGCGTGGGGCCGGTCTCCAACCCGCCATGCCTCGCGTGGGGCAGGATTTCATCCTGCCATCGGGCCAACGGCCCCACCCTCCCATCTCCCTCTCCCCTCTCATCCCTCGGTCCCTTCCCCCTTACCCTCGCCCCGTGACCTTCATCTGCGTACCCATCTTCGTTGAATCTCTCCAGCAGGCGCTGGCCATGGCCGCCGAAGCCCGCGACGCCGGCGCCGACCTTGTCGAGTTCCGACTCGACTCCTTCTACTCAGGCCGTGACGACGCCAAAGAGCTCCCCGTCATCCTCGCCATCATCGCCAAGAGCCCGCTCGCCTGCATCGCCACCTGCCGCCCCGTGCTCGAAGGCGGCCAGTACGACGGGCCCGACGACGCACGCGTCTCCCTCTACCAGCGCCTCGGCACCGCCGACGGCCCCGCCCAGCTCACGCCCACCTACATCGATTGCGAGTTCTCCACCTACGCCCGCTCCGCCAACATCAAACAAAAGGTCAACCTCGCCGTTGACCACCCCGCCCAGCTCCGCACCGTCACCACCCGCCTCATACTCAGCTACCACGACTTCCACACCAGGCCCGACGACCTCTTCCGCACCATCGACCTCATGGCCGCAGAGTCCGCCGCCGCCGTCATCAAGATCGCCTACCGCGCCCGCTCACTGCGCGACAACATCGAACTCCTCGACTTCGCGCAAAGCTCACCAAAGCCCGCCATCGCCCTCGGAATGGGCCCCTTCGGCCTCATGTCACGCGTCCTCGCCCCCAAGTTTGGCGCGATGCTCACCTTCGCCGCCCTCCGCCGAGACGCGCAAACCGCACCCGGCCAGCCCATCCTCTCCGAGCTCATCCAAACCTACCGCTTTCGATCAATCAACCCGCTCACCCGCCTCTACGGCGTCGTCGGCTGGCCCGTTGAGCACTCCCTCAGCCCCCTGCTCCACAACGCCGGATTCGAGGCCCTCGCACACGATGCCGTCTACCTCCCCATGCCCGTCGCGCCAGACTTCACCGCCCTCAAGGCCACGCTGCTTGACCTTGCCGAGCACCCACGCCTCGATCTCGCAGGCCTCAGCGTCACCATTCCCCACAAAGAAAACCTCGTCCAGCTCGCACACCAAGCCCGCGGCGACGGCGACGACCGCTGGCACCTTGACCGCCTCTCCACACTCTGTGGCGCCGCCAACACCCTCACCATCACCCGAGACGCCCGCGGCACCGCTACACGCTTTGACCTCACCAACACCGACGGGCCCGCCGCCATCGACGCCCTCCGCCAAACCACCGGCGAGCTCGGCGGACGCCCCGTGCTCATCCTGGGCGCAGGCGGCACCGCCCGCGCACTTGCCGCCGCACTCACACTCGAGGGCGCGAGCGCCATCCTCCTCGCCCGCACACGCGCCCGCGCCGACCAGCTCGCCGCCGACATCGCCCGTGGCCTGCCCGCCCTCGCGGTCAACCCCGCCCGCGCACCACGCGTCATCGACTCCCTTGATGAGCTCGCCACCACGCTCGCCCCCGCCGCCCCGCTCGCCGCCGTCATCAACTGCACACCGATGGGCATGACCGGCGGCCCCGCGCCGGGCCAATCACCGCTTACCGATGGCCAGCTCGCGCAGCTCCCCGGCACCTGCACCATCGCCGACTGTGTGTATCGCCCGCTGCGCACGCCACTGCTCACACTCGCGGCCCAGCGCGGGCTGCCGACGCTCGACGGCCTGGCCATGTTCATCAACCAAGCCGCCGCCCAGTTCACCACTTGGACCAGCCGCCCCGCACCCCGCGCGCTCTTCGAGCGCATCTTGCGCGAAACCCTCAACGAACCCTGACCACCCCCGCACCCATCACCTCTACGCTCCTCCCGTGCCCGACCTCTTCCAGCACG
>Ga0163144_10006753_pt1 | contig 25260 bp, 23 predicted proteins | sample OliLak19BULKMAT1_FD_123175 | JGI IMG/M metagenome (GOLD analysis project Ga0163144, IMG submission 123175) | Freshwater microbial mat bacterial communities from Lake Vanda, McMurdo Dry Valleys, Antarctica - Oligotrophic Lake LV.19.BULKMAT1 | ecosystem: Environmental > Aquatic > Freshwater >... | reverse complement strand
CGTGGAAATTGCAAAAGAAGTCGGCGCATACACGGTCGCTGATATGGCGCACATAGCCGGACTCATTGTGGGTGGGGTACATCGTAATCCGTTTGTTGACGGGTTTGATGTGATTACGACAACGACCCACAAAACACTTCGCGGTCCACGTGGGGGTATGATTCTAACTCGCGAGAATGAAGAGATTGCAAAGAAAATAAATAAAGCCGTGTTCCCAGGACTCCAAGGTGGCCCGCACATGAATCTCGTTGCTGCGAAAGCAGTTGCGTTTGGTGAGGCACTCACTCCTGCATTTAAAGAGTATGCTGCGCAGATTCTAAAGAACGCGAAAGCAATGGAAACAGTCTTCCGCGACGCGGGTATTCGCATGCTTTGTGGCGGTACTTCAAACCATCTTATTCTCGCTGATGTCTTCGGTTCGCTCGGTGTGACGGGACAAGATGCAGAAGTGGCTCTCGACCAGATTGGAATTACCCTCAATAAGAACATGATTGCGGATGAGACACGCACTGCGATGGATCCTTCCGGTATTCGGTTTGGTACGCCAGCAATGACGACACGTAATATGAAGGAAGCCGAAGCTACATTAGTAGCTGAAATAATGGTTGCGCGACTTAAAGATATTAAGAATGACGCAAAGGCACGTGAATTAAAGAATGAAGTTGAGACGCTTTGTCTTGCACATCCTGTCCCCGAGAGTTTTGTGTAGAAAATGCCCGGGAGCTAAAGGCTCCCGGGCATTTTTAATCGTGAGTGCGTTACAATGGAGATATGATGCTCCGAAAACTCATAGACAAAGTTCCGTTCGTGCGGCACCACTTTCTCACGACAATGTTCATCCTTGGGTTCGTCGTCGACAATCTCACTTTGAATCGTGTTGATCAGAAGTTTGACAATTTTGTACTCGCTTCATACGTGGTCTTTGCGATGGTCGGGATTCTTTCTTTGTACGCAGGAATTGCACAACGTTTTAGCGATCGGGTGAACGTCTTCGCGCGCACGTGGTCACCCGCACTCATCCAGTATGCATTCGGCGGGCTTCTTTCTGGCATACTCATTTTCTATGGGCGTTCAAGTGCATTTTTTGAAAGTTGGCCATACATACTGCTCATCCTTCTAGCCATAGTAGGGAATGAGACGATTAAGAATCGCGATCAACGACTCGTCTACAATCTTGCGATTTTCTTTATTGGATTGCTCTCATACGTGGTCCTCATGATTCCAGTATGGACGGGAAAGATGGGCGCACTCACGTTTTTTCTTTCGGGGTGCGTTGCACTCTTTATCATGTATTGGTTCTTCAAGGTGCTTACATGGATTGTGCCTAATTTTATTGCGCTCCAAAGGCGCACCATAGTCTTCTCCATCGGGCTCATCTATCTGACGTTTAATTTTTTCTATTTCGCTAATATCATCCCACCGATTCCGCTCTCGCTTAAAGATTTAGGCATCTATCACAATGTTATCCGCTATGAGAATGATACATACTCACTTACGTATGAGAAACCTGCATGGTGGCTCCCACTTCGAAAATCAGACAGCATCTTTCACTATGAGCAGGGAGACAACATCTACTGTTATGCATCAGTCTTTGCACCGGCAAAGCTTGCAACTGATATTTACCATACGTGGGAATACTATGACAAAGAATTAGGAAAGTGGACTGAACATGGTCGTTACCGATATGACATACAGGGAGGACGTGGAGAGGGGTTTCGTGGGTATACCGTAATCGAGAGTGTGCGCGAAGGGGAGTGGCGATGCACGGTTGAAACTGCTCGTGGACAAGCGCTCGGACGTGAAGCATTTACCGTTGTGGCGGGACCAAAAAATGAGCTCGTGACGAGAAACGATTAGTTGTGTATTCTGGGCAATATGGAATTGAAGATTAGAAACGCCATCAATAGTGCACTTGGAGAACTCGGCATAACCGATGTTGATTTCGATGTAGAGCATCCTGCTGATATTTCGAATGGTGACTATGCGACGAATGTAGCAATGGTGTGTGCGAAGCGACTCGGGAAGAACCCACGCGAAATTGCGGAGCAATTTCGCGTGATGCTTGAAGACAAAATTCCGTACGTCGATTCTATTGATGTGGCGGGTGCAGGTTTCATAAATTTTCATCTCTCCCGCAATTTTTTCAGAGAAAAAATTGCGGACATCGGAGTGAATTCACACACCTGGGGTGCAAACAATGCTCTTCATGGCGAAGATATTATTTTTGAATATACGAGTCCCAACCTTTTCAAACCACTCCATGTAGGAAATCTCGTGGGAAATATTGTCGGTGAATCGATTTCACGTCTTTTCGAACTTGGTGGTGCAACAGTCCATCGCGTGAATTATCCATCTGACATAGGTCCTACGGTTGCAAAAGGTGTATGGGGACTACAGAAAACAGGAGGCAATCCGAGCGACATCAATCAAATTGGTGAAGCATATCGGGTTGGCAATGAAGCGTTCGAAAATGAACCGAAAGCAAAAGAAGAAATTGAGGTAATCAATCGTGCACTATACGCCGGGAACGATGAGGCGCTCAATACGCTCCGCGCGAAGGGAATTGAAACCTCGCGAGCACGGCTCGCAGAGCTTTGTCGTATGCTCGGAACGAAATTTGATACTGAAATATTTGAGAGCGAGGTAAGTGAAGTGGGTACACAGATTGTCCATGAACAAATTGCACACGGTGTATTTGAAGAGAGTGAAGGAGCCTTTATTTTCCGTGGAGAAAAATACGGACTTCACACACGTGTCTTTCTCAACTCGCAAGGACTCCCTACGTATGAAGCGAAAGATTTAGGCAACTTTGCACTCAAAGCAGAAAGGTATCCCGACTGGACGCAATCGTTTGTTGTGACAGGAGGCGAACAGCGTGAATACTTTAAAGTAATTATTGCAGCAATTCTTGACGTGTTTGCGGGTGCGAAAGAGAAAGTGATAGAACATATCCCTACTGGTTTTCTCACTCTCACGACAGGCAAGATGTCCTCACGAAAAGGAAATGTTCTTACTGGTGAATCACTTCTTGAAGACGTGAAAGAAGAAGCACGAAAGTATGCAGAAGAGAGTAGAGCCGACAATCTCGATGAACTCACGGAGACGGTTGCTGTGGGAGCGCTAAAATACCAAATTCTCCGGCAATCGATTGGTACCGACATTGTGTTTGATAAGGAACGTTCGCTTTCGCTTGAGGGAGACTCAGGTCCCTACCTCATGTATACGCATGCCCGAATTGCTTCAATAGAAGAGAAGGCAAGAGAGGCAGGAATGAATGCAAATACCGATATGCCTCGAGAATCGGCGTACGAAATTGAAAAGCTCATATATCAATTTCCTGAAATAATTTTGAAAGCACAAAAGGAAAGAGCACCACATCACCTCGTCGTTTTCCTTACCGAACTTGCGAGTGCATTCAACAGTTTCTATGCCCATGAAAAAATTGTGGACACGGAGGACATTCACGCGTCGTACAAACTCGCGCTCGCGAGCGCAGTGAAGGTCACTTTGAAAAATGGCTTGTGGGCCTTAGGCATTAAGGCGCCAGAAAGAATGTAGAACGCACGCAGTTAGAAAATAGGCATACTATGTTTCTTTGTCTAAAATGAAAATCCCACAGGCTGGTGCTGTGGGATTAGGTCGTGTGACCAAAGGTCACAAAAGAACACTACGGCTTGGTTGTCCTGACTATCGGTGCGACTTCGAGTGGGGCGACAACGTTCAACCATCCTTGTATGTAGGGGTTTACGGACGCTGGACCGGCCCACATAAGCCGAAACCATATTCTAAACGCCTGAGATGCCATCATCTTTATCTTTCCAATTCGCAAAATAGGAAATAATGATGCTACCAAACGCTTTATGAATTGTAAATGAATGATGATTGTAACTTTGTTTTTGTGATATGATGCCTTTGCATGTCTGATATACATGTTAATTATTATGTCTGATATACATATAAAAATATGGAAAAGAAAATAGAGAATAGTAAAAAAGCCTACGAAACGGAAGTCGTTGAGAAGAGTGACGTTGCGCTTCGCGAAGAAGAAATTCTCGCATTTTGGAAGCAGCACGATATTTTTAATAAATCGGTAGAAACACCCGCCGGCAAAGCGCCTGAAGGTGATTTTGTTTTTTATGATGGACCGCCGTTTGCGACGGGACTCCCGCACTACGGGCATATTCTTGCGGGAACAATTAAAGATGCCATCCCGCGATTTTGGACAATGAACGGAAAGCGCGTCGTACGCAAATGGGGATGGGACTGTCATGGTCTACCACTTGAGAATATTATTGAAAAGCGACTTGGGCTTGCGACGAAGCGTGATATCGAAGCGATGGGCGTGAAGCAGTTCAATGAAGCGGCACGTGAGGCCGTACTCGAATACGCTGACGATTGGCGTGAAATAATCCCGCGCATGGGACGTTTTGTCGATATGCACGACGATTACAAGACGATGGATGCAAGTTATACCGAATCAGTCTGGTGGATATTCAGTGAACTCAACCGCAAAGGACTCGTCTACGAAGGATTCAAATCGATGCACCTCTGCCCACGATGTGGGACGACACTCTCAAATTTTGAGGTGAATCTGGGATACAAGGATATTAAAGATATTGCCGTGACGGTGAAACTTCCACTTCTCGACCATGGTGGGCTTGTGACAGATACCGCGCTTCTGGTGTGGACGACTACACCATGGACACTCCCCGGCAATATGGCCGCGGCGGTACATAACGATATCGACTACGTGAAAGTAAAATGTAGACTCGAGGATAAAGATGACCTTGTCATTCTTGCAAAGGCGCGCCTCGTGCAGCTTGGAACAGAGCAGTACGAAATACTCGAAGAAATGAAAGGGAGTGCGCTCGTAGGCGTATCGTACCTTCCGCCGTTTAATGTGTTTACTGGACAGGAATTTGAAGGAAAAGAAAACGCCTGGAAGATTTACCATGCGGATTACGTTGAGGTTGGGACAGAGGGGACGGGGGCTGTTCATCTTGCACCTGCATATGGTGAAGAGGATATGGAGCTTGCAAAGAAAGAGGGAATTCCAATCGTCCATCACGTTGATACCGATGGGCGATTCAAGGAATTTGTGACGAATTTTGCGGGACAACTTGTGAAGCCGAAGGATGATGAAAAGGCAGATGTCTCGCATCTTGATTCTGATATTGAGGTGGTAAAGCGACTTAAAGATTCGGGACGTCTCTTCAAGAAAGAAAATATTACCCACTCATACCCGCACTGTTGGCGCTGTGATACGCCGCTCCTTAATTACGCGACCACGTCATGGTTTGTGCGTGTGACTGATATGAAAGACAAACTCGTCGAGGAGAACAACAAAGTGAAGTGGGTCCCTGAACATGTGGGAGCAAATCGTTTCGGGCGCTGGCTTCTTGGTGCACGTGATTGGGCTGTCTCCCGTCAACGCTATTGGGGTGCACCACTTCCTATTTGGCGAAACGAGAAGACAACGGAGTATAAGGTTTTTGGATCGCTCTCAGAACTGCAAAAATTTGTCCCGCGTACAGGGAATACCTTTGTGCTTACACGACACGGCGAATCTGTACTGAATACGGTAAATACTTTGAATGGAGAAAATGGTGTCGCAAATCCGCTCACCGAAAAAGGAAAAAATCAAGTTCGTGAAGCAATCAAAAATCTTGCGGGTGAGCGAATTGACTTTATTTTCTTCTCGCCACTTGAACGAACAGAGGAGAGTGCGCACCTTATTGCTGCGGCTCTCGAACTCTCGCCAGACCAGCTCGTGAGTGACGATCGGCTCCGCGAAATGCATTTTGGAACGTTTGAAGGTAAGCAAGTAGACGACTACCACGAATTTTTTGGAACCGGTGAAAAGCGACTTATGCTGCGCCCTGAGGGTGGTGAATCATGGACCGACGTGAAGAAGCGCGTGGGTGACTTCTTATATGAACTTGATAAAAAATATACAAACAAACGCATTCTTATTGTGTCCCATAATGGAGTATTGCAAATGATTCAAGCAGTCGCGAAGGGGACTGATTTTGAGTCACTCGGGAAAATTATTGAGGAGGATGTGTTTGATATGACGAATGCCGAGGTACGTGAGCTTTCGTTTACTCCAGTTCCACACAACGATAGCTATGAACTCGATTTTCATCGACCGTACATTGATGATATAGAACTTGTCGATACTGATGGTACAAAACTTGTCCGTGTGCCGGACGTATTCGACTGTTGGTTTGAGTCGGGAGCTATGCCATATGCGCAGAATCACTATCCGTTTGAAAATCTGGAGACATTCAACAGTGCTAAAAATATAGGATTCCCCGCGCAATTCATTGCCGAAGGGCTCGACCAAACGCGCGGGTGGTTCTATTCGCTCATCGTACTCGGTACAGCGCTTTTTGGTAAATCACCGTATGAACATGTAATTGTAAACGGCCTTGTCCTTGCTGAGGATGGAAAAAAGATGAGCAAGTCGCTCCAGAATTATCCTGATCCGATGGAACTTGCAAATCGGGTAGGAGTGGACGCAATGCGATTCTATCTCCTTACTTCTCCTATTGTACGCGGCGAAGACCTCAACTTTTCTGAGAAAGAAGTACTGGAGTTACAGCGCAAAAATTTAGGTCGACTTCATAATGTGCTCGCGATGTACCTTACGTATGAGGACAAAAATGTCGAGCCGAGTGACGCATCGACGAATGTGCTCGATATGTGGATGATTGTACGCATGAACGAAACCATCCGCGATATTACTGAAGGATATACACGCTACGAGCTCGACAAAGCGACTCGGCCTATTGAAGGACTCATTGATGATCTTTCGGTATGGTATCTCCGACGCTCAAGAGAACGACTAAAAAGTGATGACATAGGAGATAAAAATGCTGCACTCGGCACACTTCGTCATGTCTTAGGCCAGCTTGCACTCGTGATGGCACCATCGATGCCGTTTTATGCAGAACATTTGTATCAACGCGTTTGTCGAGTAGGCGATGCAGAGAGCGTGCATCTCATGGCATGGCCGAAGGCAGGTGAGGTGACCCCGAGTCTTATTGAAGAGATGCAAAAGGCACGCGCTGTTGTGACACTTGCACTCGAAGCACGTTCGAAAGCAAACATCAAAGTGCGTCAGCCAATCCAATCAATCACAGGTCCTAAATTATCTGAAGAGATTGCGCTCATTGTGTTGGCTGAAGTGAATGCAAAAAAATATATTCAAGTCTCTTCAGAAGATGGGAATATGCACGTACAAATTTATACGTTGATAACTCCTGAACTAAAAATTGAAGGTGAAGTACGCGAACTCATGCGTGCCATACAAGATGCTCGAAAAGAGGGGGGACTCATGCCTCAGGATCGTATTGTACTCGTACTCGATGAGACAACCCACCTTCTCGTACGTACTGATGAAGCGCTCGTCAAAAAGACTGTGGGCGCGAGCGACATTCGTATTGATCAACAAACCGAGTGCAAAGTATTGATTGATGATAAGGAATATAACTTTAGCATTGAGAAAATAGGATAAAAAAAGCACGGCCGCACGCGGCCGTGCTTTTTTACGTATGGCGTATCAAACATATATAACTGAAGCATTAGTATGCGGGAGCAGGGCACACAACACTTCCGACCGCTCATATCTTCTGTTTACTCGTGAAGCAGGGATGCTCTATGCGCAGGCAAAAAGCGTTCGCGAAGAGCGTTCAAAGCAACGATTTGCGCTCCAGGAATTTTCATATATTCGGACAACGCTTATACATGGGAAAAGCGGATGGCGTGTTGCGGGTGTAGAGGCTATTGAAAATCTCTATATGAAGGAACCCGCGCGCGAAGCGCGCGGGTTCCTTCGAGGTATTGTTCTTTTATTACGTCGACTGATCCAAGGAGAAACTCCGCACCCCGAACTGTTCGATGAAGTACTCGAAGTCCTGATAAAACATCGGCACCGTACGTCGGGAATAGGGGAGCAAGTACTCACTGTTCGAATTTTGGGTATGCTTGGCTACCTTTCACCGAATGCGTTCGTGGCAGCACTTCTTCCTCCCACACCTTTTATAATGGCAATGAATGAGTACAAAATAGAAGATGCCACCTTAATAGGAGAAGCTATTAAAGATGCGCTTCGCCACAGTCATCTTTAATCCTCTCCAAAGGATAGTGCGTGATATACTGAAGCATTATGGCTGATCCCGAACAAAATCAAAAGAAGCCAGATCCCGCACGCGTGCATGCGGGTGAAACAGAACGAATTGAAGCACTTCGAGCCCGATTGTATGCACGGACGAGCGAAAATACTTCGTTTGTTCGACATGAATTCGAGAATTCACCGACTTCACAAAAATTTAACCCTGAGCCTCTCGAAGACGCTGCCCCTCGTACTCCACTTCCACAGGTTGCGCCATCCTCACCTTCAATTCATGCTACTTCTATGGCTCGAACTTCAAAACGTACCACTGTCAGATTCAAAGTTATCCTCGCAGGAATATTTTTCTTTATTGGTGCGTTAGCGCTCTCAAGCCTTTTTCTCTTTTCTGGAAGCAACACGATTTCAGGTAATAACATTAGCATTGATGTTACGGGACCCCTCACCATGGGGGGAGGTGAAGATATGAGTCTCCAGGTCACGATAGGAAATCAAAACTCACTCCCTATAGAATCAGCAACGCTTATTATTTCGTATCCTCGTGGAGCACAATCAGTCACCGAAGAGGGAAAGGAAATGTTTACCGAGCGGCTGCAACTGAACAACATTGGAACCGGGGAAGTGGTGAATGTACCACTGCGTGTTCGGATATACGGAGAAGAAAATGAAGAAAAGGCAATCAAAATATCAGTTGAGTATCGGGTCGCAGGATCAAATGCAACATTCTATAAAGAAGCGCTCCCATTCACTTTTAAAGTAAGTTCCTCACCACTTATTATAAATATTGATGCAGTCAAACGAATCCCCTCAGGGCAAGCGACCGAATTAAAAGTAGTGATCCAGTCAAACGCGAAAGAAGAACTTACAAATTTGCTCGTCCGCGCTACCTACCCGCAAGGATTCGATTTCAGCGATGCTACTCCAGAGACTGCTTCAGGACAGGATATTTGGAAAATTAAATCCCTTAAACCAGGAGAATCGTACACACTCACAATTCGGGGTCTTATGGTCGGGAGTGAAAATGAAAGCGATAAATTCACTTTCGCGGCAGGTGTGTCTAATGAGCGCGACAATTTAAATCTTGCCTCCATACTTGCAACCGGCGAGGCAAATATCGTCATCGAAAGACCATTTCTTGATGTTGAGATAGAAGTAAATGGAAGTACTGATGAGGTGGTTGTTATCGACGCTGCAAATAGCGCTCAAGTGAGTATTACGTTTAAAAATGCACTTGATACCGTTGTCTACGACGGAGTTGTTTTTGTTGAGCTCAAAGGAAATGCGCTTGATGAGGTAAACGTGAACGCGCAAGATGGCCATTATGACTCATCAAAAAACACTGTGAAGTGGGATTCTGTTGATGTGAGAGAGTTGCGAGAGATAACTCCTGGGAGTGGCCACACAGTTGCGTTTACCGTTGATCCTCGCGACGATATAGCATCAACCCCTGAAATTAAATTCTTGGTAACGATTCAAGCAAATCGAGTGTCTGAAGATCGTGTTCCAGAACAAGTTGTGGGAACAATAGAACGCACCATTAAAATCGCGAGCATTAGCAAGCTTACTTCTTCAGCTCTGTATTCTGAAGGGCCGTTCCGCAACACAGGACCAACGCCACCTGTTGCCGAAAAAACAACTCAGTACACCTATTTACTCTCTGTAAAAAATGGCACAAATCCCGTGACCGGTGGGGAAGTGACCGCTGTCATGCCAACCTACATGACGTGGCTTGATCTTGTCTCTGATGATGACAAGGTCACTTATAACCCTTCGACACGCACAATGAAATGGACGATTGGTGATATGTCAGCAGGAGCATATCAAGAAGCGTGGATTCAAGTCTCATTCCTTCCAAGTCTCTCGCAAGTTGATAAAATACCGACCATACTCGAAACGCAGCGATTTAGGGCAACAGATAGATTTACTGGAACTATTGTCCGCAGCGAAGCTCCCGCGCTCACTACTTCACTTTATAATGATCCAGACATACGTGTGCGCGACGGCCGTGTTCAAAAGAAATAATCTGCTTGAAAGATAGTGAAAAGACCTATATTCTATCTCTACATATGATAGAAAAAAATGCGGAAATCATGGAGAAAATCGTTTCGCTCTCTAAGCGACGAGGCTTCGTGTTTCATGGTTCTGAAATTTATGGCGGTCTTGCGGGAACGTACGACTATGGTCCTCTCGGTGTCGCACTCAACAACAACATCAAGCGTGAGTGGTGGAAGATGTTTGTAGATGGGCGCGAAGACATTTATGGACTCGACGCATCAATTTTGATGAATGAGAAGGTGTGGGAAGCGTCCGGACACACCGGTGCAGGCTTCAGTGATCCCCTTGTTGAATGTGAGAAGTGTAAACGCCGTTTTCGTGCAGATCATCTTAAGGACAAAACAACGTGTCCTGAGTGCGGGGGAAAGCTCGGGGGGGAACGACAATTCAATCTTATGTTTGAAACGCAAGTTGGTGCACAAGGGGATGTGAAGTCATATCTTCGCCCAGAAACTGCACAAGGTATTTTTGTAAACTTTAAAAACGTTGTCGACTCCATGAGTCCAAAGTTACCATTTGGTATTGCACAGATTGGTAAAGCATTCCGAAATGAAATTGCACCACGAGACTTTCTCTTCCGTACCCGTGAGTTTGAGCAAATGGAAATTGAATACTTTATTAAAGAAGAAGATTGGGAACGACTTTTTGAAGCATGGCGATTGGATATTTGGGCATGGATTGATCGTCTCGGTTTGAAACGTGAAAATGTGCGGGAGTTTGAAGTGCCTCCACATGATCTTGCACACTACTCAAAGCGCACAATTGATTTTGAGTACAATTATCCCGGCAAGGGGTTTGATGAGCTTCTCGGATTCGCATATCGCACCGATCACGACCTGAAGAGCCACATGACGGCGAGTGGTGAAAAGCTTGAATACATTGAGCCAAATGGTACACGTTTTATTCCACATGTGCTCGAACCATCCTTCGGTGTCGGCCGTGCATTTACGGCAGTTTTGTCTGAAGCATATACTGAAGATGAGATGGGAGGAGAAACGCGTGTGTATCTGAAGCTTCCCAAGCATCTCGCGCCGTATCGTGCTGCGGTTTCCCCGCTCCTTAAGAATAAACCTGAGCTTGTCGAAAAGGCGCGTGAAGTTTTTGTATTGCTTAAAAAAGAATTTGGGAATATTGCGTGGGATGAAAATGGAAATATCGGAAAGCGCTACCGTCGTCAGGATGAGATTGGTACCCCTGCATGTATTGTGATCGACTTTGAAACGCTCGAAGGAGAAACGAAAGATACGGTAACCGTACGAGATCGGGACACTGGTACACAGGTTCGTGTACACATTGCAGAACTTGCAACTTTTCTGATGCAAGCGCAATCATTAAACGAGGCATGAGTAATAAATATCTCACCACCACACTCCCGTATGTAAATTCAGATCCACATATTGGGTTTGCGCTTGAGATTGTGCATGCGGATGCGCTTGCTCGGTACTGGAGCCTCATGGGCCATGACGTATTTTTTACGACGGGTACCGATGAGCACGGGCAAAAGATAGCCGAGAAAGCCGATGAGAAAGGAGAGTCGCGCCAAGTGTATGTCGATCATTACGCGGGAGAGTTTCGAAAACTTATTCCGGAGGTAGGACTCCTTCCTGACATTCATTTCATACGTACGACGGACGAACATCATACGCAGGCTGCACAAGAACTTTGGAAACGATGTTCTGCAAAGGGCGACATCTATAAAAAGAAATACAAAGGGCTCTATTGCGTGGGGGATGAAATGTTTATGAAAGAGAGCGAGCTTGTCGATGGCAGGTGCCCGAATCATCCGAATCTCACGCTACAAGAAATTGAAGAAGAAAATTACTTCTTTGCACTTTCAAAGTACCAAGGATACCTTGAAGAGTACCTCTCTACTCCTGGTGTTGTGCTTCCCGAATGGCGCAGGCAAGAGGCGCTTAATTTTGTGAAGGGAGGTCTCGAAGATTTCAGTATTTCGCGCGAAAAATCTCGTCTAGATTGGGGCGTCCCTGTGCCGGATGATGAAAATCAGGTTATGTACGTATGGTTTGATGCACTCACGAACTATATTTCAACACTTGGGTGGCCAGAAGATAGTAATGGAAACTACAAAAAATTCTGGGAAGAAGGTGAGCCGATGCAGATGGCAGGAAAGGATCAGGTGCGTTTCCAGTCAGTTATGTGGCAGGCAATGCTGAAGTCAGCTGACCTTTCTCCTACACACCATGTCTTATACCACGGCTTCATTACCTCAGGCGGACAGAAGATGAGTAAGTCACTCGGAAATGTGATTAGTCCGTTTGAACTCGTGGAGCGATACGGCACGGATGCAACACGGTATTTGCTCCTTCGTCATGTGCATCCATTTGAGGACACTGATATTACGTGGGATCGACTGAATGAATGGTATACGGCAAATCTTGTAAATGGACTCGGAAATCTCGTATCACGTGTCATGAAAATGGCTGAAAATAATCTTGCGGGACCTGTATTGGTGGAAGAGAGTGCACTCGAAGGCGCTTTCACTCAGAAGTTTGATAATTACCGTTTCGATGAAGCATTTGGTCTTATTTTTGAACATATTGGAAAGGGAGACGCACACATACAAGAGACTGAGCCTTTTAAAATGCTCAAGTCCGAGGATGAAAACACAGTCGCTGAGGGAAAAGTAATTATTGAGAAGCTTGTGCAGCATGTATACCGTATTGGAGAACATCTAGTCCCTTTAATGCCTGAAACCGCTGAAAAAATTAAAATGGCTGTACGCGAAAACAAAAAACCAGAAAACCTATTTCCTCGTATTGGTTAACCATTAACCATGAAAATCACCTACAACAAACTCGTGCGCGATAAGATGGTCGACATTTGGAAAAATGATATCGAGAATAAGCTCACCGCTAGTGGGTATGTGGCGCGATACATGGATCCAAAGGAAACACTCGAGAAGCTCAAAGATAAGCTCGTTGAAGAATCACACGAGGTTTTTGAGGTGTACAATGAAGAAGATAAAATCCACCTCAAAGAAGAGTTGGGGGATGTGATTGAAGTCATTGATGCAATTTTGTACCACAACAACATTAGTCTCGACGAAGTATTAAAAATTCGTGATATAAAAAAAGAAAAAAGAGGTGGATTTGAAACCGGCCTATTCCTTGAAAGTATTGATTATTTTGACGGTAAGGAACCTCTATGATATTCCGCTACATCGACGTCCATACACACGTAAACCTCAATGCATTTGCAGACGATTTTGAAATCGTAGCACTTCGCACACAGACTGAAGGTGTTGCGTATATCAACGTTGGTACAGGGAAGGAGACGAGTGCACGGGCGGTAGAGCTTCTCAGTAATGGTGTGTACGCGACGGTAGGACTTCACCCCGTACGCGCGGGTAGTCATCATGATGATGACGGTACGGCACCAGAAATATTTGACCGTGTGTATTACGAAGCGCTCGCTAAAAATGAAAACGTGGTGGCGATTGGGGAGTGCGGGTTTGATTATTACCGTGTCGACAAAGACACAAAAGAAAAACAGGAAGAGGCATTTATAGAGCAAATACAACTGGCAAATGATTTAAACAAGCCAATCATGCTCCACGTTCGGGATATAAAGGGTAGCATGGGAGCGTACGAGGATGCGCTCAAAGTTCTTAAGGCACATGCAAAAGTGTTGGGGAACGTACACTTTTTTGCAGGTACGTACGAAATTGCCAAACAATTTTGGGATGTGGGGTATACCACTTCGTTTACTGGGGTGATTACGTTTGCTGATCAATACGATGAAATCATAAAAAATGCACCACTTTCAATGCTTCACGCAGAGACGGACGCCCCGTATGTTGCGCCGAAACCGTTTCGAGGTTCACGAAACGAACCCCTCCATGTACGCGAAGTCTATGCGCGTATTGCAGAACTTCGAAACGAAGATCTTGAAAAAATACGACTTCAATTACTCGAAAATGCACAGCGACTCTTTAGGATTCAATTAGCGTAAAAGAAAACAGCGAGCCGATTGGCCCGCTGTTACAAATGTGATACTTCATCGTGTGAAGAGATGTCGGATGATCTCAATCGCCAAAATGAGTGATATGCCCTGGAGGATACCAATCGTCATGCGTTTGACTAACTGCAAAAACATACGGATTTGAACGTCGTGCATTGTTTTCCCTTTTACAGAGTGAACAAGAACCCCCGTCTATAAAACTCCTAAATCAGCGTTTGGTCAAGTTACAATGGATTCAAATTAATCAAACAATGAAATCAGATATTCATCTATTTTTCGTTGATCGAGGTCATAAAAGAATTTTTCATCACGATGTAAATCGTCTGCAAGATCAGTCCCGACAAAACGCCAATGCCATGGTTCGAATACGTAATATGCATTATCTTTCGGGTATGAAAGAGCGAATCCATAGCGGTGTGCATTCTTGAGAAGCCACTCGTACGCTGGTGTTGCCTCAAAGCCCGTGAGCGAGCCACTTATATTTTCTGTTGTGAAATCAACTGTGGTTCCAAGCTGGTGTTCTGAATATCCTTGGTCTGCAGAAAATGTGTTTGCGCCACTGCCGTATGTTACGGTGTATGCACCCTTAAGTGCACGTTGTTCATCGAATGAACGAAATGCCGACACTACCCATAATTTGACGCCATCATCGAGTGCGTCCTCAACCATTTCTTTGAAATAGGGGTACGCTTGTGCATGGAAGAATTCAGGATCACCCGCTTCGCGGTACACAAAATCGTTGGGGAGCTGAGTAAGCTTTGGTGGAATATAGTGCTCATTCAAAAAATATACCTTCGAATACTTTTGCAGTAATTCAGGGTCAGTTTTTGCAAGTTTATCGAGAATACCTACAGTAGAGCCAATCTTGTCGATTTGATCTTCAAACTCTTCGTTTTTATTTTTCTCTCTCCGCAGATCTCTTGAGAGGTCGTTGTTTTCGTCGACACTTTCTTGGAGGAGCGTTTGTGTTTCAATCAATATATTCTCGAGTTCAACAATCCGTGCAGCATTTTCGGAAAAAGTTTTTTGAGTTTCCGCTACGAGCGTAGTAAATTCGTTCTCCCCATTCTCTATTTCCGCAGTGAGCAAAGTGTAAGTTCTATAAAAAAGGACTCCACCGATGAGAACAGCACCGAGAAGAAGTACTAGTAAAATCGTCGCATACTGTTTTATGAAAGCCATGATAGTGAGGTAGAAGATACATATTCTAGCATTTATTAAAATATTTCGGGTGGGATTGAAAGACGGGGCTATATGTGGTACGCTCACGGACATTAGTAGAAAAGGATTTGAGAAAATCCTTGTAATACATAAAAAATGGCAGAAAATACAATGCCAGCAGCCGAGGCAAATACTGAAACATACACCGATGAGGTGAAAAGCTATGAGTTTGCCTTCCACATACTTCCAACGGTTGCTGAAGGGGAAGTGCCTGACATTCTCACAAAGATTAAGGCGCACATTACAAACGCAGGAGGAGTCATTTTCGATGAAGAGTCTCCTGAGCGTCTTGATTTGGTGTACCCAGTGGTGCGTCATCTTGAGGGTAAAAATCGTAAATTTACGAGTGCCTATTTTGGGTGGATTCGATTCCGCACAGAATCAGAGAAAATCGATGGAATGAAAGAAGAGCTTGATAGCGAAACAAACATTCTACGGTCTCTCTTATTGAAGCTTACAAAGCTCGAAGAAGCGCACCCATTCAAGTTTCATGAACACCGAAAGTCGCTTAAGATGATTGAAGTGATTGAAGAAGGGGACGTCGTAAAGGAGGTTCTCACAGATACTGAGACACCAGCACCTGTAGAAGAAGCAGCACTTGATGAATCACTCGAACGCATTACCCATGAAGGTGAAAAAACTGAAGAACCAAAAGTCGCGTAATTAGTCACATAAGCATTACGTACCATGTACCTTAACAAAGCAATGATCTTCGGAAACCTAACGCGAGACCCAGAGCTCAAATCACTCCCGAGTGGTATGCAGGTATGCTCGTTTAGTATTGCGACGAATCGTACATACAAGGACCGAGATGGTAAGCGTGTGGAAAGTACCGATTACCATAATATTGTTGTCTTCGGGGTTCAGGCGGAGAATAGTGCTAAATATCTTCGAAAGGGAGCAAGCGCATACGTGGAGGGACGTCTCCAGACACAAAGTTGGGAGAAGGATGGAAACAAGCAATATCGAACTGAAATTGTGGCAGACAGAGTACAGTTCGGACCACGCACTGGCGGAGGAGGAAATGAAGGTGGAACGAGTGCGCCGCAACAGTCAGGAGGAGCCGCACAGCAACCTCAAGGGAGTGCGCCAGAGTATCCCCAAGAAGATATTAATCCAGAAGACATCCCCTTCTAATCAGAATATTCCAAAATCTTTTGATACGTCGTTGCTTCTAGGCGCTCGAACGTTCATCGTACAATTAGTACGTCTCACGTCCTTGCACCTCAGCGCCTCGTCTCAGAAGATTTATGAAGATATTCTGATAACATTGAAATTTTAAACTTAGAAAACAGAAACTTAAATTACAAATTATGGAAAGAATAGAAAGAACAGAAAAAAAATCAACACCAAAGACCGAGCATATCGACTACAAAGATGTGGTGAAGCTCCGTGTCTATATGAATGCTCACGCACGAATGATGGGGCGTTCACGTACAGGACTCAATGCTCGCGAACAGCGAAGCTTTGGAGAGGCGGTAAAGCGCGCTCGCTTCATGTCGCTGTTGCCTTATGTAACACAGTAAGTGTTCCAAACAAGAAAAGAAACCGCCGGCCTAAAGGCCGGCGGTTTTGTATTCGTGTGGTCAATCAAAGCTTTTAACATAAGGACACACAGTAAGGTGTCAGATACGCGGCGTCGAGGAGTGAAAACGGGAGACGTATCCAGCATACGATGACTGTTTGAAAGACGAAGACAACAAAGTAGATGATACTTTATTGTGTGTTCTTCTCAGCGCGTTCGGTATATTCCCCCAGTTCAGTATTCACTCGAATGACATCTCCTTCGTTGATAAACATAGGAACCATTATCTTTGCTCCTGTTTCAAGGATTGCTTCCTTGAGCGCATTGCCCGAGGTATTCCCCTTAACCGCCGGTGCAGTTTCTTTAATAAGGAGCTCTACTTTTACCGGCACCTTAATGCTAATGATGCGATCGTCAAAAATCACTGCATCCACGGTGCTCTTTGGTTTCAAAAATCGTATTTCATCCCCGACAACATCATGGGCAAGTGCAAAACGCTCACTTTGTTTCCCTGGAGTATTAAACCAATATTCACCTTTGCTTTCATAAATATAGTCAATTTCTTTTGACTCAATTTCAGCTTCGTCTGCCGTTTCATTCGAGTGAAACGTTTGTTCAGCAACACGCCCCGATATGAGACTTTTAAGCTTTGTGACATTGACAGGTTTGCGCTTCTGTTTTCGAAACACGTGGGAAGAGAGCACAATGAATGGTTCATTGTCCCAAAGTATGACTTTTTTGAGAGTGATCTCGTTATATGAGAGGACAGCCATGATTTTTTTCGGTATGATTGTAAATGGTAAGCAGACAGCATAGTATCAGTATATAGATATGCTTTCAACTGACCGAATGAATAGATGTAACGTATGACTTTTTTTAATACTGAGAATTCCCGAGATATGAGTGATGAAGCAGTGCTTTCACGTTCACGTGGTGAGCCATGGCTTTTTGCACTACTACTCGAACGATATGAATCTGCGTTTCTACGGAAAGCAAAGTCAATTGTATTTAATGAACTTGATGCCGAGGAAATTGTGCAAGATGCATTTACAAAAATATATGTGAATGCAGCGCGCTTTGAAATACGAGAAGGAGCAAAATTTTCTTCGTGGGCGTACACGATTCTTATAAATACAGCACTCACACGGTATCAAAAGTGTGTGAAGGAAGGGAAGCGCACCATGCTCCTTGATCCTGAGCTTGAGCAGCAGCTTGGTGAGATGAAAGGGCACAATGCATTTAATCAGGATCGAGATCACATTGAGCGCGTACTCGCGCTCATCCCTGGGCATTTTGCCGATGTTTTAAAGCTCCATTATCTCGAGCATTGGTCACACAAAGACATTGCGGGAGAGACAGGGGAGAGCGTTGGGGCCGTGAAGTCACGTATTCATCGCGCAAAGGCTGAATTTCGTAAGAAAGTAAAAGAACTTGAGGAAAAAGTGTCACCTTCTCTCTAGTTCGTGAGTTACACTACCTATAGATATATAATCGCGTTGTATATGAAAAAAATAAACACTCTTCAAAGAAAAATCATGCGTCGCATCTATTATGCGTATGCGATTCGACTTGCAACCCTCCCTGGGGTATTGCAGGGGTTCCTTATGCTAGGCGCACTCATCGCACTCACGTATTTTGTTTCTCTCGGCAATGTGATTCAAAATATGGAAATTGTTGGAATAAGCGGGTTAGGAAGATTGGCGTATAGCGCGGTGACGAATACGGAAGCGTGGACTCTTCTTATCATTGGCTTCATGGTTTTTGCCGCACTTTCTTTTAGGTTTACGGTGAGTGCTCGAGGAAGTGGGCTAAAGTTCGCGAAAATATAAATCATGCTCGCATGAGTACAACAAAATCCCGCGGCAGAGCCGCGGGATTTTGTTGTACAAAGCATTCTCTTATTCTTCCTTTGCTTCAGATTCTTCGTTATCAGGAACAGGCTTTGACCGAGGTGCAGGCGTCCCATCGTCTTTAAGCGCCGCTCGGATATGCTTCATAAGCTCGTTATGAATCTTTTTATCTTCCCGCACTGTGGTCCGTGCAGCGTCATATCCACGTCCGAGCTTCACTTCACTACTCGCGTCACCTCCGGGAGGAAGGTATGTATACGATGCACCCGATTTTTTTACAAAACCATATTTTTCGCCGAGTGCGAGGAGTTCACCTTCACGACTGATTCCTTCATTATAAATAAGATCGAATTCAGTTGCTTTAAACGGCGCCGCTACTTTATTTTTTACCACTTTCACACGGTGTCGACCGCCAACGACTTCTTCTCCCTTTTTAATTTGCGCGATACGACGAATATCAAGACGGACTGAAGTATAGAACTTAAGTGCCTTACCACCGGGGGTTGTTTCTGGATTACCAAACATCACCCCAATCTGCATACGAATTTGGTTGATGAATATAATGACTGTTTTACTTTTCGCTGCAATAGAAGTGAGTTTACGGAGTGCCTGACTCATGAGGCGAGCTTGCTTACCGACGTGGTGAGCACCCATCTCACCCTCTATTTCGTCTTTCGGGGTGAGTGCCGCGACTGAGTCGATCACAATCACATCGATTTTTCCAGATCGCACAAGAGACTCCACGATCTCAAGCGCTTGTTCACCATTGTCGGGCTGTGAAATAAGAAGCTCATCGAGTTTTATCCCAAGGTTTCCCGCATACACTGGGTCCATTGCATGTTCCGCATCAATGAATGCACAAATCCCACCATTTTTTTGTGCCTCAGCAATTGCATGGAGTGAGAGTGTGGTCTTTCCGGATGATTCTGGACCGAAAATCTCAATGATGCGACCGCGCGGATACCCGCCAATGCCAAGTGCATCATCGAGACCGATGGATCCGGTAGGGATTACATCAATATTAACCTTCTTCGTTTCTCCTAAGGTCATGATCGAGTCATCACCAAATTTTGTTTTAATACTGCGAAGTGTCTCGGCGATATCTCCCATACCACTTTTCTTTGCAGCATCTTTCACTGGTTCTGTTTTTGAGGATTTCTTTTTAAATGCCATGCTTCTTCGTAATTAGATTTTTAATATGAGATTAATTATACAAGAACTCGATTGATTGGGTAAGTTTTTGAATGATAGGAAAAGCGGAGGGGTTCGTACGTAAAGGTGTGTCGGGAATGAGTATGAGACGTACTGTACGAGAAAACGCCCTTCAAACAATGAAATTTAAAGTTAAACAGGTTCTGGTGTATACACAAACGAGCGGGTGAGTTGAGTCATTCGTCCATATCGGTCCTCAGCTTCCAAAGTCATAATTGTGTAGCCATTTTCGAGGAGGAGGGAATGGGTGAAGAGCCCTGCTTCATCAGTGTGAATCTGGAGACCATTGAGGCGGAGGGCAGTGATGTTTTTAGCTATTCCTGAAATGGGGACGGTCCGTTCACTCGTCTCTACACGAGGCTCCTCAGTGAGTGCGATTGTTGGTCCTTGAATAAGATTACGTGCTTGAAAGTACGCGTATCCAATAAACAACACAACAAGTACGGCATAGAAAGCTTTTTTCAGGAGTTGTTCTATCGAAACCTGTTGTTGCGGAATTGGACTCATACTGTTTCGTCATCATTACTTCCACCTTCAAGTACTTGACGCGGTTTTGCACCATCTGCCGGACCAATCACTCCACGTTCTTCAAGGATATCCATGAGACGCGCGGCTCGAGAATAGCCCACTCGAAGACGTCGCTGGAGGTACGATGTTGAAGCTTTCCCCGCCTCCATAACGGCGAGCCGCGCGTCTTCATACAAATCATCATCATCTTCTCCTTCATCTACCATTGAGGAAAAGATAGCGTCGTCACCACGTTCTCTCGGTGTCCCTTCGAGATTAATCGTCTCGAGAGTTTGCGCAGAGTCTTGATTCTTCAAGTATTCGACAACTCGATGCACCTCATCAGTAGAAACGAACGCAGATTGGATTCGCATAGGTTTTGGACTATCAGATGAGAGAAAGAGCATATCTCCTCGTCCGAGAAGTTTTTCTGCTCCTGGCATATCGAGAATCGTACGGGAGTCTATTTGAGATGCTACTTGAAGCGCGATACGAGTCGGAATGTTTGCCTTAATGAGACCAGTGATGACGTTTACTGAAGGACGTTGTGTCGAGAGGATGAGGTGAATTCCCACAGCACGACTCATCTGGGCGAGACGTACAATGCACGCTTCGAGCTCTTTGGGGTAGGAGTGCATGAGGTCAGCAAGCTCGTCAATCATGATGACAATATAGGGGAGTGGTTCAGGGAGTGTTTCTCGCTCGGTTTCAGGTGAACCTTTTTCTTCAAATTTAAGCTTTGCCGGCTGGTACACAGTGTCGTGATAGGAAGCTATATTTTGGACTTTATGTGTTGAGAGAAGGTCGAGTCGTCTCTCCATTTCCTTGATAGACCACTTCAGGGCGATGATAACTTTCTTTGCATCAATAATAACGGGTGTTAAGAGATGCGGTATTCCGTTATATAGGGTAAGTTCTACGCGCTTCGGGTCCACAAGTATAAAGCGGAGCTGTTCAGGTGAATTGCGGAAGAGGAGCGAAATAATGAGGTTGTGAATGGCAACGGACTTACCAGATCCGGTCGTACCCGCGATAAGTCCGTGGGGCATACGAGCGATATCCGCAAATTGGGCTTCGCCGGTAATATTCTTGCCGAGCGCAATATAGAGTGGCTTAGGTGAGTCTGTGTAATCAGGTGAAGAGAAAAGCGAAGCAAGTCCAATTGTTTGCTTTACCTTATTCGGTATTTCAATTCCGACAAGTGACTTTCCGGGGATCGGAGCCTCGATACGTATTGGACTCGCGGCGAGTGCATATTCAAGGTTTGTCTGGAGACTCACGATTTTTTCAAGTTTCACACCTTCCGCTGGTTTAATCGCATAGCGTGTCACCGACGAACCGATAGTTACCTCGTCCATTTCCACATCAATATTGAATTTTTTGAGTGTTCTCTTGATGGTATTCGAATTGGCCTTCACATCGCCGACGTCTGGCTTTCCCTTATCCTTATGAAGAAGAGAGAGTGGGGGAGGTGCGTACGTACCGCGGAAGCTTGAAACCAAAAATTCTTCAGAAACTGCTTTCGTGAGCCCAATACGTTCAGTAAATTTTTTCTTTGGACTTTCTTCCTCGGGCTCCTGTTCCTCTTCAGGAGTACCCGCATCGAGCGGTAGAGGAGTATGAGGAGACATAATAGGTGTAACATCCTCGTCAACTTCCTCTTCAATCTTTCGTTTAAAGAGATGGATGAAATTAGTGTTGAACGTAAGGAAAAGACCGACAAGGATCATAGCTGCAAGAATGATTCCCGAAACCATTTTTCCAAAGAGCCACGTTAAGGGGAATGATGCTGCGGTCCCAAGAAGTCCCCCGCCGTGCACGATAAAGAGCTCGAATATTCCAAGCATTGCGATAAAGAAAAGTGTCGACCCAATAAACTTCGATGCACTCACATGACTGTCGTCTCGAGGTTTGAGAAAGGCGTACACAAAGAGAGCACAAAGGATTGGCGCAAGCACAAATCCAAAGCCAAACAGATACTCGAGCACTCCTTGAGTGAACTCACCAGCGACGCCAGCAAGCCCAAGGGACGAGAATATAAAAAAGAGCGCAAGGACGACAAATGCGATGGCTCCAATTCCCTGTTTTGTATGGGGAGAAAGGTCGTCAAAAAAAGAACGATTGGTGTGATTTATAGGGGTATGCTTTCTACGTCGTGCCATGCTTAGAATTTGTTTTGAGCAAAGTGAAATAGAATTGTGTGAGCGGTCACATGCATTTTCATGCCTCGTTCCACGCATAAACTTCAACTACTACTTTACGTAAGACAATTAATACATCTGAATAATACTGTGAATGATAACACGCAAATGTGAGGGGATTCTCTACTAAAACAAGTAAAAAGTTCATTTATGAAAATATCTGCAAGTGAAGCAAAACCTTTCTTTATAAGACAAAATGTCGTATACTGTCTATAAGAAAAGAGGAGGCAAAATTAAAAGGACAAATTTATAATGGACAATAAAGAGACAAATTTCACCACAAATAAGTCCGATATATTACTCTACGATGATGAGTATTTTAAGTATATTTTCAAAAAGACAGAAAAAATAGCTGCTGCAGTCTTTTACACTACCCGATCGCTAGATTCTATAAGCCAAAAAGATACCGTCATAATAGACATTGAAACGAGTGTCCGTTCGCTCCTTGAGACCGTCCATAAGACATTACAGACGACGCGCGGCTCGAGACATACTCGACTCGAAGATTTACGTATTGCGCTTATTTCTCTTGAGAGCAGGCTGACCATGGGAGCCGCCGCACGGTGCTTACCAGAGGAGCTCATAGAGGTATTTCGTCATGAAATGATATCCGTACAAAGAGCACTCCGGGACTATTTACTGAAAGATGCGCTGAATCCTCTCCGAGAATCGTTCAGTGAAACCGACCGAGAAAAGACGTATAAAAAGCTTCCTATAAGAAAAAGCGATAGCGAAAGTATTTCGAAGACATCACCAAGTTCTGCGACAATGAGCCGACGCGAACGAATTTTAAGTATTATAAAAGACAAGGGTGAAGCAACAATTAAAGACATATCAACAGTAGTCACTGACTGCAGTGAAAAGACAATTCAACGTGAGTTAATGTCTCTTATAAAAGAAAGTGTCCTTCATAAAAATGGTGAAAGGAGATGGAGCAAATATACTTTTGCCTAATCTGAAATGCTGTCTTAATTATGTCTTATAAATCTAATAAGACATTTCCGCTTTCTCCCTACATATGACTTTTACATTCAAAATGTCTTTTTAGATGCAATTGATCCCCAAAGGTGTAGGTAGTATCTTCGTAAGAAATATGTCCTAGATACGTCGTTATTGAGTAGGGAGGGCTCTGTTTTGGTTGACTTTGTGTTACCCAAAGCTTATCCTTTCGTATTCTTCATGTGGGGGTGAAAGCGATAAGAGGCGCCTTATAATCAGTCTGATTTGAGGCATCTATCCACACCACTCACGAAGTAAGAATACCCTCAGTATTGGTATACTGTAGGCATGCGCTCTGACGCGCTCTTTTATAAGTCGAAAGATTAAATAAAGAGATGGCGGCATCGATGTTTTTTGACAGGTAAATAACGAGTACAGATGTACTCACAATTTTTACACACATACATACATTATATATGTGTGTTTCCGTTTTCCTTGTCCCTTCGCTATCCGTTCTGATTGCATTCAGTTTATGTTTTGTAGCTAACTCGCGTGTGTGGGTGTCGAAAGCCACACTGTTAAGCGAGATAGTGAAATCGGCGAATCTCTTCGACGAGAGGTTCGCCAATGAGAATTAATTCTTATTAGTAGATTTAGCGGTAACTTACAAGTTATACAGTTTATGAATACAGTTGCACACAATATGGCATCAAAGCTCTTTGTAGCTTTCGTTGCAGTTGCGATGCTCTTCACGCTTGCTACACCTGCAAAGGCAGCAACAGCGGCAGAACTCCAACAAATGATCAATGACTTGCTCGCGCAAGTTGCATCACTCCAAAGCCAAACAGGCGGTACTGGGGTTGGTGTACGAAGTATGTGCCCATACACTTGGACTCGAAGTCTCAAGACTGGCACAACAGGTGCGGACGTTATGAAACTCCAACAGTTCCTTAACTCAGATACAGATACTCGCGTATCAGCATCAGGTGTAGGTTCAGTAGGAGCGGAAACTGAATACTTTGGTCCAGCGACAATGGCCGCAGTATCTAAGTTCCAAGTTAAGTATCGTTCAGATATTCTTTCACCAGCAGGGCTCGTGAATCCAACAGGATTCTTCGGACCAGGCTCAATGGCGAAAGCAAACATGCTCTGCGTAGCAGGGGGTGTTGATACTGATGATTCAGATGATACTGATTCAGATGATACTGATTCAGATGATACTGATTCAGATGACCTCTCAGGTGAGGCTTCACTCGAATCATTCAATGCGAATGATGGAGATGACACTGAACTCGAGGAAGGTCAGGAAGATGCTCCAGTAGCAGAATTCGATGTAGAATTCTCTGATGGAGACGCTATGATCACTCGTATCGATGTCGTTCTCGACAAAGATTCAGCTGATACAACAGGAGAGAATGATCCATGGGATACATTCGAAGAAGTATCAATCTGGGTAGATGGCGACAAGGTTGCATCAATGGATGCTTCTGATGAAGATGAGTATCTCGATGAGGATGATTGATCACTCCGTTTCTCAGGTCTTGACATCGTAGCGATGGAAGACGAAGAACTCACGATCACTGTCGGCGTTACTGTTCAGAGTTCAGTTGATGGTTCTGATGTTGGAAATGATTG
>Ga0163144_10006752_pt1 | contig 25261 bp, 21 predicted proteins | sample OliLak19BULKMAT1_FD_123175 | JGI IMG/M metagenome (GOLD analysis project Ga0163144, IMG submission 123175) | Freshwater microbial mat bacterial communities from Lake Vanda, McMurdo Dry Valleys, Antarctica - Oligotrophic Lake LV.19.BULKMAT1 | ecosystem: Environmental > Aquatic > Freshwater >... | reverse complement strand
CCGGGCCTGGCCGCTCGGATTTCACGGCACGTGGGCCTGAGTCTCGCGTCCGGAGGCCGGCAGAACGACTCTGAGCGCCCGCGCTCAGGCTGCCTGAACGGTTGACGCAGCCCCCGCCGCCCGGTTTCGTGGCGGCATGGAACCAAGTCCGCCCATTCGTGCACCGAACTTCTTCTGGGACGAGGATGGTCCTGCAACGCGGAGTTCGGCGGAGTTCCTGCTGGGCTTGCTATGTGACTTTGCCGGTCTCTCCCCGATCTGGAAGGACCGCGCGGGGCGGGAGATCGCGGTATCGGTCGAGCGGGAAACGAAGCAGGATGCGCTGATTACACTGAGCGGCGCTTTCGAGGGGCGGATCGAGCTTTCCGTGGCGCCCAGCCTCTGGGTTCGCGCGGATGTTTGTCTTGGCGACACATGGGTTCGGGCGGGGCTGGATCGAGCGCTGTTATGAGGAATGTGAAATCTGGCCGGATGCCTCCGATGGCGTGGTCGGCCCGCGGGTGGAGGACGATCCGCCCGGCCGGATCTCGAAGCGCGGCTACTGGGTGCAGTTCGATACGTCCCAATGGCCGGGATATGTGAGCGCGGAGCGCTACATCGGATATGAAATCCCGGACACCTGACCCGGCCCCCGCCACAGCCAGCCCCTTCATTCCATTCCGTAAATCGGTTAGGGCCTCCGCCAGAGAGAGACCCTGACCCATGTCGCACATCACCGAAGCCGCCCGCCGGCGCACCTTTGCCATTATCTCGCACCCGGACGCCGGCAAGACGACGCTGACCGAGAACCTGCTGCTGGCCGGCGGGGCCATTCGCGCGGCCGGCGAGGTTGCCGCGCGCGGTCAGGCGCGGCGTACGCGGTCGGACTGGATGAAGATCGAGCGCGACCGGGGCATTTCGGTCTCGGCCTCGGTGATGACGTTCGAGTTCGACGGCTACATGTTCAACCTGCTTGATACACCGGGCCACGAGGACTTTTCGGAAGATACCTACCGTACCCTGACGGCCGCCGATTGCGCGGTCATGGTGCTCGACGCCGCCAAGGGCATCGAGCCGCAGACGCTGAAACTGTTCGAAGTCTGCCGGATGCGGGATATCCCGATCGTCACCTTCATCAACAAGATGGACCGCGAGGCGCTGGAGCCGATCGCACTGCTCGACGAAGTGCAGGACAAGCTGCAGCTGGACACCTCGCCCCTGTTCTGGCCCGCCGCCAGCGGACAGCGCTTTGCCGGCATGCTGGACCTGGAGCGCGATGTGTTCCTGCAGTTCGAGCGCCGCCCGGGCGAGCCCGCGCGGATTGGTCCGGCCACGGAAATTCCGGGAGATGCGGCGAGCCTGAAAGCAAACCTCGACCCCTACGTCTTCGCCGAGATGACCGAAGGTATCGAAATGGCGCGCAACCTGCTGCCCGCCTTCGACGCCGCCGCGTTCCGGTCCGGCAACATGACGCCGGTCGTGTTCGGCTCGGCGCTGCGCTATTTCGGCGTGGCGGAACTGCTCCGTACGCTGCACACCTATGCCCCGGCGCCGCGCGACCAGAAAGCCGTGAAGAAATCCGAGCCGATCCGTGTGCATGCTGAAGATCCCTCAGTCAGCGGTTTCGTCTTCAAGATCCAGGCGAACATGGACCCCAACCACCGCGACCGGGTCGCTTTCGTGCGCCTCTGTTCCGGCGAGTTCCGGCGCGGCATGCGGTTGAAGACCGCGAGTGGCAAGCAGCTCAACATCCACAACCCGATGATGTTCATGGCGCAGGACCGCGAGATTGCCGAAACCGCCTATGCGGGTGATGTGATCGGCGTGTCGAACCACGGCCAGTTGCGTGTCGGGGACTCATTGTCCGAGAGCGGCGACATCCAGTTCGGCGGCATCCCGAACTTTGCGCCGGAACTGCTGCGCCGCGCGCGCGTGAAAGACCCGATGAAGGCGAAACACCTGCGCAAGGCGCTGGAAAGCCTCGCCGAGGAGGGCGTGACGCAGCTCTTCTTGCCGCAGATCGGCTCTGACATGATCGTCGGCGCCGTCGGCCAGCTGCAGTTCGAGGTGATGATCGAGCGGATGACGGCGGAATACAGCCTCGAAGTGTTCTTCGAGCCCGCGCCCTATAACGTGGCGCGCTGGATCTCGTCGGATGATCCGAAAAAGATCGAGGAGTTCATGGAGAAGAACAAGTCCGCCTCCGGAACAGATCTCGACGGCGCGCCGGTCTATCTCGCCAAGAATGCCTGGGATGTGGGCTACGCGCAGGAGAAGAACCCGGGGATCCGGTTCACGGCCACGAAAGAGCGGGCACTCTAGTTTGCGCTAGTTTCCGGCGACTTCGCCGCTGAGCGTTTCCGGCTGGGCTTCCACGGTGGCTTCGCCCCAGTAAGACGCATCCACGCGCGGGGAGACGCCGGACGTGGCCAGCAGGTTTTCTTCGGATTTGCCGGCGCCCTGTTTCAGTTCGCAGCGCGCGCCCGAGCTGCCATAGGCCTCGACGAACGACCAGGACTGGCAGACGCCGTCTTCGCCGCAGGCGGCTTCGCAGGCGAGCGGTGTTGAGCCGGCATCCACCTTGTAGGTTGAGCCGTGGCGGTAGCGGTAGACTTCATGGCCGGGTGTGGCCGGTCCGAGCGAGGCTTCGGTGGCTGTCAGCGGGTCCATGCCGGGCGCGGAGACGGCCTTGCGGGCGACGCCATCGGCGCTTGCGGCAAAGCCCAGACAAGCGGTGGCGGCGAGCAGAATGGCGAGACGCATGGGTACACTCCTGCGGGAATATGGCACACCGGACCCTAGCCGAGGCGCGTTAACGAAGCGTTTGCCCTACCGGCGCCGCCTATCCGTTCGGCAAACTCTCTCGTTTTTCCTCGATTTCCAGCCATTCCATCTCGATGTTTTCAAGCTCCGTGCGGGCGGCCCCGGCGCGGGCGGACTTCCTGGTGAAGGCAGCCGCATCGCGCGCATAGAGACCTGCGTCCGCGAGGTCCTTTTCCAGTGCGGCTATCTCTGCCTGCAGTTTCGGGATCAGCGCGTTGATCTCCTTCTGCCGGTGTTCGTCCTTGTAGGAGAGTTTCGCGGCGGGCTTGGTTTTGGGGGCAGCGTTGGCGGCGCCCCTGGATTTCTCGGCCTTCGGCGCGCTCTTCTGGCGCACGCCCCTGAGCTGTTCCTGCGCGTCGCTCCAGCCGCCGGCGGTCTGGATCCACGCGCCGTCGCCCAGCGGGCAGAGGCAGCTGGTGACGGTCGCATCGAGAAAGGCGCGGTCGTGGCTGACGAGGATCAGCGTGCCTTCATAGGCGAGCAGCATGTCTTCGAGGAGGTCGAGTGTCTGCATATCGAGATCGTTGGTCGGTTCGTCCATCACCAGCAGGTTGGAGGTCTGGGCAAGGCCGATGGCGAGGGCGAGGCGGTTGCGTTCGCCGCCGGACAGCGCGCCGACTGGCTGGCGCAGTTGTTCGGGCCGGAACAGGAAGTCCTTCGCATAGGCCGCGATATGGCGCTGGTTGCCCTGCACGTTGATGGAGTCGCCGCCCATCGGGGCGAGCGCTTCCCACATCGTGTCGGTGGCGTTCAGGCTCTCGCGCGTCTGGTCCTGATAGGTCACCTGCAGCGTTTTCGAATGCGTCATCGTGCCGGCGTCCGGCGTGATCTCGCCGAGCAGCAGGCGCACCAGCGTCGTCTTGCCGGCGCCGTTCGGGCCGATGATGCCGATCCGGTCGCCGCGCAGGATCCGCAGGCTCAGATCCTTTGCAATCACCAGCGGGCCGTCCGCCGTCTGGAATGTTTTCGAAAGGCCCTTCGCCTCGATCACCTTCTTGCTCATCGCCTCGCCGGCATCGGCGCTGAACTCGGCGAGGGACTTGCGATCGTTGAGGGCGGTGCGCATCTGCGCATGGTCCACCTTCATCTGGCGCAGCCGGGCGAGGCGGCCCTGGTTGCGCTTGCGCCGCGCGGTGACGCCGCGCGCCAGCCAGTGCTGCTCGTCTTTCAGCTGCGTCGTCATCCGGCGCAGCTGGCGCTCGTCCTCTTCCTCGATCTGCTCCGCCCACTGATCGAACTTGAGATAACCCTCCGGGCTTTTCAGCACCTTGCCCTGGCGCAGCCAGAGCGTGTTGGTGGACACCGTCTCCAAGAAGCGCCGGTCGTGGCTGACCACCAGCACGACGCCGTTGAACGCCTTCAGGCGGCCCTCGAGATATTCGATCATCGGCACGTCGAGATGGTTCGTCGGCTCGTCCAGCAGCAGGATGGTCGGCTGCTTCGCAAACGCCTTCGCCAGCGCCGCGCGGCGCTTCTGCCCGCCCGAGAGGGTCTTCGGATCGGCGTCCGGGTCGATGCCGAACTCCATGATCTCTGCCTCGGCCATGTAGGCGCCGCCGGCGCCGTCCGCGACATAGTCGAGCACGGTGGCGAAGCCGGACAGGTCCGGCTCCTGCGCCACGGTCGCATAGGTGATGCCGGGCTGGCGCCAGACTTCGCCCGAGTCCGGCTCGATCACCTCGGAGATGATCTTCATCAGGGTCGACTTGCCCGCCCCGTTGCGGCCCACCAGCGCGGCGCGCTCACCTTTCGAGAGGGCCAGCGTCACGCCTTCGAACAGCGGTCCGCTGCCGAAGGTGAGGCGTACATTGGTGAGGGAAATCAGGGGGGGCTGGGCCATGCCGGGGAGATAGCCGCTGGCAGGCGCAGAGGCTAGGGGGCGGGCGCGGCGCCCGCCCGCCCATCTGCGTCAGTCGAACGTGTAGCTGATGAAGACCCCGGCGCTGAACTGGTCGGCGTCGCCGCGCAGGGTAACCAGCGGGCTGTCGCCGGCATCGCCCGCCAGACGGTCATATCCGGCGAAGGTGACGACGGACCATTTGAAGTCGCGGTCCAGCGGAATGACGGCCACCGCGCCCGCGCCGTAGCTGCTGGCGCCGCCGCCGGCTTTGTAAACCGGCAGGCCCGAGCCGGCCGACTGGGCCTGTGTGACCCCGAAATAGGCGGCATTGTAGCTCTCATCGACGATCTTCACGCGCGGGCCAGCCGACCAGATGATGGGCGGCCCAAAGCCGGTGATCACGCCGCCAGCGCCGGCATTGAGGTCCAGCACGAGACCCTCATGGCCGGAGACTGCCTGACGCAGCTCGGCGCCCGCAGACCAGGGGCCGGTCCGGTAGCGCAGGAACCCGCCCAGTTCGAAACTGGTGTCGACATCTCCGAGGCCCACCAGATCGGTCGTCCCGCCGCCCGAGACGGCGAAAGTCTGGTCGCCGTCCTCGTCGCGGGAAAACTTGACGCGGCCAATGGGGCCGGCCGACAGGGTCTCGGACTTGATCCAGTTATATCCGATGCCGTCCTGCACCGAGGCGAAGAACCGGTCTGAATACTTGAACTGGAGGTTGGGCACGACCGCAACGGCGTAGTCGTCATCGCCTTCATAGGTCGGCGCATACAGACTGCCGGCGCCGACCGTGACCTGCCAGCCTTCGGCGGGCTCTGGCTCTTGTGCAAGGGCGGGGAGGGCGGCGCAGGACAGCGCGGCGAAAAGCAGTGTGGCCCGCATGTAAATCTCCTGAGTTACTGCGGCGCGATACGTTGCGGACGGGAACTTGGATCATGGGAGACGTGTGCAATCAGGTCTTGCCGCGACGTGATGTCTGGACCGGCAGGCACCCCGGCGGGAAAGTCCGTTCCATGCAGGAACTCACTCCCCCCGAAGGCTACGCACCGCATTTTCGCAAATCGCGCTTCACCGACCCGTGGGAGCCGCTCTTTTCGCGCAGCGCGGCGCGGGAGGTCTCCATCGGCCTCTGGCTTGCCGAGGCGCACTGCAATTCGCGCGGCCTCGTGCATGGAGGCCTGATCGCCTCGCTGGCGGATAATGCGATGGGCCTGTCCTGCGTGGCCGCGATGGCCACCGAAGGCCGCACGCCGGCCGGCGGCCTCGTCACCGTCACTCTGTCCACAGACTACCTTGGCAGCGCCCGCCTGGGCCAGTGGCTGGCCACCGATACGCACTTCGTGAAGACCGGTGGCTCGCTGTGTTTTGCCAGTTGCCTGGTGCATGCCGATGGCCAGCCCATCGCCCGCGCGAATGCCACCTTCAAGGTGCTCAGCGGGCATTAACCCTCGCTTGGCGGATGGCCGCCATATTGCAGCGGCGCTCGGTATCTTGCCGCGCGCATCGGGGGCAGGCGGACCATCCGGGCCGCTGATCCGGCGCTGTGCCCATGAGGTTTCGTCTGATGACCCACCGCAATCTCGTCGTCCTGCGCACGCCTGTGCCGGTTCGGGACGTCCCGGCGGACGAGCCCCGGTCCGACTTCGAACTGATCCGCCAGATGATCGGCGGTGAGTATGCCTCTTCGGGCACGCTCGAACTTGCCTGGGCCAAGCGCCTCGCGGGCAGGAACCATGCGACCGCCGCCGCGCTCGCCGCCTGGTCGGTGCGCAAGGACACGGGCAACATGTTCACCACGGGCGAGGAGATCGCCTTCCGCCTGCTGCCGATGCTGCGCGCCTCCGGCTGGAAGGGGCGCCTGTTCAGCGTCATCCATGCGAGCCACAGTCCGAAATGGCAGATGGCCGCGCGCCTTCTCGGCACCGGTAATGTCGGCGCCTATTACACGGTGGCGAAGCTGCAGCGCGACCTGCTCGTGGACAAGGCCGGGCTTCCCCCGGGAAAAGTGCATTTCCTCTACGACTCCGTCGACGCGGATTTCTTCGATCCCGCAAAAACCACTCCAGCGCCCGGCGAGGGATATGCCTTTGCCTGCGGGCTGGAGAACCGGGACTATGACACGCTTGCCGCCGCCGCCGCTGGGGGCCGCCTGCCGGTGCGCGTGCAGGCGTCCGGCTATTTCCCGCAGGAGACGGCCGCCGACCAGGGCGTGCCCGCCAATCTGGAGATAAACCGTACACGGATTTCCTATGGCGATCTGCGCGCCCGCTATGCCGCCGCCAGCTTCGTCGTTGTGCCGCTACATGCCGTGCCCTATGCCGCCGGGGTCAACGGCCTGCTGGAAGGCATGGCGATGGGCAAGGCGGTCATCGTCACCGGCTCACCCGGTCTTGCCGACTATACCGGCCTCGACTCGCTGATCACGGTTCCGGCAGCGGATCCGGCACGTCTGGCCGCCGCGATGGACACGCTCTGGCGCGACCCGCAGGCCTGCGCTCAGATGGGCCGCGCCAACCGGGACTGGGTACTGCGCCACGCCGCCGTGGAGCAGTATGCTGCCACGATTGCAGGCCACATGCGCGCGTCCTAGGCTGGCACCAACATGCTCAAGTCGCAGATCCTGAAAGGCACTTCCTGGCTACTGGCCGGACGCCTGACCAGCAATCTGCTCGGTCTTGCCAGCACGCTGATCGCGGCGCGCCTGTTGATGCCGGAAGACTTCGGCCTGGTGGCCATCGCCATGGCGGTGTCGGGCCTCGCCGGCGCGGCTGTCGACCTGCCCGTCGGCGCTGCGCTCGTTCAGATGAAAACCGCCACCAAGGCGGACTTTGACACGGCCTGGACGATCAACCTTCTGCGGGGATTGATTGTCTCTATACTGATGTTACTGGCCGCCTGGCCTGCTGCACTGGTCGCCGGGGACGACCGGTTGGTCGCCCTCGTTGCAGTTCTCGCCGCCTATCCGCTGGTCTCCGGCCTGCGCAATTCCTGGTTCGAACAATATATCCGAGACATGGATTTCCGGCGTGAAGCGTTGCTGGATGTCGCCGTGAAAGTTGCGTCGCTCTGTGTAACGGTCTGGGTTGCCGTTGCTACGCGCAGCTACTGGGCCTTGCCGCTCGGCCTTGTGGGCGGCGCACTGGCGGGCACCGCCGCGTCCTTCATCCTGCGCCCGCAATTGCCGGGTTTCAGTCTCGCATCCTTCGGCAAGTTCTTCGGTTTCTCGGTCTGGCTTGGCCTAGGCAACATTGCCGACAGCCTGCGCGACGCCACGACCACCTTCTTCATCGGCCGCCTGCTGGGCAATGCCAAACTCGGCGCGTTCGCTGTCGGTTCGCAGTTTGGCGAGCGGCTCGAACTCGTCCTCTACACGCCGATGGAGCGCACCCTGTTTGCCGCCTTCAGCTCGATCCAGGAAGACGCCGCCCGCGTCCGGGCTGCCTACCTGCGCAGCATCCATATCGGCTTCGCCATCATCCTTCCGGTCTGCGCCGGGATCGGTCTTCTGGCGCCGGAAATCATCGCCGTTGCGCTCGGGCCGAACTGGTCGCTGGCCGCCCTGGTGCTTACCTTTATGGCCCCGGTCACGGCCGTCTACCTGATCGCCGGGCTCAGCAATTCGCTCGCCAATGCGCTGGGACATCCGCGCGCGCTGTTCCGGTTCAAGTTGATCTCGGCCTTGTTGAACGTGCCGGCGGTGGCCATTGGCATCGCCAGCTTCGGCCTCCTGGGCGCGCTCTGGGCCTGCGCGTTCACGGCCGCCGTCTGGTACGTTTTCAGTATCCACGTCGCCGCGAAGATCACCGGCCTCACGCGCTCCGCGCAGGTCACGGCGATTGCGCGGTCAGCCGTCTCTGGCCTCGTCATGGCTCTCGTGGTCGTGGGGGTCCGCTCCGCCTTCTTCAGCGCGGCGGAAGATGGCCTGATCGAAAACGTGCTGCGTGCGGCCAGTCTTGCCGCCGTGGGGGCGCTGGCCTACGCGGCCAGCCATTTCGCTCTCTGGCAGGTTACAGGCCGCCCGGATGGAATCGAGCAAGCTCTTCTCGCATTTCCAGGTCGTCGTCTTCAACGCCCTTGAAGACGGGCACACGCACGCCCGGATCGCGCAGCGAACGGTTGATCTCTTCGGCGAAGGCTTTCAGCATCAGGCGCAGGCCCTCTCCGAAACCTTCGGTGCCGCCTTTGGAACCCATGCCGATGGTCTTGTTCGCGTCGAAGATGAACGGCGCGCCGTCCACCATCACATAGTCGATCTTGCCATAGCCGAGGTTCAGCTGCCGGCGCAGCGCCAGCAGGCGCGGGTGCGGCGTGAAGGGCTCGCAGGAGATATGCTCGTCCTCGGTGATGATTTCGGCGGAGGAGCGTTCGATGTTTTCGTAGTGCAGGTTGCCGAGGAACATGTACTCGCGCAGCAGGTTCTTCTCCCCGTCCTTCTCGAGGATCAGCTTCTGCACCACATTGTCCGGTGTGAAGTATTCCTTCGGTACATCGCCGAGCGACGGGAAGATGCGGTAGTCGGCCTTCGTCTGGATCGTTCGTAGTTGCGGCCCGGCCAGCATCCGGCGCAGACGCCGAAGGGCGCGGCCGGGGAGGGTCAGGGCCTTCAGTTCAGGCACGCCGCCATAGTTGAGATCGGACTTCACGATCACCGGGCCGGAATAGGTGTCGCCCGGGTTCAACAGGCCGTCCGCGAAGGCGCGCTTGCGGATGTCGGAGGCATTGGCGTTGATCTGCTTGGGGTAGCGCTGGGCGAAACGGGAGATGCGGCGCGGGACGACCGACAAGTCCACGTGCACGAAAATGCCGTCGGCATCGACGTAGCGGTCCGTGCCATGGAGGTGGACCACGTCGACGCCGAGGTCTGCCAGGAACTCCGAAATCAGCATCACCATATGATGGCGGGCGCCGCGCACCGTTCCCCGGCCGTGCAGGATCACAAGTCGCTTGGGGCGATCTGGCATTTTGGTAATTCCCCCGGCGGATCCATTTGAAATGGAACCCGACAAGTATTCCAATAATAGTTAACCGCATCTCGGTATAGTCCGCAAAACTGATAAATATCGCGGCAATTCAACTAGCCCGCTCAGGCCTTCAGGGCCGCGATTTCTTCCGGCGTCAGCGCCCGCCATGTGCCGTCTGTCAGGCCGTCCAGCGTCATCGGGCCAAAGCGGCTGCGGTGGAGGGCCTCGACGTGGTTTCCGGCTGCCGCGAACATGCGCCGCACCTGGTGGTAGCGGCCTTCGGTCAGCGTCAGGGCGGCGGTCCGCTCGCCGGTCACCTCCAGCCGGGCGGGCAGGCAGGGCTTTTCCTCTCCGCGAAGCACCAGTGTACCGGCGGCAAACATCGCGGCCTCATGCCCCTCCAGCGGCCGGGCAAGGGTGGCTTCATAGGTTTTCGGCAGGTTGGACTTCGGGGAGATCAGGCGGTGCAGGAGCGCGCCGTCATCCGTGAACAGAAGTAGCCCGGTCGTGTCTGCGTCGAGCCGCCCCACCGAGGAGAGTTTCGGGTCGCGCATCTGGTAGCGCGGCGGCAGGAGTTCGTAGACGAGCCGGCCCTGATCGGCATGCGAGCAGGTGAAGCCCGCCGGCTTGTTCAGCATCACCACCATGCCCTGCGGCGGATCAATCTGCTCGCCGTCAAAGCGCAGGTCCTCGCCGTCGCCGGTGACGCGCCCGTCGCGGATGGCGATGGCCACTGCCTTGCGCGAGCCATAGCCAAGCCCGGCCAGATGTTTGGCAAGCTTGAGCGTGTCCCTCATCAGCTCATCATTTCTGGCGTTTCGGCCGCTCGGCCCGGATGATCTTGTAACCGGCCTCGTCCTCGAGCATCTCGCTCTCCTTGAAGCAGGCGGCGAGTTCCGCTTCGTAAGGCAGGTGCCGGTTGGCGACCAGCCAGAGCGTGCCGCCCGGTTTCAGCGTCTGCGCGGCGGCGCGGATGAAACTCCGTCCGAGGGCGGAGTTGTCGGCGCGCCCCATATGGAAGGGCGGGTTCATCACGACGAAATCATAGGTGGACTTGGGCAGGTCCGTCAGCGCATCGGCCCAGTGCGCAGTAAAGCGGCCTTCAAATGGCGCCAGCGTTTCCGCCATGCAGGCCATCGCGCGGTACTCGGCCTCATAGAGGTCCATCCGCTCGACCTTCGGGCAATTGGACAGGATCTCGCGGCTGAGGAAACCATAGCCGCCGCCGAGATCGGCGCCAATGCCCTTGGTCTGCTCGGGCACACTATCGGCCAGCATCTCGCTGCCCGGGTCCACGCGGTCCCAGCTGAACAGGCCGGGGCGGCTGAACAGGCCAGGCTCGATCTCGCGGATCGCATCTTCCTCGATCCACTCCTCCGCCAACGGATGGTTTACGACGGCGTCGACCTTGTAGGTCCAGAAGGCGCGGCACTTGTGCTTCGACAGGCTGCCGGCCTCACCCGCAATCTCGGCCAGCTGCTTCTCCCCGGTCTTGCCGCCCAGCGTGTTCGGCAGGCTCGCCAGCAAATACCCGGCCTCGGGCGCCGACAGCAACGCCCGGGCATACAGGGCGCGCGCCTGATCGCGCTGACGCGGGGGCACCACGATCGTCAGTTTCGCCTCTGGAAGCTCCACCGAATCCACCGGCAGCACATTGAAGCCGGCCGCACTGAGCGCGTCGTGGCTTGGCTTGAAGCTCGTCCGGCAGACCAGCTGGTCTTTCGGCAATTTCATCAGCCACGGCCCCGGCTCGGCATTCAGCACCAGGATTGGCCCGCTTTCAGGCAGCGGCACAGCGCCGTCCTCAAGGGCCAGCAACAGGGTATCGAAAACTACAGCATCCATCATCCGCGCTGCGATAGCCGCACGGGGCCGCAATGAAAAGCCCCGCCGGCTTTGGGCCAGCGGGGCTTGGTCGTTTATCCCTTGCGGGAAGCCTCAGGCGTCCAGGCGCTCGATGATGATGGCCGGGGCCATGCCGCCGGCGGCGCACATGGTGACGAGACCGTAGCGGCCGCCCGAGCGCTCGAGTTCGTCGAGGCAGGTGCCGATCAGGATCGAACCGGTGGCGCCGATCGGGTGGCCGAGGGCCATCGCGCCGCCGTTGATGTTCACCTTCTCGCGGTCGAGTTTCAGGTCACGGATGAATTTCTCGGCCACGACCGAGAAAGCCTCGTTGATTTCGTAGACGTCGATATCGGTGGTCTTGAGGCCAGCCTTCTCGAGCACTTTCTTCGCAGCCGCGACCGGTGCGTTCAGCATCAGCGTCGGGCAGTCGCCCATGTTCGCCGTGGCCACGATGCGGGCGCGTGGCTTCAGGCCGTGCTTCTTGGCGTAGGCTTCCGAGGTGACGAGGATGGCGGCGGCGCCGTCCACCACGCCCGAAGAGTTTCCGGCGTGGTGAACATGGTTCACCTTGCCTTCGATCTGCGGGTATTTGCGGGTGACCATGTTGCCATAGGTGTTGCCCGTGTCGTCCACCGGGATGTCCATGTACATGTTGAACACGGTCTTGAGGCCGGCGAGGCTTTCCATCGTCGTCTGCGGACGCGGGAACTCTTCCTTGTCGAGGGCCAATGTTCCGTCCACGTTGTAAACCGGCACGACCGACTTGTCGAAGCGGCCTTCGGCAATGGCGCGGGCGGCGCGCTGCTGGCTGACCACGGCGAGCTGGTCAACAGCCTGGCGGTCGATGCCTTCCAGGGTGGCGATCGCATCGGCGCAGACGCCCTGCTGCGATTGCGGATGGCTGGCGCGCAGGCGCAGGTTGCCCACGTCCATCGTCGGCGGGGATTTCGGATCGGCGGTCGAGGCCGTGTAGCTCATCATTTCGCAGCCGCCAGCGATGACGCAGTCTTCCATGCCGGACATGATCTGGGCTGCCGCGAGCGAGACGGTGGTGATGCCCGAGCCGCAGAAACGGTCGAGCGTGACGCCCGAGGCCTTGATGTCGAAACCGGCGTCGAGCGCGGCCATGCGGCCCATGTCGGCGCCTTGCGCGCCGCGCTGGCTGGAGGTGCCCCAGATGATGTCGTCAACCGTGGCGGTGTCGAGCTTGTTGCGCTTGGCGAGGGCGCTGAGAACGGTCGCGGCGAGGTGCTGCGGGTGCATGTGGGCGAGGGCGCCCTTGCCAACCTTGCCGATGCCCCGGGGGGTGCGGACGGCGTCAATGATATAGGCTTCGGCCATGAAGAATCTCCCTGTGTGGACGGCCCTTCGGCTGGGGGCGTCGCTGAATTTTGCTTTACGCGAACGTAAGCGTAAGCGAAAGCCGTGACGTTGGGGGAAGCGCTGCGCCCCGTCCCCTGTGCGGCGCGGCGATTGTGTGAGATGCTCCTGCCACGGGAGAAACGCACATGGCGCAAAGCCGTGACCTGATCGGACGGCTCGCTGGCCTTGCAGCCCTTCTGGCCTTTTGCCCGGCCCCGGCCCTGGCGGCAGAGCGACTGGTGATCCCGTTCGAGATCAACGAACTCGATCACATGGTGGTGCAGATCGAGATCAATGGCCTCGAGTCTACTACGGCCGTGATCGACACAGCGGCGACGTTTCCGATGCTGGACAGCCGGACCGCGGCGTCCGGCGGTGTGCCTGCGCCGGGCAAGGATCCGCGCCGCGTCACGGTGCTCGGGCTGAACGGCGCGCGGGAATACCCGGTCGTCCGGATCGACGCCGTGCGGATGGGCAACCTCAGTCTGACGGCCATCGATGCGGCCTATAGCGAAGACCTCGACGTACCCGGCGCGGCGGCCAATGTGCTTCCGTCCGCCGCCTTTCCGGGAGACATCCTGGAGATGAACTTCGCGAAGCAGGTGATCTCGGTCTATGACGGCCGGCCGGATCGTTCGAGTTCGGGCGCGTCGGGGCGGATCAACTACTCGCTCCAGGACGGCCTCATGTTCGTCGAGATGCGGATCAACGGCAAGCCTGGCCGGGGCATGATCGATACCGGCTCCAACATCAGCTATGTCAACTCGGCCTTTGCCGAGCGTGCAGAAATGCGCACCGACGATGAAAAGTCCCAATTGCTGCAGGGCGCCACCGGCGGCGGGACGTTTGTCCGGGTTGCGACGGCGCGCAGGTTCTCGTTCGGAGACTTCTATTTTTCGGGCGCGGACCTTCTGGTCGCCGATCCGTTTCTGTTTGAGAGCCTCGGCCTCGCCGAAGAACCGGCGATGGTGCTGGGGCTGGACTATCTCTCGCTGTTCACCGTGCAGTTCGACCGGCGGCGCAGCCAGATGGTGCTGACACTGCCAGAGGCGAGAGAGACGGGCATGACCGTCAATTTCAATGCCCGCGGCTCGCGCATCCAGTAACCGCCGCTAGCCGAACGCCCCATAGGCATGCGTCAGCGCAAGGCTGATGCCGTGCAGGCTGCGGTCAATTTCGTCGAGAGGTTCGGTGATGTCGCGGTGGATGCGGTCATAACCATAGCCGGAAGTCTGGCCGGAGCCGGGCTCGGTCAGTCCGGAGAGCGGTTCGTCGCCTTCGCCGGAGCGCGGAAAGATGCGGGCGAGCAGCTCAACCGCCTCGGCGAGGCGCAACTCGGCAACCATGCGGATGATGTCGCGCTGGTTTGTATCGTGGCGTTCCGAAATGCGCGGCACACTGCCGGCCAGCGCGATGGCCTTCATGATCAGCGCCTGGCGGATGGCATGCAGTACGTGCATGTCGAGGCGGCCTTCATGGCGTGCCTTGGCCGAGGGCACCCCGTCGACGCGGGCAAGCAGGCGGTCGAAGCGGGCGAGATCGATCGACAGGAAGTTGGCGATCCGGTGGATGGAGGTCGCGGTCTCATCCGTACGCAGAACATAATAAGCGGCGCGGTAGGCGGCGGCCTTGTGGGCCGGGGCAAGCCGTGAATGGGCGATCCAGACGCTGGGATCAAAAAGGTTCGCATAGGCCCGCAGGGCAGGCAGGCTGGTGCGCGTGCGCGCCTCGCTCGCCAGCAGGATCAGGCTGTGCATGCGCGGGCTCTCGTTGATCAGGCCCGCCAGCCGTTCGCTTTCGCGCTGCAGGGAGGAGCCGATGCCGCCGGCCGTGTTCACCGGTATGCCCAGCTGATGCAGTGTCGCATTGTGCGAGATCGCGCGCAGGGCTGCCGGGCCAACCGGCCCGCCGCTGCGCTTCTTCTGGCGCGAGCCGGCGCGCACCACGAGACCGCTGGCAAAAGAGCCGAGCAGGCGGCCGTAATCGGCATTGGCGAACAATCGCTCATGCCAGGCGCGCAGGGAGCGATAGAAATCCCAGACGAGATCGGTGCGTGTATAGAACGTGTCGGCGATCGCCTCCGGCGCGGGTGTCAGCCGGCTCTGGCACCAGGCGGCATAGGTGGTCTCGGCGAGTTCGGCGCCCGCGAAATGCAGGAAGCCATCGCCGCCCTGAAAGCTTACTTCATGGATCAGCGGAATGCCCCGCGCCTTGGCGCCCGCGCGGGTCCAGGGGGTCAGCAGGTGATCGAAGCGCTGTTCGAAACTGCCCGGCCAGGCCCCCCGGCCCATCGATTCGCCGTGGGTGTTGAAGATCAGCAGGCTGACATTCGCCTTCTTCGAGGCGAGCGCCCGGAGGATCAGGTTGTGGATCCGCTCGATCGCCATTGAGGCGGCCACCTGGCCGATGAAGCGTCCGGAATCGGAAAAGCCCAGCTGGATCGACAGGTAGCCGCGCCGGCGCACATAGGCGAGGAATTCCGGCTCCTCCAGCAAACGCTCTATGAACCGTCCCCCCGTCTCCAGCGCCTCGGGAGTCTCGAACAGGGGCGAGATGTCGAGTTGTCCGTCCACCCCGTATTGCCGTGCGAGATACAGCGCGCCCATCACGGTCGCGGGATTTTCGCTCTCGGCGATCAGGAAGCGGATCACCGAGCGGGAATCGACATGCTTCAGGATTTGCGCGCACATCATGAACTGGCGCCGCGCGGTCGATTGCTCGCGAAACAGGTCGGCGAAGTTCAGCGCCACGGGCTTCGACTTGCGCGCCTTCTGCGCCAGTTGCGAGAGGGCGACGCGGCCAAGCTCGCGGTCCTCGGTCTCGAGGCCGAGGTCGCGGGCGATCACGGTGCGCACCTGCGCAGCGTTGACGCGCAGGTGGATGCGGCCGGTGCCGAGCTGCAGCGCCTCCATCTGCGCCCGCAGCGCGATCAGACGCGCAGCGGCCACGTCCGGCAAGTCAGGAAGGGCCGCGTCGATCACGTCTGTCAGCACTCGTACAGTCACGATCCGGTCCGGACTATCCGCCGTCAACGCGTTGGCAGCGGTAACCAGCAAGTCAGCGTCCGTCAGGTCCCCCGCAAAGCGCCTCGCGTGGGCTTCGGTCTCCTTCGCCGCGCGCTTCAGGCGTTTTGGCAGCGCGGTCAGGGCTGGCGGCGCTTTGACGCCGGCGAGAATGTCCTCAAGTGCGGCGGCATACCGCGCCAGTTGCGCGGCCTTCTCACCGAGCCGGAGATGGACCGACCGGTACCAGGGAATGTCGGTACGCCCATCAAGATCATAACCGACCCAGCTGGCAATCGTCGGCACGAACGGCTTCAGGTCGCGCCAGGCGCCGGGAAAGGCCTCGCGGGCGATTTCCACCACGTGCGCGGCATACACGCCCTGCGCTCCGGCGGCATGGTGCAGCGCGTCCTGCGCCTCCCGGTGCTCCGCCTCCAGAGTAATCGACTGGTTCCAGGTTCGCCCATCGGACTGGATATGCTTCTTCAGCGCGGCCTTGTGGCCGGCCGCCGGCTTCGTGACAAAGGTCGCCATCGCCGCGCGCAGATCGTGCGAAAGGGCAAAGGTCGGGTGCGCGGTGAAGACAATGCCGCCGGTGGGTGTCTCGACGCCGGCGCGGTACGCGTCGAAGCCGCCGGAGGCGAGCGCCTTCAGGCGCTGGATGACCGGCGCCCAGGCGGCGGCGGGGCCCGCGTTTGCATGCTGTCGGCGGAAATGCCCCGCCCGCTCGTCCAGCAGCGTGAGGTGAACGTCTTCGGCCAGCGCCGACACCTGCTCAAGGTCGAATTCATCCGATTCCAGTTTCCGGAACAGGGTCTGGGCCAGCGAGAAGACGGAGTTGGTCAACGGATCGGCATCGATGCGCGCGGCTTCACGGCGCAGGAAGTCCTGCGCCCAGTCGAGGGTGAGGCGGGAAGGCTTGGCGGCGCGCGGCGTCATGGCGTCCAGAAACGCAACAATTGCAACGTTGTCAAAGGCGTTGTGGTCTTTCGTCTTGCATGCCTGTCCTGCACGCGAGGCAGCGGCGATCCTGGCGCCTCGGGCAGGCGGGCGCTGGCGGCCCGCTATTGCGCGGGACGATACAACCATTAGGCAGGCGCATGCCCTACGCCCTGACCCATCTTCGCGACCTCCTTGCGCCGGAATTCGACGACATTCTGGACGTGCGCTCGCCCGGCGAGTTTGCCGAAGACCATATTCCGGGCGCCCTCAACCTTCCGGTCCTGGATGACGCAGAACGGGCCCTCGTGGGGACGATCTACAAGCAGGAGAGCGCGTTTCGCGCGCGCAAGGTTGGCGGCGCGCTGGTCGCGCGGCGGTCCGGCGCCAACATCGAAGCCTATCTGCTCGACAAGCCGGGAAGCTACCGGCCCCTCGTCTATTGCTGGCGCGGCGGCATGCGTTCAGGGGCATTTGCCACGATCCTCCGGCAGATCGGATGGCGGGCCGAGACGCTCGAGGGCGGCTACAAGTCCTTCCGCCGGGCGGTCATCAACCTTCTCTATGCGCCGCCGGACGACGAGCCGCCGCTGCTGGCGCGGCTCGTCGTCCTCGACGGCAATACCGGTACGGCGAAAACAGAACTGCTTCACCGGATGGCGGCGCGCGGCGCGCAGGTGCTCGACCTCGAAGGGCTGGCCAATCATCGCGGCTCGCTGTTTGGCGCGATGGCGTCCGGGCAGCCGTCACAGAAGTCGTTTGATACGGCGATCGCCCTGCAATTGGTGAAGTTCGATCCGCACCGCCCGGTTCTGGTCGAGGCTGAATCGAGCCGTATCGGTAAGCTCGTGATACCCGGCGTCCTCTGGGCCCTGATGCGCCAGGCGCCCCGGGTCCGCGTCGGGGCAGGGCTCGCGCAGCGCGGCGCCTATCTGGCGCAGGCCTACGCAGACCTCACCGATGACCGGGAGCGGTTGTCGGAAACGATCAGCCTGCTCAGGCCCTATCACCCTGCAGAGCGAATACTTGGCTGGCATGCAATGGCCGCTGCAGGTCAGATGGCTGACCTCGCGGGCGAACTGGTCCTGCATCACTATGACCCGAAATATGCCCGCCAGCGCAGCCGCGACACGCAGCCTGAACTTGGATCTGTGGCGCTGTCCGGGTTTGACCCTGATGCGCTGGAGAATGCGGCGCAGGACATCATCAGCCTGGCCGAGCGCAGTCCCGTCCGGCTCAGTCCACGCTGATGTGCGGCGCGCCGGCTTCGATCCGGCCGATCACGAACACCGGTTCGCCGGCCGCCTGAAATTCCGCAAGGAGGCGAGGCACCTGCGCCCCAGGTACAGCGGCCAGCAACCCTCCGGCCGTCTGCGGATCGTGAATGAGGTCGCTGAGCGCGGAGGCGGGGCGAGAGACGCGGGCGTCGAGGCGGGCGTTGGCGCGCCAGATGGATGACCTCACCTGCTGCGCCGAAAGTCTCTCGGCGCCGGGCAGCACGGGCATGTCAGCCAGCGTGAGGCGCGCCGCGGCCCCGGAGGCTTCAAGCAGGCTCATGAGATGGCCGGCGAGGCCGAACCCGGTAACATCCGTCATCGCATGCGCGGCCGGCGCGAGCAGGCGCGAGGCTGCGCCGAGCGGACGTTTCATGCTGGAGATTGCGTTCGCCACATCGCTTCCGCGTGCCAGCCCGCGCATCTCGGCCGCGAGGATCACGCCTGTGCCGATCGGCTTCGTCAGCACAAGCGCGTCGCCGGGACGGGCGCCGGCCAGTCCAATGGCCGCGCGGTCCAGCAGGCCGGTTACCGTCAACCCCACCGACAGCTCCTGTCCGAGGCTCGTGTGCCCGCCTACAAGGTCCGCGCCGGCTTCGGCCAGCACCAGGCTGACTGCCGCCACGATTTCGGAAAGGGTGGCCGCCTGCATCCGCTCACTCATCCGGGGCAGGGTGATCGACAGCAGCGCGGCCTGAGGTTCAGCGCCCATGGCCCAGACATCGCCCAGGGCGTGAACCGCCGCGATCTGCGCGAGCAGGTAGGGATCCTGCGTGAAGGCGCGCAGGTGATCTGTGCTGATCACCTGGAGGCGGCCGCCGGTCTGAAGGACGGCGGCGTCATCGCCGACGCCGGCGAGCGTGTCGGCGCGCGTTGCGGGCCGTCTGGCGGCAAGGGCCTCGGCCAGAACGTCGCGGCCAACCTTTGATCCGCAGCCGCCGCAAAGCATCTCCTCGCGTCCCTCCGCCTCATCATCGAGGGCGTGCAGCGCCGGCGCGGAGGGGGGAGCCATGGCAGGAAGGTCCTGCAGGCGGGTCATGAAATCGGAATCGATCCGGTCCTTCAGCGACCAGAGCCAACGCCCGGACAGGGTCACGGAATGCTTCTCGGCAACAGCGGATTTGTCCCCGGCGGAGATCAGCTTGAGGTAATCCGTCTGCGGAGTATAGGCCTTGAGGCGTCCGCCTCTCAGCGCCGCCTTCAGGTTGCGCAGCAATACCGGCGCTTCGCGCACGGCAAACACCCCCGCCTTCGGCCGGGGCGCGTAGGACAGGTGCGCGCAATCACCCACCGCGAAGATGTCCGGATCGGTGCTGGTCCGAAGTTCCTTGCCGACATCGACAAAGCCATGGGTCAGCGCAAGGCCGGTCGCCGCCAGCCAGGGATAGGCGCGCGCGCCGGCCGTGCTGACGACGAAATCCGAAGGCAGGGACTGGCCGTCCGCCAGTTCGGCGGCGCCGGCGGTGATGCGCGACACCTCAGCGCCCGTTACAATCCGGACGCCATAGCGCGCCAGCGCGCCGCCAAGAACCTTGCGTGTCTGTTGGCTGGCGCCCGGCAATATCTCCGCGCCCGCCTCGATCAATGTCACCGAAGCGCCCGCACGTCCCGCCGCGCGCAGGCGGTGCGCCATGGCCAGTGCAATTTCGACGCCTGCGACACCGCCGCCGATGACCACACAGGCTGCGCGCGCCGCCGGCCGTTCCAGGAAATCTTCCCAGGCGCCTGCAAAGGGCCCCAGCGGCTTGACCGAATGTGCGTGTTCGGCGAAGCCCGTCAGGCTTGGGAGATCCGCCGTTACCCCGATGTCCAGCGAGGCAATATCGTAGCGAAGCGGCGCGCGTCCCTCGAGATGCACAAGCTTCTCCTTCCGGTCGATGCCTGCGGCCTTGTCGAAGACGATCCGTGCACCGGCAAACCGGGCGAGGCGGACGAGATCGATATCCAGCTGATCACGCGTGTAGTGCCCGGCTATGTAGCCAGGCAGCATGCCGGTGTACGGGCTGGTCGGACCGGGGTTGATCAGCGTGACCCGGGCGCCCGGCAGCGGGTCCATCCTCCACATGCGCAGCAGGAGCGCATGGGTGTGCCCGCCGCCGATCAGGACGAGGTCCCGGGTGAGCGGCCGTTCCATCTTCATGCGTGATCAATCCTGTGCCGCCGGGGATCGCGACCACTAGGATAAGGCAGGCCTGAGCGCCAGCAAATTGCCTGAGCTCGACTTTGTATGTTTTTGATCAGGCCCAGGTCCAGAACAGGCTATTGGTTGCGATGTGTCCGAGCGCCTGATCGATGGGCAGGACGCACCCGCCCATATCGTCGATGTCTTCCCATTTCCGCCTATGTGACCATGACGCGATCCTGAACTCATCGCCTGTCCCAGTTGGCTTGAGCCGGGCGATCGGGGCTTCGGTTGCCAGCAAGTAGAGATGATAAGGCGCTTTGTCCTTGTACCAACCAACGCCGCCGCCATTGGCCTGGTCAAAGGCTTCGGTGCGTGCGGCGATGTCGTTGTTCTCCATTGAGACGTCATTTGTCGTTGGTTTGTGAGCTGATAAATCGTGTCGACTGTATTGCGACGGACCTGCGAATGCAGGCCGGCAGGTGCAATCTCCGATCATTGCCAAGCGTCTTGTTCCTCAACCAGCGAGTAGGATGTGCTTCGTCCGCCTCCGGCGTCCTTGCAGAGAATACCGAGTGTGAGGAGGTGGTCGATGTCGCGGCCAGCGGTTGGTTGAGAGGCCTTGGTGATCTTGGCCCACTTCGATGAGGTCAGCTTGCCTTCGAATCCGTTGAGGAGCTTGTTAAGCATCAGCTTCTGGCGCGCATTGAGATCGGCGTCGGCGTGCTTCTTCCAGAACTCTGCCCTGCGCAGGACCGATGTCAGGATTGTCTCTGCACCGACGAACGCATTGTCGAGGCAGCTGAGGAACCAGGTGAGCCAGTCGGTGATATCGAGATCACCTTTCTGCGTGTGTTCCAGGATATCGTAATAGGCACTGCGCTCGGCCCGGATCTGCGCCGACATGGAATAGAAGCGGTTTGCACTTTCTTCCGAACGCGCGAGGCTCATATCCGCTATTGCGCGCGCAATCCTTCCGTTCCCATCAGCGAACGGATGGATCGTCACGAACCAGAAGTGCGCAAGCGCAGCCTTGATCACCCCATCAAACTCCGTGTCGGCATTGTACCAGTTCAGGAAAGCCTTCATCTCGTGGGGCAGGCGGGCGGCTGCCGGCGCTTCGAAATGCACGCGTTCCCTGCCTGCCGCTGCGGAGACGACCTGCATGGCTCCCTCGGAATCATTGCGCCAGTTACCCACGATGATCTTCCTCATACCGCTGCGGCCTGTCGGGAAGAGGGCGGCGTGCCATCCGAACAGCCGTTCTTCATCGAGCGGCTTTGTATAGTTCTGCGTGGCATCGAGCATCATCTCGACCACGCCGTCGACTTCACGGTCGGCCGGGGTGAGCGCGCCGATCTCGATGCCGAGCCGGCGAGCGAGCGAAGAGCGAACCTGGTCAGGGTCGAGCTTCTCGCCTTCGATCTCGCTTGTTTTCAGGACATCTTCGGTGAGCGTGCGCAGGAGCGCTTCGCTGCGCAGTGTGATCCCGAGCGCCCCCATATACCCGATCAGCTTGCCTTGGCGCAGCCGGAGGCTCGCCAGCTGCTTGGTGATGAGCCCCTCGTTCCAATGGAACGTCGGCCACTCGCCCTGCTCATGGATGTACATTCATCTTCTCACTTTCTGAGTAGATTATAGCGGGCTTTGATGAGAATAGCCAGATTAATCTGGTCATAATATGAAGAGAGTAAGCGGCTTATTCTCTTCAAAGGCCCGGATGAGCCCGCTCAAGCCTCTGTTTGTCTACACATATGAGGACAGGCTGGGCCAAGGTGTCTTCGTATTTATAGACATGGCCTCACCCCAACATCCGGTCCCGGACCATGCGGACGAACGTGTCAGGCGAGACATGGGTGTAGCGCTTCAGCATCTTCCAGTCCTTGTGGCCCGTGACGAGCGCGACCTGTTCGATCTGGAGACCGGCTTCGAAGAGCCGTCTGGTGCCTTCATGACGCAAGTCACGGAAGTGAAGGTCTTCAATCCCAAGTTCCACGCAGGCCCGGCGGAAAGCGCTCCCGATTGAGCGGGGATTGCAGGGGAAGGATGCGGCCCTTGTTCATGCGGCTCCGGCGTTGCTTCGCGAGGACATCCCAGGCGACGTAACCCGTAAGATCGACGAGCGCGACGCGCTGATCATTGCCATCCTTGTGGCGGGGGTCCTTGCGGTCTCGGACAGTGACCGTACGGCGGCGCTGGTCGACATCCGGCCGTACGATGGAGCAGAGCTCGGACTGGAGCATGGCGGCAAGCTGAGGCTTCAAGTGGCAACGTCGACCGGCAAGACACGCCGGCGCGGGGCGTACTGGAACTTCCATTCTGGCCGGCCTATGGCCGCTGAGGATCAGGCTGCCGCGATCGCCGGTTTCATTGACGCGGCCATCGCCAGGGCGTGCGTCAATGCCGCGGGCCGCCCGAAATGATAACCCTGCAGCTCGTTGCATCCGGCCGCCCTCAGCATCAGCGCGAGGCGTTCATCTTCGACACCTTCGGCAACCACGCGCAGATCCAGTCCCTTGGCGAGTTGGACGAGACCGGAGATCAGGTGGCCGGCCTTCCGGTCGGACTGGAGACGTATCGTCAGTGAGCGGTCGATCTTGACGCAGGTAAATCCGTAGGACCGGAGGTAGGCAAGGCTGGTGAACCCGGTGCCGAAATCGTCAAGCGCAAAGCCGACGCCGATGGCGCGCAGGCTGTTGATCGCATGCCGCGCGCGCTCCGGGTAGTCGACCAGGTGGCGTTCGGTGATTTCCAGCTGCAGGCGTTCCGGAGCAAATCCGGTGGCAGACAATACCTGCATGACCTCGCGCTCGAAGTCGGGATGGCTGAACTGGATCGGTGAGACATTGACGCTGACGCGCAGGCCCTCGGCGTCTCGCGTCTCGCGGCACGCCCGCTCCAGAACGTACATGCCGAGCGACTGTATGAGCCCGCTGCCTTCGGCAATGCCGATGAATTCATCGGGGTTGAGGGGCCCGGCCGGCCGGCCCGGCCACCGGACCAGCGCTTCCACGCCCACAATCTTGAAATCCCGCGCGGAGACCAACGGCTGGTAGACGACATCGAATTCGCCCCGGACGAGGCCGCCAGCGATCTCGCGCTCGATCTGATGCCGCAGGATACGCCCTTCGTCGAGCGAGGCATCGTAGGCGCGAATCCCGCCTTTGCCATTGGCTTTCACGGCGTACATGGCCGTGTCAGCGCGGCGCAGGAGTTCAAACGGGCCGCTCGTCTCTTCGTCATCGACGGCGATGCCGATGCTGGCGCCGACCTGCAGCTCGCGTCCCCTGATCCTGAGCGGCAGGGTCAGCCGGTCCAGCGCCTGCCCGGCAAACACAGCGGCGGTGGCCGCTGCATCTTGTCCTTCGATCAGCAGGGCAAACTCGTCGCCGCCCATCCGGACAAGCATGGCGTCCGGCGGCCGGACGGAATCGAGGATGAGGCCGACCCGTGTGATCAGGTCGTCGCCGAACTGGTGGCCGTGCAGGTCATTGATGACCTTGAAGCCATCAAGATCGATGAAGACGATTGCCAGCGAGTCCGGGCGCAGCCCGGACTGTGCAGAGGCCTCCTCCAGCCGGGCGATCAGCGCGCGGCGATTGGGCAGGCCGCTGAGGGGATCGGTGAAGGCGATCTGCCGGTTCTCGTCGCTGAGCTTCTGCGTCTCGGCCTGTCTCTGTTGCAAGGTCCTCTGTGAGCGGATGAGTTTAGAGAAGGTGCGGTTGTATCGGTAGAGAATGATGACCATGCCGGCGGCCACCAGAGCCAGCATGATGGCTTCGGGCACCATGCGGCCGCCGTCGACCAGCAAGAAGTAGACAAAGAACGGCGCGGTCGCGACGGTGGCCACCGACAGCGCCGCCGAGCGCAGCGGCATGAGGCAGAACACGGCGCTGATCTGCGTCAGGGCAAGGAAGAAGGTCAGGTGGCCCTTGGCCTGAATGTCGCCATAGGAATAGAGCAGCAGGCCCCACACCATGAAGGCCGACGTCATGACAACAGCCAGCGTGCCGGTCGTCCGGATATGGCGGAGGATCTCCGCGTCGGAAAAGATCGAGCGCTTGCGCCGGCTCCACCAGGTGCCCCGCACGGCCGCAATCGAACACAATATTATGGGGAACACGCTGCTCAGCAGAGGGTCTGCAAACTGGCTGTAGGTCAGCGAGACGGCGCCCGCGTTGCAGGACAGGATGAAATAGAGGAGCGGGACCTGGTGGACGAACTCGCGGAACTGGGCCCGCGCGAGATCCATGTCTGTTTCCTGCAGCCGGTACTGGCTGACGAGCGTGAATAAGGCGCGCTTCACATTGAACACGGGCGGGAGCTCTCTGACCAGTTTCTTGTCAGGGCTGGCTACACGAATGCGGATAATTCCGGGTGTGACCGTTCGATCAAATTTGACCGGTCTGCGTAAAGGCAGGGCTGCCAACCGCGCCCTGCGGGTCAATTACAGCCGCTGCGACGCCAGCACGATGACCTTGAGCGTCCCGGTTTCCGCCAAAAGCGGCAGGCCTTAGCTCGGCCGTTTCTCGTCGCCTTCGTGGCCGCCCCAGAACCGCTTGATGCGGCCGAGGAAGCCTTCGCTTTCCGGGTGGCAGTCGGAGCCGGTGCACTCGCAGAACTGGCGCAGCAATTCCTTCTGCCGTGCGGTCAGGTTCTGCGGGGTCTCGACGAACATCTCGACATACAGGTCGCCCTGCGGATTGCCCTGGCGCACGCTGGGCATGCCCTTGCCGCGCAGGCGCAGCTTGCGGCCCGTCTGGGCGCCTTCGGGGATGGCGACGCGGGCGCGCCCGCCGTCGATGGTCGGGATCTCGATCTCGCCGCCGAGCGCCGCGGTCGCCATCGGCACCGGGGCGCGGCAATAGAGGTTCGGCCCATCGCGTTCGAAGATGTCATGCTCGACCACTTCGACGAAGATATAGAGGTCGCCCTTCGGCCCGCCGGCGGCGCCGGGCTCGCCTTCGCCGGTCAGGCGGATACGCATGCCGCTCTCGACACCGGCCGGGATCTTGACCGAGATCTTACGCTCTTCCTTGACCTGTCCGTGGCCGCCGCAGGTCTTGCACGGCTTGCGGATGACGGTGCCGCGGCCCTGGCAGATATGG
>Ga0163144_10006751_pt1 | contig 25262 bp, 23 predicted proteins | sample OliLak19BULKMAT1_FD_123175 | JGI IMG/M metagenome (GOLD analysis project Ga0163144, IMG submission 123175) | Freshwater microbial mat bacterial communities from Lake Vanda, McMurdo Dry Valleys, Antarctica - Oligotrophic Lake LV.19.BULKMAT1 | ecosystem: Environmental > Aquatic > Freshwater >... | reverse complement strand
TCTCTGGAATATTTAACTCCAGAACAGGTGTATTTTAAGAAAAATATTGTATAAAATTATGCAGCAAATTGTATCTCATAATTTCTGATTTTTAGTCTAGACAAATTGGGCCACCTCATTATTCCAAGTAAGGCATCTAATAAAAAAGTGGTCGAACCAGATAGAAAATTCGCATGTTCAGTAATTGAATTTAAATCCGCTAGCATAGTAGCTAACCTTAAAAGCTGAGGTTCGTTTTTTGCAAATTTATTTGATTGTTGAGAGTAATTAATAGCCCTGTTAATAGATAAAATACTTTCTTCGGTTTTAGAAAGAAAGTTTCCTTGTTGACCAATTTTTTTTAGTACTTCAGCATAATTAGTTTTTTCTTCAGCAGATGTATCTGTTAAGAAAATCTCTCTATTTAATTTGTCAATATTCTGTCTTACATCTTGTAGAATATCAGCTAATATTTCAATGATAATGGTTAATAATTCCAACAATATTTCTTTGGCTTCAATATAGTTATTTTGGTTTTTTACAAGTTTCTGACCAAAGGAATTAAAAGATTTTAATTCCTCATTATATCTTACTGTAATTAATACATTATTAAATAAAATAAATGTAACAGAGTGATTAATAATGGATGTGATATTATGATTAATTAATGACATAATAAAGTAAGTAGCATCATTTTCTACATATAGCCTCCTAGAGACTTCAATTTGTTCCATTTCTTCTTTACTAGGAATATCAATTCCTAAAAAGTTTTCAATCAATTTTTCTTCCTCTCTAGACATATTGACTAAATCAATCCATAAAGTAGAAGGGTCAAGAATAACTTCTGTACTTCTTTCAATTTTATTGTTTTGATTTAAATAGGTAATTATCATAAATCCTTTAATTCTAAAAAATACATAAGTGTAACATTACTTGACATATGTATGTATTTCATTATTCTTTTTATTATTCTCTATTATTATTTTATTTTTTGATGAAACCATATCCACATAAAAGATGACATTTTTGCTAAAACGAAGATGAAGTAGAAGAATAATATAGCCAAAATCACTGTTAAGCTAAATAGGTTTAGATGTATTTTATTTATTAATAAAACCAAAATAAGAATGGTTGTAATTAACAATGCCAGGTAGCTATCTAATTTTGACTTGAAAAATTATTTGTTCGCTGCTATAAACGACTTGCTTTGAATAAAGCCTGCCGCGCGCCCTTAGCTCAGCTGGATAGAGCAACGGATTTCTAATCCGTAGGTCAGAGGTTCGAATCCTCTAGGGCGCACCACTTAGATTTAAATCAATCACGATATTTTTAGTTTATGGCGCAAAAACCAGTCAATGTAATTTGCATGAAATGGGGCACAAAGTATAGTGCTAAGGATGTGAATGTTTTACATTCCATGGTTAAGCGACATTTGAAAATTCCCTATAGATTCGTTTGTTTAACAGATGATAAAGATGGTATTGGTAAAGAAATTGAGTGTTTTGATATGCCATCTATTATTGTCCCCAAGGAAAAGGATATTTCGCCTTGGAGAAAGCTTGGCATGTTTTCAGAGAAAATTGGTGATCTAGAAGGAAAATCTCTTTTTCTTGACCTTGATATAGTTATACTGGACGACATTGATTGTTTTTTTACATATTCTGATAAATTTACTATTATTGAAAACTGGACTCAAAAAGGGCAGGGTATAGGAAATTCATCCGTCTATTGTTTTACCATTGGTCAGCATACTAATGTGCTTGATTACTACAATAATAATATTGCAGAAGTAACAAGCAACTATAGTAATGAACAGATCTATCTCTCAAAAAAGATTGGCGACATTGATTACTGGCCAGATAGTTGGTGTAAAAGTTTCAAGAGGCATTGCATGCCTGGCTATATAGTTCGATACTTTAAAACTCCTGTAAGACCGGTTGGCGTCAAAATAGTAGTATTTCATGGCAATCCTAAGCCAGAAGATGCTATTAAGGGCGGTTTTTTTGGGAGCGTCTGGAAATATATACGCCCAACCCCTTGGATTGAAGACGGATGGCGCTAGGTCAATATTAGTTTAGGGCAGTGCAGATAATCTTTCTTGTTAGATACAATTAGTAATCTACTTCATGTTTAAATACATTCTCAATTTTATATTCTGGATGCACTTCGTTTGCTAAAGAATAACATTTAGCGGCTTTGTCAAAATTTCCTGATAATTCGTCCAAGTGCTCGTTGTCTACATAATACCTATTTAGGCTATCAAATAACACAAAAGTATAATTATTTTTTAATAAAATTGGTTCCCATTCATTATGTACTTTTATATGAGAAAATGGTCGTATGGACTCAATAATTAAAACAGTTGGGCGGTATTTTGACAAGTCTAATCCTTCAAGAGTTTCTTTTTCCATACCCTCTACATCTATCTTCATAAATGTAATCGGGGTTACTGGATGTGCTGTCAATATACTATTTAAAGTAGTAACTTTCATAGTTTCCTTTTTGTAATCATATCCCTTTTCCTTTGCTTTGTTAACAAAGTCAAGGTTTCCTGAAGACATCAAATCTGATGATAAAACATAAAAATCTATTTCTCCTTCAGTGTTAGAAACACCTTTGTTAATATTTATATCATTTGGTCGTTGTGTAAGATATTCATCATATAACTTCTTGATGGGTTCAATATTAATTCCCGTCCACCCCTGAAGATAAAAATGTTTTGTTACAGAATCGTGATTAGGGCTGTTTGCTCCAACGTCAACGTAATGGCCGTTTTTTATATTAGATAAAGCTATAGAAAGTATATAATCTTCATAAAACTGCGCATAAAAAATTGGGTTACCACCTTGCCTTGGAACGGGGCACGTGGCGCTAAAATAAACTTTATCTAATTCAAGTTTAACTGGTTTAGTATTTATTAATAATAACGTACAGCATGTAAAAACAACGCCTAGAATTATCATTTTGATTCTCATAACTACCTACCTTATTTTACTAATTCCCTAATGTAGCAAATAAAATGTTAACATTATCTAAATATAATATTAACATTTTAATTATAATTTAATTTAATTTATAAATTGGTATGGTATTTCTGAACTATAAGTCCCTAAGAGGAACAAAAATTACCATAAGGCTGATTTGTTAGTATGTAACATGAGTTTGATATGATGAGTTAAATAGTTAGGCAAAAATTAGGTTGAATTAAGGGGCTGCCAGAAAATTATCCTGAACAGAATTGTGTCATACTAAACGAAAAAAGAAGTCGTCATACCGGACTCGATCTGGTATCTAGTAAGGTATTAGTAGATAACCATGGTCAAGCCTGGGATGACTGTGTATGGGAACATACTGTATCGAGGGCTAAAAAACTCATAGAACAAAATTTGAGTGATTAAGTATACTAGCGTCGTTTAAACACTATTGCATCTGAAATAGGTCGGACTAATTTCTGTCCTTCAGCTTCATCCTTGTCGCCAAAAGCTTCATTTATATATTTTCCATCGACATACATGGTTGAAGATCCACCACCATCAAGGTTAATAGCCTCGTAACACCCCATTTCTTTCATAAAATTTGCTAATTCAAGTATTGTAAGGCCAACTGATTTGCTATCGGTGTTTAAATCATCAAAGATGATTTTTTTCATATCGGCTACTTTCATATCAACTATAGAAATGTTTTTTTTATCCATTATTTTTTTTACTTCACTGAAGGTAACGCTTGAAGCCTCTTTTCTATAAACATGTTCAGCAAGAACAATTACTATATTTCCATCTTCTTTTATGCCGAATGCTGTCCTGGCATGTTTTTCTTCGTTTGAAAGATTTTCTCGTGTTTTACCGTTAATAATTAAAGATGGTAGACCCATAACGGAAAAATTATCTGATTTAGCAAAATGATTTGGTGTCCATGTAAATTGAACCTTTTGTCCAACCTTTATTTCACTCAAATCATAAATAGTTGGAAACGAAAGGACATACCCTCCCTCAGGAATTTTGCTATTTCCATGCATAGATAATTCATGAACTTTAAATTCACGATTAATAATCACCTCTTTTCTGTCGCTGTAAGAACTTAAAGTACTTGGTCCCCAGTTACGATTGAAATAAAACACATCTTTGCCTTTTGCAAATCTGTTAAACTTATTGGGCTTTATAATTTTTTTTTCAATCGACACTTCAAGAGATGGGGTGACGATCTCAACAGAAAACTTATCAACGTTTTTTACTAAGCACGCATGCTCAGTTACTCGCATTCCATAAACCTCACCATTGCTGACTAGGGTTCCAGTTGGTCGTCCGTCTTGATTGTCACCAATTTCAAAAAAACCGGCATTAATCGCAATTTGTGCATTTTCGCGTTTGGCAATTTCTCCTACTCTTTCACGGCCAAAAACTTGATCGTGAGCAACGACTAGTGAAGCTTTATATTCTTTTGGATCAATAATCACTACATGAATTTTATGGCCATCTCTCTCTATAAGATTATATTGATGATCAGCTTTCATAGGTAAAGATAAAAGTAATATGAAAATTAGAATTAGTGCTTTAAAAATACTCACAGGTTTTTGCTCAATAGTTTTATATAATCACCGATATTGTAATATAATTATCTTCAACTGTCGATTTTATTTCGGGATATTTTATTTAGTGATTTTTATGAAAAATACATTTTTGATTTTGGGTTACGGTTATACTGGATCGCACGTGGCAAACTTAATCAGCCAAAATGGGTGGCAAGTTGTAGGCACTTCGAGTAAGTCTCACCATACAAAAGCAGCTATTATCCCATATGATAGAGAACAGATAACAAACGAAATTAAAATTGCTACTCATATTTTAATTTCGATACCACCAGATGAGAACGGAGATGTCGTCCTTGCGGAATTTTCGGATATTTTATCTTTAGCAAAAAAATTGAAATGGATTGGTTATTTATCTTCTACAGCTGTGTATGGTAATCATGATGGCGCTTTCGTTAATGAAGAATCTATTTTGCTACCATCAAGTAAACGTGCAAAGCAAAGGGTAAGGGCTGAAACGGAGTGGTTAGAGTTTGGTAAAAAATATAAAACTAATGTGAATATTTTTAGATTGGCAGGGATTTACGGACCAGAAAGAAATGCCCTTGATCAAGTGCGAGCCGGTCAAGCTAGGTCAATTTTTAAAGAAGGGCAAGTTTTTTCTAGAATTCATGTAGAGGATATAGCAAGAATAATTGTGGCTGCAGCTAAGCTTGAGGGTATAAGAGAAATATATAACGTTGCTGATGATGAACCATGCCCAACTTTTGAAGTTAATAATTTTGCTGCCGAGCTTCTTGGAGTTATTCCACCTCCAATTATAGATATAAAAGAAGCCAACTTATCAGAGATGGCAAAAGAATTTTACAATGATAATAAGAGGATTAGTAATTCTAAAATTAAAGACAAGCTTCATATTAAATTGAAATATCCAACATTTCGAGAAGGACTTCGGGCTATGCTATAGGCGTTTTTAGATTATCTACAAATTTGTGGGTTGAGAAAATTAAATAAATTTATTACTTAGAAGATATCTTTTGGCTTTGTTAAGCCGTCTAATTCATGCATAGGGTATAAAATATTTTTTATACCCTAATATTTTACACTATTTTGCTAGACATCAATTGTAGATTCATCAGCAACTTGACCTAATAAGCTCTGCATCTGATCATGTATAGACTTCATATGTCCTAGGATATCTTCTCCATTGTGATTCATAATTGCCAGTTCAACAAAGTTATTCAGCCACGCTTTTTGATTTATAGAGCTTTCGTCCTTTCTACAATAAAAATGTTCAGGATGAAACTGAGTAGCAAAATGAATAGATGAAGAATATGACATAGGTACACCGCTCTCAGATATAGCCCCTAGGGTTAACTTGCCTAAATTACCGGTAACTGCTGCATAATGGTGCGCCGTGTCGCTTTTAAATGTAATTTCAGGAAACACTCCAGTCTTTAGCATTTGTGATTGTTGTTCTTTAGTCAAGACCATGTAGTAAGGAAGAGTTCCTTTAAGATAGGTGATAGTGTGTTGGCCATGGTCATAACCTTTTAACGGTGCTAATGTGCCTTTATAGTTTAATACTAGGTGTTGAGCACCAGCGCACATACCAACATACGGAGCCGCTTTGTCCGCAGCCTTTGTTAAAACGAGCTGGTATAGTTTCTCGATAGGATGTATTAGTGGGCAATCTTCAAGTTTAAAGGTTGTGTGACCAGGATAGCTATCGTTTGCACCAGGGTTAATAAATGCATCAAACTGGTCGAGGAAATCCACTCCTGCCTTGTCTACCATCTCAAGTGTAATAAGATGAAATACCACGTTTGGATAATTTTGCATGAGCAGTCTAGCTACGGACCAAGCGCCAGTTGACCAAAAATCATTTCCGTTACTGATTGCAATGTGAGTTAAATTATCTTTAAATAAATTATTGAGATCTACGCTTTTCTTATATAAAGCAAATAAAGGATCATTTGACAATTCAATAATGCGTTCAGCTACAGAGGAACCAGTAGAAATTAGCAAATCCGCTAAACTTTCTCCATTTTCTTTGTCAACAATATCGACATCTTTCAATTGAGAAGCGATTTTATTAGCTAATTGTTCGGATTCTTTAGAGGGTTCTCCTGAATTGAAGCAGGTAATTATATTGAATAAATCAATTGTTGAAGTTTTGTTATTATTTGCTTGATAGATGTCATGTCCAGCGTCGATTAATTCATCTGCTAATGTTAGTTTTTTTGCAAGCACAGCAAGTTGCAATGCGGAGTAACCCCATTTATTTGTAAAATCTTGACCATGTAGTTGTTTTGCTGTGAGTTCGATATCAGGATTTAATACCTCTCTTGCGAATGAGGATAAGTCCGAGCTATTTTTTCCGTATGCGCAATATAAATCATATATATCCGATACAATTGTAATATTACTTATAGATGCTCCTGCTGCTCGCATTAATTCCATACAAGCTACTTTATCAAAAAATTGTGCAAATTTTGTGATCATATCCTGTGAAATTTTTACATTAGAGCTTAATACACCATTTATATAAGCTCTAGGGTCAATAGTACTGATACCTAATGCAGTAACGAAATACTCAGCGAACTTATGGTTGCCACCTGAGATCAACTCATTTAGCAGTTCAGTAGCATTATCTATTGATGCTCCTTCCTTGATAGATTCTTTTAGCAAATCTAGATCATTAGTTCTGGCGGCGCATTGGAACATAACATCAGCATTAATCAATTTTGATTTATTAAGTAAGTTTAAAATTTCGATGCTAGGGGTTGCGGGTACCATTTTTCCCGAAGGGAGTATATAAGAGATTTTCTTTGATAATTGTTCTGTAAAGTAATCGTTAAATTTCAGCCCCTTGCTCACTGCTATTGCAACTAATTCTTCAAAATAGATATTAATTGTAGCCGTTTCATACGTATTTATTTGATGGTTATGTTTTGGTAGTGCAAGATCATATATAGTTTTTGCTAAAGTATTTGGGTCTAAACCTTTCTCTACAAGTAGCTCTATTTGTTCTTTTGTAAGAGATTCCAGATTCCAAGGAAAAGAGTTAAAATCACCGCACAAATCTATAATCAGTTGCAAATGATTTTGTACAAACTCTGGCATGCAAAAAGTAATTTTTTGAAGCTCAGCTCCTTTTGATGCTGTATGTTTGATGAGTGTTTCTTGTTTGTCTATTAAACTCTGGCTCTTGATAAATTCACCTTTTCTTGGCTATATTCATTTGGAGTTAATTGAATAATTTTTTGCAAGATCTTTTGCACAGGTACAATATTATTACTAATAATTAGGTCTATAAAATCGGCGGTAAAATTATTAAGGGAAGGGAAATAATTGTTGTCAAATTCTTTTATACTAAAACCATGTCCTTGTGCAATTTTTAGCAGACGTAATTGACCCTCAGGGCTGCTGCTCTCAGATGAAGCCCTAAAAACACTTTCAACTTTAAGGCCATTTTCTATAAGTAACTCAATAACATTAGTTGGTAAAAAGCTTGGAATACAAAGCGTTGGAAGCAAGGCCATTGCTCCATTTTTAAGAGCAACCTGAATTAAATCAATATATTCTTCATCTTGTTCAATTTTATAAAGATTCATAACTTGGCTAAGTGCCGAGGACGGATTGGAGCCCATTGCGATCATAAGTTCTAAAGACCTAGCAGTTGGGATGGTTTCATACCAAAAATCAAAATTGGACTTTATTCCTTCATTATTTAGTGCTTCGAGTACAGACTCTTGTGTATGAGAGTTTTTTATGCTCATAACATAATTAGACACTCTTGACACCGGCGCTCCAGATTTTGCTATATGTGCAAGCCCTTTAGGGGAAAGTACAATTTGTTCATTAAGTCCATATAAATTAACTCCTGAATATAAGTCCTGCTCAGTTGCGTGAGAATGTTCTTCCTTTAGCAATACATGTATTTCGTTATTAGGTGTGTCCTCCTTAAAAGAGGAAATCATTTGATGCCATCTTATTGACGACTGAATAAATTCTTTTGTGTTATCTGGAACAGTTAGTACAATTTCTTTCATGAATAATAATTTGGTTTTGTTGAGTTTGAATGCTTAGTTCACTATATAATCATAATTCATATTATAAATATATGTAAATGGTTTTGTATATAAAATTTCGAATGTTTAACCAACTAAGCAACTCTTACGCATAAGTGGTGAAGGTCACATGCATATTACACGGTTATACCGGTTACAGTCATACCGATTACACAGTCATGCTGGGCTTGAACCGGTATCTTCTTTTGTTTCATGAAATACCGGATCCAGGCCCAGTAGACTATAAGCGGTTAGGATTACTTTTTACCAGTAGATGTTTTTACATTGTTAAATATAGTCATAGCTTGGGCAATTACGCTACTTGGAGACCCTAAATCGGCTGGGAGCAGAATTGTGTTTGAATCTTTAGCTAGTTTGCTAAATGCTTCTATGTATTGATGGGCAACTTTCAGCGATACGGCGTCTGCGCCCCCGTCTTGTTTTATTGCGCTAGCAACTATGCTAATCCCTTTAGCGGTAGCCTCGGCCACAAATAATATCGCTTCCCCTTCACCTTTGGCTCTATTTACTTGGTCGGTATAAGCAGCTTCTGACTTAAGGACAACCTGAGCTTTTTCACCTTCAGAAACGTTTATTTGAGCTTGTCTATGACCCTCTGATTCCATTATTCTTGCGCGTTTTTGTCTTTCTGCGGCTACTTCCAGTTCCATAGCCTCTAGGATAGTTGTAGGTGGCTGAATATCTTTTATTTCATAACGCATACATTGGATTCCCCAGTTTGTAGCTGCTTGGTTAATTGAAGAGACAATAGCATGATTTAATGTTTCTCTTTCTTCAAAAGTTCTGTCTAGTTTTAATTTTCCTATTTCAGAACGCATAGTGGTTTGCGCTAGCTGAGTGATTGCATAATATGGATTTTCGACACCGTATGAAGCTGCAACAGCATCAATAATTTTGACGTATAATACGCCGTCTATAAGGAGAGTAACATTGTCATTTGATATCGCCGTTTGTGCGTGAACATCAACCGCTTGCTCCTTTAGGGTGTGTTTGTAGGCTACTCTCTGAATAATGGGTACAATTATATTAAGACCAGGTTCAAGAACCTTGTCGTATTTACCAAGTCTTTCCAAGACCCAGGCTTGTTGCTGAGGCACGATTTTTATCATGAATATTAGTGCTATTATGGCTAGAGCACTTATTGAAAGTAGTAATATGTCCATAAATTTAAAACCGTTAAGTTAATTTTGTTGCTCATCCTACTATATCATAAAGAGTTTCTATTAAAAAATATTGGTATAAAAAGGTAATAAATTTCTTCGTAACTAGCAATTTGTTACCTAAATATCACTTGACTCTATAAAAATTTGGCTTTATTTTCCATCTAGATCCATAAAATCCCATATTAACCCATTTCTTACCAAATTTTGTGTTAAATTATATTCAAGGCGTAATACGTCATACTTATTGCGGCAATATATAAAATATGAATATTTTTCTTTCTAAGTATGTAAATAAAATTGACACGAAGGGTAGAGTATCAATCCCCGCGAGTTACAGAGCTGCTCTTGGACAAGAAAATTTTAGCGGTATTATCGTTTATCCATCCTTTAAAAATAATTGTATTGAGGCATGCAGTATGTCTCATCTTGAGGAATTAAGCCGTATCATTCAAAGCCTTGACCCATATTCAGATGAAAGAGATGCTTTTGAAACTATTGTTCTTGGCGAGGCTATCCAACTTCAATTTGATAACGAGGGTAGAGTTACACTACCTTCTTATTTAACCACTCAAATTGGCGTTACCACGCAGGCGTGTTTTGTAGGAAAAGGTTTGGTTTTTGAAATATGGAATCCTGAGAATTTTGAAAAATATTTAAAATCTGCGCGATTAATTGCTCAGGACAATAGGTCTATCTTAAAAAATAAACATTATGGTTCAGGGGAATAGATAATGGATTTAAGTGAAACAGTACAAAATAGGTCAAATTCTCCTCACCGTTCTGTGCTGCTTAATGAGGTTATTGAGTATTTATCCATAAAAGATGGTGGCAGATATCTCGATTGCACCTTTGGTGCTGGCGGCTATACGAGAGCAATTTTATCAAAGGGTGATTGTTACGTAACGGCTCTTGATCAGGACCCAACTGTAATAAGGTTTGCCAATGACCTTTCTTCGGACTATGGCGATAGATTTAATTTTATTCAAACAAACTTCTCAGAAGTAGCTTCAAGGCTACAGGGTAAAAATTTTGATGGAGTGGTGCTTGATTTAGGAATTTCTTCAATGCAAGTAGACCAGGCCGCGAGAGGTTTTTCTTTTATGCAAGATGGTCCACTCGATATGAGAATGAGTGTTAAAGGCATGAGTGCAGCAGAGTTCTTGGAAACTGCTTCTGAACAAGAAATAGCTGACATCATATATAAATATGGTGAAGAAGTGCAATCAAGAGCTATCGCGAAAAATATTGTTTATTATCGCCAGACAGATCGTATTGATACAACTTTGAAATTAGCTGAAATTGTTCGTCAGTCTAAGCATTATCGCTCCGAAAAAATAGATCCTGCTACAAAAACTTTTCAAGCTATCAGAATATATATTAATGACGAGCTTGGGGCCTTGGAGCGATTTCTTGCCAACGCCGAAGGTCTATTAGTTCCAGGTGGTAGAATTATAGTTGTTTCGTTTCATTCTCTTGAGGATAGTATTGTTAAAAATTTCTTTAAGGAAAGTTCTGTAAAAAAAATTGCTAAATCAAAATACTCAAAAGAAATAAATAATTTTCCTGAGGGAAAATGGCTCCAAATTATTACTAAAAAACCGTTGGTTCCTTCGCGTGCTGAGGTTCAAGATAATCCAAGATCCAGATCTGCTAAGCTAAGAGTGGCTGAAAAAATAAGAGGTAACCATGTTACTTGAGAAATCGCCGATATACATAGTTGTCATAGTGTGTTTAATGTCCGTATATGCATTATTTAATATAAAAGAAAATGTCATGAGTATTAAGGGTGAGTTAACAGAAGTTAATAACCAGGTCCAAGACGAAATTGATAAAATTCACTTATTAAAAGCTGAGTTAGCTTACTTGGCTTCACCAGAGAGATTAAAAGCTTTAAATGATGAATATGTAAAGCTTTCTGACACTAATCTCGCTCAAATGGAAATAGACCCAATTGTTCAAGATAAAGAGGTTCTTGAAGTTAGAAGAGTTGCGAGCGTTAAGTTAAGAAGCGAAAATACAAAATGGAGATATAAAAAGGGGCCTAGCAAATACGTGACTATGGCTTCTGGAAAAAAATAATCCTAGGAGCTTAGTATAACGTCAGTCATCCGGGGCTTGATCCCGGGACTCAAGAGGCAAAAGAAGATCCTGAAACAAGTTCAGGATGACCAAATCTACGCAAAAAATCAGTCATATCGAGCTTGACTTGGTAGCTCAGGCGACAGAAGGAGATCCTGAATAAAGTTCAGGATGATACATAGAGTTCGTAATAAATTTGCCAGTAATTTTTGTCGCAGAAATGATAAAAATAATATATATATTGGTAGCAATAGATAAATTTTTAAGAAATGAGTAATTTAATCGCAAATATTAATGGATTAATTTTGGGAGGGAAAGGGGTCATAATCGCTTTTCTTAAATTTATTATTTATTATTTGTTATATTTAAGAATAGCTCTTCTTAAGACCGCGCATGTTTTATTTGTAAAACGAAGAGGAATCTCATCAATATTTCGAGGTTTTAAAGCTTCCTTGGCTGAAAAAATATCTTTAAGGTCTTTGTTCAGTTGGGATTTATCTCATTCAGTTGCGCGTGCTAGGATATTTTTTGTAATAGGAGGGTTTTCTTTAGTTTTTCTTATAATAAGTATCAGGTTGCTAATTGTAGCTAGTACTGACTATGTAAATTTTCAAAAAACAATGGGCCGTAAATCAATTCACAGAGTCGATATCACTGACAGAAATAATAATTTACTTGCTGTAAATCTTCCTGGGGCTTCTCTGTATGCTAATCCTAGAAAAATTATTGACCCAGAGGAGTCCATCAAAAAATTGTTACTCGTAATACCTGATTTAGATGCAAAAAAGATTTTGGCTGACTTAAAAAGTAATAAAAGTTTTGTTTGGATAAAGAGAGACGTTACTCCGCTTGAGCATGAAAAAATATATAACATTGGTATGCCAGGTTTTGGTTTTGAAAGAGAGCAAAAAAGGATTTACACATACGGTAATTTGTTATCACACGTAATTGGTTATGTTAGCAGGGATATGAATGGCCTTGCGGGTATTGAGCAATTTTTTGAGAAATTCATTACCGGCCAAAAAGAAAAAGAAGATAGAACTGGTATGGGCGATGTATTGCAGCTCTCAATTGATGTTCGGGTACAAAATATTCTTAGTGAAGAGATGGAAATAGTCATGAAGAAATTCAAGGCTAAAGGCGCTGCAGGAATAATAGTTGATCCAAATAATGGAGAAATTTTAGCCTTAGTAAGCAAGCCTGATTTTGATCCGCATAATCCTGGTGCAGCTAAAGCTGAGCAGTTGTTTAATATGGTTACACAAGGCGTGTATGAAATGGGATCTGGTATGAAGGCTTTAACTGTGGCAGTTGGGCTTGATACTGGATCTACGTCAATTAACGATGCTTATGATTTAAGTTATCTGAGGGTCCAGGGTTTTCAAGTTAAAGATCATCCACGTCCCTTAAAAGGGTGGCATTCAGTCCCACATATTTTTCTTAAATCAAGTAATGTTGGCTTAGCACAAATTATTCTAGAAACAGGCAAACAAAGTATACTTGAGTACTTAAGAAAATTAAGGTTACTTGAGCCATTACAAATGGAAGTTCTTGAGAGGGCCAGGCCGTTATTTCCGAATTTTTCGCGGTGGACTGATTTAAGTTTAATAACTATGTCATATGGGTATGGCATATCTGTTAGTCCAGCGCATTTTATACAAGCGATGATGCCTATTGTAAATGGAGGTGTTATCTATCCACTAACTTTGGTAAAAAGAGACCCGAAAGAAAAACTGGTTGGAGAAAGGGTGTTTCAGGAGAGTACTTCACTTGCAATGAGAAAATTAATGCGTCTTGTTGTTACTGATGGCACAGGTTCAAAAGCTGAGGTTAAAGGCTATTATGTTGGGGGTAAAACTGGGACAGCCGAGATTGCGCATGCTGGCGGATATGATAAAAACAGAAGAATGTCCTCTTTCTTTGGTATTGTTCCTGCGTCAAATCCAAAATATATAATATATATAGTCTATAATGAGCCAGTAGGCATTAAGGAATCTTTTGGTTTTGCTGGCGGTGGTTGGACTGCTGCTCCAACAGTTGGCGCTGTTCTTAAAAGGTTAGTAGCGCTTTATGGTATGACTAAGGTTGACGAGGATAGTGAAGAGGTACAGGAGTTAAATAACATTGAGTATAAGATAAGAGATGAAACTTAAGTTACAAACGCTATTTACAGAAGAAAAGATAAAAGATATCTCGTTTGATTCGAGAAGTGTAAAGCCAGGTGATGCTTTTTTTGCAATTCGTGGTGAAAATTTCGATGGTAATAAATTCATTGAAGATGTTTTAAGAAAAGGAGCTTCGCTAGTTTTTACTGATGACAAGAGTTCTGCGCTTCATTCGGACAAAGTAGTATATGTCCAAGATGCTAGAATAAGTTTAGCCATTGCAGCTGAAATATTATATCCCAAAAATCCTAGTAACATTATAGCTGTGACCGGGACAAATGGCAAAAGTTCTGTAGTATCTTATGTTCATCAAATCTTGTCGCTACTTGGGAAAACTAGTGCTTGTATAGGAACCTTAGGTTTGGAATCGAATATAGAGCTAATAGAAGATTTTAATAATATTGAAAATTCTTATCAAACAACTAATGATCCTGTTAGTTTTAGAATGGTATTAAATACCCTAGAGGAAAGTGGCATAGCGAATGTAGCTTTCGAAGCTTCAAGCCATGGTATAGATCAAAAACGACTTGGTGAGATTAAAGTTAAATCTGCAGCATTTACAAGTTTCTCCCAGGATCATTTGGAATATCACAAAACAATGGAAAATTACTTGCAAGTCAAACTTAGGTTTTTTAGAGATAATTTAGAGAAGGGGGGTGAGGCTGTTATTAATTCTGAAATATTGTTTTTTGATTCAATTAAGGAGTTTTTAGGAGAGCATTCGATTCGATATTTTTCTGTTGGCAAAGCTGGAGATATTAATGTAACTAGTTGCAAGGGTAGTATTGTGGGGCAAGAAATTGCTTTCGAGTTTTTACAAAAAAAATACAAATTTTATACTAGTATTATCGGATCGTTTCAGGCAACAAACATATTGATAGCAGCCAAATTGGTGTATAACCTAAATATTGGTTTTGATGATATTGTTAAGGTATTGCCCAAGTTAAAGGCCGTTTGCGGGCGATTACAAAGAATTACTGACCCTAAATCTGATTTTCAGGTATTCGTTGATTATGCTCATACTCCAGATGCTTTAAGTCAATCCTTGATTGAGCTTACGAAAATAAAACCTGAATCAGGAAAACTTTGTATTGTTTTTGGATGTGGTGGGGATAGAGATAGTTTAAAGCGTCCAATAATGGGTAAAATCGCAACAAGTATTGCCGATTATGTAGTTATAACTGATGATAATCCACGCACAGAAGATGCAACCAAGATTAGAAATGAGATTGCGCTCGGAATGGTAAATAGTACCGGAGATGTACCATTAAAAACTGAAGTTGCTATTATTGGTGATAGAAAAGAGGCAATTGTGAGTACAATTGAAAAATTAAAGAAGGGAGATATTTTGCTCATAGCTGGAAAAGGGCATGAAGATTATCAGATTATAGGAAATAGTATTAATAAGTTTAGCGATATAGAGATTGCTACTTGGGCTTTTAAAAACACAGTAGAAAGAGGTGTTCAATAATGATATATTCAGTGGAAATTAAATAATGGGGTTAAAATGATTTGGACAACCAAAGAATTGGGTAAGGCATTATTACTAAATATTGCTGGTAATAGAGAATTTGGCAAAGTGCAATTTAATTCTAAAGACGTGGAGCAAGGAGACATTTTTATTGCTTTAAAGGGCGTACGCGATGGGCATGAATTTGTTCTGGATGCATTAGATAGGGGGGCTTCAGTTGCAATTGTTTCCAAAAAAATTAGCAATGTTGACCAAGCAAAGCTAATAATGGTAGAAGATACATATGAGGCTTTAATGGATTTGGCTGAGTTTAAACGCCGAAATTCAAAAGCAAAATTCATTGCAATTACCGGAAGTGTTGGGAAAACTAGTACAAAAGAAGCAACGAAAATAATGCTTAGTGCTTATGGAAAAACTCACGCTAGTCATGGAACGTTTAACAATTATCTGGGAGTCCCTCTTTGCTTAGCGTCGATGCCAAATGATACTGAATATGCTGTAATCGAGATGGGCATGAGTGCAAAAGGAGAACTGAGTGAACTCAGTAAGCTTGCTATACCGGATGTCGCTTTGATTACTGCAGTTTCTGAAGGTCATATAGGCTCTTTTAATTCTCTTGAAGAAATTGCCGATGCGAAATGTGAGATATTTGAGGGAATGGATATTAATGACGGAATAGCTATAGTTAATCGGGACATTACGACTTATGAAAGATGCATACAGAATATTGACCGAGCGGGAATGCAGAATGTACAAACTTTTGGTAAGAGAGTAGATGCAGGGGTAAGGTTTGTTTCAAGCGAGATCTTGGAGGATAATACTTTAAGGTTATTATATACTATTGATAGTGAAGAATTGGAGTTAGTTATACCACTTATACCTGTTCATTTAGCTGGGAATTTTGCAGCTGCTTTTGCAATTATAAAAGCTCTGAAGCTTGACCCGGAAGCGGCGGCTAGCGCAATATCTTCCTTTATTCCGGTAGTTGGTAGAGGTGGGTTGCTTACTGTAAAAAAAGAGGGTAAGGAATATAGAATTATCTGTGACTATTATAATGCTAATCCACAATCAATGAATGCTGCCTTAGAGTATTTAAATTTGTTTGATAATGAGAATAAAGTTGCTGTGCTTGGCGATATGGGTGGGCTTGGTAAATTCGAGAATGAACTTCATATGAGTATAGTTCCGCATATCAAAGATTCTGGAGTTAAGAAGCTATTTTTGGTTGGCGAAAGGATGAAACATTTGAAAAATGAATTTGGCAAAGAGATTCAAGTTTTTTGTTTTGATGATGCTCAGTCGCTTTGCACAGAAATTGATAAATATATTGTCGGTGGCGAATTAATACTTATCAAAGGTTCAAGAAGTATGGAAATGGAAAGAGTAGCCACTAAGCTAGGGGTTGAGAATGCTCTATAATATACTGGTTCCGTTTGCGCAGAAATTTCATATCGCTAATTTATTTACGTATATTAGCTTCAGAAGTGGCCTTGCTATCTTAGTTAGTATATCTCTTTCTTTGTATATGGGGCCTAAGCTAATTCGATATCTTAGAGGTATGCAAAAAAATGGTCAGCCAATCAGAGATGATGGTCCTGCAAGTCATTTTAGTAAAGCTGGTACGCCGACAATGGGTGGATTGATGATACTAGGTTCAACCATTATTACCACTTTATTGCTTGCTGATTTATCTAACCCATATATTTGGGTTGTGCTTTTTGTCTTGCTATCATTTGGCGTACTAGGTTTCATTGATGATTATAAAAAAGTAAGCAAAAATAATTATCGTGGTATTAGCGGTAGAATGAAGTTGATTATTCAGTTTGTAATTAGTGCTCTTGCTTTTATCGCCATTTCGTATTGTGCTAGGCCAGAATTTGCAACGCAGCTAGCTTTTCCCTTTTTTAAAAATTTGTTTCTGGATTTAGGCTATTTCTATATACCATTTGCTATGGTTGTGATTATTGGTTCGTCTAATGCTGTAAACTTGACTGATGGATTAGATGGGTTGGCAATCGGCTCCATAACCATTGCTATAGCATCTTTTGGTTTAATTTCATACCTAGTTGGGAATAGCATTTATGCAAATTATTTACAGATAATTCATGTCCCACATGTTGGCGAGCTTACGGTTTTATGTGCTGCGATAATAGGTAGTAGCTTAGGATTTTTGTGGTACAATGCACAGCCGGCTGAAATATTCATGGGTGATACTGGTAGCTTGTCATTAGGCGGAGTAATTGGAACAATAAGTGTTATTACTAAACATGAGCTGGTTCTTTGTATTATTGGAGGAGTGTTTGTTATCGAGACATTATCGGTGATTATTCAAGTGTTGTATTTTAAAAGAACTGGTGGAAAAAGAATATTCCTTATGGCTCCATTACATCATCATTTTGAAAAAAAAGGATGGCCAGAATCAAAGGTGGTAATAAGGTTTTGGATCTTAGCTATAGTTTTTGCATTGATTGGTTTGTCTTCACTAAAATTGAGATAAATCTATGTATGGAAACAATCCCAAAAGGGCTGCTGAATTTGGCGATGGCTTAGTACTTAAGGTTCAGAAAATATTCAAAACGTTACAGGGCGAAGGGCCAAATGTTGGTGTTCCGGCTATATTTATAAGGTTGGGTGGATGTAACCTGGCTTGTAGTTTTTGTGATACTGATTTTGAAGATTTTGTTGAAATTGAGCTTAATAAAATAATATCCCAAATTAGACAATTAAGTTTAAATGATAGAGGCGTTAAATCAGTAAACTTAGTGGTTATTACGGGAGGAGAGCCACTGCGTCAACAAATATCTCCCTTATGTGATAAGTTAATACAAGATAATTATGCAGTACAAATTGAGACAAATGGTACGATTTACAGGACAATTCCAAAAGAGGTAGAAATTATCTGCTCACCGAAAGTTGTTGCAGGAAATTATTTATCAGTAAGAGAAGATCTGTTACCAAACATTAGAGCCTTTAAATTTCTTATTTCGGCAAATATAAAGGAATATTCCTCTGTGCCTGAACTAGGGCAGAAAAGATGCAATATCCCTGTTTTTGTGCAAGCAATGGATGAGTACAAAGAGGAGATTAATATACAAAATCTTAAACTTGCTGTTGATATAGCGATAAATAACAGTTATCGTTTATCTTATCAAATTCACAAAGACCTTGGAATAGAGTAAGTAAAAACAGTATTTGAATTAAGTGGATGAGAAGGAGCGTTATGAAAAAAGCGGTTGTTTTGGTTAGTGGTGGTCTTGATTCGTCGACAGTTCTTGCAATGCTTGATAAAGATGGATATGAGATTTATGCTCTAAGCTTTAATTACTCTCAGAATCATCTTGTTGAGATAGCAAAAATTCAAAGTTTTATCACCAGATATAACGTGAAAGCACATAAAATTATTAATTTAGATTTGTCTGCATTTAACAACTCAGCTCTGATAGATAAAGCGATTCAGGTGCCTAAATATTCAAATGTAAATGATTTGGGTGATCAAATCCCGGTAACTTATGTGCCAGCCAGAAATACTATATTCCTAAGTTATGCTCTCGGTTATGCCGAGGTTATTGGTGCGTTTGATATATTTATTGGTGCTCACATGACTGATTCAGCAAATTACCCGGATTGTAGACCGGAATATCTTAAAAGTTTTGAAACAATGGCAAATCTAGCAACAAAGCTTGGCGTAGAAGGAAATAAAATTAATATCAATGCTCCACTGATAAATATGTCAAAAGCAGAAATTGTAGCAAAAGGCATCGAGCTTGAAGTTGATTATTCAGAAACTATATCGTGTTATGACCCCACTATATCAGCAATATCTTGTGGAACTTGCCATGCTTGTTTAGTTCGTTTAGAAGCTTTTAAAGCAAATGGCCAAGTAGATCGTATCCAATATTTGAGGTAATAGAATGAATACCCAATATTTTTTTGGTTCATTCCCGGCTTTGGATCTTGGTGAAATAGTACTTAGAGAAATTTTAGCGACTGATGCCCAAGATTATTTTGATTATATGAATCGTAATGAGATGGAAGGTTTTTTGACAAAGGAAAACAGGCCGCAAACAATTGAGAAAGCATTAGAAGAAGTGCAATATTGGGGTAGTTTATTTCCTGCTAAGCGAAGTATTTACTGGGCTATTGCCCTAAAAGAAACTAATCAAATGATTGGTACAGCTGGTTTTAACCATATTTCTTTTGCTAATTCTAGGGCGGAAATTAGCTATGATCTAAACCCAGATTATTGGGGTAAAGGGGTAATGCTAAAATCAATTAAAGGCATATTGCATTTTGCTGATTTTGGCCTTGGGCTGGTTAGAATTCAAGCAACAGTGATTATTGACAATGAGAAATCAATTAAAGTTCTTGAAAGATGTGGTTTCGAAAAAGAAGGCTTCATGAAGAAATATGAAGTTGTAGAAGGAGAGCATAAGGACTACTATATGTTTGGTAGAGTTGTTTAAAATTTAACCTGAATTTGACCTAAGAAATACATCAACTTAGGTGCAAAACGTCTTTTTAGGGGGTTGTTATGCAGTTGCGTATTTTCTTATCAATATTAATTAGCTTGAACTTTTTTGTAGAAACTGTGAATGCAAAAATAATTAAAACTACTGATACGGCTGTGATTCGTCAGGAAGTTTTGAAATTAACAAAAGATGATTTGGTAACTTTCGATGTAAAGGGCGTAATATTTTCTCCAACAGATCAAATTCTTGCTCATAAGTTTATACCGGAATATAGACAATTTCTTAAGCAAATAGAACTTACAAAAGGAATAGAGGAAGCTAAAAGATTAGAGGGGGTTGTATTGCTTAACTATGAGCCTAGGCTTGTAGATGAAGATATTCCTGAAATTATCAAAGCAATTCAGCGTAATGAAACCAGAGTTATAGCTCTCACGGGTGGGTACACTGGCCCACTTTCTGCAATAGAGAGTAAGGAAGATCTTAGAGTAAAGACATTAAAAAATTTTGGTATAGATTTTAGTGCGAGCTTCTTGGTTCCTATGGTTAGGTTTGATGCTTTGATAAAAAAAGATTCTAATGATCCAGTGCCACTATATAAAAATGGTGTATTGTTTTCTTCAAGGTATCCAAAAGGAGTCGTCCTTAAAAGCTTTTTAGAGAAAGTTAAATTTAAGCCAAAGAGAATAGTTCATATAGATAATAGTCTTAAAAAGATTGAGGAAGTGGAAAGCTTTGCGGATGAAGCAGGCATTGATTACCTAGGCATACATTACACTAAGATACACGAAAATTATCTGCAAGAACTTGATCAAGCAGTAGTTGATAAAAAGTTTGAAACTCTAGTTGAGAAAAGTTTATGGATTTCAGATAAAGTTGCTAAATGTATAATTAACACCAGATCTTCTATTGAAAAATGTAATGCAAAAAAATTAGTACGCTAAGTATTGTAATATTTTTTACTTTGGTTTCTAAACTAATGAGTCTCAAATTACATAAATGGTAGTTATTTTTAATCTAAATAACCTTGAAAGCCTTGTCAAAAACAAGAATTATATCTAACCTATTACATAAATATAAGTAAGTTTGTTAGCTGATTGAATAAAGAAGAAGTTTTTTATGTCTAAAGACCCTATTGTAATAAAAAATTCAAGGCCACTTTCGCCTCATTTAAGTATATATAAACCCCAGATAAGTTCTGTATTGTCTATTGGTCATCGTTTGAGTGGTGTGGGCTTATTTTTTGGCTTAGGTGCATTTTGTTGGTGGTTTATATTTTGGGTATTTAGTAAATTTGAGCCATGCTATTTAGATTTTTTAGATAGTTCAATGGTAAAATTTATATTATTTCTAGTTAGTTATAGCTATTTTTATCATTTTTGTACGGGTATTAGACACCTTGTATGGGATGCTGGTTATGGTTTTTCGATTAAATCAATTAATTTAACTGGTTGGCTTGCTGTGATAGCATCAGTGTGCCTAACAGTCATATATTGGTTATTTATGTGAGGTATGACTTGTGAAAAATAAATATAGATCTGATCTAGCTATAGCAAAAAATTTAGGGTCAGCAGGTTCTGGGTCTGCCCATTGGTGGCATCAGAGGGTTACTGCTATAATACTTACTATTACAACTTTTTGGTTAATTTGTTTTTCTTGGAGTTTAAGCGGTTTAGAAGTAAGTGGAGTAATTGACGTTGTAAAAAAACCGTACAATATAGTTATGCTTGCATTGTTTACTGTAGCTGGGTTTTACCATGCTGCCCTGGGAATGCGTGTTATAATTGAAGATTATATTCATTGTAGAGCAATCAGGCTGGTGTCGATTCTATTGGTACAAATTTTTTCTATAGTAACAATTATCAGCTTTATTATAGCTGTTCTGCATGTAATGAATTTATAACGGAATCTAAATATGGCACACGAGTATAATGTAATTAACCATGAATTTGATGTAGTAGTAGTGGGAGCCGGTGGAGCGGGCCTGCGGGCTACGTTTGGTATGGCCGAAGCTGGTCTTAGTACCGCGTGCGTTACTAAGGTATTCCCAACTAGAAGTCACACTGTGGCAGCTCAAGGTGGAATTAGCGCGGCTCTTGGCAATATGGGGCAAGACGATTGGCGTTGGCATATGTATGATACAGTTAAGGGCTCAGATTGGTTAGGAGACCAGGATGCTATTGCTTACATGTGTAAACATGCAGCTGAAAGTGTTATCGAACTAGAGCATTACGGTGTCCCATTTTCTAGAACAAAAGAAGGAAAAATTTATCAACGTCCTTTTGGAGGAATGACTACTGAGTATGGGAAGGGAAAACCAGCGCAAAGAACTTGCGCGGCAGCAGACAGAACTGGACATGCAATATTACACACTCTTTATCAGCAAGCTTTAAAACATCAGGCTCAATTCTTTATAGAGTACTTCGCTACCGATCTGATTATGGAAAATGGGGTGTGCAAGGGTGTGATGGCCTGGAACCTTGATGATGGATCGTTACATATTTTTAGGGGGCATATGGTGGTGCTTGCAACAGGAGGCTATGGAAGAGCCTATTTTTCTGCTACATCTGCTCATACTTGTACTGGTGATGGTGGTGGTATGTGTATACGCGCAGGTATACCTATGCAAGATATGGAATTTGTTCAGTTCCATCCAACTGGAATCTATGGTGCTGGTTGTCTAATAACAGAAGGGGCCAGGGGAGAAGGTGGATATTTAGTCAATTCAGAAGGTGAGCGTTTCATGGAAAGATACGCTCCATCAGCAAAAGATCTTGCGTCAAGGGATGTTGTTTCTCGCTCAATGACTATGGAAATAAGGGAAGGTCGTGGTGTTGGTCCGAATAAGGATCACGTATATTTGCATTTAAATCATTTGCCTCCAGAAGTTTTAGAAAAAAGACTCCCAGGTATCTCCGAGACGGCAAAGATTTTTTCAGGTGTGGATGTAACTAAAGAGCCAATACCGGTAATTCCTACAGTGCATTATAATATGGGTGGTATCCCAACAAATTATCACACAGAAGTCATCACCTTGAAAAAAGGTAAGCAGGAAGTTGTGCCTGGTCTTATGGCTATTGGAGAGGCTGGTTGTGTTTCAGTGCACGGAGCAAATCGTCTTGGTTCTAATTCACTTCTTGATCTTGTTGTGTTTGGTAGGGCAGCGGCTCATCGAGCTGCGGCTGTGGTTAATAAAGAAGCTCCGCATTCTAAGCTAAAAAGCGATACTTTAACTCCGCTGCTAGAGAGATTTGATACTATAAGAGCTGCTAAAGGTAAAACTTCAGTTGCTGATTTAAGGCTTAAAATGCAAAAAGCAATGCAGAACCATGCTGCGGTATTTAGAACGGAAGAAACATTAGAAGAAGGAAAGAAGCTTATAGATTCTATTCGCAAAGAATATGAGGATATTAATATTAATGATCGTTCAATGATTTGGAATAGCGATCTTGTCGAAGCGTTGGAGCTATCTAATCTATTAGATCAGGCTGTTCTTACTATGCATGCTGCTGCTAATCGGAAAGAAAGCCGTGGTGCCCATGCAAGAGAGGATTATCCTGAAAGAGATGACAAGCACTGGATGAAGCATACAATGTTGTGGCTTGATGAGCAAGGCCTGGTAAAAATAGATTACAAGCCAGTAACGCTTGAAACCAACTCGGATGAAGTTGAAACTGTGCAGCCTGTTAAAAGGGTATATTAGGTAGTGTGGAATGACTATAAAAGCCAAGTTTACAATGACATTTTTTAGGACTAGTATTTAGAGAATATTTAAGAGGAGATAGTATGGCTGATTTAAGATTACCTCCAAATTCAAGAGTGCTTGAGGGTAAAGTTCATGTTAGTCTGGAGTCTGGAGAGTCTCCTAAAAAACTTATAATTTACCGCTATGACCCTGATTCAGGAGAAAATCCAAGGGCAGATACTTACGAAATTGATTTAGATAAATGTGGCCCTATGATCCTTGATGCCCTTATCAAAATTAAGAATGAACTAGACTCTACACTAACATTTAGGCGTTCATGTCGTGAAGGAATTTGCGGGAGCTGCGCTATGAATATTGATGGAACTAATACATTAGCGTGCACCAAGCCTATAGAAGAAATTGTTGGCGATATCAAGATTTATCCACTTCCACATATGAAGGTTATAAAAGACCTTATACCAGACATGACTCATTTTTATGCTCAGTATGCTTCAATTGAACCTTGGCTCAAATCAGATACTCCTGTTTCCAAAGATAGGGAAAGGCTACAATCCGAAGAAGATCGTGAAAAGCTTGATGGTCTTTATGAGTGCATACTTTGTGCATGTTGTTCTACCTCTTGCCCTAGTTATTGGTGGAATGGAGACAAATATCTTGGGCCGGCTGTACTTTTGCAAGCTTATAGATGGCTTGCTGATTCAAGAGATGAAGCTGATGGTGATAGGTTACATCAACTTGAAGACCCATTTAAGCTTTATCGGTGTCATACCATTATGAATTGTACAAAAACTTGTCCTAAAGGTTTGAATCCAGCTAAAGCTATAGCTGAAATTAAGAAAAAAATGATAGAAAGGGAAGGGATATAAATTAATTTATGAGTAGTATTATACAAAACTCCAAATTAAATAAGAAAAGTGGATTTCAAAGATGGGCTTTGTTCATCTTGCAATCGTTGCATGGACGCAGTCAGGACTTGCAAAATTCTTTTGTATCGTTAATTGGTATTAGAAGTTTATCATTTAAAAACCTATGCGCGGTTCTCTATGTTGTTCTGTTGCCAATAGGGAATTGTTTTGCATATGGGGACAATAACAGGCCAGTAATTTCTTATTTTGTTGATAATGTGGTGTTCGAAATTATTGCAAGCGGAGGCTACTATAGCCTTGGTACAATGGTTGTGCTAGCTATATTAGCGTGGAGATTTAAAAAGTTTAGAGAAGTACTACTTAGTATATTAATGGCAATTTTTGGAATTATTCTTTTGGTATTTGTATATCAAGCTTTAGAGGATTTTGATTGGTTGCCAGCGGTATATTGAGAAGAATATTCTCAAGTTAGCTTGAGGTTATTTTTCTCAATTATACCTGCTTAATTTAAGATTATTCTTCTCCGATAATACTGCATTCTATCTCGTCACCTTGTGTTTCAACAAGAAATTGGCAAATATCATGAAAACCAAGTTGATGAGCAAGCTCGCCTGGCCTTAACCCTACATGGTACAATCAAGAAACAAGTGCAACGGTTTGTAAATTATTGATATTCCAAGCTTCATTTGGAGTCAAGAAGTTTAGGATTTTTCTTGGTAAATTATTGAGTTTATCCTCAGCCATAGCT
>Ga0163144_10006750_pt1 | contig 25264 bp, 18 predicted proteins | sample OliLak19BULKMAT1_FD_123175 | JGI IMG/M metagenome (GOLD analysis project Ga0163144, IMG submission 123175) | Freshwater microbial mat bacterial communities from Lake Vanda, McMurdo Dry Valleys, Antarctica - Oligotrophic Lake LV.19.BULKMAT1 | ecosystem: Environmental > Aquatic > Freshwater >... | reverse complement strand
TTTGCCCGGTTGCAGGTGTCGCGACACCTGCTTTGCTTGCCGGTCGATGCCAGTGAACATAACCTGAGCGCGAGTCACAGTTCGCGTATTCCTACATTTCGCAGGGTGAGGTCATCGGTGGCAAAACTCCCGTCAAAGGTCGGCGATCGCATCAGCGCCGGTGTTAAGCGATTTCAGCCAATCCTTGCCGCGGCGAAATCCAGGGACGTCGGGGAATCTGACACGGTCACAATTGTCGTCGACATGCTTGCGGACATCTTCGGCTACGACAAGTATTCTGAGATCACTTCAGAGCATGCCATCCGCGGGACGTACTGTGATCTCGCCACGAAAATCGAAGGCGTCCTGCAGACGCTGATCGAGGTCAAGGCGATTGGCCTCGATCTGAAAGACCAGCACGTCAAACAGGCAGTTGACTATGCGGCGAATCAGGGCGTCGACTGGGTGGTTCTCACAAATGCGATTACCTGGCGAGTCTACAAGGTCACTTTCGCCAAGCCGATCTCCGCGGAACTTGTGATTGATCTGAACTTCAGCATTCTCAACCCGAAGAGCGCCAAGGACGTCGAGTCACTCTACTTGTTCTGCAAAGAGGGCTGGATTAAATCGATCCTGGGTGAATACCACGACCAGAAACAAGCGCTGAGCCGGTTCTACATCGGGGCGATGGTGTTGACGGATCCCGTGATACAGCTTCTCCGTCGGGAACTTCGCAGGATGTTTCCAGACGTCCGGATTGAGGCGGACGAAATCAAATCGGTCCTCACTTCCGATGTTATCAAACGCGACGTGATGGAAGGCGACAAGGCTGATGAGGCGCGAAGGAAAATTGCCCGTTCAATTAACAAAGTGCTGAAGGAAAAGTCAGCAAGGAAAGAAGCGACGGGTTCGGATGATGGTTCTAGCGGGGACGACTCGGAGCCACTCGCAGAAGTCGCCGCAGTCGATCGTGAATCGAACCCCTCAGAACTTATCGAGTGACGCCAAATGTCGTAGTCTTTCCTGAACACGAAGGGAAACCGGAAACGGATCAACCGATTTTTGGATTTTCCTGAATCGCACGAAACTGCTGTTCACCGAATTGTCAGCAAATCGATGGGGTCGACTATTTCGTAAGACGCCGGTCGCACTCCAGGATGCAGTCCAGCACATCCTTCAGCACATTGACGGGACACGTCCCCATCTTTTCCAGAGCTCGGTCGATCGAGCATTCCTGAACCCAAGTGCAAACTACCACCGACGGTTGCGTCAAACTTGTTTGCGGATGACCGCCAAGCTTGTGTGGGATGATCACTTCGTTCGGTGCAAGTTCACCAGAGGGGTTGCGTCTTGTTGCAATCACTGCGAACGAGAAGCTCTCATCAACGTTGAGCCCGTCGACGATTACCACTCTGCGATTCTTTGGCTGTCCACTGTTGGGAGGGATGACATCTTTGATGTACACGATGCTACCGACCGTGAGTGCTGCCCTGCCAACCACATGGCACCCGCTCAGTCATCGTATCGTGACATGTCGACAGTAGCCGATGCCAGCCTCTGGACTACTTCCCTTGAGATTCTGCGTAATGGCTTAATTGGACGAGCGTGGTTATGGTGGTCATCACTAAACGCTTGCAGTCTCACAGCGAATTCACTCGCGCATCTTAACGACTGCCCGCGGCGTTGCCGCCATGCTACCTGCTCGGCGAATCTATTGCTCAATCGGAGTAGCTCCTGACACATGTCCCAATTCTCTTGATCGATTGCCAAATTTGGCTCGCAATCGCCTGAACATACACTTTCGATCCAACGCCACTGCAGTTCGTCCATGCGGTCCATCATCCGGATTCCAGATTCCATCCCGGCATCCGCCAACTGTTTTCCAGTTTCATCGGGCCGCTTATTCTCCAGCGCTTTCGAGGCCAAATCCCGACTGGAATCACTGAACCACGCAACGATTTCCTGAATCCACTGTGCCCTGTCGCTCAGGTATTGATGCATTGGATGCTCGGCTGAGGAAAAGGGGTCCATGATTCACCAGCCTCGGCAGGCAACCCTTTTGGGATTCACCGTCGCAATGTACAAATTGCAGTCTATCGTCAGCAATGCAGGTGACTCAAGAATGTTTCGCAAAGCACGCCCGAAGCACTTACAGTGCCTTCGCGTCAGCACTCACAACCGGCACAAATTGCCGGACAGACGCCTGCTTTTCAAGCGAGTCTTCTGCTTTTCCCAGATTCTACGTTTCGCGACGATCGGAGTAAACGAGAATCTTCAGTCGCCACTGTGCGGCCTATGTCGGTCAGATCTCTCAGTTTTCCAGTCCGTGGATGCCGGGGGACGTGCGACTGATTCAGCTTTTCCGAGAAGCCTTTCACGCTGGAGTAGCCGACCACGCCGGCCACGATCACGTTGATTTCATCAGCCATCGATATCAGCCCTTGCCGTCAGATTAGATCTGAGCAAATCACAAGAAATGCCAGCACGATCAAGTCGATCACGACTGCCACAATCACCAAACCGCCGTTGCAGAAGAAACACACCAGCCAGGCGTTCCTGTCACGATCCTGCTGCGACGTATCAACCGGATCGCCTGGTAGTTCCCACTCGTCCTCACTCATCGGCCACCCCGCTTTCCGCCTGTCGCAAACGACGCTGCCTCAGTGCGCCGCCTTGCCATCCAGCCAGTCTTTCACAGACTCAACGACTCTGCCGTTCTCTTCAGCCGGGAACACTCGATCCAGCTCGACCGTCGCGATGTATTGTCGTTCTGATTTCCCGTCGTGAGTCAGGAGCACAGCGTCACCGTTTCTGGCAGTGAACCACGAGCGCCGGGAATTGATGAGACGAATGCAAACCTTGCTCGAGTCCCGTGGCCAGTCGATCACCGAGCGTTGGATATCGTCCTGCAGCGTGAATCTGATTGCGTGAACGGTTCTGGTTTCGGTTGTCATGACATTGCTTCCAGGATTTCATGCGAGATGTGGCGACACGGCGTTCAATCTCGGTTTAACCACCGCCCCACAAAAAAAGCCATGATGACAGCGAAAACGCTGACTGCACAAATCCATTCCCGACGCGACTTCGGCAGGAACCTGTACCTGATCGAACAGGCTTGTCGATCAGTTCATTGTCGAAAGCCAACGTGAACAGCATTTTCGTCAGTGTCACCATCGCCCCGATGGCATGCAGTCCGCGGCCCTGATTGACATTCACCCGGAAGGCTTCGAAGTCCTCAGATTTGCAGTCTTCGACCAGACGCACACGGCCAAAGTGATCGACGATCTCAGCGCCTCCCGCATGGTAACTGTGAAATGTCCGGATACTGAGTTCCTGCGAATCGGCCAGGTTCTTCTTGACGGTCAGGAACCGATTGCACAATGCGTCCACACGACGCTCGTTTCCGGGTGTCGGCGGTTTCCTGCCGGCTTGCAGGTACTCCCGAACTCTGAGATATTCCGTCTCAGCTTCGGCTGGCTTTGCCCAAACGCCGAAGAAATATTGTTTCGTCTGGATCTTCTTGCACCATTGCCCGTTTGGGTGATCCTGAAAGCTGTTGAAATGTCCGCCCTGCAGTCATCCGACCCTGCGATCTGGAATGCCATTGCTCGGGAACGTCGACGTCAGGTCGAGGGACTCGAACTGATCGCATCCGAAAATTACACCAGCGCGGCAGTCATGGAAGCGGCTGGTACAGTGCTGACCAATAAATACGCCGAAGGCTACCCCGGCAAGCGATATTATGGCGGCTGCGAGAACGTTGATGTCATCGAAGACATCGCACGTCAGAGGGCTCTGGAACTGTTCGCCGCCGAACATGTCAACGTGCAGCCTCACGCAGGTTCTCAGGCCAATATGGCGGCTTACATGAGCGTCCTGAAGGTCGGCGACACGATCCTGGCAATGGATCTCGCCCACGGCGGGCATCTGACGCACGGGATGCATCTGAACTTCAGCGGAAAGCTTTACAAGGCTGTTCATTACGGAGTTCGTGAGAACGATCATCGGATCGATTTTGATCAGGTGGCGACACTCGCGAAAGAACACAAACCGCGCATGATCGTCGCCGGTGCCAGCGCGTATCCTCGGGAGATTGATCATGGAAAGTTCGCCGAGATCGCAAAATCCATCGGCGCGTTTCTGATGGTCGACATGGCCCACTACGCCGGACTGGTTGCGGGCGGGATTCATAACAGTCCGGTGCCGCACGCGGACTTTGTGACGTCGACATCTCACAAGACTCTGCGGGGGCCACGATCAGGATTCGTGCTGTGCCGCAAAGAGCATGCCGCGAACCTCGATCGCAGTGTGTTTCCTGGAATTCAGGGCGGCCCGCTGATGCACATCGTGGCGGCGAAGGCCGTGTGCTTTGGAGAAGCTCTGAAGCCCGAGTTCAAGTCCTACGCCCGCCAGATCGTCGACAACGCGAGGACGCTCGCTGAGACGCTGATGCAGGGCGGGCTGCGACTCGTCTCCGGAGGCACGGACAACCATTTGATGATGTGCGATGTGACGGCGATCGGACTCTCAGGTAAGGTTTCGGAACACGCTCTGGACAAGGCCGGGATCACCGTCAACAAGAACATGATTCCCTATGATCAGCGCAAGCCGATGGACCCCAGCGGAATCCGCATCGGCACAGCTGCACTTTCCACACGCGGGATGAAGGCGGATGAAATGAGACGAGTCGGCGCGTGGATTCTGGCGGCTCTGAAGAGCCACGACAGTGCGGAATCCCTCGAACGGATTCGGATTGAAATCTCCGAGTTCGCCGGGGCATTCCCCGTGCCCGGCATTTCGTAGGATCGCCCGGAGAAGTGCCGGTGCGGGCAATTGCTTGTCATCCGCCCGGCCTTGCAAATCTGCCATCGCTTGACACACTGAAGAGCACAGGTAAGAGACCGACTCTCCTGAAGGCTCGCTCTTCTTTCGAAGGATTTTCCGATGCGCAGGGTCACTTTCGGTGTGCTGGCGATCGCCGTCGCGTTCCACGTCTCCGCCCACGCGGTCGCACAGAAGAAAGGCACGATTCCGGGGACGCCTGTCGCTCAATCGGCAACTCCGGCCGGCGTGCTTCAATACGTCCCGGACGATGTTGTGGCAGTTGCGGCTGCACAGCCGGCGCGCGTGATCAACTCGAAGGGATTCAGAAGCCTGATCGAAGCGACGAAGGGACAGGATGTGCTGGAAGAAATGCTTCTGGAAGGCCTGAAGCAGACCGGATTCAAACCGGAAGAGGTCGAAGAGATTGCTGTGATTCTCGATCTTCAGACTGCGCAGACGCTGGGCGAGACTGCCAGGAATCAGGCTCTGGAGATTAAGGGGAAAAACAACCTGAAACAGATCGGCCTTGCCATGCACAATTTCTATGACGTCAACAGTTCTTTTCCTGACGAGGACGGCCCCCCTGATGACAACAAGGGTAACCTGAGCTGGCGGGTTCACATCCTGCCGTTTCTGGAGGAGTCGGCACTGTACACTCAGTTCAATCTCGACGAACCCTGGGACAGCGCGCACAACAAGACGCTGATCGAGAAAATGCCTGATGTGTATGCCAGTCCTGGCGTTGAAAAGGCAGGTTGGACATCAATGCACGTACTGAGCGGCGAAGGAACGCCGTTTGGCGGCGATGAACCGCCGACGTTTCAGGAGATTCATGACGGCACGAGCAACACAATCATGTCGGTCATGGCCGGATCGGACAAAATGGAAGTGTGGACAAAGCCAGGCGGACTGGAAATCACTGCTGACGAACCGTTGGCCTCGCTCGGAAAAATCGGAGAGCGATTTCTGGTTTTGTTCATGGACGGATCGGTCCGGTATCTGCCGTCAGACATCGATCCTCTGGACCTGCTTCACATGATGCAGCATCAGGATGGCTTTCCATTGAATTACAATGGTGCGGCAGAGGCCGGACCTTCGTTTGTGCCGGGATTCGCGGTGCGGTGCTCCACGGCAATTGATCAGGGAGCCGTCATGACGAAGCTGTTTCCCAATGCGGAAGCAGGTGAATCGATCAAGTTTGAGGGCCAGATGGCAAAAGTGTTTCGCGGTACGCTGGTCGTGTTCCCGAACCCCCGGATGATGCTGATTGGCTCCGAGACAACGCTCAAGGCGATGCTGAGCAAACGTGCGAAGAGTGGTGACACAAAAGCTCGCTTCGAGGAACTCTATCCGGCCAACGATGTGGCGGCCGTGGCTGACCTTGAACCGCTGCAGGAGTTCCTTCCGAAGCTGACGGGAGAGATTCCGATGGCTGGCGTGCTTCAAAGTCTGCGGCATGTGACGCTGTCAACGGATGTTGTGGGGACGGGCAAGTCCCTGCAGCACGTCAGGGCAGTCATGAGCAACAAACAGAGTGCTCAGCAGCTGACGGCGATGGCGACCGGGATGTACCAGATGCAGAAAGCTCAGATGCTGGCTGAGGCCTCACGAGAGAACTCGCCGATCACGCCGGAGATGGCTGAGATCCTCGGCACGATCATGGATTCCACCGTCATCAAAGCCGAGGGCACAAGCGTCCTGATGGACATGCCGAAGCCTGCAGATCCGGACCAGTTCATGAAGCAACTGACACCCGCCTTTGCGGAACTTCTCAAAGGAGTCCGCGCCGGGCGGGCGGCAGCCAATCGCAGCCGGAAGCTGAATGCACTGAAACAGATGGGCCTGGCGTTTCACAACTACCACGATGTCTATAACGGCTTCCCTTCATTCAATGCCGGACGCAGCGATCAGGGAGCCAACACAGGTCTCAGCTGGCGAGTTCACCTTCTGCCGTACTTTGAGGAAGCCGCCCTGTACCAGGAATTTCATCTGGATGAACCCTGGGACAGCGAACACAACAAGACGCTGATCGAACGTATGCCGAAACTGTTTGCCTGCGAAGGTGTCGACAAACCCGGTCATACGGCGTTTCATGTGTTCACGGGAGAGGACACGCCATTCGGCGGCGAAGAACCACGTGGAATCCAGGACATCCTCGACGGCACGTCCAACACAATCATGGTCGTTCAGGCCGGTCCTGATACGGCAGACGTCTGGACGAAGCCGTCGGGTCTCGAATTCAATCCGATGGATCCGAAGAAGGTTCTCGGCAATATCGGGGAGGAGTTCATGGTCCTGCTCTGCGACGGCTCAACGCGCTTCCTCAGCAGCAAAATCGCCGATGAAACTCTGAGCCAATTGATCCAGCACGCCGATGGCAACGTGAGCAGTGTTTATTAAGAACCCCTAACAAAACCACTCTTCGTAGCTGGATTCGCAAGAATTCAGCCCCATTTCTGAATTCTTGCGAATTCAGCTCCCTGTTTTGTCAGCCGTTCTAAGTCACCCACAGCATAGGACGCCATTCAAGTGCTCTCAAACAACTGAAGTCGTGGCCCGCCACCGGGCCTTTCCCGGTGGTGGCCCGCTGGGGTCGCTTATTTCAAGGTCCAGCCCGCGGGCGACTGATACACAGGATTACGTCTGTTCGCCCTGCCACACGACTTTGCTCTTGCTCATCAGGTCATGCATGGCTTTTCTGTCGGCGCGGAAAAAGCACATCAGGAAGCCGATGTACAGGGTCAGAGCCGAAAGCAGTGCCGAGGCGGCGCGACCGAAGGCTTGCTTCCGGGTCTGCGGTTTGCCGTCTTCGCGGAGGACGATCATGCCGAGGCTCCATTTCCCCAGCGTCGCACGGGCAGCACCGGATTCTCCAAGGGCAAAGTAGTTCCCCCAGAGGAGCAGTGATACCACGGCAGAGATGCCATACGCCGCCATATCGGCGAAACTCCAGCCGTAAAACTGAAACAGCAGGCCGAACAGAGTCCCGGCGGCAAATCCCATCCCGCCCAGCAGCAGCATGATGATATTGTCGATCACGAAGGCCAGATAACGGGGTCCGAATCCGGCTGGCTCGAAGTCGGGGAATTCATTCACGATCGCGAGATCTGTCCGGAAATAGACTCCGTACAGCCCGATGACACGCATCATGAATATGGTCGGAAAGCTGATCAGCGAACACAACACGACAAAGAACAGAAACAGCGATGTGAACACCAAAGGCAGGCGGTAAAAGAGATACTCAATGTTGCCTTCGCCAAAGTCATTGAGGTTGGCCTTGAGCCATGCGAGAATGGCGGCTTCCTGCCCGAGAGCCCAACCTGACGCCTGGCGCCACATCACGGCCAGTGCGACGGCAATTCCAACCGGCACCAGCAGCACCAGAAAAAAATTCATCGCAAAGATGTAGAGCGACGGGGCAATCGTCTTGCCGAAGTCGCGTGCCATCCAGGTCGGCAACCACGCTCGGTAGGAGTATTTCTGAGCCATGTGGACGACCGCTGCCGGCAGCACGAGCAGCGGGAACAGCATCGCGGAACCCGCCACGATGGCGGCCGCGATGGGGCTGAACGGAGCGATGCCCCCGGCCACGACCAGCACGGGCAGCGTCAGGACGATCGGCCAGAAATAGAACCGGAATCCCATTGTCAGGTTTCCGAAGAAGTCGTTCTGAAAGCGTTTAATCGTTGCTCCGCCCTCCATCGTCAGTCCGGCAATGATCGTGGCCAGCGACCAGGCCCAGCCACCGAAGCCCAGCTGAAACACAATGGTCATTGCGATCCAGAACAGCGACGGCGGTTCGCGCCAGGCCTGAATGTGGGGTGCATAGAGCGTGACCTTGACTCCTGCCGTGGTGTAGTAGGTTCCGTCATATTCAACTTGCGACCCGCCTTCTTTCGGTACGTCGATATAGAGGTAATTCCCTTCTATTCGGATGGCGGCATTGCCTGCCGCCTTTTCCCGCAGGGACGCGATGCGGCGGCTGGTGTAGAAATCCAGTGAATAGAGACATGTCAAAGACATCGACAGCGTAATCGACCAGATAACGGCGGTCCGCACGGCGTAGCTCCAGTGCCTTTTGAGAAACTTCCAGGCGTTACCCCAGACCGAGGCATAGAACTCTTCCGGTGGCGGTCCTTTGCGTTCCTTCCGGCGACGCTGCTTATCGCTGAGTGCTCCCGTGGCGATCGTCACGCCGCACTTCGGGCATTCGATGTCATCCTGATGCACAGGAGCCGCGCAGCCAGGGCAGACTTTGCGTTTCGTATCCTCGGTGCTGCGAAGACCAGCTCCGCCGAAGAGATCATCAGGATCTTCCGGTGGTTCTTCGGCTTTGGGCTTTGCCGAAGCCTTCGCGCCCTTTGGCATCGGCACTCGTACCCGGCCACCGCACTGTTTGCATTTGACGGCTTTTCCTGCCGCCTGATCCGACACATTCAGGACAGTCTCGCAACCCTCGCAACGAACCTTGATTGGCATGGTCAGTCTCTTGAAGCAATTGTCGGCAGGCAGCACCGGGGTGATCGTCAATCTACGGACAGCAATCTAGCACACGTCTGCCCGCAAACAACATACCGCCGCAAGTTAGAACTCGGGAGTGAATTCCCGGGCAACGAGTGTGAAACATTCGCGGGACAGACCGCGCGACTGTTCGTCATGGACGCCGCACGGTGCGTCGTCGAGTGAATCCAAATCTTCCAGAACGCACGCAATTGAAACCCCAGTCGCGATCGGTTGCAGCTTCCGGGGAAAGCCCGATACTGCAGCGTCAGTCAGCGCCAGGGATTTTGAAATTTTCGATGAAAGGTTTCCCATCGTGTCCGGTTCCGTGCAACCTGTGCTTTTGAATGGTCAATGGACGATCAGTCAGGGGACTTCGAGCTTTCAAGCCGTTAATCCGGTAACCGAGCAGGCATTGCCTGATGTCTTTCCCGTGAGTCCCTGGAATGAAATCGATTCGGCGATCGCTGCCGCGGCGGCCACGTCTCATGAGATGCGGGGTTGGCCGGGCAGCCGGTTTGCCGCGTTTCTCGAAGCGTATGCTGCTGAGATCGACGCGCGTGCCGAGCTGTTGACGGACACAGCCCATGCCGAAACCGGCTTACCAAAGTCACCGCGGCTGAAAGATGCCGAACTGCCTCGCACGACAAACCAGCTGCGGCAGGCGGCAAATTCCGCTCGGACAGAATCCTGGCGAAACCCGGTGATCGATACCGCGGCCAACATTCGTTCCATGTTGGGGGCAATCGGTCCGGTTGTGGTCTTCGGTCCCAACAATTTCCCGTTTGCTTACAACGGCGCCGCGGGCGGAGATTTTGCGTCGGCGATCGCCGCCGGGAATCCCGTGATCGCCAAAGGGCATCCCTGTCATCCCGCGACGAGTCGTATCTTCGCCGAAGCCGCAGTTGCCGCGATCCGCTCGACAAACATGCCGGCTGCACTGGTCCAGCTGATCTATCGCACCAGTCACGAAGACGGGGCGAGACTCGTCTCAGACCATCGGATTGGAGCCATCGGTTACACCGGGGCTCGACAAACAGGATTGAAGCTGAAAGCCGCCGCTGATACGGCCGGCAAGCCGATCTATCTGGAGCTTTCCAGCATCAATCCGGTCTTTATCATGAGCGGAGCTCTCAGGGAACGCGGTGCCTCGGTCGCTGATGAATTTACAAGCAGCTGCCTCATGGCGACCGGTCAATTCTGCACAAATCCCGGGCTGGTCATTGTTCCCTCCGGAGAAGCCGGTGATGCGTTGGTGGGCGCGGTGGCTGACCGGTTTTCGAAAGCTCCAATCGGAACCATGCTGGCCGAAGGAGTGCGGAAGAGTTTCTCGACGGGGATCAGAACACTCATCGATGCCGGAGCTTCACTGGTCACCGGAGGACATTCCGGCGGCGGGAAAGGAATCAGTTTTCAGAATACGCTGTTGAAAGTGTCGGGACGGCAGTTCCTGGTCAATCCGGAAGTCTTCCAGACGGAGGCTTTTGGCAACGGCTCGTTGTTCGTTCAGGCCGATTCCATTGACCAGATGGTCGAGATCGCCGAAGCGCTGGAAGGCAATCTGACGGGCTCAATCTATTCCGACACCGCGGGCGGCGATGACGGAGACTACGCTTTGATCGAAAAGGCCCTGCGCACCCGAGTCGGTCGATTGCTCAACGACAAAATGCCGACCGGAGTTGCCGTCAGCGCGGCCATGAATCACGGCGGACCGTATCCGGCCACAGGACATCCAGGCTTCACGGCCGTCGGCGTCCCGGCTTCCATCGTTCGCTTCGGGATGCTCCAGAGCTATGACGCCGTAAGGGCTCACCGTCTTCCGTTAGTTCTTCAGAACAAGAATCCGGGCAACGTCTGGCGACGCGTGAACGGAGAATGGACAATGGCGGACGTGACGTAGGCAGGCGATTCCCGGCGAGCGAGGGCTGTCAAGCCCCCAAAGATTCGAACGCCATTTGACAAACGACTTTCATTCCGTTCATGAATTTTGCCATCGTTGCTGCTCAACGCGCCAATCACCTCGGAGGGTTGACACCCTCCGCTCGCCGGGTCGGATACTTTTCCGCGGCAGCGATCCATTCAGCATCGTCAGTTCCTGCCGTCCAGTCCGATTGTGTGCGTTTCCCTTCCTGCGGAAGCGACGCTGTTCCGGCAGGCTGGTTGACCGGGCAGGATCGCAGGTCTAAAGTTGGAAACTCAGAGATCGACGTGAATTTTTTGAATTGGCGGAATCATGGCAGGAACTCAAGATCCCGGTTCGGACAAAAATTCTGGCGGAACCGGCAAGCCCGTGCGACCTCAACGCAAGGATCGAGGCCAGGCGAACAACGGCATTTGGTATTTGTTGGTCATTGGCGTCCTCGCTGCCGTCTTTTTCTCTGTCGCAGCGCGCGGTCGCAGCGGTGAGAAAGTTGAATACAGTGATTTTGTCAGTCAGGTGAAATCGAAAACGCTGAACAAAGACGAAGTGTTTGAGTTGTCAATCGGGACAACGATGATGGTCTGGCAGGACCAGCCTCAGGAAAACCTGCGATCGGGAACAGCGACATCGGTCAAACGCTTTTATACGCCGCTGATGAGGATCAGCGACAAGACGCAGGGTGAACTGGAAACATTGCTGACTGACAACGGAATTCGCTTCGGTTTCACGGAGCCTCCGTCCGAATGGACGGCGATGATCCCGATGCTGATCTTTACGGTCCTGCTGATCGGTGCTTTCTTTTTTGTTCTGAAGCGCATCGGCGGTGCTGGTTCCGCGATGTCCTTCGGTCGCAGTCGTGGCCGGCTCTATGCTCAGGAAGACGTCAACGTCACGTTTAACGATGTCGCTGGGATTGACGAAGCGGTTGAAGAATTGAAAGAGGTCGTGGAGTTTCTAAAAACGCCGGCGAAGTATCAGGCTTTGGGCGGACGCATACCCCGGGGGGTGCTGCTGGTCGGACCTCCGGGAACTGGCAAGACGATGCTGGCGAAAGCCGTCGCCGGAGAAGCCGGGGTTCCGTTTTTCGGTCTGTCCGGGTCGGACTTCGTCGAAATGTACGTCGGCGTCGGAGCGGCCAGAGTTCGGGATATGTTCCAGCAGGCTCTGCAGCGAGCCCCTGCGATCATCTTTATCGATGAACTCGATGCCCTGGGCAAGGTTCGAGGCAGCGGCGCTCCAGGCGGGCACGATGAACGCGAGCAAACGCTGAACGCACTGCTGGTTGAGATGGACGGATTCAGCACAGATCACAGTGTGATTGTCATGGGTGCCACGAATCGACCGGAAACGCTCGACCCGGCCTTGATGCGTCCTGGACGTTTCGACCGCCATGTCCTCGTCGACCGTCCGGACATCAAGGGCCGCGAGGCAATTCTGAACGTCCACTCCAAACGCGTCAAAATGGCCGACGATGTTGACCTGAGGCGACTTGCCAAACTGACCCCGGGGTTTGTGGGCGCGGATCTCGCCAACCTCGTGAATGAAGCCGCGCTGCTGTCGGCTCGTCGTGAAGACAAACGAGTCACAATGAAGTCCTTCGAAGCCGGCATTGAGCGAGTCATGGCAGGACTGGAAAAAACCTCCCGCATCATCGTGGAAGACGTCAAGAAGCGAGTGGCCTGCCACGAATCCGGACATGCACTGGTGGCTGCCAGTCTTCCGCACACCGATCCGGTCCACAAGATCTCGATCATCCCCCGGGGAATGGGAGCTCTCGGCTACATGCTCCAGCTTCCGGAAGATGACCGTGAACTACTGACACAGTCGGAACTTCAGAGCCGGCTGGCTGTGTTGCTGGGCGGGATTTCTGCAGAGCAGATCATCTACAATGAAACCTCGACCGGGGCTCAGAACGATCTGCAGCGGGCCACCGATCTGGCTCGTCGAATGGTGACGGAGTTCGGTATGAGCCCTCGAATGGGTCGAATGTATTATAGTGAAGCGCAGCGGTCTCCGTTCCTTGCCGGGGGCGGAGCGATCGTGACGGAGTCGATTCACGCCGAAGCGACGTTGCGGGAAATCGACATTGAAGTGAAGCGCCTGGTTGATGAAGCCTATCGGACGGCGATGGATACTTTGACATCTCAGCGGGAAACGCTGGAAAAACTGACCGCCGATCTGATCGAAAAGGAAACGATGTCCGCCGAACAAATGCACAAGATCATCGACGAAAACCGCAAAGGACCGAAACTCATGGCGGGCGCCGCTGTCCTTGTCACTGAACCGGGGACAGACGTGCGACCGCTGACAGAAACTGGCGATACGGAGATCCGCCCTCTGATCGTACGCGACGCGATGGAGAGCTGAAGTGGCAGCGCCGTAGTCGTTGTTCGCTCTGTCAGGAGCGGTGAGTTTTTACTGTTGCCCCGCCACTCAACGCCGTAAAGGATTCATGCGTGGGTTTTTCAAGGTATTCGCGAAGTCCCTTCTCCCCCTGGCAGGGGGAGAAGGTGGCCGATCCCGGCGCGCCGGGAGATACTAGGGCGGGGTCTGCGATTCGCTCGTGAAGAATCCATCACGGCGTTGGCCCGCCGCTCCGACGGCGGGGCGAAATCGGCGGGAACGTTCAGCGGCGGTAACAAATCCCAGCCGGCGGAGCGGCTGGACAACAGGTAATCGCAGCTGCTTCGGAAGTACAGGAAACTGAGGAACCTCAATGAACCGATCGCTTTGCATCCCCGTTTTCGCACTCCTCAGTTTGGCCTGCATCAGCGCTGCTGCCGCTGACCTGTTTCCAACATTCGAACACATCACGATCGATCCCGACGTCGGCAAGGTTTGTTATGCCGTCACTTTGGCCGATGTCGATGGAGATGGTGATCAGGACATCGTGGCACTCACCGGGAATCGGGTGGTCTGGTATGAACAGCCTGTCTGGACGCCGCATGTCATTCTGAATGATCAGACACCTCCGGACAATGTGAGCATCGCCCCGCACGACATTGACAGTGACGGAAAGGTGGATTTCGCCATCGCTGCCGGCTGGACGAAAACGGGAACATTGCACTGGATTCACCGGAGCGATGATCCGGACGCATTGTGGCAGGTCGCGGCGATCGGCGAAGAGCACAACACGCATCGCATTCGCTGGGCAGATGTCCTGGGCACGGGACAGCCGCAGCTGGTTGTCTCGCCCTTGAATGCCAGTGTGGGCAACGGAGTTCGACTGACGGCGTTCGAGATCCCGGCCAACCCTGCGACTGAGCGCTGGCGGGGAACGATGCTTAACGGTGATCTGAACCGAATGCACAATCACTGGCATATCGACCTCGACAGCAACGGATCCATTGACACGATTACGGCGAGTCGCGAAGGCGTGTCGCTGGTGCGTCGGTCAGATGTCGGCTGGAACAGCATTAGGCTGGGTGACGGCGTGACAGGTGCCGCCGATCCGAACATGAACGGAGCGGGCGAAGTCAAGACCGGGACTCTGAAGAATGGACGACGGTTCATCACCTCAGTCGAACCGATGCACGGTGATCATCTGGCTGTGTATCTTGAACCAGCCTCAGTCGCCGACAAATGGACGCGGCAGATTATTGATCAGGGATTCCAGCGAGGCCATGCGCTTTGGACGGCGGATTTCGACGGGGACGGATCTGAAGACATCGCTTTCGGCCACAGTGACACTCCCGCAAAGTTCGGAGTCAGCGTCTATCATTGTGCTGACGGCACCGGTGAGCATTGGGCAAAGACGATCGTTGATGAGGGCGGCATGGCGACGGAAGATCTGATCGTCGCAGATCTCACTGGTGACGGCCGACCTGATATTGTCGCTGGCGGCAGAGAGACGCACAATGTGAAGCTGTATGTGAACGCAGGCCGATAGTCGGTCGCCGAGAAGCAGGAGCGAGAGAAATGACGGAGGAGCAACAACATGTCGCTTTGCCCCCTGCCACGGGGAGCTCCTTCCGCGGCATCGGCATATTGAGATTCCGGCGCTCGCCGACAGGCCGGACGAGGGGGTTGTCGCTGCTCGTGTGCCTGTTTCTGACAACATTCGCCTCCGGTCAGCAGCCTCCGTCTCAGCTCGGATCATGCGACGAGCCGGCGCCTCCCGTGATCATGCCGCTCGAGATCGAGATCCTGATTCAGCCGCAGCCAGGCTATCGAATCAAGGCACAGGAATGGGGCCGTGCGTTCCAGCAATTGGGGCACTCACCGAGATTCCGAGAACCCAGGGGAGGCGAAGTTTCGCTTGTCGAAAATGTCGATCGCGGCGGCGGAGTGACCGTGCATGTTGTCGGTGGCATGGTTGCGGACGGGTCGATACGCATCCTTGGGCAACAATTTACCGTCGCGGATCTACAGCCACTGACCGTGCTGCTGGACGAACTGGCCCTCTATGGAGCTGCCGGACCTCCAAAGACGAATCCAAAATGGGGGCTGAGCGACGACCAGTTTCTGGAGGTCACGAAAATCCTGATGGAACCAGTCACGGCACCAGTCACGCTGCAGTCGCCCATGGTGACCGTCGAGACACTGGGCTTGCCGGAAGGCCTGCGGCTGAAGTTCACCGATGCCGCGCGCGAGAAGGCTCTGGGACGAAAGCCCGCCGCATCTCCGGAATCGCTGGTTCTCACCGGCATCAGCAAAGGTACGGCAATGGCCATGGTCCTGGCGCAATACGGCTTGGGTTTCAGACCTCTGCACGCCGGCCGCAATCGCTACGACATTGAGATTGACAGCGGTGATGAATCGAGCAACCTCTGGCCGGTTGGCTGGAAGTCGCAGGAATCCGCGGCTGTGGTGCTTCCGGCGTGGCTGAAATCCATTCCGTTCAAGCTGGATCAGGTCGAAATCAGCGGACTGGCCGGAGCAGTCGCTGACAGATTGCAGATCCCGTTGTTTCAGTCATCACATGCTCTGGCCGCGGAGGGGCTGGATCTGGATGTGCTGACCTACTCGCGAAAAGAAGACCGAGTGTCACCGTCGCGACTACTCACGGCCGTCGGAGACAAACTGAAGCTTGGATTTGATCTTCGCGTTGATGAAGGAGGAAAACTGTTTCTCTGGGTCACGACAAAGGATCAGTCGCTGGCTTTCAGGCAACGGTTTGCACATGTGAAGCAGGCGAAGTAGTCATGATTCGGATTTTGCTCAGATGAGACTGAAATCAGCCGACAGCGCTAGCTGCGGGCCAGAAATCTCCAGCGTGTTCCGAGCAACGGCCCGACGCTAGCGCGTTCGGCTGGCGTTAGGGGATTGCCCACTCTCCGAACGAGCGCATATGCCGTAAAACCATCGAGGCAGGCTCGGTGGCGGATCCAATCAGCACCTTTCCCCAAACCAGGCTGACGAGATTTCCGCATGCTGCCCCATCATAGTTCTCGTCGAACCCTCCTGAAGTCGGCCTGTACTCTGGCTACGCTTGCGCTTGTCCCGCCGGTCGTATTTGGTGTATCGAAGGCGAGTGCGAAAAGCCGTCACGCAGTCGAGCGGCCTGGCATCGGAGCGATCGGCCTGCGGTATCAGGGTACGGTGATCACGGAGAAGGCTCGCGAGTACGGTGACATCGTGGCCGTTTGCGACGTGGACCGGCATGTTCGCGAACAGGCGCGCGCGTCCTTCGGCAGCACACCGGAGATCTTTGAAGATTACCAGGAACTACTGCAGCGGAAAGATGTCGATGTCGTTCTCATCGGCACTCCGGATCACTGGCATGCGAAAATGCTGATCGACGCCGTTCGCGCGGGAAAGGATGTCTACTGCGAGAAGCCGCTGACGCTGACGATTGATGAAGGTAAACGCATCCGCGATGCGGTCGCAGCGTCGACGCAGATCGTTCAAGTGGGTTCATGGCAGAGAAGTGATCACCGGTTCCGGCTGGCTGTGGAAATGGTTCGTGCAGGGCGTATCGGGACGTTGCAGACGGTTCAGGTAGTTCTGGGGCCAAATATTACAGGCGGTCCGTTTGAACGTTCTTCAGTCCCTAAGCACTTCAACTGGAATCTCTGGCAGGGCCAGACTCCGGAGGTTCCGTACATCGCCGAGCGTTCCCACTACACGTTTCGCTGGTGGCAGGAATACTCAGGCGGCCAGATGACCGATTGGGGCGCTCATCATGTTGATATCGCTCACTGGGCGATCCATTCCAGTCCGGTTGAAGTCAGTGGCAGTGCGAACTATCCGACGGTTGCCGATGGCTTCAATGTGCCCATCGAATTCAATGCGACGATCCGCTACGCAAACGGCGTTGTGCTGACGATCAGCGACACCGGTCGCAACGGGATTCTGTTTACGGGTTCGAATGGACGAATTTTCGTCAATCGCGGTGCGATCTCCGGCACTCCGGTGGACGAACTGGCCGCGAATCCGCTGTCCCGAGAGCAGTTCGCCGTCTACGACTTTGACAATTTGACACGCCCGGAGCGGACAGGCAAACTCAATGCGATTATCAATCACATGGGAAACTTCTTCGACTGCCTGGAGTCTCGTCGCAAGCCGATTTCTGATGTCGACGATCAGCATCGCAGCATTACCACGTGCCACCTGGCTAACATCACACTGAAACTCGGCAGACCGGTCCAGTGGGATGCCGGGAGCGAAAAGTTCGTGAATGACCCCGAAGCTGACAAACTGCTGTCCCGGCCGCAGAGATCCGGTTTTGAAGTCGTTTAGGTCGTGAGCATCATCCCCATGAGCCGTTTGCAGTCACTGCACTCGCGGCTACGATGCGGCGACACGACCCCGTTTTTCATTCTCAGGTTCTCCGCAGCATCCCCATGTTCAACCGCACACGGCTGATGGAACTGGTTCGGGAACGAGCCCTCAAGTTTGGAGACTTTACGCTGGCCTCCGGAAAGAAGTCGACCTACTACCTCGACGGCAAGCAGGTCACGCTCAGCGCCGAAGGGTTGATGCAGATTTCTTACGGGCTGCTGGACCTTTTGAAGGGCGTCGACTTCAGTGGCTTCGGAGGTATGTCGATCGGTGCCGATCCCATCGTCGGCGGAGTCCTTGTCGCCGCGGCTGCTCAGAATCGTCCGCTCCAGGGATTCATGGTGCGCAAGGAAGCCAAGGGCCACGGAACTCAGCGTTTTATTGAAGGCCCTGTTCAGCCGGGCGACAAAGTGGTCATCGTCGACGACGTCGTCACGACAGGCGGCAGCGCGCTGCAGGCGGTGGACCGTGTCGAAGAATTCGGCTGCAAAGTCGTCCATGCCGTCGGGATTGTCGACCGACTCCAGGGAGGTCGTGCCGCGTTCGATGCGCGCGGAATCCCGTTCTCGGCACTGCTGACCGTCGAAGACTTCGGCATCACGCCGCCGAAGGAGTAACGAATCGTGGCCTGTCTTTATGCGTTCGCCAACCGTTTAACGCCCAGCCGCAGGCGCCGGCTCGTCTCGCACAAGGCAAATCACAATGCCGGCGCATTCGGCTGGGCGTTCAACAGTTTGATCTCTGCTGCACATCTCGAAAGATCTTCCTGTGACAACTCTCGAACCACTGCTCCTGCTTCATCCATCCGACAATATTGCCGTCGCACGACGCGCGCTCAGGGCGGAGGAAGTGCTGACGGTTGCCGGGAAGACTCTCCGGATTACTGAACCGATTCCGGCGAGTCACAAAGTCGCCATCGAGAGGATTCCAGCGAAGCAGGCGATCCGTAAGTTCGGCCAGCCGATCGGGTCCGCAGGTGTCGACATCGCAGCCGGGCAATGGGTCCACGTTCACAATGTGAGTCTGGAACGAGACAAATCCGGCTATGAATTCTGCATTGACCTTCCGGAGTTTCCGGTTCCCGCAGTCGCCCGTACGTTCATGGGCTATCGCCGCAAAGATGGTCGCGCGGGAACTCGAAACTACATCGCTGTCATCAGCACCGTAAACTGTTCCGCGACGACCGCCCGGTACGTAGCTCAGGAATTGGCAAAGTCCGACCTGAGCCGCTACCCGCACATCGACGGCGTGATTCCGATTGTCCACAAGAGTGGATGTGCATTCGCTTACAACGGCGAAGACCATCATCTGCTGAACCGGACACTTGCCGGCTTCGCGCGGCATCCGAATATTGCAGCGTGCCTCGTGCTCGGGTTGGGCTGTGAGACGGCTCAGGCCGGACATCTGCAGGAGTCACACGGCCTGATGCAACTCGGCGGTGCTTCGCGTCGTGAGCCCGATGATTCGCTGCCAATGGTGCTGAACATTCAGGAAGTCGGCGGCGTCCGCAAGACGGTCGACAAGGCCGTCGGTGTGCTCCGGGAACTTCTGGCTCACGCCGATGCGTCACGCAGGGAAGCACTGCCTCTGTCCGATTTGATTCTCGGTCTGCAATGCGGCGGCAGCGACGGAGCGAGCGGCATCACGGCGAATCCCGCGCTGGGCTATGCCAGCGATCTGCTGGTCGCTCACGGCGCGGGATCGGTGCTGGCGGAAACTCCGGAAGTCTACGGAGCCGAGCAGCTGCTGACTCGGCGCTCGGTCAGCCGCGAAGTGGGAGAACAACTGCTCGCGCGCATTCGCTGGTGGGAGGACTATGCGAAGAAGAACAACGCCTCAATCGACAACAATCCGTCGTACGGCAACAAGCAGGGCGGGCTGACGACGATCATCGAGAAGTCACTCGGGGCCGTCGCAAAAGGCGGCACCGCACCGCTGCGAGCCGTCTATCAGTTTGCCGAACCGATCACAGAAAGAGGCTTCACGTTCATGGACACGCCGGGCTATGACCCGATCTCCGTTACGGGTCTCGTCGCCGGCGGCTGCCAGGTGGTTGTCTTCACGACGGGCCGAGGCAGCTGTTTCGGTTGCAAACCGGCTCCGACAATCAAGGTCGCGACCAATTCGAATATCTACCATCGCATGCGGGACGATATGGACATCAACGCCGGAACAATTCTGGAAGGAGCCAGCGTTGAATCCGTCGGTCGTGAAATCTTCGAATCCATCATCGCCACCGCCAGCGGCGAAAAAACACTCAGTGAACAACAAGGCATCGGCGACGAAGAATTCTGCCCCTGGATGCCGGGGCCGATTTTCTGAAGGCAGCAAATTCATGACGCCTGTGAATCGCAGCGTCGCCCGAACGAGAAGTATTCGGGCCATAATCTCACGGCTTCCTTCTTGCCTTCTGCTGAATCGCCGGTGCATCGAACGGTCTTAACGGGAACAACGCTGACGGCTCATGCTGTTCCGACATCAACGCCGTGAGCTGGTTCACGACGTCCGGTGTGGAATCTGCAAGGTCGTGTTGCTCACTTGGGTCTGTTGCAAGATCGTAAAGCTGAACCTTCAGTTCGCCCTGGTTCATGTTCTGGCGAATGGCTTTCCAGTGACCCGCGCGAATGCTCTGCTGACCTCCGTAGCCTGGAAATTCGCGATAGAGAAACTCTCGTTCCGGCTGAATTCCCCCGGTGAGCGTCGGCAGCAGGCTGATGCCATCAGTGGACTCAGGCACTCGTTCTTTCGCCCCGACCGCCTCCAGAATCGTCGGCATCCAGTCTTCGAGACCGCAGACGAAATCACTGGTGGCGCCGGCGGGAATATGATCCGGCCAGCGAACGATTGCCGGTACTCGAATGCCGCCTTCGTAAAGTGACCCCTTCAGTCCGCGAAGCTCACCGACGCTGTTAAAGAACTCAAAGTCGACTTCCTGCTCAAGGTGCGTCGCGCCGTTGTCGGAGCTGAAGATCACGATCGTGTTTTTGTCCAGATCCAGATCGCGAAGCTGCTGCAGGAGTGCCCCGACGTCGCTGTCCATGCGGCTGATCATCGCCGCATAGGCCGCTCGCGGAGTGAAATGCGGTGTGTAACCACCCTGAGCTGCAGTGAACGGCGGATCCGTCCAGTTCAGATCCAGGTACGGCTTCAAATCATCATCCGGCACCTGCAGCGCAACGTGCGGCAACGTCGTGGGATAGTAGAGAAAAAACGGCTTGCCTTTGTTCTCGCGGACGAACCGCAGTGCTTCCTCACGAATGCGGTCCGGCGCGTATTCCTGGCCCTTGAATGCGGCGTAACTCTTTGGATCTGCCGGATCAGCTCCGGCTGTCAGCTTCCCATGACCAGGTATCGGCGGCGAATTGTTGAGTGCGACTCGCGCGGAATTGCTCCACAGATAGTCCGGATAGTAACTGTGAGCATGCGACTGGCAGTTGTAACCGAAGAAACGATCGAATCCCTGATTCATTGGTTCGCCTTCAGAGCCCGGGCCTCCGAGTCCCCATTTTCCGAATGCTCCGCTGATATATCCTCGTTCCCGCAATACTTCGGCCAGAGTGATTTCTGCATGCGGCAGCGGCGTCTGCCCCTCCGGCGGCGTCGAGCGATTGTCACGAATCGCCGCACGACCAGGATGCCGGCCGGTCATCAGCACACACCGCGACGGCGCGCAGACGGCATTGCCGGAATAGTGCTGAGTCAGCCGCATGCCTTCCGTTGCGAGCTGATCCAGATGCGGCGTCAGGATCTTCTGCTGACCAAAGGAGCCGAGTTCCCGATATCCGAGATCGTCGGCGAGAATCAGCACGATGTTCGGCAATGTCGGCGCAGTATCCGTTGCCACCTGAGCGTCGGCCGGATTCTCGCAAAAGGCGAAAGTCGCGGCCACAGCGGAAACAAGAAGCGGTCGCATGGGTTCTCCTCTTGATCATTCGGGAACTTCTTTCAAATTGTCGCTGTTCGCTCTGAGGCTGCGAGCAGAACTGCGAGCGCCGCGTGGTTCGCAGAGCGAACCACCACGATGAGTCCCGCAGCGCGTCCTGTCCGACCGCAGCAGATCATGTACAGTTTCGCTGTGATCGCAAGCACACACGAAAGAATGAAAAACCTTCATCATTCATTGAGTCCGCCGAGGCCTGCCGAAGCGCCTGCACAACTGTAATCACTCCGTCAGTCGCTTCACCAGAATCGTCGCGTAGCTGCCCTTAGGAAGGTCGAACGCAAGAGCCAGCTTTTTTCGCCTTGGGTACAGGTCATCGTCGGCTGCGGATGCGCTCAAGCCCGCAGGCATGATCATCGCAGCGCGCGTTCCCTTCGAAAAGAAACTGTCCCGAGGATACTTCACCCGCAATTCTCGTAACGCGATCTGTTCTTCCTTCAGGACCTCGTCAAGCAGATCGCCGATCTGTCCCTCCGGGCGTTCGATCCTCGCGCAGGGAAGTGGCAGCTGAGTCGCCTGCAGTGCAACGGCAGCGGCCGGAGCCAGCTGCATCGGCACGACACACGGCCCGCTGAGCAGATTGAAGCGATGCGTGTCCGTGCCGGAGCACTGAGCCTCCAGGTACCGACTCAGCAGCCGATTCCACAAGGCGGACTGGTACGCCGACAGGTACAGTCCGCGCAAATCGACGCTGACCCGGCCAAGTGCCCCACGGCAGTCGGGATCTCGTCCGGCTTTCACTTTATCCGACAGATACGTCACGATGCTGCGGCGATGAGACCGGTCAAGCCGCTGCTGACATTCCGGCCATTGTCCCCAAAGATCTCTCAGTATCTGCTTCTGCTGCTTCTCTGAAGACGAATCATTCGCATGTGGATCAGCCAGCGCCAGCCACAGTGCTCGTTCCCAGTTGCTCTGACACCACGCTCGGGCGATCCATTCACCGGACAGTCCGAGCGAGCCGAATCGCTGATCATCGAAGTAGTTCGGCAGCCAGGTGTTCGTGACCTGAGCAATCGCAGTCTCTGCCTGCTGCAGTTCCTCAACTGCCATGTCCCGCAGCACCAATTGGAACCGGTTGCCGAGCAATTCCGCTGACGTGAATGGTCCATGGACCTGACCGAGATACTCCAAGTCGATCGAACTCTGCCGCAACGACTTCCGAGGCCCATTGTGAATTGTCACATGCTGCACAGTCACAGCATGACGATCCTTCAGTCCTCCGTAACTGATCCTCTTTCGCTGCACGCCCCACCGGTCGACGATGGCTTTGACCGCCTCCGGAGTTCCGATCGATGTCTTCGTCAGCCGATACAGTGCGAACGAGCCGCCGTCAGGGACAATTGAAGTCAGTTCCTGAACCTGGAAGTCCTCAGGCAGGCGGCGAAGTTTCATGAGAACGGAGTTCTAAAGCATGGGCACATCCAAGGCACAATTTGTCGCGCCGGGCAGCCATGAATGCGGACCAGTTCCGGGAAGCGTTAATTGTCAACGACTGAACGGCCCGCTCCCGGGGACTTCCAGTTCGAATTCACGATGAGTACCGTTAACAACTCCGACTGACAATATTCAGTGCACCCGGTAACGCTCGAAGCCAGGTTTGCCGCGTTGCACGGCAGTTGGATCCGGATTGTCTCTGCGTTGTAAGTGGTTTGGCTGCAATGAGTAACTGCGTCACACGATTAAATCTGCAGTGTAACAAGGTTGCAAAAAAGTTGCCAACAATGTCACTGATTTGTCACTCAATTTCTCCCGTACGATGACGACCTACATTGGAGGTCCCGAACGCCAAGCTGCCGGAATCCGAGTCGCCCGCAGTCGCGGCATCTATCAGGGGCGAAAATCAGCAACGACCAAAGCCCTGCCCAAACGAGCCATTGAACTCCGCGACCGAGGCGTCAAAATCCCGGAAATTGCCAATGCACTCAACGTCAGCGAACGCAGTGTGTTCAGGTATTTGTCCCAATCCGACACGACTTCGTGAGCGTCAGTGAATAGCCAAGTCAAAAAAAAGGAGTATTTGCCAGTCCAGTGTGATTAGTGGTAAGATGGAATCATGGACTCGACAACCACCCGAAACGTAATGGACATTCCGACAAGTGAACGGCAGGCGTTGGAGCATTTGCTGGGTACGCCTTTGGAACCACAGCAACGCGTAATGATCTTTTCATACACTCCCGGCGCGTTGCCAGCGGATTACGCTCGGGAAGCTGCTCGCTCTCAAATTGAGCAAATGATTGCCACAAATCAGCATTTGGCTGCAAATCAGCGTACGAGTCCGGAAGAGTCGGACGCCGCGATCGATGAAGCGATCACGCAAGTGCGGCAGCGTTCCTGATGCGATTTGTTCTGGACAGTAACATTCTGGCACGCGCTGCCTGCGGACCGCCAAGCCCAGCCTCCGAGTTGCTGCTGAGAATACTTCGTCCTCCCTACATCCTTTGCATTTCCCCGGTTCTGCTTGATGAACTGAACCGTGTGCTGCGATATGACCGCGTACGAAAACTGCGCGGAATGCCGGATTCCGAAATTGATGCCTACATTGATAACCTTCGGCTGTCCTGCCTGATTGTGGAACCTGAAAAAGCAGCGGCCGTGATTTCAGCAGATCCGGACGATGACTGGGTGATTGCAACCGCAGTGCAGCCCGGGTCGCAGGTGATCTGCACTCTGGACCGTCATCTGAGAACGCCAACCGTGATCAATTACTGCGAACAACGCGGTATCGAGGTTCTGAGTGATACCGAACTGCTGCAACGTCTAAAGTCCACGTAATCCGTTTGCTCTCATGGGTCGACGACGTGCTGCCTGCGGCACTTCAACTGTTCGACGAAATCGATCTCACCAGTCTTCAACCCAGCGCTGACGATGAGCAGGCTGATCGACTGGTTTCTCTTGACACTGCTGCCGCTGCCATTCGCCGGAAGCATGATTGCGCGTCGTCACTCGATCGTCCGCCAGCGCCGGTCGCGCAGTTCCTGCCTGCTACTTGCAAACAGCTGTGATCATCCGGCTTCTCCGTTAGAATTTTTAGGCTTCATAACTCTCCCCCCGATTCAGAATTCCGCAGACGTGTCATCGTGGAGTGGAACAAGAACGAACCGATCGCGTTTGTGCTCTGCCATGTCGTTGTCGGGTTTTCTGCGTTTCAGTATTTTCGTCAATCCAACTCCTGCCCCGTCAGTGCAACGTTGAATCACTGCCGATCCAGCGCATGTCACTGATATGTCACTGAACAAGATTTTCAAAAAAAGAGCCTCGTCCGCAGAATCTGTGGGTGGCAATCGATTAGTACGGGGCTTTGGCGTTGAAAAACACGGGATTCTACGCGAGACAAGCCCTTCGGATTGTGACGTTCGAATCCGGAAGCCCCCGTC
>Ga0163144_10006748_pt1 | contig 25265 bp, 24 predicted proteins | sample OliLak19BULKMAT1_FD_123175 | JGI IMG/M metagenome (GOLD analysis project Ga0163144, IMG submission 123175) | Freshwater microbial mat bacterial communities from Lake Vanda, McMurdo Dry Valleys, Antarctica - Oligotrophic Lake LV.19.BULKMAT1 | ecosystem: Environmental > Aquatic > Freshwater >... | reverse complement strand
TACGGGGCGCCACGCCAACCGTCGCGAGGAGCCTGACACGGGGGGCGACGACCCCGATCGGCTGAGTCCGTCCCGCGCCGATCGGCGAGACCGGGCCGGCCGGAGGCCCTGTCCGGCCCTCGGGCCTCTGGCGGTCCCCCTGACCAATGGCGGATGGCGCGCCGGAAGGTCCGGGAGATACTGGAGGCCGATGGTGGCCAGGAAGGCGGCGATCGAAGCCTCAGTCAAGCCGCAGTGAAGGCCCCGGCGGCGACGCGGTCGCGCGAAAGGAACGTCATGCTCGCCCTGAGCGCTGGATCCCGGACTGCCGAGAGCGCCCGGACGCACCAATGCTCCGCCGCCGGCAGCCCCGCCCCGTCGCGACCCATCGCGTTCGAACCGGTGGGCACATGACGCGCGAGGCCACTGTCCTTGGTGCTCCCACCTTCTACGGGATGGTGGGCCCGATCCGTGTTCTGGTCGTTGACGACGAGGAAGATCAGTTCGTCCTCGTTCGTCGTCTGCTCCGCGGGTTCTCATCGCCCGCCTTCGAGGTGGCCTGGGCAGGCAGCTACTCGGCGGGCCTTGCCGCGCTGGCAGCGGGCGCCTACGATGGGGCCCTGATCGACTATCAACTCGGGCTGACAAACGGTGCCCAGTTCATCGCCGAGGCGAGAGAGGCCGGCAACGCCGTCCCGTTCATCCTGGTCACGGGCCACGGCGATCGCAACGTGGACGTCGAGGCGATGCATGCCGGGGCGGTCGACTATCTCCCCAAAGCGGCACTTGATGGTCCCGCGCTGGAGCGCGCGCTCCGGTATGCGATCACGCAAGACCGGTTGCGCGAGGCCCTCAGCAGCGCAGAGGCGCAGCTGCGCGCCGCCGACGACGTCACGAAGGCGCTCGGGGCCGACGGCCCGACCACGGGAGTACTGGACAAGGTCCTCTCGATCGCCGATGAGCGGCTGGGATACGGCTGCTCGGCGATCTATCTCCTTGCCGGCGACCGCCTGACACTTCGCGCCGCCCGCGGCTTCCGCGTCCCGCATCCGTCGCTCCCGGCCGCGAGTGGCCCGCTTGGTCGTGTCCTGGCCGAGGGTCGTTCCGCGATCATCCCCGGCTGGACCGATGCAGCCTCTGCGCCCGCTCAGCGGTACGAGCTCGTGGTGCCGATGAAGTTCGAGACCCGGACCGTCGGGCTCCTGACCCTGGCCCACGCGGAAGCGGATGTTCGGAACAGCGGCGAGAACGCCGCGGTTCTCGAGATCGCAGCGCGGGTCGGTGCGGCGATCGGCCTCCACGAGGAACGGGCCTCGCTTGCCGAGCGTGGTCGTCACCTGGACCGCGCCCGGCAGTTCCAGGAGGCCGCGATTCACGAACCGTCGGGTGCGGATTTCACAGATCGCATCCTCGCTCGGCTCGGAGATGCGTTCTCGGCAGACGGGTTCGCGATGGCACTCCCGGACGAGCGCGAGGAGCTCATCGTTGCCATGGGCAGGGGAAGCCTGGCCGACCGTGTGGGTCGATCTCCCGCGATGCCGCACACCGCCGCCGCTCGTGCCCGCGACAGCCGGACCGTGCAGGTCGACTCCACCGGAATGTCATGTGCGGCATTCGTCCCGGTCACCGCCGACGACCGGCTGCTCGGCCTCCTCTGGGTCGACCGCCAGGGTCTCGACGCCCGGTACACCCAAGCGGAAACGAACGTGCTCGCCCTGCTCGGCCTCGCGCTGGGAAGCGTGCTGTGCATCGACCGCGAGCGTCGGGCAGCCGGCTCCTCCGTTGTCCGTGACAGGACGACCGGCCTGCATACTGTGGCGGTCTTCAACGCCATGCTGGAGATGAAGGCAGCCATCGGCGACCGGTTCGGCCTGGTGGTCGCGGGGCCGCGCATGGAGGACAGCCTGAGCGCCGAGTCTGAGCGAGGTGCCATCAAGGCCATGTCGGACCTCGTTCACGACCGGATCGCAGGCGGTCCTGATATTGCGGGCCGCCACGGGCGCGCATCCGTCGCCGTCATGGTCCGGGAGCGGGCCGCCGAGCGCACCCGGGCGCTGGCAATGGCCCTCGAACAGCTGACTGGCCCGTCGGGCCCGCTCGACCTGGCCGTGGGCTGGGCCGTTCGCGATGGCGATGGGGTCGCCTCGATCATGGTCGCAGCGGAGATGGCACTCGAGCTGTCGCGACGAACCCGGACGGCGGTCGAGGCGTGATCTCCCCCGCGTCCACCGGTGAGCCACCGATCGTCCCGAGGGTCATGGCCGCAACAGAACACGCGTCCTTCGCCAACCTCCAGCGTGCCGTGGCCGCCACAGTACGCCACGCCGGGGCTGGTGGCCGGGTCAAGGCTGCAAGAGAACGCGCGTCCATCGCCGACGCCAGGGACGTGGCCGCCACCGAGCGCGACACCGTGGCCGACGGACGAGACGAGACCGCCGCTGCGCGCGATACGATCGCCGACGCCAGGGACCGGAACGCCACCGAGCGCGACACCGTGGCCGACGGACGAGACAAGACCGCCGCTGCGCGCGATACGATCGCCGACGCCAGGGACCGGATCGCCACCCAGCGTGAAGCGCTCATCGAGGACCTGCGAGTACGGCTCGAGGCCGCGAACCGCGCCCTTCGCGAACGGAATTCCGAGCTGCGGGACTTCGCGTCAGTGATCTCGCACGATCTTCGTGCTCCGCTGCGCAGGCTGCAGATCTTCGCCGAAATGGCCGCTGACATCCCCGGCAAGGACCCGGAGGTGGCCGATCTGCTGGGCCGGATGCGGGCGAGCTCAAGCCGCATGGAAGAGCTGGTCGTCGATCTCCTGTCCTACGCGCGCGTCGGCGCATCGGCGGCCGCCATCGGCCCCGTGGATCTCGGTGTCATCGCCCGCGAGGTAGTCGAGGAACTCCAGGGGCCCATCACCGAGAGCTCCGGGCTGGTCCACGTGGGCAGGCTCCCGACGATCGAGGGTGACTCGACCCTGCTCCGCCAGCTCTTCACCAACCTGGTCGGGAACGCCGTGAAGTTTCGCCAGCCGGACAGACCCCCGGTCGTGACCATCGCTGCCGGCGACCCCCGACCGGACGGGTCCGGGCGCGCCGTGGTGGAGATCACCGTGACCGACAACGGCATCGGATTCGATCCCGAGCACGCCGAGCGGATCTTCCGGATCTTCGAGCGGCTCAAGACCGACGGCTACCCGGGGACGGGCGTGGGGCTTGCCATCTGCCGAAAGATCACAACGGTCCATGACGGATCGATCACCGCTGCGTCGACACCGGGTGAAGGTACGCAGTTCACCGTGATCCTTCCGGTCGAACAAGCGAAGGAGCAGCCCGATGCGCGGTGACCCGATCCACAACGAGAGTCCACGGCTTGTCCTGGTCGTGGATGACAGCGACGACGATCGCGCCTTCGTCCGTGACGCGTTGAGGGCCGTCGCGCCCCACGTCAAGTGCGCCGAGGCCCGGGATGGTTTCGAGGCGCTGGCCTACCTGCGCGACGAGTCCCAACCGTTTCCCGATCTCGTCCTTTTGGACCTGAAGATGCCGCGCAAGGACGGCATGGAGACCCTCGCCGAGATCCGGGCAGATTCGAGCCTCCGACACCTGGTCATCGTCGCCGTCTTCACGACGGCGACCGACCCCGCGTTCGTGCGCGAGGCGTATGCCAAGGGCGCCAACGCGTATCTCGGCAAGCCGTCCAGCAGGGCCGCCCTGCGCAACATGATGGCGGGGATGGTCAGGCACTGGTTCGAAGTCGTGACGCTGCCGCAGTAGCTGCGGGTCCTGCGAAGGCCGGGGACCCTTCCGGCCGGCCGGCCGTGGCTGCCGCTCCTGGCCGACCGCCATACCGGTGCCTGCCGCCATGACGCCGTTCGAGTCGATGACGAACTCGCCGGTGGACCACACGTCCATCCCGTAGCGATGTGCATGGACGAAGGATCGCGATCCGCGGTGCACTGAGGCACCACCCTGGAGTGGCGCAGGAACGCCTCAGGCGGGAGATTGCTCCAGCGCTGCGCTCAGCTGCGGGTCGTGCTCGCGCTTGTGGCCGTACATCAGGTACACGACCAAGTCGTCCAGGGCGTATTCCGGGCCGTACCACGGGATCGTGCCGACCTCCCGCCAACGTTCGGCGGAAATGGCTGCCGCATGGGTCATGGCTCGGTCGTAGGCACTCGTGAATTCGTCGACGACCTGATCGATCGTCCAATCCGCGCGGATGGCTGCCTGGGCGTCGTTGAACGTCTCGGGATCCGCAGTCATGAGGTCGGACACCACCGGGGCGTCAGCGAAGGTCGCGAGGATGTCGGCGAACCGTACTTCGAAGGCGCTGAGGTGGCCCAACAGGTCCTTGGCCGTCCATGTCCCGAGGGCGGTGCGCGACCAATCGTCCGGCCCGTAGCGCTCCACGGTGGACATCACCATGCTCTGTCCATATCGCAGGACGTCGAGGGCGTTCATCGGTCGGTCTTCATCGGCAGATGATACGGCCTCGACTGGCGGGCCAACGGGGTGCCAGGGCGTTCCACCGATCGCATCCGTCCTGACTGGTCTGCCCAGGTTCGATATCGTGGGCATCGCGCGACCGCGCGGCCCGCCCGTTGATCGAACGAAGAGGATGACCGATGTCGGATGACCCGCTTGCGTCGGCATTGCGGACCGTGACCAGCGCTCGCCTCCTCGGCCCTCCGGATCCCGGCCTTCGCCATTGATCCCGCCCGGGTAGTCAGCGGGGTACGCCATGTACGGACAGTCCACCGCCCGCGGCTCCGCGCACCACGACATATCCTTCCGTGGTGACTCGCACCCGCATCCCCGACGACCTCCTGACCGCGGCGCACGATCGCGCCCGAGCTCGAGCCGACCGAGATTGGCCCGAGGCCGACCGGCTGCGCGCCGTCATCGAGGCGGCCGGCTGGAAGATCGTCGACCGGGGTACGGACTTCGCACTGACGCCGGCTGTGGCCCGGGATATCGCCGATGACACGCTCGTGCGCTATGGCACGAGCAAGAACGTGCCCTCGCGGCTGGAGGAAGTGCCGACGGGGCTGGCCACGGTCGTCCTCATCGCGACGGACCACCCCGACGACCTGGATCGGACGCTCACCGGGATCCGGGACCACGCCCCAGAGGGGACATCCGTGGTGATCGTGGCGGATGGGCCGTCGGACGAGCAGGCGGCCGCCCTCGCGTCGGCGTCTGTGGGGGCGCAGGGGTCGGTCGAGGCGCACCGGCCGGTCGAGGTCGTCTGGACGAGCGAGCGGCTGGGCCAGGGAGCGGTCACCAATATCGGGATCCGTCGGGCGTCCGCGCCGATCATCGTGCTGCTGGACACGAGCATCGAGCCGACCGGCGACATGATCACGCCGCTCGTGCGCGCGCTCGACGATCCGACCGTGGCCGTCGTCGGCGGGTGGGGGATCACGTCCGCCGACCTACGACACTTCGACGACGCGCCCGCGGGCGAAGTGGACGCCATCGAGGGCTATTGCCAGGCCTTTCGACGGTCCGACGCCGCTGCGCTCGGCCCGCTCGACGAGCGTTTCCGCTTCTATCGAAATCTGGACATCTGGTGGAGCCTGGTCCTGCGCGATGCCGGGGAAGGGGAGCCACCGCGGCGCGCCGTGCGGCTGGACGGATTGCCGCTCGCACGCCACGACCACCGCGGGTGGGCAAGTCTCCCGGACGATGAGCGCGACCGCCAGTCGAAGCGCAACTTCTACCGGATCATCGACCGCTTCGGCTGGCGCCGCGACCTACTCATCAAGCCCGGCTGACCCTCGTCGAAGCGGGGCCGCGGGGCGCGGCGAATCGGCCCGTTGCGGCCTCAGACTCGCCACATTCGCCTGGTCCTGGGTCCTGATGTGGCGCGTGTCGTCCCCTTGTGCCTCTGACTGGTCGCCCAATGCGCCCCCGGGCGGGCATTTGGCGGACTTGCACGGCGGTGCAGCCCGGACCAGCACTTGCCGCGGACCAGCACTTGCCGCGGGCCAGCACGGCGGAGTCACCGGCGGTGCGGCCCGGGCGGGCGCGTCCGTTTACGGGGTCCGTCTGGCGGTCGATCCGGTGGCGCCGTCCACCACGGTCCAACCCATCGATTCTAGCTGGCCACGCAGATCGTCCGCGGCCGCGAAATCGCGCGAAGCGCGGGCCGCACTCCGTGCCTGCAGCAGGGCTCGGACGTCGGCGGGCATCGCCTCGTTGGCCGACGACGACGGCCCGGCTCCGTCCCAGACGCGATGCAAGTCCAGCCCAAGGACCGCGTCAACGTCCAGGATCAGCCAGCGCCGCTCGTCGACCGGGAGGTCGGCGCGGAGCATTTCGCGGACGACGGCCAGGGCGACCGGCAGGTCCAGGTCGTCGTCGAGCGCCGTGACGAATCGGTGGTGCAGGGCACGACCCGCCTCGGACAGGGGCGCTGAGGACCCATGCGCCCGATCCGGCCCCCGGTCACCAGCGCGGTCGGCGACGCCCGCAGGTCGGTCGCCGGCGGGTTCGGCCAGGGTCACGCGAGGGGCGGCCCACGGACCTGATGCCGGGGGAGGACCCAGGCCGGCAAGTCGCGAACGTAACGATCCAAGGGCGGCCCCGGCCGCCGCGATCGATGCGTCGGAGTAGGAGAGTTTCCGGCCGTACCTGGAGGTCATGACCAGGTAGCGGAAGGCCAACGGTTCCAGGCCGCGATCGGCCAGTTCCGTCACCCGCTGGAAGTTGCCCGCGGACTTGGCCATCTTCCGGCCGTCCATGAGCAGGTGCTCGCCATGGACCCACAGACGTGCGGGAGGTCCACCGACCAGCGGTGACGACTGCGCGATCTCGTCCTCGTGGTGAGGGAAGACGTTGTCGATGCCGCCCGTGTGCAGATCGAACCGATCGCCGAGGTAGCGCCGGGCCATGGCGGAGCACTCCAGGTGCCAGCCCGGGAAGCCCTCGCCCCAGCGTGTGGAGGGCCACTTGAGCTGGCGGCCCTCACCGGCCACTTTCCAGAGGGCGAAGTCAGCCGGGTCGCGCTTGTCCGGCTCCACGTCGCCGCGATGACCCGCCCGCAGGTCGTCGAGTGAATTGCCGGACAGCGCGCCGTAGCCCGGAAACGACGCGACCGAGTAGTAGACGTTGCCCGTGTCGGCGGCATAGGCGAACCCCGCATCCTGGAGTGCCTCCGCAAGCGCGAGCATCTCCGGGATGTGTTCGGTCGCGCGGGGGAAGACGTGCGCCGGCAGGATGTTGACCGCGGCCTCATCGGCGTGGAACGCGGCTTCGTAGGCGTCCGCGATCTCCGCCGTGGTGCGGTGCTCCAGCCCGGCCTGGACCAGCATTCGGTCCTCGCCGCGATCGAAGCGCTCATCGCGCAGGTGCCCGACGTCCGTGATGTTCTTGACGTGCAGCACATCCAGACCGTGGTACAGCAGCACCCGCCGGATGAGGTCGGCGAGCAGATACGAACGCAGGTTGCCCACGTGGGCGTACCGGTAGACGGTCGGTCCGCAGGTGTACATCCCGACCCGTCCGGGCTGCAACGGCTGCACCGGGAGCACGGTCCGGGTCAAGGTGTCGCGGATGCGCAGGGTCACGCGTCCATCCTAGTCCGCGATTCGGCGCCCGCCCGGATCCCGATGGCCGCCGATCGGCCGGGAGGGCGTCCGTGGACGTTTCGCCATCGCGCGTCGAGGATTCCGGCCCGATGGGCCTAACACTTCTGCCGACCGGTCGTTGTCGAGACAGAGGCCTCTCGGCTCAGACATCGTTCCCCCGGCGTTGTGGTCCGTGAGGCCTCATTTTCATCGCCCGTCGGCGGACCGGCCCGGGGCGTTTGGACGGACCGTCGCCCGACCGCCCGTATACTGTGCCTGTGCGTCGCCGGTCCCTCCTGCCAATCGCGGCCCTGCTCGCGATCGCGTCGCTCGTCGGCGCGTGCGGCCAGTCGACGGCGGCGACACGCGCCGATGCGCGGATCCTCCTGGGTGAGCCCACCACACTGGATCCGGCAGCGACCGGTGATGCGGGCAGCGCTGCGTTCATCGCCCAGCTGTACGAGACGGTCACCGCCTTCGACGACGACCGGCGGCTCCAGCCGGCGCTGGCCGAGTCGTGGCGGATCGAGGCGGATGGCCGGCGCGTGGTGTTCCACATCCGTCCCGACCTGGCGTTCTCCGACGGGACCCCGTTGCGTGCCGGCGATGTGGTCCGCAGTTGGCTTCGGCTCATCCACCCCGACGCACCATCCCCCCTGGTCACGCTGTTGTTCGACATCGTCGGCGCTCGCGACTTCATCGCGGGCCAGGGCACCGTGGAGGATGTCGGCATCCGGGCCGACGATGCCGCCAACGATGTCGTGGTCGACCTGCTGCGGCCGGCCGCCGACTTCCCGAACATCGTCGCCAGCCCGTCCTTCGGCGTGGTTCCCCCCGGCATCGGCGACCCTCCGGCGACCATCCTGCCCGGCGACGACTTCGTGGCCAGCGGCGGCTACCGGCTCACGGCGGCCGCCTCCGGCTCGATGACCCTGCAGGCCAACGAACGTTACTGGGCCGGCCCACCGGCCATCACGACCATCACCGTCGTCACCGACCTTGGCGGCGGCAGTGAAGTCGAGGCATTTACGAAGGGCGACGTCGACTACGCGTCGATCGGGAGTTTCGACGCCTCGTGGATCGCCTACGACCGGGAACTGGGCCCACACTTGCGGGAAGTCGAGTCGCTCTCGACCGACTACTACGGGTTTGGGGCAGCAGTGCCCCCGTTCGACGACGTGCGCGTCCGCCAGGCCTTCGCCGCCGCTGTGGACTGGCGACGCATCGGCATCCTCGCGCTGGACGATCCGGCTGGCGTGGCCACGTCCATGGTCCCGCCCGGGATCCCCGGTCGGTCCGATCGCGACGTCGTGCCCATCCACGACCCTGCCCGAGCCCGTGACCTTCTGGCCGAGGCCGGCTTTCCCGGTGGCCAGGGCTTTCCCGAGGTGACCATCCTGAGCGGCGGGTCGCCATACGACGGAGCGGTCGTCACGGAGCTGGAGCGTGAGCTCGGCATCACGGTTCGGTCGGAGATCATGGACTTCGGCTCCTACTTCACGCGCCTTGACAGCGAGTCACCGCAGATGTGGTTCCTGTCGTGGGTCGCGGACTATCCGGGCAGAAATGACTTCCTGGGCGTGCTGCTGGGCAGCGATTCCGTGAACAACTACGGCCGCTGGAGCTCGCCCGACTTCGATGCGGCGATCGCCGAGGCTGGTTCGGCGACCGACGAAGCGGCGGCCAACGCCGCCTACGACCGCGCCGAGGACATCGTCCAACAAGACGCGCCGGTCATCCCCGTCAGCTACGGGACGGGCTGGGCGCTGGCTCGCGAGGGGCTGCTCGGCGCCGGGCAGAACGGCCTGGGCAGCCTGCGCATGGCAGGGTTGGCATGGGCCCCCTGACGCGCCCGATGCGTCTGGCGCGCCCGATCCGCCTGGTCCGCATCGTCCGCTCGGCGCTGGTGGCCGCGACGGCGCTGTGGCTGGTTGCCCTCCCGGTCCAGGCGGCGGATCCGACGTTCGGCACGCCGACCATCGACGCGGCATTCGGCCGGGGCATCGATCTGACCCAACCGGTGACGCTGGATGTCGCGCCGTTTCGGGTGGAGCTACTGCTGACCACTGGCCCGGACGGGGTCCCATTGGTGACGGAGGTGCCGCCTCCGACGTCCACCGGACGCACGACGCTGCGCTACTCGCTGGACGTCAGCCAGGGCCACATCCTGCCCAACACCCCGGTCGCGGCCCGCTGGCGGATCACGCCCACCCAGGGTGCGCCGGGCGTCCTTGGCCCGGAGGTCAGGACCGTCCATGACGACGACCGGTTCGCCTGGCAGACCGTGGAAGGGGAGGTCGTCCGGGTCCACTGGAACCAGGGTTCGCGCGACTTCGCGGAACGCGCGTTGCGGATCGGCGAGGACGCCGTCGCGGAGACCGCTCGATTGCTCGGCGTGACGGAGGACAGCCCGGTCGACTTCTTCATCTACGCCGAACAGGCGGCGTTCTACGAAGCGCTGGGCCCAGGCACCCGCGAAAACGTCGGGGGCCAGGCCAACGCCGAGATCCGGACACTGTTCGCGCTCATCGAGCCGTCGGAGATCGACGATCCGTGGGTCGGGGTGGTCATCCCGCATGAGCTCGTCCACCTGGTCTTCGATACGGCCGTCAAGAACCCCTACCACTTCCCGCCACGCTGGCTCAACGAGGGTCTGGCCGTCTACTTGAGCCAAGGGTATGGCCAGAGTGATCGCTCCACAGTCGATGGCGCCGTGCGCGGCGGCTCGCTCATCCCGCTGGACGGTCTGGCTGGCCAGTTCCCGACGACCGCCGATGGCTTCTTCCTGGCTTATGCCGAGAGCGTCAGCGCCGTCGACTTCTTCATCCGGACCCACACGCAGGACGCGCTGATCGCGCTCATCTCGTCGTACGCCGATGGACGCACGGACGACGAGGCGTTTCGAGATGCGATCGGCCAGGATGTCGCGGCCTTCAACGCCGCCTGGTTGGCCGACCTTGGCGCGGACCCGCCGGTGCGCTACGGCCCGCAGCCGGCGCCGGCCGGGCCGCAACCATCCGCCTGGACCGCCGATTCGCCAGGGTCGCCCGCGTCCCCGCCCGGGTCCGGAGATCCTGGCGCATCGGTCCGGCCAGGCTCGACCGCTGCCGCGTCCGGGGAGAGCGCTGGCACGCCGGGCGGTGGCACCACGGGCGCGGATGGCGGTACGCCGTGGCTCGTCGCCCTGAGCACGATCGTCGGGGTCGCCATCGTCGTCTTCGTCGTCGTCTTCGTCGTCGCCCGCCGCCGGCGGCCGACTGCGCCAGCCGCAGAGGCGGCACCGCCCACGTCGCCACCGCCGCCCGCGCCGGACTCGCCGAGTTGACCCTGATCCGTCGCCTCCGCAGCATCCCATCGTGGCAGTCCACCCTGGGGCTGGCGTTGCTTGGCCTTGGCTTCCTGGTGGCCGCGCAGCTCGCTTCCGAGGGCCCGCGGGTGCGCTATACGAGCCAGGAGCGTACGCCCCTCATCGAGACCGCGACCGAACTCCAGTCCCAGCAGGACACGCTCAAGGTGGGGATCCTGGACCTGCGCAAGAAGATCCAGGAAGCGGAGCAGTCGGGGCAGGGTTCGGCGGCTCTGGTCAAGGATCTGAACGCCCTGCTCCAGGAAGCGCGCATCGCGGCTGGGCTCATCCCGCTGACCGGCACCGGGATCGTGCTCCAGGTGGAGGACTCGCTGGAGCCTGTCGCCCCGGATTCAAATGAGGCCGACTATCTCGTCGGCGCCCGTGATATCCGTACCCTCGTGGAGGAGCTCTGGGCGGCCGGCGCCCAGGCCGTGGCGGTCAACGGGGAGCGGATCACGCCGACCACCTCGGTCATCGATATCGGGTCGTCCATCCTGGTCAACTCGGCCTACCTGCTGCCGGCCTATCAGATCACGGCGTTGGGCGCGGATGACCTGTACGCGCGGTTGTCGGCATCGCCGGGTTTCGTCGACTTCATCCGGGCGCGTGCCGAGGCCTACGGCATCCGGGTGGCGTTCGCGGAGCCCGATTCGGTCGACATCCCGGCGTTCGCGGGTACGGTGACCCTGCGCTACGCCCGACCCGAGACGACGCCTGGCCCAGCCGCGAGCCCGGCGAGCTAGCCATGCGTCACCGCCGGAACCAGCTGACCATCGGGGCCGTGGCATTCGTGCTGGGGCTTCTGGTCGTCGTCCAGCTGCGCACGCAGGCCAGCGGCGCGGCCTTTGCCGGCCTGTCGTCGCAGGACCTGACCGTGCTCGTCGCCAATCTCAACGCCCGCAACGATCAGTTGCGCCGAGAGGTCGCCGACCTGGACCGCGATCTGGCGGTCCTGACCGGCAACACGCAACGCGGCGAAGCGTCGCTCGACGAGCTCCGGGCGGATCTTCGTCGGGTCCGCCTCTATGCCGGTGCCGACCCCGCCACCGGGCCGGGCGTTCTGATCGTGGCACGTGGCCCGATCGACGGGTCCGCGGTGGAGGACCTGATCAACGAGCTGCGCAACGCCGGCGCGGAGGCGATCGGGATCGACGGCACCCGGATCGTCCCGGGCGTGGTCGTGGGCGGCGGCCCGGGATCGGTGACCGTTGACGACGCTCCCGTGGGCGATCCGTTCGAGATCGTGGCGATCGGGGCGCCGGACAAGCTGACCGGATCGCTGACGAGGTCCGGCGGGATCATCGCGCAGCTGGCCGCGACGCAGCCCGACGCCGTCGTGGAGGTGACCCCGGCCGATGCCGTCTCGATCCCGGCGACGCAACGCAACCTCGTCCCGACCGCTGGCTCTCCGCGGCTCTGATACCCTGCGCGCCGTGTCAGTTCGGCCGGTCCTCGACCTGCTCCTTGGCGATGTCGTGCGCCTCAAGCGCCCGCATCCGTGCGGGGGCGACACGTGGCTCGTGGACCGCCTTGGAGCGGATATCGGCCTGCGCTGCCGATCGTGTGGACGCCATGTCCTGCTGGAACGGGCCACCCTGGAGCGACGGCTCGTCACGTTCGTCGAGCGCGGCGAGGCAGTCCTGACCGTGGCCGACGCGACGGGCGGCGGCGGAGCCGACGCGTGACCGGGACCGGGGGCCCGATGGTCGCGGCCGGACCATCGCGACCGCCCGATGCCGATGCCGGCGAGGAAGGCGCATTGGCCGTCTTCCGGAACCCGTCCTTCCTGCGTCTGTGGCTCTCCCAGGCGGCGACCCAGATCGGCGGCAACATGGTGTTGTTCGGCCTGACCGTCATCGTTTCCGAGACCCAGCCGAACACCGCCGTCAGCTTGTTGATCCTCTCGTTCCTTGTCCCGGCCGTCCTGTTCAGTGCGGTCGCCGGTGTCTTCGTGGACCGGATCGATCGCCGCCTGATCCTGATCGCCACGAATGTGCTGCGCGGGATCGCGATCTTCGCGCTCGTGCTGGTGGGCGACCACTTCCTGCTGATCCTGTTGCTGAATGTATTCGTCTCGACGGTCACGGTGTTCTTCGCGCCGGCGGAGGCCGCGATGATCCCGGAGGTCGTGCCGCGCCGCCTGCTCCTGGCGGCGAACGGGGTATTCACGCTCACCCTCAACGCGGCCTTCGCGATCGGCTTCGCGCTCCTGGGTCCCCTGGTCATCAATCTCGCCGGGGCGCAGGCCGTGATCGTCGTCGTTGCCGCGTTGTACATCCTGGCCGCGGTGTTCTGTTTCACCCTGCCGCCGTCCCCGCCGCCGGCCCGAGCCGACGCGGCTGATCGGCCCCATCCCGTCGGGGACACCAAGGAGGCGGTCCGCTCCACGATCGGCCAGTTGCGCGAGGGCCTGAGCTTCATCGCGGAGAACCGGTCGATCGTCTGGTCGCTGCTCTATCTCGGCATCGCGGCGTCGCTGGTCGGCGTCCTCGGCGTCCTCGGACCGGACTTCGCGGAGACGGCGCTCGGGCTCCAGTCGAAGGACTTCGCGGTCATCGTGCTGCCGCTTGGTGGCGGCATCGTGATGGGCATCCTGCTGCTCAATGCGTACGGCAAATACCTGCCCCGTCGCCGGGTGATCGAGGGCGGGTTGATCACCCTTGGCGTGATGCTCGCCCTGTTGTCCGTTGCCGGACCCATCAGTCGGCTGCTCCAGCGGGCGGACAGCGCCACCGTCGTGGACCTGTCGGCCGTGACCTCGCTGCTGGCGGTCGTCGTGTTCATCGCCTTCATCGCCGGCATCGCCTATGGCGGTGTCGCGATCCCCGCGCAGACCCAACTCCAGGAGGATCTGCCGGAGGAGGTTCGCGGTCGCGTGTTCGGGGTCCTCAACATGCTGGTGTCGGTTTCCAGCTTCCTGCCGATCATCATCGTGGGTCCCATCTCCGACCTGATCGGCACGGCCACGGTCATGCTGCTCGTCGCCGTGGGTGTCCTCGCCGCCGGGATCGCAAGCGTCTTCCTGCGCGACCCGAACCTGGGCATCGCCGGGGCCACGGCCGACCCCCATGCGGAGGATCCCTTTGCCGCTGCACTGGGCGCGGACCTGCCGCGCTGGCGGACCGATGCGCGCGCCCCGTCGAGCCCGTTGCGCCCGGCGGGCGGGAGGGTCGGGACTGATGTCGTGCCTGCGCTCCCGCTCGACTCACCGCTTCCGGGCCAGCGCCCGGGTCCAGGCGACCCGCCTGACCGCGCCTGACCGCGCCTGACCGCGCAGCGACGATCGCCGATGTCGATGGCTCGCGTGGCGGTCGTGTTCACGGGCGGGACCATCAGCATGGGCTTCGATCCCGTCGCGGGTGGCAACGTACCGGTCCTTGATGGTGCCGCGATCCTCGCCCGGACGCCCGGCCTGGAGCGGATCGCCGATGTCGTGGCCATCGACCGAGGCCTGACGCCGGCCAGCCACTTCACGTTCCATGACCTGACCGCGTTGTGGGAGGTGGTCGAGGCAGCGCTCAGGAACCCATCGCTCGACGGCGTCGTCGTGGTCCAGGGCACGGACACGATCGAGGAGACGAGCTTCGCGTGGGATCTGCGCCATGACGGCGCCAAACCGGTCGTGGTCACCGGCGCGATGCGGGCTTCGCATGAGCCAGGCGACGACGGGCCGGCCAATCTCCGCGATGCGGTCTCGGTCGCTGCGTCGCCGCTGGCCCGGGACCTCGGCGTCGTGGTCGTCCTCGCGGGCGCGATCGACGCCGCCGACGATGTCGGCAAGACGCACACCACCGCCTTGACGACGTTCCAGAGTCCGAATCGGGGACATCTCGGTCGGGTGCTGGATGGACGAGTGGTCGTGGAGCGGGGGAGGGGACCACGGCGGCATGTCCAAGGCGACGCTCAGCCGGCGGAACGCGTCCACCTCGTGACGGCGGGACTCGCCACGGACGGGGCCTTGCTGGACGCCGCCGTGGCCGCCGGTGCCGATGGCATCGTCGTGGCCGCGACCGGTTCCGGGAACACCCACCCTGGGCTGCTCGCTGCCGCCGCGCGGGCGATGCGGGCCGGGATCCCTGTCGTCCTCGCATCCCGATGCCCGGCGGGCGCGGTGAGCACGGCCTACGCCTTCCCGGGCGGCGGCGCGACGTGGGTCCTGGCCGGAGCCATCGCGGCCGGCACGCTGTGCGCGATCAAGGCGCGGGTGGCCCTGGCCTACGGGGTGGGCGCGGGCATGCGCCGCGATGAGCTGGCGGCGCTCCTGGCCGACCCGCTACCCTGAGCGACGCATGCCCCTCCACGCGCTGATCAGCGGCCGGATCGCCACGCTCGCGGGCGCGGACGGATTTGGCTGGGTGGAAGCCATCGGGATCCGCGACGGCCGCATCGCGTTCGCCGGGTCGGAAGTGGACCTGGAGACGCGCGCGGACCCTTTCACGCAGCGGATCCGCCTGGAGCCGGATCAGGTCGCGATCCCCGGGCTGACAGATGCGCACCTCCACCTGGCCCAGGCGGCGATCGCGGCGACGCAGGTGGACCTGACCTCCGCAGCCACGCTCGCGGATGGTCTGGAGCGTGTGCGTGCCGCGCATGTCGCACTGCCCGGCGATGCGTGGCTGGAGGGCCATGGCTGGGACAGCGATCGCTGGGGCGGCTGGCCCACCGCGGACGATCTGGAGCGCGTGGCACCGGGTCGGCGGGTCGCCCTGTGGGCCCATGATCACCACGCGCTGTGGGCCAGTCATGCGGCACTCGCGTCGGGGGCGTTCGGGTCGGACGACCCTCCGGGCGGCGTGGTAAGGCGAACCGCGGATGGAGCCCCCGAGGGCGTCCTGTATGAGGCGGCCACCCGTCTCGTGACCATCCATGTGCCGCCGCCGACTGCCGAGGCGCTGGCCGACGCCATCGAGGCGACCGGCCGCGAGCTTGTCGCGCTGGGCGTCGTCGCCTGCCACGACCCGGGTGGCGTCGCGCCCGACCCTGACCTGACATACTCGTATCCCGTCTACGCCCGGCTGGCCGACGCTGGTCGCCTGCCGCTACGTGTCCACGCATGCATGCGTGACGATGCCCTGGCCGCCGCCATCGAGCGCGGTTTCCGGAGCGGCGCGGTCCTTGGCGACGATCCCGATGGCTGGGCCAGGGTCGGCTGGCAGAAGTGCTTCGCCGATGGCTCACTGGGGTCGCGGACAGCCGCCCTCCTGGAGGACATCGAGGCGGAGGCCGGCAGCCCGCTGCCGCCTGAACAGCGCCGGGGCGTCTGGATGACGGATCCGGACGGACTCGCCGAGCGCGTCGAACGGGCCTCGGCCGGTGGGATCACCACCCAGATCCACGCCATCGGCGACGCGGCCGTCCGGTCGGCCCTGACGATCCTGACGCCCGGCGCACGCCAGCAGCCGCTGATGCCCCGCATCGAGCACGTCCAGATGCTCCATCCCGACGATCGGCCCCGCTTCGCGGCTGCCGGCATCGCAGCGAGCGTCCAGCCGGTGCACCTTGGGTCGGACGCCGTGCAGGCCCGCCGCCTATGGGGCGCGCGGGCTGAGTCGGAGGCGTACACGTGGAAGTCGATCTCCGACACGGGGGCGGTCATGGCCTTCGGGACAGACGCGCCGGTGGAATCGTTCGATCCCTGGCCCGGGCTGGCCCTGGCGGTCCGCCGCGAAGACGAACGGTGGCCGGCCGGCACACCGGCGTACGCGCCGGAGGAGGCGCTCACGCTCGACCGGGCGCTGCGCGCGAACTGCATCGACCCGGCCGCTTCGGCACGCGAAGTGGACCGCGGACGTCTGACGGTCGGCCAGCGCGCCGATATCGTCGTCATCCCGGCTTCGTCGATCGATGAGGCGGTGACGCCCGGTGGGCCGCTGTCCACGACGCGCCCGACCATCGTCCTGTTGGGTGGCGAGGTCGCCTTCGAGGCCTGACGCCGCGCAGTCCTTGTCCTCGCTGGCAAAGATTGCGTCGCCAGACTATGGAGCGCCCCCATACCGTATGAACGCCTGAAAGGATCGGGCGTCATGCAGGCGGAAGTGGCGTGGAACACCCAGTGCGACGCCGGCCGCGATCCCGGATGGCCCGCTGCCGGCTGGCACGTACACGGCCGCTCCCTTCGTAGGGCCCAACGGCATCTGCCTGGGGCAGGCTGGGTGCACTGATTCAGCCGCGGACGACTCCATCCGCGTCACGATCGCCGTCCCGGATGGCTGGACAGGGATCGGCGGCACTATCTTCCGCATCGAGAACAACTCGCCGCGCGGTGGCGCGGGCTTGCTCTTCTCCCGCGGCGGATGGGTCTACAGCAAACCGTGTCATGGCGGGCTCCCTCAGCCGGACATCCCTACCGGGACGACCGTCGACGAGTTCGTGAGCGTGCTCGTTGACCATCCCGACCTCGATGTGTCGAGCCCCGTGGACGTCACGCTGGCCGGGTATTCCGGGAAGTACCTGGAGCTCCAGGCGCCCGCGAACATCGCCACCAACCAGGACAGCCCCAAGGCTGGCGAATGTGCGTACTACTTCGTCTGGGATCCTGGGATCCTGGGATCTACGCCCAGGGGCCGAACCACCTGTGGCACCTCTGGGTCCTCGATGTCGATGGTGTCCGCGTCGTGATCAGGTCGGACACCTACCCCGGGACATCGCCGCAGATCCAGGCAGAACTCCAGGCGATCGTGGACTCCATCCAGATCCGGCCCTGACACCACCCTGGGTCGAGCGGCCTCCGCCGCTCGACCCGGCGCCGCTCCAAGGTTCGATCGCGTCAGCCCGCAGTCACCCTTGTGACCACGCTCCCCGGCCACTCGAGCTCGCGCAGGTGACCCGTCGTCATCCGCCAGGCGACATCGTTCGCAGGCCGGCGAGTCGCGCGGCAGCAGCTTGTCGCTCGTCGTAACTCACGAAGGCATCGACCGGCGAGAGTTCCACCGCCGCGGCGACGTGGATCGCGTCCAACGCGCGGAGCGCTGGCTCGGCGAACGCCCCGGCCGCGAGCAGAAGGGCGCGGTCGAGCGGGAGCAGGCCGACCGCATCGAGGACCTCACCGGCGCGGGGCATCAAGATGTCCAGGGTCAGTCGAGGGTCATGGGCCGCCGCTCGCCGGATGGCACGCGGCACCTCAGTGAGCACGAGCTCACTCGAAACGATATCGGCGTCCGCAAGGAATTCCCGTAGCGTATCGCTCTCAGGTTCGTCCCTGACAAGCTTGACCAGCGCCGACGCATCCGCGTAGAAGAGCGGCACGCCTCAACGCTCGCCGCGGATCTCATCGAGTGCGCGACTCAGCGAATGAAGATCGCCGTCCATCTTCAGCGCCGGCGGGAGGCCGCGACGTATCGGTCGTGTGACGCGCCCCTCGGCGATCAGTCGATCAAGGCCGCCGCCGGCACTCGGGGCGGGACCCAGTTCCGCGACCGGTCGGTTACGGTCCGTCACGAGCAACCGCTCACCGTTCTCCACGCGGCGAAGGTAGCGACTCAGGTTCTGGCGCAACTCCGCGATCCCAACGGTTCGATCCATGTACATGAAGGTAGCACATCGCGCCACGATCGCCACCTTGCGGGCGTGGCGGATCAGCTCCTGACGATGCTCCCCGGGCGCGCGAGCTCGCGGAGCGCATCGGCGTACAGGCCGTCGAAGATGCGAGACGTGGACGGAAAGGCGTGGATGGCGGCCGCCAGGACATCCATCGACACGTGCGCCTGGATCGCGATCACGCACTCGTGGATCGCCGCGGATGCGTCCGGGCAGGCCGCGGCGGCACCCACCAGCTCACGGCTGGCCCGGTCGACGACGATCGTGACGTGGCCCATGGTCGCCTCCACGCCGTACCCGCGGGTGCTCGTCGCGAAGTCGGCCACGAGCTCGAAGGCGTCGAAGCCCGCCTCGCGCGCCTGCTCGACCGAACGGCCGACGAAGGCCGCCTCGGGATCCGTGTACGTAGCCCGGGGTAGCGCGCGATAGTCGGGTTCGATGGCCTCGCCGAGAGCCATCCGGACGGCGAGCCCGCCCTGGTAGTGGGCCTGGTGGGTGTGCAGTTCCGGCCCGGCCGCATCGCCGACGACCCACAGGCCGTCCGCGACCCGCAGGCGCCCGTCGCGCGGGAACGCCGGGGTTCGTCCGGAAGCGTCCAGCCCGTAGTGCTCCAGACCGACCTCGTCGAGCGGGAACGAGCGACCGACGGCGGTCATCACCACGTGCGCTTCGGCGCTGCTGCCGTCGTCCAGGTCGATGACGTGCCGGCCGTCACTACCGGCACCCGCGTGCGCCCGGATCGCCCGGACCCCCGTGCGGACCGTCACGCCGTCGGCCTCAAGGGTCTCGCGGACCACCGCCGAGTTCCGTGGGTGGTCGGTCGGGGCGAGGCGTGGGCCCGACTGGAGGATGGTCGTCGGAACGCCGAACCGCGCATAGACCTGGGCGAGTTCGCACCCCGTCGGGCCGCCACCCAGGATGACCAGGCTGCGCGGCAGCTCGCGCGTGAGGGTCCCTTCTTCATTGGTCCATACCGCGATCTCCTCGATCCCGGGGATCGAGACGCGCTTCGACTCGGAGCCGACGGCGACGATCACGTCGGTTCCGCTCAGTTCATGGGTCTGGCCGTCGTGCGTGACGGTCACGCGGCCGCGGCCGGTGATCCGGGCGTCACCGCGGTAGACGACCACGCCGACCTTCTCCAGCGCGCTGACATGCCCCGCGTCATCGGGCTCCGGCGCGTCGGGAGCGCGGTTGACCATGTAGTCGCGCCGTGCGGAGGCGCGCGGCCAGTCGTAGCGAGCCGGGTTGGCCCGATGTTCGGCGGCGCTGTGCAAGAGGGCCTTGGAGGGCAGGCAGCCGACATGTGGGCAGCTGCCGCCGAACCAGCGCCGGTCCACGATGGCGGCCGTCTTGCCGAGCTCGCGGGCCTTGTTGGCGGCGGCCTCCCCGCCCGTGCCGGCGCCGATGATCAGGAAGTCGAAGGTGGTGGTCATGCACTCAGTCTGCCTTCTCTACATGACGGTCGCGTTGCCGCCGGGCCTCATACAGCAGGATCGCCGCGGTCACGGATACGTTGAGGCTGTCGGCCACACCGCGCATCGGCACGTGGATCTCCTGGGTGGCCGGGGCGGTCCAACTGTCCGTGAGGCCTGCGTCCTCCGCCCCGACCACGAGCGCCACGCGTCCGGTCAGGTCCGCCTCCGTGTACGGCACCGACGCGTCCACCCGCGCGGCCAGGATCTGGATCTTGTGGGTGCGGAGCCAGGCCACGACCTCGTCCGTCGGCGCCGCCGCCAGGGGCATCGTGAAGACCGTCCCGGCGCTCGCCCGGATGACGTTCGGGTTGAAGAGGTCGGTGCGCGGCGAGGCGGCGATGACGGCGTCCGCGCCGGCCCCATCCGCACTGCGCAGGACGGCACCCACGTTGCCGGGCTTCTCCACGCCCTCGATGATGACGACCAGCGCGTCCGCCGGCGGATCCAGGCGGGCCAGGTCCAGCATCGGGACCCGAATGACTGCGACCAGCCCCTCCGACCGATTCCCGAAAGCGAATTTCGCGAACGCCGACGGCGAAACCCGATGGACCGGGGCGTCACCCGCGTGCAGGGCGGTCAGCGCGACGCGCGCGTCCTCGCCGGCCAGCATCGTGTCGCACACGAACGCCTCCGCGACCTCCACGCCGGCGTCGAGGGCGCGGCGCAGCTCGCGGGCACCGTCGATGACGGTCAGGCCCGTCGCTTCGCGTTCCCGCCGGTCGCGGAGGGCCGCGGCGGCCTTGATCCGGGGATTGCCTGGACTCATGATCTCCAGAGATCGGGTCACCTGGCGCGGTCCCATCGAGCGTAGGCACCGAGCACGGATCGACCGCCCGCGGTGGCGGTCAGGGCCAGTTCCCCGGTCTCCACCGCGCCGGCGACCGGTCCGCAGGCATCCCGCAGGGAGCGCCCCAATCCGTCCGGTCCGAACTCCTCCGAGTGCGCGGTCACGAGCAGGAACCCGTCGTCGGCAAGGATCCGAGCGCACATCGCCAGGAGCGGACGGAGATCCGCGCCGATCTCCCAGCGCCGCGATCCCTTGGCCCCGTGGCCGTAGCTCGGGGGGTCCAGGACGATCCCGTCGTAGCGGCGCTCGCGGCGTGCCTCCCGGGCCACGAAGTCGCGGGCGTCATCGACGAGCCACCGGATCGGGCGGTCGGTCAGGTCGCTGAGCCTGGCATTCTCCCGGGCCCAGGCCACGGCCGGTCGCGAGGAATCCAGGTGGGCGACCGCGGCACCAGCCCGCGCCATCGAGAGGGTCGCGAGCCCCGTGTAGGCGAAGAGGTGCAGGACGTCAGGTTGGTCGGCTCCAGCGCCGATGCGCGATCCGATCCGCGCGGCCAGCCAGTCGAGTGCGAGGAGGTGCTCGGGAAAGATACCCACCTGACCGGCGTCGGTCGGTCGGAGCTCCAGGGTCAGCCCGGCGATCCGCACCGTCCAGGGACCGACCGGCGAACCGTCACGTGATGTCCAGCCGCCATCCCGGTCGAACCGCAGGTCCGCCTCGTCCCAACGATCCGGCGCTCGGCGCGGCGCGAGGGCACCCGCGTTCGGTCGATCGGCCACGTGCTCGCCGAACCGCTCCAGGCGCGCGCCGTCCCCGACATCGATGAGTTCGTAGTCGTCCACGGGCCCATCATCGCGGAAACCGGCCGCGCCCGGCACGATTGCCGCTCTGTCGCACCCTCTGGTAGCATGCCGAAGCCGCTGGCGACTCGAGCGCCGGGGCCTGCCGATCGTCGCGGGGATGTGGAACACCTCGTGAGCCAACGTTCGATGGGTCGCGACGTTCGAGGGACCGGCGACTTGGGCGGCTAGCTCAGCTGGTTAGAGCACTTGCTTGACATGCAAGAGGTCACTGGTTCGAGTCCAGTGTCGCCCACCACATCTGTCATGTCGCGTCGATGTGGGACCGCGGGAGCAGACCTCTCGTCCTGATGACAGACGAGGGGTCTTGTGATTCTCCAGAGGAGTCGAACATGGCCGACGACGACGCGATCGAGCTCGAGGAAGCATTGCCGGACGTCCCCGAGCGCGGCAGCGCCACGGAGCTGATGGACCACGGCGCCGCCGGCGACGAGCTCGGGCCGATGCGCCACAGCGCCGCCCACGTGCTCGCGGAGGCCGTCCTGGACTTGTTCCCGGGCACCAGGCTCGGCATCGGGCCGGTCATCGCCGACGGGTTCTACTACGACTTCCTGCTGCCCCGCCCGCTGACGCCGGACGACTTGCCGGCCATCGAGGAGCGTATGCGTGCATCGATCGCCGCGAACCACCCGTTCGAGTTCTCCGAGGAGACCCAGGAGGCGGCCCGAGCGGCCCTGCTGGAGCGCGATCAGCCGTTCAAGGTGGAGATCGTGGACGACCTGGCGGCCGCGGCGGAGCGGGACGGCACGCCCATGCCGCCCACGACGTTCTACCGCCAGGGCCCGTTCATCGACCTGTGCCGCGGCCCGCACGTCGCGAGTACCGGGGCGATCGGGCCCTTCAAGCTGCTCGGCACGGCCGGGGCGTACTGGCGCGGCGACGAGAAGCGCCCCATGCTCCAGCGCGTCTACGGCACGGCCTGGGCGAGCCAGGCGGACCTGGACGCCTACCTGTGGCGCCGCGATGAGGCCAAGAAGCGCGATCATCGGCGCCTGGGCGTCGCGCTGGACCTGTTCTCGTTCCATGACGTGTCGCCGGGCTCGGCCTTCTGGCACCCCAAGGGCCAGCGTATCTGGCGCACCCTGGAGACGGCCATGCGCGAGCTCCAGGAGCGGCGCGGCTACCAGGAGATCAGCACGCCCATCCTGGTCAGCGAGAAGCTGTGGCGCCAGTCCGGCCACTGGGACCACTACGCCGAGAACATGTTCATCGTCGAGTCGGAGAAGCAGGTCTTCAGCCTCAAGCCGATGAACTGCCCGGAATCGACCTTCATCTACAAGTCGAAGAAGCGCTCCTACCGCGACCTGCCGATCCGGCTCAGCGAGTACGGCCGGCTGCATCGCAACGAACGCTCCGGGTCGCTCAGCGGCCTGACCAGAGTGCGCCAGTTCATCCAGGACGACGCGCACATCTTCGTGCGTCCGGATCAGCTGTCGAGCGAGCTGGAGGCCCTCATCGGCGAGGTCCACGAGGCGTACTCGTGGGTCGGCCTGGTGCCGCGCTTCGCCTTCGCGACCAAGCCGGACAAGGCCATCGGCGACCCGGCGCTCTGGGAGTTGGCGGAAGGGCTCATCAAGCAGACGCTCGATTCGACCGGCGCGAACTATGTGACCAAACCCAAGGACGGCACGTTCTACGCGCCCAAGATCGACATCTACATCGACGACGCCCTGGGCCGCGAGTGGCAGATGGCGACGATCCAGATCGACCTGGTGATGCTCCCCGAGCGCTTCGACTTGACGTACGCAGACGAGGAAGGCAACGAGCAGCGGCCGATGGCCATCCATCGCGCCATCTACGGCTCGCTGGAGCGCTTCATCGGGATCCTCGTCGAGCATTTCGCCGGGGCGTTCCCTCTCTGGCTCGCCCCGGTCCAGGCCGTGGTCATCCCGATCGCGGATCGACACATCGACGCCGCAGGGGAACTGGCCGCCGTCCTGCGGGCACGCGGGCTCCGGGTGGAGGTGGATGGCTCGTCGAACCGGATGCAGTACAAGATCCGGGCCGCCCAGGAGCAGAAGGTGCCGTACATGGTCGTCCTTGGTGACCGCGAGATCGAGGCCCGCACGGCCTCCCCCCGGACCAGGGCAGGGGAGCAGCAGGAGCCCCAGGCCTGGGAGGCCTTCGCCGACCGCATTGCGTCGGAATCGGCGGCCCGCGGGAGCTGACGCAGCGAGCCACGGGTACGGCGCGCAAACGAGACCCTGTGCTATCCTGCCGCTCGGCCCGGCGCGGGCATCTTTGTGCGTGCCGGACGACGAGAACGAGAGTTCGCAACGAACAAGGGGTGAACCATCAGTCGAGACCTGCGTGTCAACCAGATGATCCGGATCCCACAGGTACGGGTCGTCGACGAAGAGGGTGCTCAGCTGGGCGTCATGCCCACGCCACAGGCTCTCCAGATGGCACAGGAACGGGGATACGATCTCGTCGAGGTCGCTCCGATGGCACAGCCCCCGGTGGTCAAGTTCCTCGACTTCGGTCAGTACAAGTACGAACTGACGAAGCGTGAGAAGGAAGCCAAGCGGAAGCAGCGTTCGGTCACGTTCAAGGAGGTCCGCCTCACGCCGAAGATCGGCGTCGGTGACTTCGACACGAAGGTGAACCGGGCGACGGAATTCCTCGAGGATGGCGATCGAATCAAGGTGACGGTTCGCTTTCGGGGTCGGGAATTGACGCACCCGGAGATCGGCCGGAACCTCATCACCAGGTTCGTGGAGCGAGTCAAGGATCACGGAGTCGCGGAACGGACGCCGCTGCTCGAAGGCAAGTCGATGCACATCACGATGGCGTCGACCCACAAGCCCAAGAGCCACGACGCCCCGGACCGCAAGCACGCGGTCGATGTCGTCCCGAAAGACGCGGTCGCGGAGACGCCGGACGCGGCGGACACACAGACGGCGGTCGTACCGGAAGCGGTAGCCCCGCCAGAGGCAGCCCCGGTGGCTGCGCCCAAGCCAGCCCGCGCGGCTGCGCCGAAGCCGGCTCCCGTGGCCGTCCCGGCGCCGGCCGCATCGACGAATGAACCAGCCCCGGCCGCCGTGCCGGCGCCAGCAGGAGAGTGAGGCCACCGTGCCCAAGATCAAGAGCCACAAGGCGGCCCAGAAGCGCATCGGCGTGACCGGCTCCGGCAAGTTCATCCGGGTCAACGCCTGGAGTGGCCATCACCTCCAGATCAAGTCGTCCCGTCGGACCCGCCGCTACGCCGGCAAATCCGTCATCGGGCCGGAGCATGCCAAGCAGGTCCGTCGCCTGCTGCCGTACCTCTAGGAGCCTGCGTCACTCATGGCACGAGTCAAGCGGGGCGTCACCGCCCACAAGCGCCACAAGCGCCTTCTCAATGCGGCCGAGGGTCGCAAGGGAGCCAAGTCGCGGCTGATCAAGCCCGCGCGCGAGGCGCTCCTCCACGCCCTGGCCTACGCAACGCGCGACCGCAAGCAGCGCAAGCGCCAGATGCGCCAGCTCTGGATCGTCCGGGTCAACGCCGCGGCCCGCCAGAACGGGCTCACCTACGGGCAGTTCATCTTCGGCCTCAAGAAGGCGGACATCGAGATCGACCGCAAGATCCTGGCCGACCTTGCCATCCGCGACAGCGCGACCTTCGGGCGGATCGTCGACCTCGCCAAGGGCGCCTGAAATCCTCGGACCGATGGCTCGCGGAGCGTCGCATCGGTCCTCGGAGGGTTGATCGCAGACCCTCGACCTC
>Ga0163144_10006747_pt1 | contig 25265 bp, 15 predicted proteins | sample OliLak19BULKMAT1_FD_123175 | JGI IMG/M metagenome (GOLD analysis project Ga0163144, IMG submission 123175) | Freshwater microbial mat bacterial communities from Lake Vanda, McMurdo Dry Valleys, Antarctica - Oligotrophic Lake LV.19.BULKMAT1 | ecosystem: Environmental > Aquatic > Freshwater >... | reverse complement strand
GGCTTGGGCATTGAGTTGCCAGTTTCGCCAAATTTGGTGGCCTCCGTCACAGGCGAGCGCATCACCGACAATTACCTGACGATGCTCCCCAATGGCACCGAAGCCAACCAAAGCACCACCGTCATTTTCCCGTTTGACAATGCGTACAACAGCATGTTGCCGCCCGGTACTATCACTTTTGCCAACACCGTCAAAGCACAAACCCAATTCAGCCCCGTCACAGCCCAAGTAGTCATCACGTTCAACACGCCGATTAACCGCTCCGAATTGGGCACTGCGCCTTTCAATCCATTCTTAGTAGTCAATCGCGAACGCGGCAAAGAGGTGCACTTGCCCGGAAAATCGCCCACTGGCTTGGCAATTATTGCTTATTTCAACACCGAAGACGACAATACGAACCTGAATAGCGGCAAAACTTATCAAACCCAGAAAGGCTTGCCTTGGGCTTTGAATTTGCCTGTCTCCTTCCAGTATCCCATTGAAAAAACTCCGATCAACCAGGTCTACCTCAAATTCAACAAATGGGCGGAAAGTGGCGGCAACCAATGGCCCGATTGGTATAAAAACCTTCCTGGTTATCGCGCCCCAGAGAACATTTATTAACTACGGTTGCATAAGGTGGCACAGCGCTATCGCCAACTTAGAAAGGCATGGTAGCAAATCTTATTTGTGCAGTACTGTGTCACTATGAATGAGGATTTGAATAATTGAGTATTTGAGTATCTGACAACCCACTCATTATCAGTAGGTTGAATAAAATCAATGGATCAACTTATTCTTTGCGCGTTCCCTTGCATTCCATCAAAAATATCAAAACACAAATTTAAAAAGAAAAAAATCATGCTCACGCTCGAACAATTGGAAACTTCCATCCGATACGCCCAATTCAACTTCCGCGACGATGCTGCTAAGCACCTCCGCGTTGACAAAAACTTCATTCGTCAAAATTTTGACTTGACCGGCAAGCGAATCCTTGATTTCGGCTGCGGTATGGGCGGCATGACGCTCTGGTACGCCAAAAATTGGGATTGCACCGTTTTTGGCGTTGACCTTGATGGACTGCACATTCAAGTGGCCAACGAAATGAAAGCGCGCAACGACCTCAACAACGTCTTTTTTGAAAAGCGCGACATCCTCGAACGCCCGTTAGAGAGCCAGTACGACCTGATTTTTATGAACGACGTGGCCGAACACATTCCATATCCGGCTTTGGAAGCCATTTTGACGCAACTGAAATCGTGCCTTGCGCCGGGCGGCCAACTTTTTGTGAGTTATCCGCCTTGGGCAAGCCCTTATGCTTCGCACGTAAACCGCGTGACCCACCTGCCCTGGTGCCAGTTTTTGCCCGAAAAAATCTTATTGCATTGGATCAAACGCAAAAACGTACCACTCACCGGCGAGCACGAAAGCGACCTCGTTTCGGCGTACAAAGGTTTGAACCACCTCACGCACAGTCGCCTCCTGCACGTTGCAAAAAGCGCAGGTTTGGAAGAAAAACAACGGCTCAGCCACAGCATTTTGCGCCACAAACCCGTGCTGCGCCACTTGAACCCGCGCTGGTTTCCACTGCATTTCCTCATTACGAAAGAAATTTTGGTGTTAGGGTAAAAACTTGATCTAAAGAAATGAATATTATTTGCCATGCTTTTCCGGCCTGGGAAGGCAATTACGTCAAATCCACCGTTGAATTGATGAAATGCGTAGCCCTGCGCCATCGGGTGCTGTATGTGGACTACGCCTACACTTGGACGGATGTTTTCAAAAGCATGATGGGCAAAAGTGCGGCTTCCTGGCGGCGCATATTGGGCCTCGAAACGCGCCTGCGAGCCGTGGATCTGCCCAGTGGCGCAAGCCTTCATGTGCTGACTCTGCCGCCCATGTTGCCAGTCAATTTTTTGAAAAACCCGCGCCTGTATGATGCCGTCAATCGCATAAATGGCTGGTTGGTGCGGAGCAGTATTCAGCACGCACAACGGCAAATAAACATGAAAGTTCCAGTGATTGTCAATGCTTTTAACCCCGGTTTTGGGCTGCAAGTAGCGGGACATTTGAACGAATCGCGCTTGATTTACTATTGCTACGACGAAATCAGTGCCGCGCAATGGGCCGGCAAACATGGCGCGCGATTGGAGCGTGATTTTTTGAAAAAATGCGACGCCATTGCAGTCACATCCGAGGGGCTGCTGCGCAACAAATTGTCGTTGCACCCACACCTTTATTTGGTGAAAAATGGCGTGGACATTGATCTTTTCAGCCGCCCGATTACCGCCACCGACTTGCCTGAAATTCCCGATTTAAAGGCTGGTCAGAAAGTCATTGGCTACCTCGGCTCGGTGGACGACCGTTTGGATTTCGACCTGTTGGAGCGGCTTTTTGCAACGCAGGCGCACAGTCAGCTTGTATTTGTCGGTCGTGTTCAGTCGGAAGCCATTCGGCAGCGACTTTCGCGGCATCCAAACGTGTTACTGGCAGGTGCTTTCCCGCCCGAAGCCCTGCCCGGTTGGGTGCAACGCATGGATGTTTGTTTGATTCCGTTTGTGAAAAACCAATTCACGGCCGGCATTTATCCCTTGAAAGTGAATGAATATTTGGCCTGCGGCAAACCAGTGGTGAGCACGCAATTTGCAGATCTAGGCGATTTTGAACAGATCATTTCAATTGCTGACAATGGCGAGGACTTTATTGAGTTGGTCAACCAAGCCCTTGTTCCTGCCCCAAAAGCGGAATCGGATAGGCGCCGCGCATTTGCAACAGCCAATAGTTGGTCGGCGCGAGCCATGGATTTGGAGCGTTTTTTTTAAGGCAAGCGCCAATGGTTTCGTTGGCAGACAAAGCCCCGCTTAACATACAAAGCAGCCGCCCCATAGGTGTGACTATGAGACGGCCGCTTTTTTATTTAACCCAACAGGGACTATTGGAATACCCGGATATAATCCACGATCATACTCTGCGGAAACGGCGTAGTATTGTCCGGAAAACCTGGAAAAGTGCCCCCTACCGCTACATTAAAAATAAAGAAAAAATTCTTATTAAAGGGGTACGACGCGCTGCCCAAAGTAGCCGGTGTTATGGTGCTATACACTTCGTTATCCACCAGAATCTCAATTTTATCGGCTACCCAATTGAGTGAAAATACGTGAAATTCATCCTGAAAATTGGCTGTTCCATTCAGGTATTTGACGACACTTTTGTATTGGTGCTGGCTTACATTAGCACCATAGTGCACGGTACCTACTACCCGGTTGGGCAAATTGCCGGCTAATTCCATAATGTCAATTTCGCCGCAGGCAGGCCAAGATACCGCATCAATATTGCTGCCCAACATCCAAATGGCAGGCCATAGTCCTTGCCCTTTGGGTAATGCCGCACGGACATCTATACGGCCAAACTTAAACTGCTTCTTGCCTTTAGTAATTAATCGTGAAGAGGTGTAATCCCGGATGCCAAATTTTTGTTTTTTAGCGGTAATGACCAATTTACCATCCACAATTGACGTGTTATCTTCGCGGTAATGCTGCAACTCACTGTTGCCCCAGCCACAATTGCCGGGACAGCCATCCCCCATTTCAAAAGTCCAATTGGCTAGGTTTAAAGTCGCACCATCAAACTCATCCGCCCAGGCCAATGTATAACCCGGGTATGTTAGCGGGGAGGTAGTACCTCCGGTTGGAATAACTAACCCTGCGGTATTATTGTCATCGTCCTCAATGGTGATTGAGGCCGTTTCCTGCGCTAATTTGACATTGATGGGGTTGTATAATTTGACCTCAAAGGTTTCTTTGTTTTCCCGCACTTCATCGCCAATAATCTTGATTTCGATCACTTTTTTAGTTTCATCGGGCGCAAAAACGAGTTGGCCATTTGTCAAAACCACAAAATCCGTATCTATCGTTGCAGTAGTCGAAACGACCGCAAATTTAACAACGGCATTGGTGGTATTGCTGCCGGTTAAGGTGAGTTCCATTTGGATGGTTTGGTCGGTATCCGTTTCCTGAACTGTCATATTAGCGACATTTATAACCGGCAGATTGAGGTCGTTCGGAATTCCATCGTCTTCCTGGATACAGCCGAAGAAGCAGCAAAAAATGACCAATCCCTGGATCATTATTATTCTATTCAAGATATTTTTCATTGCTAAAGTGTTTATTAAATTTGTGAAAAAATAAGATAATTTTAATGCGGCCCATCCCATCGTATTTTTGTCAACTACTGGTAAACGCGCACGTAATCCACTAACATTTGCTGTGGCCAAATGGTTTTGTCCACTCCTTTTTTGCCCCCCCAATTTCCGCCGACCGCCATATTCATAATTAGGTGAAACTTGCGGTCGAATGGCCATGCGTCGGGGCCTTGGTGATTATTGGAGAAGGTCAGGTACTTTTGTTTGTCAAAGTAAAAGTCAATTTTTTCGGCATTCCAATCAATGGCGTAGGTATGAAACGCACTACTTAGCGTGGGCGATAACCTCCCTCCCGACACTTGCGTGCCTTTTACATGATTGAACAGTTTGGTGTGTACGGTACCATAGACGCTATCGGGTAAATAACCCACATTTTCCATGATGTCAATTTCACCGCTTTCCGGCCAGCCGCCATACGCCCAGTCGGTAGAAAGCATCCAAATTGCTGGCCATACGCCTACCCCGGTGGGGAGTTGTGCCCGAATTTCTATACGTCCGTACTTCCAATCGCCTTTGTGCTTGCTCACCATCCGGGCGGAGGAATACTCCTTATTACCTGCGTTTTCGCGGTGTGCCTCAATGACCAAATGGCCGTTTTCGACCCGTGCATTTTTTGCGCGCTTAGCTTGGTAATATTGTAGTTCGTTATTGCCCCAACCACATATATTTGGGCAGCCATCACCCAAATCATAGCCCCACTTCGTCGTATCGGGCAAGCCAGTATAATTGAACTCTTCCGACCAAACCAATTGGGTAAAAGTGGTTGATTTTGTTGTTTTGCAAGCGAATAAAAACAAGCCAATAACCACTAATATCAAATTTTTTAAGGTAAAATATCGCATGGATCTTATTTGGGGATAAATTTCAATTCAAACCAGCCTTCGACTTTCGGAACGCCGTTTGGTTCGCGTTGCCGGCCGCGTACGACGAGTTCGGTTGCCGTCAATTTGACCACGTCCAACACATTGTCACAATCCCAAACCCCCATAAACTGGTCATTAGGAATAATAATCTGATCGCGGCCATTGGCACCTGAACCTTCTAAAAAAACGTATTCGCCGGGAGGTGGGTTGTAGGCCTCGGCTTGGTAGCCATTCCATGGGTTCACCGCAGAGCCATTCGGTTTGTTCTGAAAGACTAAATTTTGGAATGTAAAGCAAAATCCATCATCGTATTGGGTAGGTTGTAAGCCATTGGCGATCGAAGTAAACCAGGAAAAATCATCGTAAGAAGGTCCTACTCTTACCGCGCCCGCTACTTTTGAAAAAGTCCAGCATTTGCCTTGCGGGTTGCAATCGCCGGTCAGTAAGGCTTGCTTGGGAGTACAGGTAATCGGCGCATCTTTGCGTATCGTCACTTTTTGGACAGATAATACGGTGCCGCTTCCGTCACTTTTTGACACGAACAAGGTAATTTTATATTCCCCGGCTTTGTCATAAAAAACGGTATCTAATGCTTTTGCCGAAGTTTTGGGTGTGCCACCCGGTAGTTGCCATATCCGTTGGAAACCGCCGCTGGAAAGGTCTTTGATGACCATCCGGTTGGAGTCGCCTTGTACCACTTCGATGCTAAATGTTGGAGCGGCCGATGGATCCGGCAACTCAAAATCATCATCGCGATTGGGCTTACAGCCGTTCAGCAATGCCGCGATGATAGAGAGGGAGAGTATGAAATATTTTGACATTTTTTATGTTTGTATTTTTGGCCGCCCGGCGCAGTATTTAGTAGGGCGGGTTGTGTTTTTCTTCCCCGCTATTCGTGGTTCGGGGAAGAAAAACACTGGAAAAAATTAATACCCCGGATTTTGGCTAAGGGCTCCGTTTGTGGCTAATATTTGTGATTGTGGGATCGGGAACAGTTCGTGTGTACCCGCTCTAAAGCCTAGGCTGCCGAGTGCCTGCGAGGCTTGTCCGGTACGTACCAGATCAAAGAAGCGATGCGCCTCCAGACCGAGTTCTAACCGACGTTCGCGGTAAATAGCCGTTAATAAATCATTGCCCGACGCCGTAATGGCCGGAATTGCCACCCGAGCGCGCACTTTATTGAGCGATATTTTCGCCCCGGCCTCATCGCCGGTATGGTAAGCGGCTTCGGCGTGCAGGAGGAGTACATCGGAGTAGCGAATGACGCGATCATTAGAGCCGCCGTTGGGGGCAGCATCACCAAATGGCGCATCTTCACTTTTGCTACTGAAATATTTTTTCGGGTAATACAAATAAGGTAGATCACCCGTAGCCGCAATCGTAAACGTTCCGCGGTCGCCCATCGGTTCTCCAACGCGGAAAACCGTCGATTTCAGGCGTGGGTCTTCAAACCCTTCTTTGAAAAATTCATCCACCAAGTTTTTGGTTGGAATATTGAAGCCAAAACCCGCAAACTGACCGCGGGCGCGCTGAAAGACATTGGTCAAACTGCCTTCGTTGGCGTTATTTTTGCCCCAATTGCCCCCGGAAGCATTCATGTATTGAATTTCAAACACTGATTCCGAATTATTTTCCCCAAAAATGGTAAAAATATCCGCGTAATTGGGCACCAACTGGTACTCATTAGAATTGACAACGGCCTCGGCTGCCGCTTTGGCTTTGGGCCATTTTTGCCGCCACAAATAGGTTTTTACCAATAGTGATTGCGCGGCTCCCTGGGTAATGCGTCCCAAATCGCTTTCTGCGTATACGCTGCGCTTCCACAGGACGGGTACTGCTTCGGTAAGGTCTTTTTCAATTAAATCCCAGATGGCATCGGCGGAGGCACGCGGCAAGTTGTATTCGGATGGCGCCAATACATGATCGGCCAAAGGAACACCGCCAAACATGGCCACCAAATTGTAAAAATTCCAGGCGCGTATAAATTTGGCTTCCCCCAAAATGCGGGCTTTCAAATTTTCATTCATCGCAATGCCCGGTACTTTTTCAAGTACGACATTGGCGCGGTAAATACCCTCGAAATCGGCGCCCCATTCGGATTCCAGCAAATCAGTATTGTTGGGTCCTTTAAAGGTTTCTAATTGCAATAGGTTGAACGCGTCGTTATCGCCCGAGCCACCCTTTTCGGTATCATCGGACATGATATCGCCCCAAAACCAGCGAAAATGCCCGGCGGGCGAAAGTTGGAACTGCAGCGTTGCGTAGGCCGCATTCACGGCTGCAATGGCATCGGCTTCCGTGCGGTAAAAATTTTCCTCTGTAATGCCCACAATCGGCTTTTTTTCCAAAAAGTCTTTTTGGCAAGCACTAAAAAAGAGGAGCGTGAATATGATAATGGATATTTTTTTCATTGTTATCTATTGTTGATGCTTTTAAAAATAATAAAAATCAATTTTAACCGGCTTTGTTCATGACATCCGATGATTTAATCCTTAGAACGTAACACTTACTCCACCCAGCACCGTACGCGCCTGCGGATAAAAACCACGGTCAATACCAATTTCAAGGCTGCCACCAATATTGCCAATTTCGGGATCAAGCCCCGAATACTTGGTAAAGGTAATCATGTTTTGTGCCGTCACATATACTTTCAGTTTGTCGAAACGTATTTTTTTGAGCCATGTTTTTGGTAAATTATACCCCAATTGTAGCGTTTTCAAGCGTAAATAAGAACCATCCTCCACAAAACGGTCAGATACCCGTGCATTTTGGTTAGGATCGCTCAAATTTACCCTCGGCTCATTATTGGAAGTGCCCGGCCCAGTCCAACGTTGCAATGCAGACGAAGGGCGATTGACATACGTGAAATCATAACGGATGGTATTCACATAAATATCATTGCCTTGTGCGCCTTGGAAAAACAGGTTCAATTCAAGTCCTTTCCAACTAAAATCGGTGTTGAAACCATAATTGAACGTAGGGGTCGGGTTGCCGATATAGGTACGGTCGTTGGCATCAATCACCCCATTACCATCCAGGTCTTTGAATCGGATATCGCCCGGTGCCGTTTCTTTGCTTTGGAAAGCAGCCGATTCTACCTCCGACGCCGTTTGGAAAATGCCATCGGTGACGTGCCCAAAAAAGGATGCGATTGGATGGCCGATATCTGTTTTTGAAGCATTGGCATTGGCCGATTGCACGTAGCCCGACAAGACTGGTTCGCCTCCCCGACCAAGGCCCGTGACTTCGCTTTTCACAAACGCAATATTTCCGCCGATGGTATATCTAAATGCGCGGTCAAAGTTGCGGTAATTAAGTGCCAGTTCGAGGCCCCTATTCTCGGCAGTGGCCACGTTTTGGATGGGTGATGCCGTTCCGGCTACCAAAGGAATTGGCGCGGCAAAAAGCATGTCGGTGGTCTTTTTAATGTAATAATCGGTGGTAAAATTAATCCGGCCGTTAAATAATTCCAAATCAACCCCAATATCCGTTTGGGTGCTGGTTTCCCATTTCAAATCGGGATTGGCCGCACTGAGTGCAACGGCGCCATTGGTGATGGTTTCACCCGAGCCAAAAGTATAATTTTGGCCATTGTTGACGACGGTGGTAAAACTGTAATCGCCAATCCGGTCGTTGCCATTTTGTCCCCAACTCGCGCGCACTTTGAAAAAATTAATGGCGTCAATGTTCCAAAAATCTTCGTGGCTGGCGATCCAGCCCGCCGAAAACGACGGGAAATAGCCGACACGGTTGTTTTTCCCAAAACGCGAAGAGCCGTCTGCGCGGAAAGTTGCCGATAACAAGTACGTGTTTCGGAACTCATAATTGGCTTTGCCAAACCACGAAAAAAGGGAAGAAGCATTGGCGTACTGATAAGCACTTTGCGAAGCAATGGGATCAACGGTATTAGAGATATACGCGTCTTTTGGGTCGTTGGAAGGCAAATTGGTGTTCCCGCCGCCACTTTCGTCAAAACGATTGGCCAATGCCGTTGTACCGGCAATTAAGGCAATATCGTGCTTTTCCTGAATTGTTTTTTGCCACGTTAATACATTTTCCCATTGCCAGTTGCGCCATGTCCTGTTGGCTACCCCGACGCTATTGATCAATTGCTTCTCTGCCGCCGGTGCCTCGCTAATGGATGGAATATTGCTGAGGTCAAAACGCGGATTAAAACCTCTTTGCACCGCATAGGTGGCGTCAAGGCTGTATGCCGAGCGGAAATCAAGCCCTTTGGCCAATTTCACATTGCCAAATACACTTCCAACGAGGCGATTGCTCCGCCAAGTATTATGGGTTTGCTCAATACCATTCACCGGATTAGCAATGTCGGTACTCGTATAATTGGAATACGCATAAGTGCCGTTGGCCTTGTGTACCGGTGTTACCGGATCTATGTTAAGGGCGCGAATCACCGGCGAATTGTACTGGCTGTTTTCGGTAAGTACCTGGCGTTCGAGCCAGGTAAAACCGAGGTTGCTGCCGATGGTTAACCAAGGTTTCAGGTCGTTGGTACCATTGATCCTTACCGTACCGCGCTGGAAATTGGCTTTGTCGCCGCCGACAATACCATCTTGCGAGAAAAAGTTGCCCGACATGGTATAAGCCGAACGTTCGGAACCGCCGGTAAAGGTGAGTTGGTGGCTGGAAATAGGTGCGTTTTGAAAAATCGCCTCCTGCCAGTCGGTGCCTTTACCCAATGCTTGCGGATTGGCAAACTCGGGCAACGGGGTTTTACCGGCCGCGATGTAGGCTTCATTTTGCAACGTGGCGTACTCCGTCGCATTGAGCAGATCCAGCAAACGGCTGGGGCGTTGGATCCCCCGGTAAGCGTCATAACTGATTTTTCCTTCCTGATTGCGCTTGCCGCCTTTGGTCGTAATCAGTACAACGCCATTGGCGCCCCTCGATCCATAAATGGCCGACGAAGCCGCATCTTTCAGCACATTGATGGTTTCAATATCGTTAGGATTGAGAAAATCAAGCCCATCCACCGGAATACCATCTACAATATACAGTGGGTCGCTGTTATTGATCGTACCCACTCCGCGCACCCGCACCGACAATGCGCTACCGGGCGAACCCGATACCTGCGCTACCTGCACGCCCGCAATGCGCCCCTGCAATGCCTGCTCGACGCGCAAAATGGGCCGCTCGGCAATGTCTTCCGCTCCTACGGTCGAAACGCTACCGCTGATACTCGACCGCTTTTGGCTGCCGTACCCGGTAATGATGACTTCATCCAATTGGGAGTTATTTTCTAATAGCGTAATGTCTATTTTGGTATTGCTACCCACTGGAACTTCCTGGGAGGTGTAACCGGTATAAGAGAACACCAAAATCGCTTTTTGATCGGGCACCTGAATGGTATAATTGCCGTCCAGGTCTGTGGTAGCACCGGTAGTAGTACCTTTCACTTGTACGGTAGCACCAACGGCGGTTTCATTGTCGGTAATGAGTACGCGACCAGTACATCGGACTTGTGCAAAGCCCGTTGTGCTGATGGCGATAAATAAAATGAATAAAAGGTTGCGCATAATGATCTTGTTGTTTTTTGTTAAAACGTAGCCATCGGTTTGGGATCAAAATGGGGAGCGGCTAAGAGTTACATTCTTTTCAGCGCATTTTCAAAATTGCATTACACTGATAATCAATGACATAGTGGCTCAAGGCAGGAGATATCGTCACGCTGGCACCTCGAAAACAGTTCGTTGTGGCAGCCTATGTGATACCATAATGATTAGATTTCGCCGGACGAAGAATCGTCCGGCGAATTTCCTAAGGAACGGTGTCAGAATAAAGTATTAATCTTATCTGATTCCTTTTCACTCAAATTGCCCATCTTTTTGTTTAAATAGCCCCACTATTAGCCCAAAAAGATCGTTATTTTAGCAAAAACTAATCTACCTAAGTTTAGTACTTTATGCTGATACCGTTCCTAAACAATAAATACTCTATTTAAACAATTTTCGTGTAAAAAAGCGCTGACCAGATCGAACGGTCACAAAATAAATTCCGGGTTGCAAATTCTCCGTTGGCAAATTAAAAGCAGCCTCATTGGCACCCAAATTCCATTGGTGTACGATTTGGCCAACGGTATTGGTCAAACTGATGGTTTTGTCTGAAGTAGCCAACCGGCTAAAGTTCAAGACCGTTGCACCATTGCCCGCCGGATTACCGGTGAGGCTAAAGATTTGCGCATCTTCAATAGGTGCTGATACGGCCGAAATGCACTGCGCATTGGTAAAACAAGCACCAAAACAAGTAGCAACAGTGGTATCTTTTTGTACGGCTGATAAAAAGCGGTCATTGAAACTATTAGGATTACCGCAAGGCAAGCCCGCTATATTTTCTTTACAGCTATAATCAGCGCAAGGGCCATTGGCGAAGGTGAAGAAAGAATTAAAGCCTCTTTTGCGGGGTACTACCAATTCGTAAATACCGGCATTGGGTTTCATTTTGTAACGGCCACCTGGCACGTCAAAATTACCGCCGCCCGCAATCCAAACGCCATCGGGATTTGGGGTATTGCCATTCATACCAAGTTTGAACGTGACTTTTACTTCTTCGCCACAAGCGTAGCAACTATTGAAGCAAAATTTAGGTAAATCGGTATTGCCGCTCACCAATAGCAGGCGGTTCACGAATTGGCCAGAAGGGTCGGTTTTGGTACATTCTTCGGTACCGATAAACTGTTCTTGTGCTGCCCAGTTATCAAGGGTAATTTTGTACTCATACGCGCCGTTGGTGGCAGTAATACTACCCGTCCAAATGCCGTCAAAATTATCATCTATCAATGGATTGGCGTCACCCGACCAGTTATTAAAGGAGCCACTGACATATACTTTGTTAAAATTGGGGGCATAATTATTCATGTTCACCGAAAAATTCACCGTACGCGGTTGCGGTGCGCCACTGCTTTTCACGACGATATCATCGAGGTACGAAACCACTTCTGTTCCGGTTCCGGCGGTCCCAAAATCATAAAAAATAACGACCCGGGTATAACCGCCGGAAGCCGCCTCAAAAGGCGGCTCCAAAGAAGGGAGGCTGGAGTCGAAGCACAGTTCTTCCCACTGATTAATCTTCGTATTGGCTACGGTTTGGATCCAGTTGGGTTTGCCGGAAGTAGAACCTTCTAATTTGATCGAAAGGCTTCCGATATGATCCATGTGTACTTTGGCGCAAATTTGCCCGCCGCTACCAAAATTAACCGGCGTCGTTGGATTTGGATTGGTAAAAGCACCTGCCCATACTTCGGATATCGCCGGTTTGATGTATTTAGTGACTTTAGCACTGTTATTAATACCGGAAGCATTGGGGTTATTGATGATTTCGGTAAACGTGCCATCTAATGGGCTACCAAAATATTGGAAAACAGTACCCGTCTCCGGTGCTTCAAAGTCAAGCACCGTGGTGGTTACGATTGCCGCAGGAAGGGTTTTGATATCATCAAAATAAGAGACAATATCGGTACCATTACCAGCAGTACCAAAATCGAAAAACAAGACTACGCGGGCATACACGTGGCCGGCCGCTGCGGTAGATGGGGGTTCAATAGAAGGCAAAGTTGCATCGAAAACGAGGGTTTCCCATTGGTTGACCTTCGTATTAGGCACGGTTACTACCCAGTTATCACCACCATTGATGGCACCTTCCAATTTTAAGGAAACGGAACCGATATGATCCATGTGCACATTGATGGCTATTTTGTTGCTGCTGGTCAAATCCACCGGAGTGGTCGGATTTGGATTGGAGAAACAGCCCGCCCATACTTCGGACACGCCCGGCTTGGTGTATTTGCCTACCATGCTGCTGGTATTGATACCAGTTGAATTGGGATTAGCAATGACTTGATTGAAAGTGCCGTCCAATGGACTTCCAAAATACTGAAAAACGGTACTTGTAGCAGCAGCCTCAAAGTCCAAAATTGTTCCTTGTGCCTGTGCAAACACTACTGCACAACAGAAGGAAAGAATAGAAAATAAAAATTTTTTCATGCGTAATACCTTTTTTAATTTTAGAATAAAATTTTAAAATTGGATGTAATTATAGCACAAAGGTGCGACAAGACAAACGAATTCTTGCAATAACACACCACAACACTACTACGACAACCCATTTTATTTACTACGTCAATACTACTCATCTTGTTATTTTTGAGATTAAGCGTACATTTACAACGCCAAAATAGCAGCGCGATAATATTGCTACGCTAAGCCGCTATCCAAATTTAATGACCACACCATTACGATTCACTATTTTATTGCTTTTTTGCGGCTGGTGCTTATCCGGCGTATTAGCTCAAAGCACGAATTTGGGTATTCCTCCCGTTTGGAATTTCTCCAAAAAAAACTATTTGGCCGGTACTCAAAACTGGGATGCCACGCAAGACCAAAACGGGGTGATGTATTGGGCCAATAATGAAGGCCTGTTACAATACGATGGTACAAACTGGCACTGTTTCCCGGTTTCTAACCGAACAGTAGTCCGCTCCGTCCGTTATGATCCGGCGCGGGGACTCATATTCATCGGTGCGCAAAGTGAATTGGGGTATTTTTATACCACCTCCAACGGCCAAATGGCCTACCAATCGCTGGTGCATTTGCTTCCCGAAGGCAAGCGGAATTTTGAAGATGTTTGGGACATTGTTTTTTACCAAAACGAAGTGTTTTTCCGTACCAACGACTGTATTTTCCAGTACAATGGTCAAGAAATTAAAATATACGATGCCTACAGCCCGCTTACGGCCATGTTTGTTACACCGGCCGGGCTTTTTATCCAACAAAATTTAAGCGAATTATTACTATTTGAGCAAGGTAAATTCACGCCCATCTACCAAATACAAGGATTAAAAAGCCCGATTACCGGCGCGATCAACTGGAGCCAAGATACCCTACTTTTCCCGACGCTAAAAAACGGTATTTTTTACCTGATTAATAGCCATACCGGCCAATGGGCAACCACCAATGATCCGCTGCTGCGCGAGCAACGCATTTATGCTGCTACCGCGTTGCCCAATGGCCACCTCGCATTAGGCACCTCTTTGGGCGGCCTGATTACCATTGACCGCAACAGAAGGATACATCGCCACTTCACTAAGAAAAATGGCCTTCAAAACAACAATATCCTTTCCACATTTACCGATCGTGCCGGCAATTTGTGGCTCGGGTTGGATAGCGGCATTGATTGTGTGGTATTGGATGCTCCATTTAGTACCATCATTCCCGATGGAGAATTGGGCGGTACCGGATATGCCGCAGGGATGGTGCAAAACCGGCTTTACCTCGGGGTTTCAAATGGGGTTTACACCACGCCCTGGCATTCATTTTACAACCCCGAACTAGCTCCTTTTTTCCAAAAAATAAATTCCACCGATGGGCAGGTTTGGTCGCTGCAAGTCCTTGAAAATACCTTATTGATGGGGCACCATGAGGGTGCATTCCAGTTAAACGGACTGAACAGCAGCCCCATTTCGACCGTGCCGGGTGGCTGGACTTTTGTCCAACTCACCCATGAATACGCGATGGGCGGAACTTATAGTGGATTAGTACTTTACCGAAAATCAGGCGACCAATGGCTGTTTGACCAAGTATTAAAAGGTTTGAATGAATCTTGCCGCTTTATGGTTAAGGATGCCGATGGTACCGTATGGGTGGCACATCCGTACAGGGGATTATACCGTGTGGAATGGTCGCCCGAACGCAAAAGTGAGATAAAGGTCACCTTTTTTAATAGCAAAAACGGGCTACCCTCGGATATTAATAATTCCGTGTTTCTGATTGCCGGAAAGGCCGTTTTTTCTACCGAAAAAGGGGTCATGCGCTTTGATAAAAACCATTCCGTATTCACCATAGACGATGATTTTGATCGGCTGCTGCACAATAGCGGACGGGTGCGACACTTGAAAGAAGATCTAAAAGGCAATATTTGGTATGTTTCGGATAAAGAAGCCGGGGTTTTGGAAATTGCCGATTTTGGTTTAAAAAAATCGGTTACTAAAAAAGTATTCCCCGAATTGGCCCCAAAATTAGTCAGTGGTTTTGAGTTTATTTATCCGATTGATCAGGACAATATTTTATTTGGTGCCGAACAAGGCTTTATCCATTTTAATGCCGCTGCAAATACAGGCCAGGATACCTTTTTACAGGTTGTGTTGAGTAATGTTTCGGCGCGTGGACGGCTGGACTCGGTTTTAATGGCCAATGCTTTCGAGGGAACTATGCAACGCCCCGAATCAGTGCTGCCGTTCGGGGTAAATAACCTGCGTTTCTCCTTTTCAGCCACCGATTTCAAAGACCCCGGTTTTATTCAATACCGGGTTTGGTTGGTTGGATTAGATCGTGGTTGGTCGGAATGGACGCCCGAAACCGTCCGCAATTTCACCAATTTAAATTCGGGGAAATACGCCTTTAGAGTGCAGGCTCGACGCAAAGATGGCCGCCTCAGCGCAGTTGTCGCCTACGCATTCCGCATTCAGCCGCCTTGGTACGCCACGGCATGGGCAATGACCTTGTACGGGCTGGCCATCATTGGCGGGTTCGCTGGTTTTGTGTGGTATCAACGCAAGCGGTTTGAAAATGAAAAAGAGCAACTCACGGTACAGCACCAGCAGGTGACGGCCGAGCAGCAACGGGAAGTAGAAGAAACCAAAGCCGTGATTCATGAAATTCAGGGAAAAAAATTAGCCGCTGAAATCCAGTTCAAAAACCAAGAATTAGCCTCTGCTACGATGCATTTGGTACAAAAAGGAGAAATTTTATTGACCGTTAAAGAAAACTTGAACCAAATTCTGGAAAAATCAACCAACCCCGCCGTAAAAAAAGAAATTCAACAACTGCTCAATTTACTCAATTTCGATGCGCAATTAGATGAAGACTGGGAACATTTTGCCCTCCATTTTGACCAAGTACACGTTGATTTCCTGAAACGGCTGCGCGAACAATTCCCCCAGTTAAGTACCACCGATTACAAACTTTGCGCGTACCTGCGCATGAACCTTTCCACGAAAGAAATTGCCCCGTTGATGAATATTTCGATTCGTGGTGTGGAAGCCAGCCGCTACCGGTTGCGGAAAAAACTGGACTTGCCCAATGAGATCAACCTGACGGATGTTATTTTGAGGCTATAAAAGGCTGTATAATGTCCAAACCGTCATCATTTGGCGGTGCGCCACTTTTTCGTCGCTCCCGCACGGGAAATCGGTCTCTCCCGCGATGCGCGTTCGGAAGCCGCAATTCAGCGTGTGGTACCAAATATTGAGTTCCCAGGGCGCGGGCGTGTCCATCGTCGAGATGGCCGGGCGGGAACCCCGCAATTTCGCGGTCGTAGCGCATCAAGTTTTTGGCCGTTGAAAGCGGGTTGCCCTTGCCCTCAAAAAACTGTTTTTGGTGATAATAACCCAGCCCCCGTAGATTTTTTCCCCGCCGTCAAAAACGCGCTGGGCTTGCGGACTTTCGACGCTCAACCGCGCCGTGATGCCCGCCTGATTTTCTACTTTTATCAAAAAAAATTGCCAGCCGACAAAGCAGCGTTTTATTGGGCATGAAATATTGTTTTTTTATGGCTTCAGTAAAAACCCTAACGGAATACCCAGCCGTTTTGCCCACGATTTTTCGCTGTGGTCATCACCCGGAAAGGAGCGCGTGAGCCAGTTTTTTTTCGAAAAACCGCCGTTGCGAAGGATGTCATCGGCCTTTTTTTGAAAAGGCTCGTACCACGCATCGAGCGTTTTGGAACCAAAATCAAAGTAAAATTTATGGCTTTTGGGCGAGGGCAAATGCTGGCGGAAATAAGCCAAAAGTGCCTGCGCCGATGGGTTGTCACTTGGGGAAAGACCACCCGGCCAATGCGTGGAAAGGCAAGCCGCGCCGCTAAAAACCTTCGGATATTCGCAAATTGCGTACATCGAAATCAGGCCGCCCATGCTCGAACCCGCGATAAACGTATTTTTGCGGTCACTTTTGACCGAAAACGCGCTGTCAATGAAGGGTTTCAACTCCCGGACGATGAACTTCAGATAATCGTCGGAAAGCACTTTTTGTTGGATGCCAAATTTTCTGGCCAAGGTGTCGCGGTAATACTGCGGTACCTGCTCCCAAGCTTTTTGCGGGTAATATTCTTCGCGTCGGGCGGGCGTATTCCAGATACCGACGACGATGCAATCTCGGATTTTTCCGTTTTTGAGCAGCGCAGTCATGCTTTCGTCCACGCCCCATTCTTGGTGGTTCCAAGTGACGGTGCTGTCGAACAGCATTTGGCCGTCGTGCATATAGAGCACGGCGTATCTTTTGGTTTTTGAATACCCGTCGGGGAGCCACACGTCCACATTGCGCGGGGCGATGAACTTGGAGGGGAATTTTTCAAAATGTTTCGTCGTGCCGGAAGCGACTTTCAAATTTTGCGCGGCGGCAGTGAAGGCCAAGATGCTGAAGCACCAAAGGAGGATGTTTTTTTTCATTATTTTTGATCCTTTTTATGGACGCAAAGGTCGGTATAAATGTGGTAAAAGTGTTTGTGTTTTGGCAAAAAAAGTCGCTCCTAACATTTTAAAGTGTCGTTTGAACGGCCGAAAGAAAAACATCCCAAAAACGTCATTTCTGTACTACACTTGAAATCCAACCGTCGTATCTTTGCAAAAATATCTGCAAAAATGATTGTTAATTTATTAAAAGAAGTGTGCCTTTCGCTTGATAAGGCGAATTTGCCGTACCTTTGATCTGGATAGCGAAATACCAAAGCGAACGCCAAATAGAGGATATAAAAAATTTGTTGTTAAATGAAAATGCGGACAAAATGTACATTCAGTCTTGGTGCAAAGACCTTCGATTAAACACTTTAAAATTAATATAAATGACCGACATACCGGAGCATATCTATAAATTGCAATACAAAATTATTGCCGCCAAACCAATGGCAGAAAGCGTTCGCCTCGGTTTGGAAACCATCGATACCGCGCGCGTGTGGATCGAAAACATCATTCGGCACGATACGCCCAATATCAGTAAAGTTGGAGGTATTCCAACAAAAAGCGATACCTTTACGGAAGCGACTCTATTGGCAACTTACACAGAACTTGTACCCAAATGAATACTATTTTTCTCCACGGTGCCCTTGGCAGCGCCGCCCAATTTGACACGTTATTTCGATTGTTGCCAACCTCAGCAAACAATAAGGCACTAAACTTGCCTGGACATGGCGGCCTGCCCATCAACGCATCTTATTCCTTACCCTTATTTTCGGAAGCCCTGCTTCACGAAATTAAAATTACGTCCCGCAACCCCGTTCGCCTGTTTGGCTATAGCATGGGTGGTTATGTAGCCCTGTATTTTGCCCGGAAATACCCGGATCTGGTTTCTGAAGTCGTCCTGCTCAACAGTAAGTTGGAATGGTCACCGGAAATTGCCGCACGCATGCAGGGCATGATGAACCCCGAAAAGATCGAAGCTAAAGCACCGCTCATGGCGGAGAACCTTGCAGCCGCCCACGCACCCGAGGATTGGAAAACGGTGGCTCGTCAGACCAGCGCGCTCTTGCATGACTTTGGACAGGGAAGAGGTCTGCCAGAAACGGCATTTGGCCAAATTGCTTGCCCGGTTCGCATCCTTCGGGGCGAAAATGATGCCGTGGTCGGTGCCGCCGAATGCCTTCACGTCCTTTCATTGCTTAAACAGGGAACATATCAGGAAATCAGAGACAGTGGACATTTGATGGAACAGGTCAATTTGATGGAGTTGATACAAATATTCGACTTAGGAACGGATGCATAGTGGCCGAATGTGGCACAACCTACTACCTGATATTAGGCCTTCTTGCTCATCAGTGTTGCCGGATTATTGCTTTTGGCTTCGTTGAATTCGCCCTGCTTACGGTAGCCGAACGCCCATTTTTAGCGAAACTGTTGCATCTCCCTACACTTATTTTGCGTATAAAACCGGATTAATCGGCGAATTAATCACCTCACCCACCCCCGCGCCCGGGCACCAGGTGTTCCAGTCATTGATTTGCGCGTCGTTTTCGGGTTGTTTCAATACCATGTCTTTGTCCATAAAAATCACGGTCATCACTTTGCGCGTATGGTCGGTCGAGTTGGCCCCCGCACGGTGAAACACCCAGCCGGAATGGAAACTGATTTCACCCAAATCAAACGCCTCCACCACGTGCGGGAAATCCGTGACCCGCAGCCGCTCGCCAATTTTCGCCTCGCTTTCGTCGCCAATTTCGAGTTCGCGGCCGGTCACGATTTGGTGGCTGCCCGCGCTGAATTCGAGCGGCCCCATATTCAGTGGTACGGCTTGCAGCGGAATCCAGGCCGTGACGGTTTTGTCGGTTTCGAGCGGCCAATAAAATTGGTCGGCGTGCCAAGGGGTGATGCCGCCGCCCGCTTCTTTGAACAGGGCTTGGTCGTGGTAAAGTCGTACGCCGCCGGTTTGCAGGAGGTCGGCGGCGATTTTGCCAAGGCGTTCTGAAAAAACGAATGTGCGGATGCGCTCGTCTTCCCGCCAAAGGTTGAAGCGTTGTAAAAAAGCCTTGCCGTAGGTGGAGCGTTCGGCGAGGGCGCTGGTCTCGGTGTTCATTTCGGCGACTTTTTGACCGATGATTTCGTTGAAAAAGGCAATCGTCCCGGCAGAAAATACCTGTTTCAGTTTGATGAAACGGTTTTTTTGGTAAAAATCAATTTGCGCATCGGTGAGCGGGTAAGGTTTTTGGAGTTCGTCGTGTATGGTAGCGGGGATGGTTTGTACTGAATGGAACATTTTTAAAAAAAATTTCTGGTAAATAGCTGAATAGCACTGCAAAGGTCGGGCATTGGCTGGAAAATTATTTACACCATTTTACCATTAAACAATAAGTGAAAAAGAGATAACGGGTGGGCAATCTTGTCGAGCGGTGGTGATCCAGTTTTCAGCAGATTTTATCGGGCCTATATTGGCTTTACCAGACACCGCAGCGGTGAACACTTTATTGAAAAAATTCACAACAGGTTTGCATTTTTCAATACAAAAGGGCGACGAAGTACGGGTGCTTTTCGAGCGGATTTGTTTGCGAGCTGGTATTTACACGTTGGCCAATCTATTGCTTTTATTGGATGCTCTGGCCAATTTAACAGCAATTCCTTTGGCTTCCCCACATTATCAACCCGTCATTAACGAGCAAAACGGGCAGCGCATCAATAAGGTATCTACCTATATACAAAACCATTTTGAAACGGGTATTTCGGTTCGAGCAGCAGCGCGACAAGTACATTTGTCAGAAAGCGCGTTTTGTAAGTTTTTCAAACGTTTTTACCTCCGGCAGAGAACCCCCAACATACTCTTATTGAAATAAAACCTTCGGGCAAAGGTGTTTTTTTGGCAAAGCATATTAAACCGGTGCTGCACGTGTAATTTATGACGTATCTTTGCCCAAGCATGCAATCCAATTTTAATACGATAGGGTTGTTTCTGAAATCTGTGATAAAACACAAGGTCTCCAGACAGCACAAACTTGATTGACCATTGAGTAATATATTAAGTGCATATTTTTATGGCTTCAACCACAAAGTTCTTTACGAACGAAATAAACAATACGCTTCTACAAAAAATTGAGGGTATTTTCGCACACCGAAATATCCATTTTTTTGATGCATTAGTGGGATATTTTCGTGCTTCTGGCTATTTCCAAATCCGGCCTTTTATTGAAAAATCGGCCCAAATCCGCATCCTCGTCGGCATCAATATTGACAAATTGGTGGCCGATGCTCAGGAAAAAGGCTTGCTTTTCGACCCAAATTTCGAAAAATCGCAAGAAGATTTTTTCAAAGAAGTAAAAAATAACATACAAGAGGCCGAATATGACAAAAAGGTGGAGGCGGGGATGCTGCAAATGATTGAAGATGTAGCGACCCAAAAAGTCCTCCTTCGCGTGCATCCGCGCCAGAACATCCACGCTAAAATTTACATTTTTCGGGAACAAATTAAACACGACCACGGTTACGGCGCGGTCATCACGGGGTCAAGCAATTTGACGGATGCCGGGCTGTCGCGCAATTTTGAATTCAACGTGGAATTGCGGGAAGACGCCGATATTCAATTTGCCACCGAAACTTTCGATAAACTCTGGTCAGAAAGCGTACCCGTCGCGCAAGATTTTATCGAAAAACTGAAAACTGAAACGTTCCTCAATGACCAGTTCACGCCATACGAAGTCTATCTGAAATTTTTGGCCGAGTATTTTGGTAAAAGCATTGATTTTGACCCCAATTCCGTTTCCGACCTGCCGAAGGGATTTAAAAAACTCAACTACCAAGCCGACGCCGTCAGCGATGGATACAATAAAATGATGAAGCACGGCGGTTTTTTTCTGGCCGATGTCGTGGGTTTGGGGAAGACCGTCGTCGGTGCGCTCATTGCCAAAAAATTCTATTTCTCCAACGATTTCCCGTCGCACCGATCCTCGACTTTGATCATTTCTCCGCCTGCTTTGGTGGAAAACTGGCAGGAAACACTTGATAAATTTCGATTAGAGGGTTTTGACATCATCACCAACGGTAGCCTGCACAAAGTCAAAAACCCAGAAAAATATGACCTCATCATTGTGGATGAAGCCCATAAATTCCGCTCCGATGCAGCAGATATGTACGACCGCTTGCAAAAACTCTGCAAAACACCGACCCGTCACAGTTTGCCCGACGGCTCGCGAGCGACCAAAAAAGTCATCCTCATATCGGCAACGCCCTTGAACAATGCACCACAGGACATCGCCAATCTCATTTATCTTTTTCAGGATGCCAAAAATTCGACCCTCGAAACCAGCAACCTCCAACACTTTTTCCGAAAAAAAATCGACGCTTTCCAGAAACTAAAAAAAGACCCCGACCACGAAAAAATTAGAAAAGAAGTCAAAACCATTTATGACGAAATCCGAAATAAAGTCATCGAACCGCTCATCGTTCGGCGCACACGGACAGATTTGAAAGACAATGATTTCTACAAAAAAGACCTTGAAGAACAAGGCATCATTTTCCCTGACGTACAAAAACCCGAAAAGATTTTTTACTTTTTGGATGATGAATTAGACAAACTTTATGACCGGACAATGCTCGACCTCGGGCACCCGACCGAGGGTTTGACCTACAACCGTTACCGGGCCATCCAATTTTTGACGCCGCCCAAAAAAAGCAAATACAAAAACGCCGACCTCATTTCCGGCCAATTGGCCAAAATCATGCGCGTGCTATTGGTCAAGCGAATTGACAGCAGTTTTCATGCTTTCACCCAGTCGCTCCGACGCTTTAAAGAAGCCACCGATGCCATGGTCAAAATGTTTGATATAGGCACGATTTACATCGCACCCAACTTGCCCGTGAGCGAATACATCAACGACGACCGAGAAGATGAACTCATCGCCCTCATCGCTGAACTTTCCGCCACCGACCCAAGCATCGAAATTTGTGTGCCTGATGATTTTCAGGACGGATTTTTGGACGGCTTACGACACGATCAACGCATCCTCATCGAACTTTTGGCCGCCTGGCAAAAAGTGACCGCCGACCCGAAACTAGATGAATTTGCCCGCTACCTCACCACCCGGTTATTGAATAAAACAATCAACCGCGAGGGCAAATTGGTCGTGTTTTCCGAAAGCAAAGAAACCACGACTTACTTAAAAACGGAGTTGGGTAAACGCGGTTTTGATAAAATCCTGTGCGTGGATAGCCACAACCGGCGCGACCTAATGCCCACCGTGCTGGCCAATTTCGATGCCAATTTTAAAGGCGAAAAAAAGGATGATTTCGACATCGTTATCAGTACTGAAGTGCTGGCCGAAGGCATCAATTTGCACCGCGCCAATGTCATCGTCAATTACGATACTCCTTGGAACACCACTCGACTGATGCAGCGCATCGGGCGTGTCAACCGCATTGGTTCATTGGCGGCACAAATCCACATTTTCAACTTTTTCCCCACCGCCAAAGTGGACAAAGACATCGAATTGGAGAAAAAAGCAATGATGAAACTCACCGCATTTCACGCCGCGCTCGGCGAGGACAGCGGCATTTATTCGCCCGACGAAGAGTTCACTACCTTCGGCCTGTTCGATAAGGATTTGGATGAAGACCGCGATGAAAAACTAACGTATTTGTTTGAAATACGCAAAATCAAGGAAGAACAACCCGAGTTTTTCAAAAAAATCAAAAATATGCCGCTCCGCGCCCGCGTGGGGAGAAAGCATAAAATTATGCGCGGCGCGACCCTCACTTTTGTCAGAAGCCAACACCGCGACGCCTTTTATTACGTCCGGGAAGACGGTAGTTTGGAAGAATTTACCTTTCTCGAAGCCGTTCGGGAGTTCCACGCTAAACCGTCCGAAAAAGCCATCGCTTTGCACGAACACCACCATGAACAAGTAAAAGCCGCCATCGCCGCTTTTGATGAAAAAGTGGAAGTAGAAAAAGCACGGGACAAAAAAGTGGATGGTGACAAAGCCGGGCCAAACGAAAAAAAAGCACTCGATTATTTGGAAGGTTTCTTGAACTTGCCTTTTATTTCAGAAAAGGAAAAAGCACTCGTGCAACAAGCAAAAACCGCCATTCGAAACGCTGCTTTTCAAAACCTGCAGCGACAAGTGAACCAGTTGCAGCGCAACGTTAAGAAAACGCCGCTGCGCCCCGCCGATTTGCTCGATGCGCTTTTGGGCATTTTGAAAAGTTATCCGCTGGAAAATTTGGGTGAAAACACCACACCCGCTGCCTCGATTTTGATTCAAAACGTGGAGTCGCCGGACATCATCATTTCTGAAAGTTTTAATGCCGGGTAATTATTTATGGAAAATTTACTGGTAGAAATCCGTCAGATTGTTGCCTCGGCGCAGATACGTGTCGCTCGCTCGGTCAATCATGCCTTGACGGTAACGTATTGGCACATCGGGCAGGCCATCGTAGAAGAAGAACAACGCGGAAATGAACGCGCCGAATATGGCAAAGAATTGGTTAAAGGACTGTCCAAACAGTTGCAAATGGAGTTTGGAAGCGGTTTCGCCGCGCAAAGCCTTTGGAATATGCGCCTGCTTTTCTTGAATTTTCCAATGCTCTCCGCACTGCGGAGAGCATTGACGTGGACGCATTACAAAAGCCTTATCCGGCTTGACGACCCTTCGAAGCGCGAGTTTTACATCGCTGAAGCAACAAAAAACGCTTGGTCAGTGCGCCAATTGGAAAGGCAAATCCACAGCCTGCTCTATGAACGCCTGCTGATGAGTCAAGATAAGGAAAGCGTACTCACCATCGCACGGGGCGAGGCACAACCAACCGACCCGACCCAAATCATCAAAGACCCGACCGTGCTGGAATTTTTGGGGCTTAAACCTCAGGCGGCTTATTATGAAAAAAACCTCGAAGCCGCCATCATCACCCATTTACAAGAATTTTTACTCGAATTGGGCAATGGTTTTTCTTTTGTCGCTCGGCAAAAACGCCTGATTTTGGGCGATGACGAATTTAAAGTTGACCTCGTTTTTTACCACCGGCTGCTGCAATGCTTCGTACTGTTGGATATCAAAATTGACAAAATAACCCATCAGGATTTGGGGCAATTGCAGATGTACGTCAACGTATTTGACCGCGACATCAAAGCCGATTTTGAAAACCCCACCATTGGCATACTGCTTTGCGCCGACAAAAACGACATCGTTGTACGTTACTCGCTGCCGGGAGACAATCGGCAAATTTTCGCCTCCAAATACCAATTACACCTGCCATCCGAACAACAACTATTGGACGAGGTGCGCAAAGAATTAGAACGTTTTAATAAGGATGACACAAAATGAATCAAACCGAACTCAAACCATTTCTCCAGCAACCATTCTCCCGCGCCGAATGGATACCATTGCTCCGCTCGCTGTTCAAGCGGGTGGACATATTCGCCACGCCCCAACAACTGTTTGAAGACCAACAATCAGTCAAAAGCGGCGGCCAGTTCGGCTTAGTGCAACTCGAAGATGGCAAAAGCATCGCGTTGTTTGAGGTGGAAGTGGCGGATAATGTGGCGATTGCTAAAAACCGCGTCGCACTGCGAGATATTGCTGCCAGGTATATTGACCAAAACGTCATTCACGGCGCGTGGGTCTTTTATTTTTCTAAAAATCAGCCTGATTATCGGCTTTCCTTCATCGCCCGTCAATCGGAATTGAGCGAAGAAGGCCAACTCGTCCGTACCCAAACCCACCCTAAAAGATTCACTTTC
>Ga0163144_10006746_pt1 | contig 25267 bp, 21 predicted proteins | sample OliLak19BULKMAT1_FD_123175 | JGI IMG/M metagenome (GOLD analysis project Ga0163144, IMG submission 123175) | Freshwater microbial mat bacterial communities from Lake Vanda, McMurdo Dry Valleys, Antarctica - Oligotrophic Lake LV.19.BULKMAT1 | ecosystem: Environmental > Aquatic > Freshwater >... | reverse complement strand
GCGGTGGGTCGATGCGTGGCCAGCGTGAGCGCCTGATCCAGCAGCGGCTTGTACGGCACCACGCGTTGCACCTCGACGCCACAGCTTGCGGTCAGCACCACTTTGGGCTGTGCGTCGTCGATACGAACGGCGAGCTCATGCGGCGCGAACCCGCCGAACACCACCGAATGCACGGCACCGATCCGCGCACAGGCATACATCCCGATCAGCGCTTCAGGCACCATCGGCATGTAGATGATGACCCGATCGCCACGCACGACGCCGAGCGAACGGAGCAGACCCGCCGTGCGCGCGACTTCGTCCTGCAGCGCTCGGTAGCTGATCGTGCGCTTGGTATTCGTGACTGGGCTGTCGTAGATCACGGCCGCCTGCTCGCCGCGACCAGCGTTCACATGCCGATCGATGGCGTTGAAGCAGGTGTTGAGCTCACCGCCGCTGAACCAGCGATAGAGTGGCGCGTCGCGATCGTCGAGTACACGGTCCCAACGCCGGTCCCAGTGCAACGCGTCAGCCGCCTGGCCCCAGAAGGCTTCGGGATCGGACTGGGCGGCGGCATACGCCGCATCGTACGCTGAGCGGTCGTTCACGGCGCTGATGGCTGAGGGACGTGAGGGCAGGAGCAACCGCTGACGTGGTGGTGCTTGGCGAGTATCGCGATCGCCGCAGCGACTGTCGAGGGTGCGCGGTTGAGGCAACGTCGGTCGTCTTCGAGGTTGGGGCATCGTCGGTGGACAACCGATGACGAACGACCGGCGCGGCGTCCTGTCGCGTTGACGCTTCGGGGGCCTTCGATATGTTTGGCCGAGTTCATCCAGGGAATCGAGTCCCATCGTGGCGAATCCGAATTCTGAGTCTTCAATGCTTCGCCGGTTTGTCGGCGCGGTCTTGCGTGCGCCACAGCTTGGGCCGATTGCCGTCTTGCTGCTGCTGGGGACGGCGCTCACGCTGGTCGCCGGTTCGCATGTCGACCCGCAGAGCGGTCGCGTCGTCAACAACTTCCTGAACGCGTACACGCTGATCCAGATGGCGACCGATGCGAGTGCGTTCGCCATCATGGGCGTCGGTGCCACCATCGTGATCATCTCCGGTGGCATCGATCTGTCGGTCGGCGCCATCTACGCGTTGGCCGGCGTGGCGAGACGAACTCGCGTCGCAGATGGGGAGCCAGGGCAAGGTCGCCATCATTGAGACCGCGCTGGTACACCAGATGATCGGGCGCGAACTGTCGCAGTACCATCCCGCGCATGCGCAGCAGGCGCGTGGCGAGGAGCGGCTGCGTGTGCGGGGACTCTCCTCACCCGGTCGCTTTGCCGATATCTCCTTCAGCGTGTACGCTGGCGAAGTGGTGGGCCTTCCCGGTCTGGTGGGCGCCGGACGTTCGGAGATTGCGCAGGCCATCTTCGGATTGGACGACACGTCGACGGGCGAAGTGTATGTGCGCGGCACGCGCGTCGTCATCTGCACCCCGCGCGACGCGATGCGCGAGGGAATCGGCTTCGTTCCCGAGGACCGCAAGAAGCAGGGCCTCGTGCTCGGCATGGAGAATCGCGAGAACGCGACGCTGCCCACACTCGAGCGCTTTGCGCGTGCCGGCTGGGTAGACCAGGACGCGGAAGTGTCGGCGGTGACCACGAGCTTCGAACGTGTGCTGCTCCGTTCGAAGCGCGACGCCATCACGTCCTCGTTGTCCGGCGGCAATCAACAGAAGGTCGTGCTCTCGAAATGGCTGACGGCGGAGAGCAACATACTCCTGCTCGACGAGCCCACGCGCGGCGTCGATGTTGGCGCCAAGTCGGAGCTGCACGCCTGGATCGACGAGAAGGCGTCGCAGGGTGCAGCGGTGCTGCTGATCTCGAGTGAATTGCCCGAACTGCTGAACGTGTCCACGCGCATACTCGTACTGCGCGACGGGAGGTTGCGCGGCGAAGTGAGTCGTGCCGATGGGACTTGCTGCTACGCATGATGACGGGACTGCACTAGTCAACGCGATCCGGTCAGCCGAGCAGTCATCGTGCCGGATCTCTGCGTCCGCAGATGCGCGTACGAAGCTTCCGACGTTGCGACTCCTCGCACCACACTGCGCGCTACGTCCCCCGACGTCCGCCGTTCTTGGCCTTGGCGGGTGCCTTCTGCGGCTGCCGCGGATTAGGGGCGTGCGTCTTGTCACCCGCTATCGCCGGCTTCTCGGTTGCGCCCGGCTTCTTGCGCGAGAAGTCGGGGATCGCGCTGCTGCTCTTCTTTTTCATGTCGTCTCCTGAGTGGCGACCGGTGCGTCGGTGCGACTTCGTCTCGTGTGCGCCGGTCGTCAGTGCTGGCACACCGGTCGTTCATCAGGAAATCTAGCGCGCGATCTTCACGGATCCCGCTCCAACCCCTCGCCTTTGCGCGTGTAGCCATAGTAGCTGTACCCGTCCTCCACGATCAGCGTCACCAGCGTCAGTCGCGTGAGACCACCGCTCTGACCGCGCAGGATGAGCAAGTGCTTGCCGAGCGCCAGCGTCGTCGTCGTCGCGATGGAGACCCTGACCGGGTTGTTCGGGTTCACATCCGGGACGAAGGTGATGCGGTACTTGGGCGGATCGTCGGTGATGGCGTCATAGACGACCGGACCACTGTGTCCGTTGGCCCGCAGTATCGATACGGGGATCGCCGTCGAGTCGCCCGCGGCCATCGTCACTTCGTTCGGCCTGGGCACCAGCGAGAAATCGGGGGTCGTCGAGGCCACGACGTTCACTGTCGCAACGGCGGATGGCGGTTGCTGACCAATGAGCGCCATCACGGTGATCCGGCTCGTGCCCAACGTTCCGCCGATGACTTGCAGCGTCGTGGTGTCGCCCGTCACCCAGGACGGCCCCACCCACGCCTCGCCCCCGGTGGGGGCGCCGGTCACGCGGAGCTCCAGCAGCAGACCGACCATCGTGCCGGTGCGATTGATGCGTACCGGGATGAGGGCGGTCTGGCGGGGGGCGATCGTCACGACCGGAGTGAGCACCTCGATCGTGACGGTGTTGGCAGGCGGTGCCGGGATGATGAGCGTGAGCGGGGTGCTGCGCGTGAGCGCGCCCGCGATGCCGCGGACGGACAGCGCGTACGTGCCGGGCAGCGCTGCCGCGGCGACGGAGAGAGTGATAACGCTCGCGTTACCACTAGCCGCCACCGGGTTGGCGATCGCCACCACGTTTGCTGGTACGCCCGTGACATCGAGGGAGACGGCGCCTGGCGCTCCGGTACGCTGAATCGCCACGGTGGTTTGCGCCGTCGCGCCGCGGGCCACGGTGAGAGTGGTCGGCGACGTCGCGAGCGCAAAGTCGGCCGGCGTGGCGACGGTCAACGTCACCGTCGTCTGCCGAACGAGCGCGCCGGCAGTCGCCGTGACGACCAACGGGTAGCTGCCGTCGGGCGTGCTGACCGACGTAGTCACCGCGAGCTGCGCGCTGTTTCCGCTCACGCTCTGCGGTGTGAAGGTCGCGTTCGCACCGGCCGGCACTCCTGCGACGGTGAGATTGATGTTGCCGAGTCCGGGCCCCGAGCGCGTCATGGCGAGCGCGAATGTCGCGTTCCCACCGGGCACCACTGTTTCGGCCGTTGGCGTGCCGAGAATCGTGATTTCCGGTGGCACCGGAACGTCGAACACGTTCAAGAGCCAGAGGGCAGCGGTATCGGCGGACGCGCCGAACGAACCCATCATCCGCACGAGGTAGCGACCAGTGCGTGCGGTGGTCGGCACGGCCAGCGACAGCGTGGTACTGGTGCCGGTGAATGGGCTCGGATTGAACGTCACCGTGGAGCCCGCCGGGACGGAGGCCGCGTCGAGTCCGATACTGACCGCGCCAGCAAATCCGCCGACGCGCGTGATCGCGACGGGTATGTCAATACTGGAGCCTGCCGTGACGTTCTGCGGTGCGGGAGCGCGTAACTGGAACGGCTTGAGCACTTCTGCCGTGAGTGTCGTACGGCCGACGGTACCAGCGCCGGTTCCAGTTGCCGTCGCGATCACCTCGACCACCAGCAATCCCGGTGGTGCCGTTGTTGCGGCGGTGAGTGTGAGCACCGCCGAGCCGCTGCCGGCGACCGTGGCCCGATCGAAGGAAACGGTCACGCCGGCGGGAAGCGCGCCGAGTGAGAGCGAAGCCCCGCTCGGCCCTCCGGACACGCCGACACTCACCGTCGCCGTTGCCGACCCGCCCGGTATGACGTCGAGCTTCAACGGGTTGACGAGCAGCGAGACGACGGGCTCGAGGTTGACCGTGATCGGGTCTTCCCTGGAACAACCGTCCGGCGACAGTAAGCAGAAAAAAAAGCATCCATTCATCGACAGTGCGCAGAGCCCAAGGGCCAGCGACTGCAGCAGGAGGCGTGGACGAAGCAGCACGACATGCTCCAGCGTAGGAGGACAACGACAGCGCACAGCGCGCTGCGTGTGCGATCACGTCCGTGCTACGCTCGCTCCCTCGCCATCGTCTCACTCTCGCGCCGAGGAATTCTCGATGTATCTATGTTGACGAATTGCTGACAGATTGTTGACGCGCGGCCACACCTTGCCTTGGCACCATGCGCACACGATTCTCGATCATGCTTGCAGTCGGCGTGACGGTGCACAGCGAACGCGCGGTGCCGTCGCCGCGCGCGCTCACCGCGGCCGCCACCGGCGCGGCCGAACGCGGCTCGCTCGACGCGTGGGTGCGGCCATGGCGCGATCAGATCGTGTCGCAACGCTCTCGATCGGCCCTTTTCGCGGTCGCGTCATTTGAACGCTTGCGTTATCGCTATGCCCGCGCTGATTCGCTCTACGCCCGCGTCATGGCGCAACCGTCCAGCGACGCGCTGGCTCGGCAGGCGCAGCTGTGGCGCGCGATCATGGATGCCGTGCAAGGTCGATATGCGGCCGCCAGCATCTCTCTCGCACGCGTGGAGTCGCTCGCGCTGGCCGACCACGATACGCTCACCGCACTCGATGCGATCCTCGCGCGATCAGGGACGACCGCGCGCGTGGAGGGAGCGACGCCCGCCAGCGCCGTGCTGCAGCGCGGCGATGCGCTGCGATGGTCACGTGAGCCGGCGCTCGACGCCGGATCGCGTTGTCGCGCGGCCACCCTGCGCTCGCGCCTGGGCGACCCGGAAGCGGCGCGACGTCTGGCACGCGAAGGCGCCGCGATCGCGTTGCGTGCGCAGTTGCCGCGTCTCGAAGGGGCGTGCCTCTTCGCCCTCGCCACAGACTTCGCGCGCGGCGGCGTCACCGACTCACTGCGCGCACCGCTGCTGCGCGCCATCGCAATCCAGCGGCGCACGGGCGATCTGGCCGGCCTCGCTGCATCGAGCCAGTGGGCGGGATTCTACATCACTGCCCTTGGGCACTTCACCGACGCGCAACCACACCTCGTGACGGCGTGGGATGCATCACAGCGGGCGGGGACGGTGGATGTGTCCGCGTGGACCGCAGTGACTCGCGCGTCGGTGGCGCAGAGCTTTTACGATGCGGCGGCCGCGTCACTCTGGCTCGGCCGCGCAGACTCGCTCATGCGCTACATCGATGACGCGCGAGGGCAGGTCGAAGTGTCCCGGATGCGTGCGCGACAGGCGTTGGTGGTTGGCGATGCCAGCGGCGCACGTCTGCTCCTGCGCGATGCGCTGGCGGCCGCGGAACGCACCGGCGAGCCCGGCGGGCGGATCACGGTGCTGGCGGCGCTGCGTGATCTCGAAATGCGTGACGGGCGACTGGACAGCGCCGCCTCGTGGCTGGAGAAAGAGCGCGCGCTGATCGCGCAGTATGGACTGGTCGGCTGGAACGTGGCGCTCGCGGCCGGCCAGGCGCAGCTCGCCCTCCGTCGCGGCGAGGCGGGCAACGCACTGCGGCTGCTCGATCAGGTACTCGCCAGCACGCATGCGACGCAGCGGTACTTCCGCTTCGACAGCGAGATGAAGCGTGCGCTGGCGCTCGCGATGGGCGGCGATGCGCGCGGCGCGGCGCGAACAGCGATGGCCGCGACCGAAACGTTCGACGACTGGCGCGCGTCACTCAGCGACAGTTCGCTCAGGCTGCTCGCGGTACAGGCGCAGCGCGAGCGTGGATGGTTCACGTCCTCGCTGTCGGCGCGTCTCGCTGAGGCCGGTGAGCTGCCCACGGTCTTCGCGCTCGCCGAACGCCGTCGCGCGCGCGACTTGCGCGATCGACTGGCGATGGCCTCGAGCCCCCGTCGCGGCGCGGCGCCGGTGAGCGGTGGCGATGATCGAGTCGCGAACGGCGCGCTGAGTGTTCGCGCTGCTCAACGCATGATCCCTGATGCGCGCACCGCGCTCGTGATGCTCGACCCAGGTGAGGACGGCGCGCGTGGCACGGCGTTGGTGGTGACACGCGACGGTCTGTCCGCACATGCATTGCCCGCCGTCGAGGAACTGGCACCGCGCATTCGACGACTGATCGCGCTCATGGAGGCCGGACGCGAGGCCGGCACCGACGCGCGCGCCCTGGGGTCGGCGCTGCTGACGCCCATGCTTCCCGCACTCGACAGCGCCGGAATCACGCGTCTCATTCTGATGCCCGAAGGCGTCCTCCATCGACTGCCGTTCGATGTGCTGCGGCTGCCGGATGGACGCTTTCTCGTCGAGCGCTTCGAGACGGCCGTCGCCCCGTCGGCCACACTCCTGGCGCAACTCATCGCCTCGTCATCGACGAGCACCTCGCGCAGTCGCACGCGTGTGCTGGCGCTGGCCGACGCGCCTCCGCCCACGATGCGCCATGGCGATGCGGCGCCGACTGCGCAGCTCCTCGTCACCGCCTTCGATGATGCGCGCCGCTATCCGCGACTTGCCGGTGCACGCGACGAAGTGCGGTCGATACAGCGTGCCTTCCCGAACACCGACGCGCGCGTTGGTTCGAACGCGACTGAGTTCGACGTCAAGCGACTGGCGCGTGACTATCAGCTGCTCCACTTCGCCACCCATGCCGTGGTGGACGAGTGGTCCGGCTCAACGGCCGCGCTGGCGCTCGGCGGCGGGAACGGAGACGACGGCATGCTCGAAAGCGGCGAGATCGCATCGCTGCAACTGTCGGCATCGCTGGTGGTGCTCTCCGCCTGCCGCACGATCGCTGGCGAAGTGGTGGCCGGCGAAGGTGTGCGTGGGCTGACGAGTGCCTTTGTACAGGCCGGTGCGCGCAGCGTGATCGCAACGGCGTGGCGCGTGGACGATCGTGCCGTCGCTCCACTCATGCGTGCGTTCTACGAGGCGCTCTCGCGTGGCGCGACGGTGGGTTCGGCGCTGCATGCGGCGCGCATCGATGCGATGCGCCGCCACGTCTCACCGTCGGTCTGGGGCGCCTTTATCCTCGTTGGCGATCCGTGGCGAACGATTCTCAGCGACGCCGGTCAGGCAACCGCACGCGGGTCACGGTAGATCGGCGTTCATTGCCATCCATGCGACGTGCCGACACCATCCAGTCGAAGATGCCGGCATTCTGGAGTCGCTGGAGTTCGTCGCGGTCGAGCCGCAGCACCGTGTCGGTCGTGGTGCGCGACAACAATGACACACCCGACGTGTCGAGGACATCGGCCACATAGCTCTCCGCGCCGTCAACGGCATGCCAGGAGAGCGACGCATCGGCCTCGGCGCGCGAAGACAGCGTCGCCAATCCCGGCGCGATGAGCGTGACGCCACTGTCGTCGCCGCGCACGACCCCTGGCTCGGTGTTACCAGCGCTGACCATGCGACTGCGACGCCAATAGTCGCCGGCCAATCCGATCGACAGCACGAGCATCGCGGCCAATGCAAACCGTGGCGCGCTTCGCGGCACGATCGCGCGCAGTCGGGTTGATGGGGTTCGCGTCGGCGTCTTGGACGCGGCAGTCAGCGTCGTCGATGTGGACCTCGCCGTCACCGCCTCACTGCTCTCCACCGCTCGCAGCAGTTCGAATTCAGGAAGACAGCGCGCGCACCCGAACACGTGATCCAGGTCAGAAAGACGGTCGTCGCCACCCGCCGCGCCTCGCGCGAGCGTTTCCAACCGCTCCGCCGTCGGGCAGGACGTTCGATCCAGCGGTGCCCGCGACGCGATGTGAGCACGGTACGCCGCACGCAGGTGATCGTCGTTCATCCGTCCTCCGGCCATCGGTACCCTGCGTGCGTGAGCCGCTCGCGCAGGTCCTGCAGTCCTCGGTACAACAGATTGCGCACCTTGTCGTCCGACCAACCAAGCAGCGCCGACATCTCGCTGCGTTCGTAGCCGATCAAATGCATGCGCACGACCACCTGTCGGGCTTCGATCATCGACGCCAATGCCCGCGCGATTGCATCCCCCAGATCGGACGCGAGCGCGGCCTCATCGGTGTGAACCCGCGACGCCAAAGCCGCCGACGGCGCTTCTTCGATGGCCGGTTCGCGATCGTGTTCACGACGGCGCTTGCGGACCAGGTCCACCGCCGCCGTCATCGCCACCCGATAAACGTACGACGTTGGCAACTGCGCAATCGACTCACCCGTTGGATGGGCCCGCCAGACCCGAATGCGTACGTCCTGCAACAAGGCGTCGAGATCCTGGTCGAGCAGACCGTGTCGCGCGCCGACTGCACGGATCATGCGCGCGAGTCGAGTCAGCGCCGCTTCGAGCGGCGGCGAGAGCACGTCAATGCCAGGGGTCGGCGGTGGCGGCGAGACCGTCGCCAGCGGCTGCGGCGACGGCTCCGGCAGGGGCGGTTGCGGTGAGGACACCACCCGATCGTAGGGCGCGCCGCAGGCGCTCGCTACCCCTGTCGGATCGAAGCATCGCTCCGGCGATTCCCTACTTGCGGTCGATGCGCAACGTGGCGCGATAACTCGCGGCTGGGATACGCTCGGTGGTGACGGGGGCGGGGGCGACGCGTACGAGTCGGACGAGGTACCGATCGACCGTGACGGTATCGCGAGGCACGGCCGTTTCGATGTGCAGGTCGCGCTGCCCCGACGAGCTCGCGACGCGCAGCGCGATCTGTGCACTGCCAGCCCAGATGCATTGAATGAGTGCGTTGGTTGGACAGCGCGAGTCGGTCGTCACACCGTTGAAAGTGAGCTGCAGACCACTCGAGCTGATGAGCACCGACTCACCTGGCGCGAGCGTCACCTCGGTGCCCAGATTCGCCGTCACCGTTGGTGCCGAGAGGGGCGCAACGGTGCCGCGCTCCGCGCCGCTGCACGCGGCCAGCAGAAACGAAACGCCAAGAGCGGCAGTGAAGGCGGCAATGAACGGTACCGCTCGCCACGGGAACGCGAGCGGGCCACGGGAGGCGCGGTGAGGTCTCATGCCTCTGGTACCCCGCGTGTTTCAACCGCGTCACCGTGCGCCGGCGCTCCGGTGCAGCCGCGCCGACCACCGCCCCGCAATACGTGTTTGGCGATAGAATCTCTACAGTAGACGAGTGCTCGCGAGGATCCATCGTCCTCCCGGCCAGCCACCCATGGAGACGATGACCGCAACACGCAACACCACCGGTCGCCCTGACGACGATCGGCCGAACGCAGAACTGTTGAGCGCGGAATTGAGCCTGCTGGCATTCCAGCGTCGTGTTCTGGCGCTCGCCGAAGACGCCACGATGCCGCTGCTGGAGCGGCTCCGGTTTCTGGGCATCGTCACCAGCAACATCGACGAGCTGTACATGGTGCGCATGGCCGAATTGCGACGCGATGCGCTGGACGCGCGCGAGGACATCTTCACGAGACATGCACATGGCTACGCGCCCGATGAACTGCTTTCGGCCGTCGAGCACGAGATCACCGATATTCTCGCCGCGCAGGCGCGTTGCGCTGCAGAGTGTCTCGCTGAAGCCGCGCGCTTCGGCGTGCGACTGCTCACATGGGATGCGCTCACCTCTACTGAACGCGAGGCGCTCAAGGCACGATATCTCGAGGAGATCCACCCCGACCTGATGCCGCTGGCGATCACGCTCGCGCCCGGGCATCCGTTGCCGCATTTGCCGCACCTCGGCCTCTTTGTGGCCGTGCTCTTTCGCGCGTCGCCCAACGAACGCGCGCATCTGGCCGAACACGAATTACCGAGCGATGTGCCGCGCCTGCTCGCTGTTCCCGGACGGGAGGGATCGGTGATCGCCATTGAGGAAGTGCTGCGGGCCAACGCACAACTGCTCTATCTGAATGCGATCGTCGAGGGCACGTATCTGTTCCGCGTGACGCGCGGCGGCGATCTGCCCATGCACGAAGACGATGCCGGCGATCTGTTGGGTGCGGTCGAATTGGCCACGGAACGGCGTCCGAACAATCCGGCCGTGCGCGTGGAAGTCGAACGGAGTATGCCGCGGCACGTCGGTGCGCTGATTCTCGATAGCCTGCGTCGCGAGGCGATCGGTCGCGATATGGAGCTGACGGTGAACGCGGTGCAGGTGGTCGATGGTCTGCTCGACCTGCGCTGCCTGCAGCTGCTGCCCCTGCCGGCGAGTGAGCGTAAGTCGCTCGAGTTCGCGCCGCTCATGACACGCTTGCCGATCGCGCCGGAGCTGTCGATGTTCGACGCGATCCGGTCGGGCGACCTGCTCGTGCATCATCCGTTCGAATCGTTCGACGACACCGTCGTGCGTTTTCTGCACGAAGCATCGCGCGATCCCGACGTGACGACAATCAAGGTGACGCTCTATCGCGTCGGTGATCCGTCGCCGGTGGTGGAAGCATTGCTCGCCGCGGCGCGCAGCGGCAAAAAGGTTTTCGCGCTGGTTGAGCTCAAGGCGCGGTTCGACGAAGCGCACAACGTGCAATGGGCGCGCGCGCTCGAGCGTGCAGGCGGCCGTGTAGTGTACGGACTCGTCGGGCTCAAGGTGCATGCGAAGGTCGCTCTGGTCATCAGGCGCGAAGGCACTCGCCTGCTGCGTTACGTGCACGTGGGCACCGGCAACTACAACACCCGTTCGGGCCGACAGTACACCGACCTCAGTCTGTTCTCCGCGCGCGAATCGCTCACTACCGACGTGGCCGACCTGTTCAACGCGTTGGCCGGCGCCTCCAGCGCACCACAGGGGCTCGCGCACGGCGCGCTCGTCGCACCGCATCAGCTCCTCCCCGCCCTGCTCATGCGCATCGACCGTGAGGCGGCGCATGCGCGTGCCGGTCGCCCGGCGCAGATCCGCATCAAGATCAACGGACTCGCCGATACCGAGATTGTGCGCGCGTTGTATCACGCCGCCCAGGCCGGTGTGCAGATTGAACTCGTGGTGCGCGGGATCTGCACGCTCAAGCCCGGCGTAGCAGGCCTCTCGGACAACGTGCGTGTCGTCTCTGTGGTCGGCCGCTTTCTCGAGCATTCGCGGATCTATCGATTCGCCAACGGCGGCGCACCCGAATACTTCATTGGCTCGTCCGACCTTCGCTCGCGCAACCTGCGTCGTCGTGTCGAAGTGTTGGTGCCGGTGCCCGACGTCGCGCACCGCGACCGATTGGACGAGATTCTCGACCAATATCTCCACGACGCCACCGCGTGGACGTTGACCGAAAGCGGACACTACGTTCGCGATGACCGTACGGGCGCGGTCAGCGGCGCTCAGGCGCACTTCGCGCGAAAGGCGTAGCTCCTGAGATCGCCTCGCGAGCGCTACGCACGCCATCATCCCCATCACTGGTCCGACGCAGCAGGGCGCTACTGCTTCCGTCGCACGTACCGCAGATCGTAGCTCGTCGTCCAGGTGCGTCCGCTGTCGGCCGACGTCTGGGCAAACTGTCGCACACTGTCGCGGCTGATGTGAAAGAGCGTCAGCCGCGTCGGAAGGCGACCGCGCTGCCCGTTCGCTGCAGGCGTGGTGCCTTCGAAGACCATATCGCGTCCAACCAGCGCGCCCTGGTAGTCGTGCTGACCACCGAGGTTGTCCACCCGCGTCTGCCGCCACTTGCCGAGTGAGCGATCAAAGAGGTTGAAGCTTTGGCCGGTGGAGCCACCAAGTCCCTGCCAGTGCTCCATCACCACACAGCCGTTCTCTTCGAGCGCGATGGTGTTACGCGACGCTGGACCGGACGACGTTCCAGTGGGTCGCACATCCCAATCACCGACCCAGAAGTCGAACTCGCGAAAGTGCGCGTCATGCTTGCACGGCTGGATGACGGCGTCGAACTGGCTCACCACGGCCCGCCAGTCGCGGTGCGTTGTGATCGATGCGAAGTGAGCGTTGGACTCGAAGACCGAGGCAGGCGCCAGATAGCCGGCCGCGAACGCGTGCCGCAACTCGGCGATGGCCGCATCGAGTTTGTGCTGCTCTGCGAGCCGCAACGAAGAGGGCGACAGACAAAAGGGCGATCGCACGCGTGGCGACTGTCTTCATGCAGGCACAACTGACCGCGCTGAACCCTCTCGGGCAATGCAGCTCCCGCGCACAGCGGCCGGAACTTGACGACGACAGGATATGCGTCACAATTCCTGTTCGGCAGGGAACCCGGCGCGTTTACTGATGGTCTACCTCGTGCAGTAGCGTTCCACGTCGCCACATCACGTCACCAACACTTGGAGTCGCAATGAGTGCAGAAGGGACACGCAGCATTCTGGTTGCCAGTTTCGCAGATACGAAAGGCGCTTCCAACGCGCGCGATCTGTTGAAGTCGTCCGACGTCAGCATGGGGAACACCGCCATTGTCACGCGCGATTCGGACGGCAAGGTCGAGTTCACCGAATCCGCGGACTGGGGCATCGGCAAGAGTGCGCTGGTCGGTGCAATCGCCGGACTGCTCCTGCCGGGCGTTGGCACGCTCACCCTGGCGGCGGGAGGTGCCCTGGCGGCCTACTTCATCGACCTCGGCTTCCCCGACGCGTTGCTCAAGCAGATGGGTGAAGGACTCACCGCCAACAGCTCGATGCTGGTCGCTTTGGTGGGGGAGACCGGCGTGGCGCGGGCGACCGACCTGATCGCGCAGGGTGGTGGCGTGGTGATGGGCACCAGCGCCGAAACCGATCTGGCGTCGGCTCTCGCCGCGATGGGTCGCCTGTAGCGGTCAGAACAGCCGGGCGGGCGCCGTCGCATTGACGTGTCGCCCGCGTTGCTGCACATCCAGTGCATGCGAACTTCTCTCCGAATTTCCCGGCGATTCACCCGGCGATTCACCCCGCGAATTTCATGCACGCTTCGTTGGCCGATGGCGGTGGCGTCCATCGCCGCCTCGATCGCTGCCACCAGCGTCCTCGCTGAGGTCGTCGGCGCACAGGCCGCATCGAACTCCAGCGTCGCGCCGCCAGCGCGCTTCACCGACCTGGATCGCGTCGCGAAACTGCAGAGCGCGCTCCCTGCGGTAGACAGCCTGATGCGCGCGTTCGCGACCAACAACAAGGTGCCGGGCATTGCGTACGGCGTCATCGTCGACGGACGATTGCTGCACGTCGCTGCGATCGGACTGCGCGAAGTGCCCTTGAAAGCTGCCGTCGATACGAGCACGGTCTTCCGCATCGCGTCGATGACCAAGAGCTTCACCGCGCTCTCCATCCTGCAACTGCGCGACGCCGGCAATTTGTCACTCGACGATCTGGCCGAGCGTTACGTGCCCGAGCTCAGGTCACTCAAGTATCCGACCAGCGACGCACCGCGCATCACCATCCGGCATCTCCTCTCCCACTCGGCCGGTTTTCCGGAAGACAACCCGTGGGGCGATCAGCAGCTCGCCGCAACGGATGAAGACCTCGCGCGCATGATCCGCACCGGCATTCCGTTTTCCAATGTGCCGGGCGTGGCCTACGAGTATTCGAACTTCGGCTTCGCGATACTCGGCCGTATCGTGCAAAACGTGAGCGGCGTGCCGTACGCGCGTTACATCAAGCAACGCGTGCTGCTGCCACTCGGCATGACCTCCACCACGATGGAAGCGCGCGATGTACCCGCCGCCCGACTCGCGCACGGCTATCGGCTGCAGGATGGCAATTGGCTCGAGGAACCCGCGCTCCCCGACGGTTCCTTCGGCGCCATGGGCGGTATGCTGACCTCGAGTGCCGATCTCAGTCGTTGGGTCGGACTGATGTTGAGCGCGTGGCCGTCGCGCGATGGCGCGGAGTCTCCGGTGCTCAAGCGTTCGTCGCTGCGCGAGATGCAGCAAGTCACGCGCTATGCCGGAAGCACCGCCGCGCGCAACGCACAGGGCAACGCACTGAGCATGACCGGCGGCGGCTACGCGTACGGGTTGCGCGTCTCGCAGAACTGCCTCTTCAATCACATCGTCGCGCACTCCGGCGGACTGCCCGGCTTCGGTTCGCAGATGCGCTGGCTCCCCGAGCACGGAGTCGGTATCGTCGCACTGGGCAACCTCACCTACACCGGTTGGAGCGGCGTGATCGATCAGGCGTACGAGGTGCTTGCGCGCAGCGGCGGCCTCAAGCCGCGTGCGCCGCAGCCTGCGCCGGTGTTGCTCGCCAGGCAGGAGCAGGTGACACGCCTCGTGCAGAACTGGACGCAACCGTTGGCCGACAGCATCGCGGCGATGAATCTCTATCGTGATGAATCGGCACCACGTCGCGCCGCGGCCGTCGCCAAGCTCACGGCTGCGGCGGGAGGAAACTGTCGCGCCGATGGTCCGATCTACGCCGAGAATGCGTTGCGTGGGCTGTGGCGCATGCAATGCGCGAACGGCGTTCTGCGCGTGGGCATCACGCTGGCACCCGTCGAACCCGCGCGCGTGCAGGAGTTCACCGTGATGGCGGTGCCAGCAACGACGACGCTCGGGCCGGCGCCGGTGTGCAGGCCGTGAGCGCGCGCGATCACCGAAGGTGAACCGTTGAACGTCGCTACGCCTCGTACATCGTCTCTCCACCAACCATGGTCCGCACGATCGTGATGTCCTTGATCACGTCAGGCTTCACCGTGTGCGGATCGTCGGCCAGCATCACGAAGTCGGCCAGCTTGCCCACCGCGATCGAACCCTTGCTCGCCTCTTCATGTGACGCGTACGCGCCGTTGTACGTGTTGACGCGAATCGCCTCGCTCACCGAGATGCGCTGATTGGCGCCCCACGTCGTGCCATCCCAGCCCGTGCGCGTCACCATCCCCTGCATGCCCATGAGCGGTGCGATGGGGCCAGGCGTGAAGTCCGAACCTGCCGCCGCCTTCACACCCGCGTCGAGCAGCGTACGATACGCCATGCATCGCTTCATCAGCGTTTCGCCGTAGAACGGAAACTTGTCGCTGTTGTAGTACGCATACGTGGTGAACATCGACGGGATCGCGTCGAGTGCCTTGATGCGCTTCACCAGACTGTCGTTGATCAGCGTGCAGTGCGTGATCTTGGGGCGCGCGTTGGCGCGCGGTGCCTTCTGCAGGGCGCGTTCGAACGCGGTGAGGTACATGTCGATGGCAACGTCACCGTTGGCATGGCAGTTCACCTGAATACCCGCGCGGTGCACGCGTTCCACCCACGCGTCGAGCACCTCCTGCGTTTCGGTGATGTTGCCCTTGTAGCTCGTGCCGGCGTATGGCTCGCTCATCGCCATCGTGCGCTCGGAGAACGACCCGTCCACGGTATGCTCCGACGTGGCACCAAAGCGAATCCAGTCGTCACCGAAGCCGCTGCGAATGCCGTTGGTGATCATCGCCTCGAGTACGCGACCGCTCGATTCGTAGCTCACGCGGTGCTTCAACTCGCCACGGGCACGCACGTCCTGAATCGCCGCGAGGTCGCCGCCCTCGTGATGCACGGTGGTGAGCCCGTAGCGCGCGAACTGCTTCGAGATATGCGCCAGTCCGTCACGATCGCGCTTTTCGCGTTCGGCTGGCGTATACACCGGACTCTTCCCCGCCGCGTTCATTACACCCATCGCCCGATCCGTAACGCGACCGTTCAGCTCTCCATTGGCGTCGCGATCGAAGGTGCCGCCTTCGGGAGGCCGCGTGTCCTTGGTGACCTTGGCCAGTTCGAACGCCTTGCTGTTGTAGAACGCCGTGTGCCCGCCGCGATGCCGTACCACCACCGGATGCTCGGTGCTCACCAGGTCGAGATCGGCGCGCGTCAGCAGCCGCTTGTCCTTGAGCTTCGTATCGTCGTGAAAGTAGCCGGACACCCAGCTACCGGCCGGCGTTTGCCGTGCACGCGCGCGCAGCTTCTCGATGATGCTGGCAATCGTGACGAACTCCACCTCGAAGGGGTTGCCGACGAGCACTTCGTACAGCAGCCATTCGCCGCGTGGGTGATTGTGCGTGTCGATGAACCCGGGCACGACGGTCATGCCTTTCGCATCGATCACCCGCGTGCGCTTGCCCGACAGCGACTTGATGTCGTTCGACCTTCCGACGGCGACGATACGACTGTTGCTGATCGCGAAGGCTTCGGTGCGCGGCGTGGCCGTGTCCATCGTGTAGACCTTGGCGTTGATCACCACGAGGTCGGGATCGACGGCGCGATCGAACCACCCACGCCAGGACGAGGGCGCCGCGCCAAGCAACGACGGCGAAAGCAGGCCGGCAGTGGCAGCAGCCGAGAGTCCCATGAACTCGCGGCGGGAACGCTTGTCTGACATCGTCGCTCCGAAGTTGGCGAAGGGAACTCGAGCGTGGGTTGCGGGAACAGACGAAAATATGACGCGGCCGGCCGCGCTTCGTGAGTCTGCGTGGAGTGCGAACGAGCGATCCGTCGCGTCGGCGTCGATTGTCGCCGCATCGCACCGTCCTCGCGCCCGTCGTTAGACTTCGCACTGGCATGAGCGACAACACCCGCATCCTCGTGGTGGCCGCGACGGCGCGCGAGCTGGCGCCGGCCGATGGCTGGCTGACGCTCCAGTGCGGCGTTGGTCCCGTCGAGGCGGCAGCGGCCACGGCGACAGCGATTGCCTTGCACACGCCAGCGGCCATCCTGCACGTCGGCATCGCGGGCGCGCGGCGGCGGAGCACGCTGGCGCCACCGGCCCTGGTCATTGGCCGCGACGCCAGCTTCTGCGACCTCAGTGCGGAATCGGTGTGGGCCCCGCGATTCGTCGAGACGCCGCCGTGGCTGGTCGCGGCGCTGCAGACGGCCTTCCCCGGCGCGACCGTGCTGCCCATCGGCACCAGTGCGCGCGTTGGCGGCACCTCCGACAGCGACGGTATCGACGTCGAAGCGATGGAAGGTTTTGGTGTGCTGCGTGCCGCCCAGTTGGCCAACGTCCCCGCCATCGAGGTGCGCGCGATTTCGAATGAGATCGAGGAAGAGGATCGCGCGATGTGGCGGTTCGACGACGCGTTCGCCGCCATCACGGATGCGACGCCGCAGCTTGTTGATGCCATACGCGAGGCTCTCAACGTCCACGCGCGCGCCAGCGACGTACATGCGTGAGCTCACCTTTGGCTACTCGCCATGCCCCAACGACACGTTTGCGTTTCACGCTCTCGTGCATGGACTGATCAAGGTACCGTTCATCGTCACGCCGGTGCTGCTTGATATCGAGGAACTCAATCGGCGCGCGCATGACGGTGCGTTCGATCTGACGAAGATGAGTGTCGGCGCCTTCGCCGCGGTCGGCACGCGCTATCGTCTCTTGCGCAGCGGCGCTGCACTTGGGCACGGCGTCGGTCCGCTGGTGGTCACGCGCACACCGATGTCGTTGGATGACGCCGTGCGCGGGCGCGTGGCCATACCGGGTCGCGAAACGACGGCGTATCGGCTGCTGTCGCTTGCGGCGCCGTCACTCCGCGATGTCGTCGAGATGCGCTACGACCGCATTCTCGGCGCCGTGCGCGATGGCGAGGTGCACGCAGGGCTCATCATCCACGAGAGTCGCTTCACGTATCATGCGCACGGCCTATCGAAGGTCATCGATCTTGGCGACTGGTGGGAGCAGGAGACGGGATTGCCGGTGCCGCTGGCCGGTATCTGCGCACGCGACGACATGGATGCCGCGACCGCTGCGGCCGCAGAGCACGCCATTCGTGCGTCGGTGCAGTACGCGTTCGATCATCCCACGGCGAGCCGTGCGTACGTGCGCGCGCATGCGCAGGAGATGTCGGAGGAGGTGCAGGCACAGCATATCGCGTTGTACGTGAATGCGCACAGTCTGGACATCGGCGATGAAGGCCTCGGCGCAATCGATAGGCTGGTCGCATCGGGCGCGCCGTAGCCCGTGGCGAGGGTCGCCGCGCGTCAACCATTCGCGCTCTGAAGTGCTGCCCTGCACGTTTCAGTTGTTGTGTCCGCATCTCGCAGGCCACTATCCGCACCGCAACGAGGCCCTCGCATGACCCGCTCGTTCCCGAACGCCACGTCGCGCATTCTGGCCGCACTTACGCTCGGCGCCGTCGTCGCCGCGTCAGGCAGCAGCCGTGCATCCGCACAGTCTGCAGCCGCTGCCGCTCCTTCGGCGACCGTCACACTCACCCGACTTCAGTGCGGCACGAACGCACCGCCAACCGATGTCGGCTTGCGGTTCAGTGATACGTTCGCGTTCAGTGGGGTCATGGTGCAGCTCACCTACAGCTGCTACCTCATCCGCCACAACGACGACTACCTCATCTGGGATACCGGCTTCGCGAAAGGGCCAGCGGCCACCGCACCGAAGCAGAGTCTCCTTGAACTGCTCACCTTACTTGGACTCGCGCCCGCGAGCGTCAAGTTCGTTGGCATCAGTCACTATCACGGCGATCACGTTGGTCAGACCAGTTCGTTCCCACAAGCAACGTTGCTCATCGGCAAAGGCGATTGGGACGTCGTCAACGACCCGAAGCTGTCGAGTGCAACGAACCCCGCGGCATTCGCACCATGGGTCAGCGGCGGAAGCAAGGTTGAGCCACTCACTGCCGACAAAGATGTCTTCGGCGACGGCAGCGTGATCGTGCTCAACATGCCCGGACACACGCCGGGCCATCACAGTCTGCTGGTGAAGCTCAAGGAGACGGGGAACGTGCTCATCACCGGCGACCTCTCGCACTTCCGCGAAAACTACGACAGCAATGGAATCCCGACTTTCAACACCGATCGCGCTGCATCACTCGCGTCGATCGACCGCTTCAAACAGATCGCCAGGAACCTCAAGGCGACCGTCATCATCCAGCACGACCAGCGCGACGTCGCGAAGCTGCCGGTGTTTCCGGCGGCAGCGAAGTAGGGCGAACGCGGTTCTGGGGCGTCTCCGCGGGAGAGGTCGGGGTATGGCACTGACTGAGTAGCACCAACCACACTACAACGGCTATCCGGCCGTGCTCATTCGGCTGGATGAAATCTCGCGCGAGAAGCTGGAGATCGTGCTGGTGGAGGCGTGGCGGTGCATGGCGCCGAGGGAGTGGGCGGAGGCAGCGTTGGGCGAGCCGTCGATCGAACGGCCGGTGTCACCGTGATCTGCCCGAGCAGCCCCTTCTGCAGATGCAGCTGATGATCAGCCGCCGGCACCCAGCAAATGACACCGTAGGTTCCAGGCTCGAGTACCATCGTCGCCTCGATCGTCTGGCCGGCCCACGCCGCCGACGGTCCGCCGCTGCCCGACATGTACCTCGGAAGCGGTGCACCCGGCACGAAGTCGCGCAGCATCTCCCGCACCCCCTTTCCATCGCGCAAGCGATTGAGCTGCAGGTGATGCAGCGTCTTCCCCTTGTTGACGAGACGGATGGTCGTCAGCCCTGCAGGAATCGAGGGCGGGAGCGTGAGAAACGCGTAGTCGGCGACCTCGATCGTGACCAGGTACTCGTTCAAAGATATGATTCCCTGAGCGCTCCACGCTGGAGCTGGTGGCGATGATCAGGGGCGAGTCCATGGTCCCCGCAGCGTGCTCAAGGCCGCGCGCGTCGGCGTGACGTTTGACGCGCTCCGCCGCCTGTTGGCGCGGTCGTTGAGCGCGTCGGGCACATCCGATATGACTACCGGTTCCGTTACGCCACCCGCGGATCCAACAACAGCGCGCTGAGCAGGGCAACGCCACCGGCGATCGCGCCCGCGGCGACGAGTGGCATCGTGCGCGTGGCCATCGGCACGGCCCACGCGGCGAACCGGTGATGCACCCGCCACGGCGTCACCGCGAGCACGAATGTGGACACGACGAGGATCCAGCCGCCCACCACGACCAACGTGCCCCCGCGCATGTTCGGCGCGGCGAGGATCAACGCTACGCCGATGACCAAGCGCAGCGCGAGCTCGATGAAATGCAGTCGGGCGGTGCTGGCGTGTGCTTCGAGGAATCGCTTCGCGCGCGCCGGACGCACGGCAGCGGTTACGCCGAGCGCGAGGAGATAGAGCGCGGCGAGTGCCACGACGCCTTGCGCTACCGGCTGCATGTGCGCCTTGCGAGCGAGCGGGGAAAGTTGTCCAGCATGTCTCGCGTCGGTTGCATGCTCATCGTCAGTCGAGGTGTGCGCGCAGCGATTCGGCATGCGCGTCGAGTGTCGCGCGCGGCGCATCGTCGGGCGGCGGCGGATAGACGCGCAAGACATCGTCGTCGAGGAGCCGCGGGTGCACATGGATATGCAGGTGCGGTACCTCCTGAAATGCCGCTTCGCCGATGGAGTGCCACAGACTGATGCCCTGATTGGGGAACGCCCGACCGACCGCGCGGGTCACCCGCGACACCATGGCCATGAGGGCGGCGCCGGTTGCGTCATCGAGATCGCGCACGTCACGGAAATGTCGCCGTGGAATGACCAGCGTATGGCCCGCGTGAAACTGTCGCAGGTCGACAAAGGCCAGGGCCAGATCGTTTTCGCACACCACGCTGGCCGACGTGGTGCCTTGGGCGATCGCGCAGAAAACGCAGTCGTGGGTCATGAGGGTGAAGGTATTCCGTCGTTTCCGGAGCTTGGCATTCCGCGCCACGCTGCGTAGGCAGCGCGCGACGTCCCGCACGCGTATACCCAACGTAGCGGTGATAGGTATCTGTCGTCCCCTCAACACACACATCGCATGCTTCCAAAGACTTTTCTCGTCGGCGCGCTGGTGCTCTCCTTCATCGGACCCGACGCGCTCGCTCAGGGCGGCCGCGGCGGCCCGCCACCGGGTCCGACGCCGCCTCCGACGAACCCGCAGGCGCTGCCCGTCGACCGCACCAACGCGCCGTACGTGCGCTCGACGCCGCCGACCAACCCGCTGATCGAGAGGATCTTTCAGGAAGGCATGCAGCGCTCGCAGGTGATGACGATCGCGCAGACGCTGCTCGACTCGATCGGCCCGCGTCTGACCGGGTCGACGGACGCCGACCGTGCGCAGGCGTACATGCTCGCGACGTACGCCAAGTGGGGCATCCCTGCGCGCATCGAGAACTACGGGACGTGGAACAGTTGGCGGAACGGCGCCGCGTTTGCAGAGCTGCTCTTTCCGCGCGTTCGCGGTCTCGAAGTCACGGCGATGGGGTGGACACCCGGCACGAACGGCCAGTGGATCGAGGGCGATGTGATCGTGATCCCGGAGAACGTGACCGCGCCGGACCAGTTCGCGGCGTGGGTGCCAGCCGCGAAGGGCAAGTTCGTGCTGCTCAATGCGCCGCAGCTGTCGTGTCGGATGCCCGCGCAGTGGGCCGAGTTCGGCACCGTGGAGTCGCGTGACCGGTTGCGGCAGGAGCAGGGTGCGCTGACCGCGTCGTTCAGCCAGCGGGTGCTTGCCGGCGGTGGACCACGTGGCATTCAGGCCAAGCTCAAGGCGGCCGAGGCGCTTGGCGCGCTGACGACCAACTTCTCGCAGTATCCGGGCATCAACAAAGTGTTCGGATCCGCCGCGCAGGAGATCCCCACGGTCGACGTGGGCTGCGAGGACATGGGGCTGCTCTACCGCCTGGCCTCGAACAATCAGGGGCCGAAGATCCGTCTGCTGGTCGACGCCGAGAAGGGACCCGAGCGTCCGGTGGGCAACGTGATCGCCGAGATCAAGGGCTCGACGATGCCGGACGAGTATGTCGTGCTGTCGGCGCACTTCGATTCGTTCACGGGCGGTTCGGGCGCCACGGACAACGGCACCGGCTCGCTGACGATGATCGAGGCGATGCGCATTCTGAAGACCGTGTATCCGAATCCCAGGCGTACGATCGTGATCGGCCTCTGGAACTCGGAAGAACAGGGGCTCAACGGCTCGAAGGCGTACGCCGAAATGCACCCGGAAGTGATCGCGGGCATGCAGATGCTCTTCAACCAGGACAACGGGACCGGTCGCATCTCGTCGATCAGCCCGGGACCGTTCGTGCAGGCGGGGGCGTATCTCTCGCGCTACATGAGCGAGATGCCGTCGGAGATCACGCAGTGGGTGCGACTGGGCAGCAACTCGCCCTTCGGCGGCCCGGGTGGCACCGACCACACCACGTTCGTGTGCTACAAGGCGCCGGGCATCGGCACCGGGGCGCTGGGTTGGGACTACGGCAACACCACGTGGCACACCAACCGTGACACGTACGACAAGATCGTCCCCGAAGACCTGCGCAACAACGCGACGCTGATTGCGATGCTCGCCTACATGGCCTCGGAAGATCCGCAGAAGTTGCCGCGCGACCTCGTGCCACAGGGGAACATGCCGGACGGTTCGGTGCGTCCGTGGCCCGCGTGTCCCGGTCCGACCAAGAGTGCGGCGCAGTCGAATCGGTGAAGTCCGCTTCCAATTGCTCCATGGTGTCCTGCAGCATGTCTGCGCGGCGATGTTGTGATTGGGAGATTGTTGTGTCGATAGATGTGACTTCTCGTTACGCGGCCGATTCGACCATTGCGGCGAGCTTGGCCAATGCCATGCGCCACCCGATCTCGTTGTCGGCCAACGACGCGCCTGGTGGCTCGTCGTCATGGACCGCGACCACGGCAGTCCCGCCCTCGGCGTCGGCGAGCGTGATCGTGCTCGTCATCGACCCTTGCAGCAGCGGGTCGGCCGTCTCGAACGTGTCGACCTCCACGATGCAGCTATCAGGAATGAGCCTCACGAGGTGCCCGTTGTACGTGTCAGTGTGCGCGGTGGTCCTGCCCGGCCCGTCGGGAGCGTTGTGGGTGAGCGAGACCCGAATTGCGCCGCCTTCGTGCGCCTCGGGGCTCGTGTACCTCGGCCGTGACAGCAGCGACACCACCAACCGCACACTGGACATTCGACGCTGGGATGAGCGAAGCAGGAACGTCGCACAGATCGCCGCACACGTCTGCGAAGATGCAGAGCACGCGCCCACAGACGCGCGCCACGAGCGAGCGGCCCGCGGGCACGGCAACCGTGGTGCGGGTCGTCCCACGCCGCTTCACGTCCACAGGCACCGCGAGTTGCTCGACCGCGAGCGAATCGATCCACGGATGCCGCGCACCGACAATCCATCGACCCGGCTGCAGACTGTCCGCGCTGAAGCGGCCGAGACTGTCGGCCGTGATCTCGCGTACGCTGCTCGCGTCGCTCTCGCGGATGAGTTGAATCGTGGTACGTGCGATCGGTCGCGCCCGCACACTGTCGTACGCGACGCCGCGGAGCTTGCCGCTCGCCGGCCGAGCCGGTGCCGACTGGCCAGACGCGGTGGACGTCGGCAGCAGCACGTGCGCTGCGACGAGTACCGTCAGCAGTGCCGGGAGCAGGGGGCGGACGAGAACGGGACGTCTCGCGAATGGGCAAAGCCGGCGCATACCCATCATGCCTGCGAATTCGCGCTCCGGTTCGAATTGCGCAGCCACACTGCGCAACCACATTGCGCAACCACATTCGCCCCCGGCGTTGGCCGGAGATAAGCTACATGAACCCCAACCGCCCTCTCGGAGCAGGCCGATCATGCGTCACCTTGTCCTTGCCATTCTTGCCCTCGTCACCGTCCCGTTGCGGGAAGCGACGGCGCAGCGCGTCGAGACCGGATTCCTCAACCGCGTCGCAACAGTTGGCGGCCGCGATTTCCGTTATCAGGTGTACGTACCGGCCGAGTATGCGTCGCGCACCGACTGGCCGGTGATTCTCGCACTGCATGGTGCTGGTGAGCGGGGCTCGGATGGCATGCGCCAGACTACCGTGGGACTCGCGCCGGCGGTTCGACAGGACCCGGCGCGCTTCCCGGCGATCATCGTCTTTCCGCAGGTGCCGACCGATTCGGCGTGGGCCGGCGGTCCTGCCGACGCCGCGATGGTGGCGCTGCGCCAGACGATGGCAGACTACAAGGTCGATGCCGATCGCGTCTATCTCACCGGTCTGTCGATGGGCGGACGCGGAACGTGGTATATCGCGTATCGAAATCCGGGGCTATTCGCGGCCGCGGCACCGATCTGCGCTTGGATTTCGCCGTCGCCGCGCTTCTCGCCACAGCCCGTCGTGCCGTCCGACAGCGGTCCGCACGATGCCGCGCTGGCTCGCCAGCTGCGCGACGTGCCGATCTGGATCTTCCATGGAGAAATGGACCGCGTTGTGCCGGTCGCCGGCTCACGCGAACCGGCCGCAGCCTTCAAAGCGCTCGGTGCGAGGGCGCGCTACACCGAATACCTCGGCATCGATCACAACTCGTGGGACGCCACCTATGCGTCGAAGGAGTTCACCGATTGGCTGTTCGCGCAGCGGCGGTCGCGCAAGTGAGTCAGCGGCGCGTCTCGACGTAGGTCTCCGATTGAATGCACCAGCGCACGCTGGGTTCAAGCCGGCCGATCCTCCATCGACAAGCCACGCAGCTGCGCCCTCGCTCAGCCCGGCCTCACACACGCTCGAGCACCTGCCCTCGAACTTCCACCACTCGCGACTGCCCTGCCCCACCCCCGCAGCGGCCGAACGGCACCCGCCACGACCCTTCCCCTACCGCCGCACCAACGGCTTGTACTTGATCCGATGCGGCTGATCGGCATCCGCGCCCTTGCGGCGTTTGAGGTCGTCGATGTACGCGCCGTAGTTCCCCTCGAACCACACCGTCTCCGAATCCCCCTCGAACGCCAGAATGTGCGTCGCGATCCGATCCAGGAACCACCGATCGTGGCTGATCACCACCGCACACCCCGCGAAATCGAGCAACGCCACTTCCAGCGCACGCAGCGTATCCACGTCGAGATCGTTCGTCGGTTCGTCGAGCAGCAGCACATTCGCACCCGCCATCAACGTCTTGGCCAGGTGCAGTCGATTGCGCTCACCACCGGACAGGTCACCCACCTTCTTCTGCTGATCGTTCCCCTTGAAGTTGAACGACGACAGATACGCGCGTGAATTCATCTCGCGCTTGCCAACCGTGATCAGCTCCACGCCGCCGGAGATTTCCTGCCAAGCGCTCTTGGTCGGATCGAGCGTGCGCGACTGATCGACGTAGCCCAGGTGCACCGTCTCGCCCGTCTTGAGCGTGCCCGCATCAGGGCCTTCCGTGCCGATGATCATGCGGAACAGCGTGGTCTTACCCGCACCGTTCGGTCCGATCACGCCAACAATGCCGCCGCGCGGCAGCGAGAACGACAGATCGTCATACAGCAGCTTGTCGCCGTAGGCT
>Ga0163144_10006745_pt1 | contig 25273 bp, 22 predicted proteins | sample OliLak19BULKMAT1_FD_123175 | JGI IMG/M metagenome (GOLD analysis project Ga0163144, IMG submission 123175) | Freshwater microbial mat bacterial communities from Lake Vanda, McMurdo Dry Valleys, Antarctica - Oligotrophic Lake LV.19.BULKMAT1 | ecosystem: Environmental > Aquatic > Freshwater >... | reverse complement strand
TTGCTGTGGGTGTTTTTATTTTCGTTTGCCTTTGACTACCGCGCCTCGCTGGCACGGGAGGGGGCCGGTGGTTCTGGAATCGATCAACTTCTTTTCCTCGCCATCTGTATCGCTTCCACGATGGGCATCGTGGCGCTTGGGTGGCGCTATCTGACCATCCGTCCGGGCGCTTGGCTGATTACGTTTTGGGGGCTTTTCATTGTTTTCATGATCGGTAACGCGGTGCTCCAGGGCGTGCAGCCCGGGCGGTCCATCCGAGTGGCACTGCCTTTCGTATTCTGCCTGTTTGCGATGGTGAATTCCCACATCGCGGGCTGCGTCGGTATCCGTCCGTCCCGCATTGTGACGCCGGTGTTAGTGGTCGCGTGTATCAACGTCGTTTGGCGGATCGTTCACGGATTTCTTTTCAAAGAAGTCAGTCTTGAGACGGTGAGACTTGAAGTGATGAGTCCTGCGAACAACTGGATCATCGCATGGATCTCATGTGCAATCATGCTGCGCGGGCGCTGGAGCTGGAGCTTGCCGATCGCTTGCGCGGTGGTGTTCGGTGGGGTGTTCATCACGATTACCCGGTCATTGATTTTCCCAATGGTCGCCGGGGGAATCACGAGTGTCTTTTGTTTTTTTCTCTGCGTGCGCTGGGGTATATTGCCGATTTCGAGTTTTCTGAGGCGTCTGGCCCCGGTGGCTGCTGTGGGCGGGCTCGCGTTGTTGGCAATCATCATCGCGGCGGTCACGATGCCTGCCATGATCGAGCGCTGGAACGAAAGACTTTTTCACAATGCCTCAACCGTGAACCTGAGCAAGGACATCTCTTATCTAACACGAGTCGCTGAGGCGGATGCCATGATTAAAATCCTGAAGTCGGATCCCGTTCATTTCATCAACGGGCGCGGCATCGGGGCATCTTATTACTGGGATCGAGCTTACCTGCCGGAAATCAACTTGGTGATCCCGTTGGGAGACGACAACTTTGATGATATTTGGTTCGCGGGTCACTCGATCTGGACTTACAGTATCTTTTCCGGTGGAGTGATCGGGTTCCTCTGTTATTTGACCTTGCTGGTAGGAGTCGGGACATTCAGTCTGAAGGCAGCCTGGGCGAACGCCTCGGATCCCGGACCCGACCAATGGCTTGCATTTCTTCCGTTCATCGCCACTTGCTGCATTGTGAGTGAAAGTCTTACGTCCAATCCCTTTCAGGAGCGCTTGCTCGGCATTCTCTTCGGGATGATGGCGGGCTTACCGCAAGCGTTCATGGTCCGCGCCTCATGGCTTCACACGACTTCCCGCCCATGACACGGAGCTTTTCGAACCGCTGGATCATCTCGGGCAACGTTCTTGCTCGCTCATCGTCGATGGGCTTGACAGTGTTTTGCGCCAAAATTACCTTTCCTGACGTGGCACAGGCTGTTACCAGACCATCGAACATTCCGAGCTTCCCACCCCCATTGATTCACCTTACCCACTGATTATTTTTTATTCATGAAGCTCCTCGTTACTGGCTCGTCCGGCCTCATCGGCTCTGAAGTTTGCGTTCATTTTTCGGCATTGGGCTGGGAAATCCATGGGGTGGACAACAATCAACGCGCCGTTTTTTTCGGTCCTCAGGGAGACACACGGTGGAACCAACAACGACTGGAGCGCAACTTGCCAGGTTTCCAACACCATGAACTGGACATCCGTGACCGTGCGGGAGTCCTGGCCTTGCTGCAAAATATAAAGCCGGATGCCATCGTTCACACTGCGGCACAACCGTCGCACGACCGCGCGGCCGCAATTCCATTTGATGATTTCGACACCAACGCGGTGGGGACGCTGAATTTGCTGGAAGCGACCCGCCGGGCATGTCCTGAAGTGCCGTTTGTCCACATGTCAACGAACAAGGTCTATGGGGATCGGCCGAATAGGATCGCGCTCAAAGAATTGGAAACCCGATGGGACTACGCGGATCCAGCGTATGCGGATGGAATCACCGAGGAATTCTCAATTGATCAATCCAAGCACTCGCTTTTCGGAGCATCCAAGGTGGCGGCCGATGTGATGGTGCAAGAGTATGGGCGGTATTTTGACATGCCGACCTGCTGTCTGCGCGGTGGTTGTCTCACGGGGCCTAACCACACAGGAGTCGAGTTGCACGGTTTCCTCAGTTATTTGGTGAAATGCAATCTTGAGGGGAAGGAATACCGGGTGTTCGGATACAAGGGCAAGCAAGTCCGCGATAACATCCACTCGCACGATGTTGCGCGTTTCATCGAAGAATTCATCAAGGCTCCGCGGGTTGCGGAGGTCTATAACATCGGTGGCGGAAGGAATAATTCCTGCTCGATCCACGAAGCCTTCGCGATTGCTGCGAAATTCTCCGGCAAGGAACAGGTTCACACGTATGTGGATGAGAACCGGGTGGGAGACCATATCTGTTATATTTCCGACCTCACGAAAATGCGTGCGCACTACCCGGGTTGGGACATCACGATCTCACTGGAGGAGACGATTGGCCAAATCGTGGAGGCATGGGGCAGACGCTGAAAAATTATTGAATGAGTGTTCTTCCGACATCTCCCATTCCTACCGTAGCGCTGGTAGATACGCGCTGGGGCGGCCACCATCTTACTTATTTGCGGGAGTTCACCGCGTCGCTTTTGCGCTTGGGAGCACGGGTCCATCTGATTTGTTTTGATCCCGCGCAGATTGTGTCGTCTTTGCCACCCGAGTTGGCAGCTGCGGCAGCCGAGCGGGTCATTTGTCAGGTATTTGTCCACCGCAACCAGGGAGTGATCCGCAGAAAGCGCGATCATGATCCACTGAGCACTTTGGCGCGCTGGCGAGCCACGGGGCGGGCGGTTCGAAGAATCGAGGCTCGTTCCGGACATATTACGGACTTGGTATTTTTTCCGTATTTGGACAGCTATCTGCGCTTTGCCCCATTTCCGTCGTTGCCGAAATGGATGCTCGGGCGTCCTTGGAGCGGACTCTATTTACGCAATGGCCATCTTGACACCGAGCATCACTCACCCGCTCCGTGGTGGATGCGCGCTGCAAAGGGTGATTCATTAATGAAAGCACCTGATTGCCGGGCGATCTATGTTCTGGACGAGAGGTTCAACGAAGAATTGAGTCGAGCGGTGGGCCATCCCGTATTGGCGTTTCCTGATATGACGGACGAGACGCCACCTGACGGGCCTTCAGATCTTGCGATTGAGATCCGACGGCGTGCCAACGGACGGAAGATCATCGGGCTGATCAGCATCGAGAAACGCAAAGGACTGCTCACACTTTTGAAAGTGGCCAAAGTTGCCAAAGATCGAAATGAGCCTTGGTTCTTCGTGGTCACGGGGCCTTTCGCCCGTGAGACCTTCACGGAGGCTGATCTTACCTTCTGCGAGGAAATGGCCCGGCAGGTGGCCGACGGGCGCATGGACAATCTTTACCTTGACCTGAGTGGGACACGGTTCCAGGACGGTAAGCCCTACAACGCGCTTTTCACCACTTTTGATATCGTTTGGGCCGCTTATGAGAATTTCGAGGGGAGCAGCAATGCACTGACCAAAGCAGCTGCGTTCCGAATCCCTTTGTTAGCCACGAAAGGCCGGTGCATCGGAGGACGGGTCGAGCGCTACCAACTCGGTCGAACCATTCCTGAGGGAGATGCCAATGCAGCGCCCGAAGCGATCCGCGGAATCATTGCCGGCAAGGGCACAGATGGACAGCCGTTGGTTCCTGCTTACGAGACCTATCACCGGCTTCATTCGCGCACCCAGCTCGACCAGATTTTCCAATCGCTGCTGCAGGGTGAGCACGAACCAGGTTATCTGGAAATGACGCAAGCTCCGAGTTGATCGGCGAGAGGATCAAGGCATGAAAAACGGGCTTCCCCGAGTGGAAAAGCCCGCGATGAATCGGGTTGGCCCGTTAGAAATGAATTCGAATCACTCTGGGGTTTTAAGTTTATCCGCAGCTTCTTGAGCAGCTTTGGCGGCGTCTTCCAGGGCTTTGGCTCCAGCGTCCTTTGCAGCGTCCGAAGCTTCGGTCATTTTTTCCTTAGCGGCAACCGTGGCTTCCGACACGGATTCTTTGGCAGCTTCGACGTTGGCCTTGGTTGCCTCGCCGACTTTGTCCATGGCGGCTTTCGCATCCGCTTCAGCAGCTGCAGAAATTTCTTTGACACCATCCGCTACCTTTTCGGCACCGGCATTCATTTTTTCAGTCGCGGTTTCCTTGGTGGCATCGATTTTTTCGTCGGTGATTTGTTTTGCCTTCTCGCAGGCCACAAACAGGAATGGGACGGCGAGGACGGGGATGATATGTTTGATTTTCATAATGAATTAAGTTCGATTTGTATTACGGTTTTTTGGCACGTGCCGGATAGAACTTGAATGAAATTTTCCTTTTGTCAAAGAAAGGAATCGTGTCGCCCGGGAGGTGTTGCCAAGATCCCGCGCGTGCACTCACCCGCAAAACGACTCGCTGGCATTTTGATCCCTGCCTTTTCACCGCGCCGCGAGGGCGATCTTGGCATTGGCGATACCCTGGCCCTGCGGCAATGGATCGACTGGGCAGCGGAACACCAAGTGGGTTTCATCCAACTGCTCCCGATCCACGAAAATGGATCGGAGGAAAGCCCCTACAGCGGAATCTCATCCGCCGCGTTGGATCCGATCTACTTGTCCTGTGATGCTTCTGAAATCCCCGGCTTGAAGGAGTCCGATCTGGCAAACGCCCGCGAGAAGCTCAAGGGGGCCTTGGATTCTCCGCTGGTGAATTACCCCGCCGTACGGGCGGTCAAGCGTAACTTGCTAGAACTCGCATGGGCCACGTTCGAAGACGCCAGCCAAGCCTTGGAGCAAGAATTCAGGGGATTTTTCCAGCACGAAAATGACTGGCTTGAGGACTACTGCTTGTTCCGGTTTTTGATGGATTTGCACGGCCCGCAGTTGACCTGGGATCAGTGGCCACTGGCTTGCAGGACGCCCGAGAAAGCGCGGGAGTTCGTGAAAGAACTGCGCGAAAAGGACGCCGCCGGGGTTCAATCCCGGCTGGATTTTTTCGCCTTCGTGCAGTGGCTTTGTTTCCGCCAGTGGCTGGCCGTCCGCGCCCATGCGGAAAAACGGGGAGTGAAGCTGATGGGCGATGTTCCCATCGGCATCAGTTGGCACTCTTGTGACGTTTTTTTCGCGCGGGATGAATTCCGCCTCGACTGGTGTGGCGGCTCACCACCGGAAGGGATGGGGCAGGACGATTCATTTTTCCAACAGTGGGGGCAAAACTGGGGAATCCCGCTTTACCGCTGGGATCACATGCAAGCGAACGGATTTTTTTGGTGGCGGAAACGGATCGCGCGGCTGACAATGATTTTCGAAATTTTCCGGCTGGATCATATCCTCGGTTTCTATCGGATCTACGCCTTCCCATGGAGGCCTGAGCGAAATCACGAATTCATCGGACTGGATCACCACCACGCCGCAGCCATCAATGGCGGACGCCTTCCCCACTGGTTTTTAAGGCCGGACGACACCCTTGAAAACAAAGCGGCAAACCGTGACGATGGCGACGTTCGGCTCAGGGCCATTCTCAAAGCGGCGGGCAACGCGGAAGTGATCGCGGAAGATCTCGGGTGGGTGCCTGACTATGTGCGCCCCCACCTCGCAGATCTTGGAATCGCCGGGTTCCGTATTCCCCATTGGGATTGCAACGAAAACGGCCACCCGACTCCCGGGAATTCTTTTCCGGAAAACACCTTCGCCACCTACTCGACTCACGATCATCAACCGATCAATGGCATCTGGCGCAGTTGTCTGCGGGCCATCAAACACCAGTTGGAACAGCCCTCCGAGCAAGGCTACTGGAACGCGAGTGGCTCTCACAACACGCTGCGACTCCTTTCCGAGTTTGCAGGGATTCCCGTTGCGGCGCACGGTCCGTGGCCGGCCTACACCGAGGGAATCCAACTGCGTCTGATCAAGGCGCTGTTTGCCTCGAATTCACGCTATGCCGTGCTGATGATCACCGAGCTTTTCAATCTGGACGAGCAGTTCAACCACCCTGGCAGTTTGGGTGGTGAAAACTGGCGCTTCCGCCTGCCGTGGACGCTTGCCGAAATCGAGGGAAATCCGCAGCTTGCCTCCACCTGTCAGAAGCTTGCGAAACTGATCAGTATCACCCGTCGGGCGGCCAAGACGTCCTAGCGATTTCCCACCGGAGAGGTTGCGAAAAGCCAGAGCCATACAAAGGCTAACAAGATGGCGGCCAGGCCCACGTGCAACACCTGCACCCACGAATAAATGTGCACTTGGGCCATCACCAGACCGAGGACCATTTGTGCGATCACAATTCCAAAAGCCACATTCGCCACCCGCCCGGGGCCACCTGCGCAATGGCGCTTGGCCAACAGCCAGGCCCACAGCGACGACCCTAACACCACCCATGAAAAGCTGCGGTGAAATAGATATTTCCAAGTGGCTTCGAGTTCTCCCACCCAGCTCTCGCGTGGCACATCAACGTGGAATTTTGCCATCGTATCCGTCATTTCCCTCACCCGCGCGCCGACGATGCCCTCCACCACGATCGTAACCAACAGGATCTTCACCGCCAAATGCAAACGTCTGAGAGGCACCGCATCCATTTGGATTCTCCATGGCGTATCCGTGCCGCGCCAAGCACAGTAGCTGAGCGTGCCGATGAGGCTCATGGCCAGCGCGAGATGCGCCGTTAGAACACCGGGTGCCAGCCCGCTGTAAACCACCCGCGCGCCCATCCATGCGTTGGTCAGCACGACGACCAAGGAAGTGAATGCCAACCAAAACACCAAGGGCCGCTTTTCCCGTTGCCAAAAAGCGGCGATGAAAGTCGCCAGCGAGAAAAAGCCGACTGGAAGGCTGGTCAGCCGGTTGGCAAACTCCGTCCAGACGTGGCGTGGATTAAACTCAGCTTTCAAACTTTCCACGGTGATGGAAGAAGGATCGCGCCCCATCCGCTCAGCCTTACGCTGGAATTTTTCAATCGGCAGTTTCGAAAAGTCCACGTTCTCGACCCGCGTCGGAGGAATCAGGCAGCCCCAGCAAGTCGGCCAGTCGGGGCAGCCCATTCCTGCGCCCGTCACCCGCACGATGGCCCCGACAAACATTAAAACCAGCACGGAAACCAAGGCTGCGGTGGCCAATTTTTGAAAGCGCGTCATTCCCATGCGCGGACCATGGGCGGGCAATTCAGGATTTCCAGAGAAATTCCCGCCTGTCTCCAATTTCCAGGTGACTGAGTCTGTGACAAAGCATTGTGGGTCAAAAACTCATCGCGAGCACGTAGTTGATGCTAACGAGCATCTGCAAGTTTCTTGCAAATCAAAGAATCCCGCTCCATTCTGAATCCGTGCGCGGCTCTCCTCTTGTCCGATTTTTCATTCTCACCTGCGCCTTGGCTGCAACTGGCCTGGGCCTGATGCGGGTGACTTCGACCGAGAATAAACTGAAAAATCCCACACAATCCACTGACCGTCAGACGGTTGAATTAGAACCCGTTCCATTTCGCCTGATTGTTTCCAGCCCAGCCTCGTTCGTGGAAATCGATACCGGCAAGATCGTCCGCCCACCTCCCCTGGACGGCCCGATGAGCGGAAAACTGGAGATCGATCCGAAAAATCCGCGCGTTGGCCTCATCGTGAAATGGAAAAACCCGATTTCTCCGGGTGAACATCGCTTTGCAAAACTGACCTTGGAAGCTCCCGGCAAGGACACTTTTACCCACACCTTTGATGCCGCCGGCGATCTGGATGATTTCATCGAACTCCCCCTTCCCGAGACGCCATGAGTGAGACCCACCACGATTGCTGCGCCCACCATGGGTATCATCACGAACTGGTGATTGAAGGTGTGTCGGTTTCCTATCGGCGGGTGTTAGCGTTAGGTAATATTTCGCTTTCGACCTCCTGCGGCAACCGCGTGGCGCTGATCGGCCCGAACGGTGCGGGGAAAAGCACGCTGCTCAAGGCCATCGCGGGACTCGTTCCGCGGGATAGCGGAACGATCCGGTGGCGGGGAACCGCAGTGAAGAAATGGTCCCGCGAGTTCGCTTACCTGCCGCAGCGTGAGGAAGTGGACTGGTCATTTCCCATCACCGTGCGCGGCTTGGTGGAAATGGGACGCTACCCTCAAACCGGTTGGTGGCGGAAGTTTACCACCGCAGATGGGTTGGCCGTGGACAAGGCTCTGGAGTCGCTCGCCCTGCTCGATTTACAAGGCCGCCAAATCCGTGAGCTTTCCGGTGGCCAACAACAACGCGCCTTTCTCGCCCGCGCACTCGCGCAGGAGGCGCATGTGCTTTTGCTGGACGAACCTTTCACCGGTCTGGATCGAAACGCCTCACAGTTGTTAGGCGATCTGTTGGCAAAACTCGCTCAGGAAGGACGCTTGGTGATCGCCTCGCACCATGATCTCAACACCGTGCCGAAACTGTTTGATGAAGCCCTGGTCTTGTCCACACGGGCACTCGCTTTTGGCCCCGTGGCGGAAATCCTGACGCCCGAGCTCATCGAACGCACCTTTCACGAACCCGCCGGCAGCAGATAGATCATGGACTTGGAACTCATTCACAACCCGTTCTATCAGCGCGCCTTGGCCACTGCCGGATTCATTGGCTTCGCCAACGGTTTCTTCAGCGGTTTTGTGGTGCTGCGGCGCAATGCGCTTTCCGTCTCGGCGCTTTCACACACGATGCTGCCGGGCATCGCCTTGGGGATTTTCCTAACTGGTGCGCTGAGTCAATGGAATGCATTTTTCGGAGCCATGTTCGCGGCGCTGTTGGTCGGGTTGGGTTCGGTAGCGGTCGCCCGGGGAAACCGGGTCGAGCAAGGCACCGCGCTGGCCGTGCTCTACACGGCGGCCTTCGCAGCAGGAATCGCCCTGCTGCCCAAGCTGGACACCCGCCAGGAGTTGGAACATTGGCTTTTTGGCGACATCATCGCGGTGGGGAATACCGATATCTGGATCGCCTTCGGGATCGGAGCCTTCACGCTGCTGATCACGAACTTGCTGATGCGGCCGATTTTACTCACGCTTTTCGAGTCAAACGTGGCGGCTGCGCAAGGGGTGCCCGTGCGATTCATCCAATATCTGATTTTTGCACTGCTGGTGCTGGCGCTGGTCTCCTCCTTGCAAGCGGTGGGGTGCGTATTGTCCGTGGGACTTCTGGTCACACCCGCAGCGACCGTTTCCCTTCTCACCGATCGGACGTCCGCCTTGTTCTGGGGCGGTGGCCTCATAGGCGGAGTCGGCTCGGTGGTGGCGGTATTACTTTCGGGGACATTGGGGATCGCCCCCGGACCGGCTATTGTCATCGTCCTGGGCCTGCTTTTTATCGCCGCCTACCTGTTCAGTCCGAAATATGGGCTCCTGACGCCGCGGCGGAGGTGAACTACCCAAGGTGGAGGCTCGGCTATTCCGCTTGCCCATGGGCAATGGGTTGTTTACGGCAGGGGCGTTGCCTGCACCTTGGCCGGCGTCATACTCATCTTGCGAAAGACCACTTTTATGCCAATCACCCGCGCTCTTCTCTCTGTTTCCGATAAAACCGGCCTCGCCGAGTTTGCCAAAGAACTTCACCTGATGGGAGTCGAACTGCTCTCAACCGGCGGCACATCGGCCGCCTTGCGTGAGGCTGGATTGCCCGTCATCGATGTCTCGGAATTCACGGGCGCGCCTGAACTTTTCGATGGTCGCCTCAAAACCCTGCACCCGAAAGTGCACGGCGGACTGTTGCAGCGCCGGGATGATGCGCAGCACATCGCGGAGGCCAAGGCAAACGACATTCCTCCCATCGATCTCGTGGTGGTGAATCTTTACCCCTTTGAAGAAACCGTCGCAAAACCGGATGTCACGCTTGAAGAAGCCATCGAAAAAATCGACATTGGTGGGCCATCCATGCTGCGCAGCGCAGCGAAGAACCACGTCAGCGTCACCGTCATCGTCGATCCCGCCGATTACTCCCGGGTGATCGAGGAGATGAAGGAAAATCACGGCAATACCACCAAGGGCTTCCGCGAGCAACTGGCGGTGAAAGTCTTCATGCGGACTTCACAATATGACGCCGCCATTGCCGACTACCTCGGTCAATGCCGCACCGGAACGGGCTGCAATTTCACCCTCAGCCTGCCCCTTGAGCAGGAACTCCGTTACGGCGACAACCCGCATCAGAAATGCTCGCTTTACGGAAATTTCCGCGATTTTTTCGTCCAAGTCCAAGGCAAGGAACTCAGCTACACCAACATCCTCGACATCGAGGCCGCCGCTGATCTCATTCTCGACTTCGTGCGCCCGACCGTGGCGATCCTCAAACACACCAACCCGTGCGGGGTGGGTCAGGACGACGAGGATTTACGAGTCGCTTGGCAAAAAGCCTTCGAGACCGACCGCCAAGCCCCCTTCGGTGGCGTGATCGTCTGTAACCGCCCACTCACCCTCGAACTGGCACGGGTGATTTCAGAAATTTTCACCGACGTGATCATCGCCCCTGAATTCGAGAGCGACGCCCGGGCGCTCCTCCAGAAGAAAAAAAATCTGCGTCTCATGAAAATGAATGACTCCTATCTGGCGGAGAAAAAATCATCCGTCATCCGCTCCTGTCCCGGCGGCATCATGGTCATGGATCGCGACCATACCGCGCTCGGCCTTGAAAACCTCGAATCCAAAGTCGTCACCAAGCGCCCACCCACCGAGCAGGAAATGCGGGCCATGCGCTTCGGTTGGCGGATTGTGAAACACGTCAAATCGAATGCCATCGTCTATTCCAGCTCCGACCGGACCCTCGGCATCGGTGCTGGCCAAATGAGCCGCGTGGACTCCTCACGGATCGCTATTTGGAAAGCCAAGGAAGCAGGACTTGATCTCACCGGCAGCATTGTCGCCTCAGATGCCATGTTCCCGTTTGCCGATGGCCTCCAATCCGCAATCGACGCAGGTGCCACCGCCTGCATCCAGCCCGGCGGTTCCGTTCGGGACGAAGAAGTCATCGCCGCCGCCGATGCTGCGGGGATGGCGATGATCTTCACCGGACATCGCCACTTCAGGCATTGATCAACCCGCACCAAATGCCTCGGGCTTGTGCCCGCGCAAGTAATCCATCGCTGTCATCCGGCGGGCTCCTTCCGGCTGCACCGTGGACAGGGATAAGGTTCCCGTTCCACAACCGACGAGGCACTGTCCATCGAACAAAACAACTTTCCCGACTTCCAGCACGTGATTTGTTACCGTCGTTGGCGGAAAAATTTTCAGCCGCTGACTGCGCCCGTCTTTCATGACATTCGTAAAGGTCCCGGGCCACGGATCATAGGCACGAACTCGGCGCTCAAGCACAGCCGCATCCCACGACCAATGCAGCAAGCCATCATCTCGCTCCAATTTTGAAATGTAATTCGAAGCCGCCGGATCCTGAGGCTCCCGCACGGCAGTCCCCGCAGCGATTTTTTCCAATGCTTTACCTAACACCTCAGGCGCAAGTTCCGCCAGCCGGTCATGCAGACTGCCTCCGGTCTCATCGGCATGGATCGGTATCGATTTCTTCAAAATCATGTCCCCCGCATCCAGTTCGCGGATCACATGCATCGCCGTGATTCCAGTTTCCGCATCTCCCGCATCGATGGCAGCTTGGATGCAAGCAGCGCCCCGGAAGCGTGGCAGGAGCGAAGCGTGGAGATTGATGATCGCCTTGCTCGGGAGTTTGAGGATGTTCCCGCGCAGAATCTGACCATAGGCCATCACCACCAAAACTTCGGGGTCCAGCGCCGCAAGCTCGTCCGCGACATCCCCAATTTTTTCCGGCTGGAAAACCGGAATCCCCGCTGCCAGGGCCTCCACCTTGATCGCAGGAGGAGTGAGTGCCTGATGCCGGCCGCTTGGCTTGTCCGGCTGAGTCACCAATGCCAAAGGACGCGGCCCGTTTGCCAGCAAATACCGGAAACAAGGAATGGCAATTTCACCCGTAGCAATCAAAATAGTCCGCATCTTCAATTGTGTTGAATCGTTCATTCTAAATCCGTTGGTAGCCACCATCCACTACCGCCACGATACCCAAAAAACCAGAAACGGCACCAACAACGCCACGTCTGCTAGAACCCGCAGCGCGTCCGGCGAGTATCTCGCCCGGGTCCGGTTTAAAATCTGCAACAACGCCGCGCCCGTGAGAATCGCATAGAAAAACGGCCGCGTGGTGATCTCCGACTCTTTCAATGCGAAAACCAAAGCAGCTGCCCCCAACAGAGTGAGCGGCAAGGTCAGCGCAAGTTCGTCCGTCGCCTTGATTTCCAAGTCAGAAGAATGATTGGCATGCTCCCAGAGATCGATCGCCGAGATATTGAGGATGCACAGCACGACAAAGCAAATCAGCTCGGGGGATTTCAAGAGCTTGTCACCCTCGAAGCCCGTGTGGGCGAAGGCAAGCATCGCCGTGCCATACGCAAAGGCCAGACCCGCAATGATATTTTTGGAATAGGGAATCTCATTTTTGCCATGAGTTGAAAAAATCGATAACGTGAAAAAACCACTCACCATCAGTCCACCGAAAATCGCATAACCATAGATTTTGGTCATGAATTGAGTGACAACCAACACCAGCGCAGCAAGCCCGACCAACACCGCCAAGACACAAAACACTTTCCGGTATTGGTAGTGAAACACATGGCGGGCTTCCGGTTTTTGATCTCCACCGCCTTTCATGACCGCATCCAACAGGCGATCCACCACATAAATCACCCATACCACCAGCCCGAGTGTGATGTAAGTATTCGTTGGCAGATAGTCCACCCGCCAGGTCTTTGCAAAAATATAAAGCCAAGCGACAGCGACGAGCGGAGCATCAAGGCTCAACAAGTTAGGATAGAGCCACAATGGCTTACGATGCGTGGAAGGCACGACAGGCGGACCATCCCTGAGCCATGCCATCATGGCAAGCGCTCATTGCAAATCACGTCAGCCCCACCGCCCGCCGTATCCGAACCAAAACCTTGCCAGCCTCCTCACGCGCACGCAAGGCACCTGCCGCCAGCACCTCGTCCACAAATCCCGGATCTGCCAGAATCTCGTCACGCCGGGCACGCATCGGCGCGAAAAAATCCCAGTAAGCCTCCGCCAGGCGTTTTTTGAAATCTCCATAACCCGTGCCACCACGCTCATGGTCCGCCACCATGGCCGCGTAGTCGCCAGCACCGGCAAAAAGCTTGTAGAGCGCTAAAATGGTAGAGCCTTCCAGCGGCTTTGGATCCTCGACCGGTGTCGAATCCGTGGTGATTTTCATGACGAGTTTTTTCAAAGGCTTTTCCGCACCAAAGATCGGCAGCGTGTTGCCATAACTCTTGCTCATCTTGCGACCGTCGAGGCCGATGACGATCGCCGTGTCGTCACGAATGATCGCGTCGGGTAGAACCACCGTCCCCTCGCCGTAAGCTTCGTTGAACTTCACTGCCAGATCACGGGTGACCTCCAGATGTTGCTTTTGATCCTTGCCGACCGGAACTTTGTTAGAATCATAAAGCAAAATATCCGCAGCCATCAACACCGGATAGGCGAACAGCGCATGACTCGCGGCGATTCCTTGCGCGATCTTATCCTTGTAGGAATGACACTTCGCTAACAGACTCATCGGGCACAGCGTCGAAAGCAACCACGCCAGCTCATTGACCTCCGGTACCGCACTCTGCCGGAAAAACACCGCTCTCGAAGGATCCAGTCCACACGCGAGAAAATCAATCGCCAACTCACGCACATTCTCCCGCAACGCCGCCGGGTCCTGGGCGGAGGTCATCGAGTGATAATCCGCGATGAAGTAAAACGCCTCCCCCTCATCCTGGAGACGCACCGCAGGTTCCATCGCGCCGAAATAATTTCCGACATGAAGTTTTCCGCTGGGTTGAAGGCCGGTAAGGATACGCATGACGCAGAGCATGGATTCCAACCAAGGAAGCGGTCAAGCGGCGATCAAGTCCCAAGTGCTCACCCCTCCGAAAACAGCGCCTCGACCATGTTGAGACACTTCAGCCCGGGCATCACACTCAGGTCCATCTGATTCATCACATACGCAAATGAAATCCCTGTCGCCGGATCCGCAAAACCGTGACTTCCTCCCGCTCCGGGATGACCGAACGCAGAACGGGAAGTCCCATAGATATGCCGGATTTTCCGGCCCGTTTCATCCAACGGATCTTGCTGCCCCCCACAGGTAAATGTCGTCGGCCTCAACAGAACCAAGTCATCCCCCGTGCGCCGTGGCGTGGCCAAAGCGTGTCTAATCCCAAGGGAAATAGGACTTGCGATCCCGCCAATCGCCGCCTGATAGAATTTCGCCAGCGCAGAGGCGGTCCCCACACCACCCAGTGCCGGCAATCCGGCGGACCACGCCCGAGGCTCGTTCATCTCATGGATCGCATGAAGTCCTCGCGGCGATGAAAATGCGCGGCGGGTGAAAGTCCCCGATGTGGTGAGTTGTTTGTAAAATGCATCTGCCAAATCATCCCTTCCGGCCTTCCCCGGATAAAGTCTGGCAACCCTCGGCCACTCACGCTCTGGCAGGCCAATCCAAAAATCCAAATCCAGCGGATCCGCAATGGTCTCGCGCCAGCAGGCTCCCAGCGTTTTACCGGTCAATCGCCGCACCGGCTCATCCACCAGCGTGCCGAACGTCCGGGGATGATACCCCTGAGCGGTGCCCAATTGCCATTCAGGCGTCTGTGCCTCGATGGCCGCGACCACTTCTCCATGATCAAACACACTCACCTTTTGATCCAGCACCGCCAACCCACATTGATGGGAAAGCAGGTGTGCGAAGCTCGCTTCCGCCACCGGAAATTTCGGCCACACTTCGGTCACCAGCGTTTCCGCATTGAGTCCCCGGCTTTCTAACGCCATTAGCAAGGTCGCCGCAGCGGGCACTTTTGTCGCAGAGTAAACCGGCACCAGTGTCCGGGTGGTCCATGGCCGGACTTGCTCCCGCTCGCACCAGCCATGGCCTGTTGAAATCAATTCAGAGCCGTCCCACCAAATACTGATCGAGGCTCCAAGCTCGCCGCGGTCTTGGAAATTACTTTCGAAAACCTCAAGAATCTTACCTAACACCGAGGGACTCACCGCCATGCAGGGGTGTGGCCGATCCCACCTCATCGCGCAATCCCGAAGTGTTCTCTACAAACATTCCTGGTCCGGGATCCACCCGATGAGATGACCATTCCTCAATCAAGCGGAAACCCACCGCCAGCAAGGTAGGCCCGAGAAAAACCCCCACCAGACCAAAGGCCAGTGCCCCACCGATCACCCCGCAAAAAATCAGGATGAATGGCATTTTGCTTCCCTGACTGATCAGATACGGCCTCAAAAAATTGTCCACGCTGCTGATCCCAAGTAGGCCCCACAACAGAAGAAAGATTCCAACGCCTGGCTTGTCTTGAGTAAAAAGCCATAGCGAAGCCGGAATCCAAATAATCGGGGGACCAAAGGGAATCACCGCAAAAAAGAATGTCAGCACGGAAAGCAAAACCGCCCCCGGCACCCCGGCGATCCAGAATCCCAAACCCGCCACCAAGGCTTGTGCAATGGCCGTTCCCAAAATCCCGTAAATCACTCCCCGCACGGTGTCACCCGCCACCTTGAGCAAATGCCGACCGCGCCCACCCGCCAAGCGCTCCACCGCAATCGACAAGCGGTCTCCTAATACCGACGCATCCCTGAGCAGGAAAAACGCCAAAAACGCACTCAGCAATACCTGGGTGATCCCTTGCCCGACCGCGATCCCCACCGCGATCAATCCCGTTCGTGCCCACACCAGAAACCGCCCCAGTAAAACCACCACATGCGGGGTGGTTGCTTGTTTTTTCTCATCGGCCACCTTGGCATCCAGCTCCTCTAACGGCGGCGGTGCATCCTGCACGATCAAGCCGGTGTCACTCTCGACCACCAACTTCGGCCTCAGTGGAGGAGCCTTTACCGCCTTGTCGAGTTGCTCCATCAAACGGCTGCGGTCATCCGCGAAATTTGACCAATACACCGCCAATTCCTTCCCCACCAGCGGCGTCTGCGCGACCCATGCCGGTGCCTGATCGGGCGCGGCCATGAACCACTTGCGTGTCGCCTCCGTCAAATCCTTGCCGTCCTGCGCAAGACTTAAACCGATCAAAACAATCGGGCCCGCCAGCAGGATCGTCAATGTGAGCGTCACAAAACACGCTGCCAAAGTCCGCGAGCCGCGAAACCACCGCGTAAAGCTCCGTTGTAGAGGATGTAGCGAATACGTCAAAATCATCGCCCACAACAACGCCGTCATGAACGGCCGCAGCACCGAAAAGCACCCGACAAGCAACAACAGCAAGGCCAAGCCACCCAGCAGGGGCTCAAGCTTGAAGCGCGTGTTTGTTTCCTCTGAAGCCATCAATCGCCAAGAGCCTAATCAGACTTTCGCAAATCCGCCAGCGAGTTCCTCAAAGAATTTTCCTGCCATCTGGATTCCAGGAATCACGAAAATGGTAGATTTCCCCTGCTCGCTGAATTCAAAAAAGTGCAACGGGCAAATCTCTCGGATTGGGTTTCCTTGAATTCCGGCTTTGCTGATTAATGGATTTTGCCAGTGTTCAATTTTGTTTGAACAACCCGCCGATTCCCCTAGCCTCCGGGCATGGATGAGCTGATGCATGGCGATCACTACGAGCTCGACCCCTTGGAACGCCAAGTGGTGTCGGTTTTCGTGGATGGGGTGCGGGTCTTGGGCCTGCCCCGCTCCATCGGGGAAATTTACGGGCTTCTTTTCATTTCCGAGGCTGCCCTCTCGCTGGATGACCTGGTGCTGCGCTTGGGCATCAGCAAGGGTTCCGCCAGCCAGGGGCTGCGGATGCTCAAGAGCCTTGGCGCGGTGCGCGAGGTCGAGGGCGGGGCTGAACGCCGCACTTACTATGAGCCTGCCATCGAGCTCAAGCGCCTTGCAGGTGGCTTTATCCGCGAGCAAGTCCGCCCGCATCTGGAGAGCGGGAAAAACAAGATAAACCTTCTCGCCGCCACCGCCAACGACATCGACGATCCTGCGCGACGGAAATTTCTCAGCGAACGCGTCGGGCGTCTCGAAACATGGATCATCAGCAGTGGCAGAATCCTACCCGTCCTTCAAAAAATTCTAGGCCAATGACCAAAACCTCATCCAAACTCGCAGAGTGGTTCTGCCTTCGTTGTCAGACCAAACGCGAACACATCGCTGCCGGACATCTGCGGGAAATTGAAGAGGTCGAGGTGTTTTGCCCCCGCCTCCGCTACCGCAAGGCCACCCGCCGCGGGAAAATCTGGTGGATGGAACCGATGTTTCCAGGCTACGTGCTTGCCAAGTTCAACATGGCGGAAATGGAGCGTGCCATCACCTTTTGTCAGGGGGTTCGTGGCTTGGTCCGCTTCGGTTCGGAAATCCCGCCCGTCCCCGAATCCTTCGTGGAGGCCATGAAACGCGAAATCCGCAACCGTAAAGGAGCGGATGAAGACGAACTTGTCACGCTTAGTCCGACGATCGAAATCGGCGATGAAGTGGAGGTCGCCCACGGCCCCTTCCAAGGCATGCAAGGAACCGTCATCACCGTCCCAAGCGCCGCTGAGCGAGTGAAAATCCTGCTCGAATTCCTCGGAACCCACCATGCGGTGGACGTGGATCTGTTCTCGCTGCTGCTTCCCCGCCGCCCCATTCCGTAAAAATCCGCAATTTTCACGCGATCACGTTACTCATTTCGCCCATTTTCTGAAGCACACTTCACCTCCGCTGGCGGCAGGACATCCTCCTCACGCTTGTTGAACTCATCCCTCCTCACGAATCCCCCACTCAGGTTTCCCTCCAATTCGGAGAGATCGACCAAGGGCGGCAGCGTGGCAAGGATTCCATCCGCTTGTAAGTCCCTTGCAAACTGACAAATCTACCGACTTTCTGATCATCGGAGCTGGTTTTTCCGGGCTGGTAGCCGCGCATCGGCTTGCGGCGGCGGGTTGGAAATGCGTCATCGTGGATCGCCGCGATCACCTCGGTGGGAATGCCTACGATCGCGTCGATGCTGCCGGCATTCTGGTTCATCAATACGGCCCCCATTATTTCCGTTCGAACTCGCAGCGGATCGTGGATTATCTATCCGCTTTTACCGAGTGGCATCAAGTCAGCTATACGATAAAAAGCCATGCCCGGGGCCGATATTGGAGCTTCCCCATCAATCTCAACACCTTTGAGGAATACCTCGGCAGAGAATCCACCTCCGATGAATTCACGGCTTGGTTAGAGAAAACCCGCATCGCGATTCCAGAACCCAAAAACTCCGAAGACGTCATCATTTCCCAGGTTGGCAGGGAACTTTACGAACTCTTTTTCGAAGGCTACACCCTCAAGCAATGGAAACGCCACCCGCGCGAACTGGATGCCTCCGTCTGCGGGCGCATCCCCATCCGGACCAACCGGGACGACCGCTATCTATCTGAATCCTTCCAGGCACTGCCGAAACATGGCTACACGGCCCTCTTCGAGAAAATGCTCAACGCCTCGCCGGGCGTCGAGTTGCATCTGGGATTGGATTTCAAAGAAGCCCGGGCCCGCTGGCATCACCAACATTTGATTTTCTCGGGAGCCATTGATGAATTCTACGACCGACGGTTCGGGGCACTGCCCTACCGGTCCCTGCGTTTCGAGCCAGAATCTTTTTCTGCCGAACAACTCCGCAGCCGCCTGGCGATTTCCGGCAAGCCGGGCTTCTGGCAACCAGCCATGCAGGTCAACTACCCAAACGCGGAGATTCCCTTCACGCGCATCGTCGAAATCAAGCACGCGACCGGGCAGCAAATCGGCACCAGCACCATTGTTCGTGAATACCCAAAAGACTGGACACCGGATGATGAACCATTCTACCCAGTCCCGACTTCAGAATCGCGTGATGCTTACCTGCGCTATGAAAAGCTCACAAGTGCCGAGACCCAAGTGAGTTTCATCGGACGTCTCGCCACTTATCGCTATTACAACATGGACCAAGTGACGGGCATGGCCATCGCCGAAGCCGACAAACTGATTGCCAGATACGGAACCAACTTATGAAAAAACTATTCATCGCCGGACACCGCGGCATGGTCGGCACCGCACTCGTGCGCGAGGCCGAAAAGCTCGGCGGCTTCCAACTCGTCTCCACGACCCGCGACCAGTTGGACCTTTGTGACCAAGCGGCGGTCTTCGATTTTCTCGCCAAGGAAAAACCAGACATCCTCATCATCGCCGCTGCCAAAGTCGGGGGCATCCATGCCAACTCGACCTATCCGGCGGATTTCATTTATGAGAATCTAACGATCGCCGCAAACCTCGTCGAAGGCAGCCGCCGCGCCGCAGTGCCCCGCGTGTTGTTTTTAGGATCCTCCTGCATTTATCCAAAGATGGCTCCCCAGCCGATGACGGAAGACTGCCTCCTCACTTCGCCGCTTGAATCGAGCAATGAGGCCTACGCCATCGCCAAGATCGCGGGACTCAAGCTTTGCCAACACTACCGCGCCCAGCACGGACTGATGTATCACAGCGCCATGCCCACCAATCTCTATGGCCCCGGCGATAACTACCACCCCGAAAACTCCCACGTCATCCCGGCGCTCATCCGCCGCTTCCACGAAGCGAAAGAACGCGGCGACGCTTCAGTCACCATCTGGGGAACCGGCACCCCACACCGTGAATTCCTCCACACGGATGATTTGGCAGCGGCCTGTTTCCACCTGCTTTCACTCGATTCGCCGCCGGATTGGGTGAACGTGGGCGTCGGTGAGGATGTCACGATTTTCGAACTCGCTTCTCTGGTTGCCAAGACCGTCGGATTTACAGGTGAAATCCTAACCGACCCAAGCAAACCGGACGGCACGCCCCGCAAGCTGATGGATATTTCCAAAATCAAAACGACTGGCTGGTCGCCCATCGTGCCCTTCGAAACCGGCCTCGCCGCCGCTTATCTTGACTTCCAGGCAACTCTCGCGGCAGGCAAAGCACGCCTCTAAATGATCTCAAATCTCGAACCCCCATGAAACGCGCATTAATCACCGGCATCACCGGACAAGACGGCTCCTATCTCGCAGAATTCCTTCTCGAAAAAGGTTATGAAGTTCACGGCATCAAACGCCGGGCCTCACTTTTCAACACCCAACGAATCGATCACATCTACGAAGATCCACACGTGGAAAACTCCCGCTTCCGCCTGCACTACGGCGATCTAACCGACTCCTCCAACCTCACCCGCATCCTCAGCGAGGTCCAGCCGGATGAAGTTTACAACCTGGGAGCACAGTCACACGTCGCCGTCTCCTTCGAGGCCCCCGAATATACGGCGGATGTGGATGCCATCGGCACGCTTCGGCTGCTGGAAGCGATCCGATTCCTTGGCTTTGAAAAGAAGACGCGGTTCTATCAGGCATCGACTTCCGAACTCTACGGACTGGTCCAGGAAATCCCGCAGAAGGAAACCACGCCTTTCCACCCGCGCTCGCCCTACGCCGTCGCAAAAATGTATGCCTATTGGATCACCGTCAATTACCGCGAGGCTTACGGCATGTACGCCTGCAATGGCATTCTCTTCAACCACGAGTCGCCGCGCCGTGGAGAAACGTTCGTCACCCGCAAGATCACCCGCGCAATTGCAAACATCGCCCAAGGCCTTGAGTCCTGTCTGTTCCTCGGAAACATCGACTCCCTCCGCGATTGGGGCCACGCTAAGGACTACGTCCGCATGCAGTGGATGATGCTTCAACAGGAAACCGCCGACGACTTCGTGATCGCCACTGGCAAACAAATTTCCGTCCGGGAATTCGTCCGACTCTCCGCCCGGGAAGCCGGGATCGAACTTGTCTTCACCGGCAAAGGCGTGGACGAGATCGCGACGGTCACTGCGGTCGATTCCGCAATCGCTCCCGCAGTGTCGCCGGGCGATGTCATCGTCAAGGTGGATGCGCGTTACTTCCGCCCGGCGGAAGTGGAAACGCTGTTAGGCGATCCTACAAAAGCGAAGGAAAAACTCGGCTGGGTTCCGGAGATTACCGTCGAGGAAATGTGCAAAGAAATGGTCGCGAACGATCTCGACGTCGCCCGCAGCCACTCGCTTCTCAAGAAACATGGTCACCACGTTTCCGTCTCCAAGGAGTGAATCCGGATTGCTGCTTGCGATTCCCCCCCCCCAATGATCCATGAAAAAAGTCTTCGTCTCCGGCTGTTACGATATCCTCCACGCCGGGCATCTTCAATTTTTTGAAGAGGCCCGGGCGGTCGGTGACTATCTGATTGTCTCGTTCGCCTCCGCCGAAGTGCTATGGCATCACAAACGACGCAAGCCCTCCATCCCGGATGACCACAAGCAGGTTCTGTTGCAAGGCTTGCGCATGATCGACGAGGTGATCATTACCACCGGGCATGACGAAGGTCTCGATTTCAAAAATGAGTTCCTGCGGATTCGCCCGGACTTTCTCATCGTCACCGAGGACGACCAATACGGAGAACTCAAGCGCGACTTGTGCAACCAGGTCGGAGCGCAATACACGGTGCTTCCGAAAACTCCACCGCGCTTCGAGCCTGTATCCACCAGCTCGATTGTCCGCTGGGTGCAAGCGCCGACTGAAGCCCCCCTGCGGGTTGATTTTGCCGGTGGCTGGCTTGATGTTCCAAGGTTTTCCCGTCCCGGCGAGTTCATCGTCAATTGCGCGATCTCTCCGTTGGTTTCGCTGCGCGAGTGGCCTTACGAAAAACAGGCAGGCCTCGGCGGAAGCGGCGCATGGGCGCTACTCAATGGTCGTGACGGCTTCGAGTCTGAACTCGATCTCGGAGTCGGCTGGCAGGACCCGGCCGTGATTCGGGAGACGGGACTCTGCGTCTGGCGCTCGGGAACCAGCCCGGTGTTAGATTTTAAACGCAACGGGGATTTCCTCAACGGCAAACTCGCGATTCTGTGGACGGCTGGCTCACATGACACGCCCGGAGTCGTCAACCTCGCTCGCGACTACGACCGCATCGCACTCAGTGGCCGCATCGCCCGTGACGGCGCACTTCAGGCGGATATCCAGCTTCTCGCGGAGGGTATCTCAATCTATCACTCAACCCAACTCGCCGAGGGAATGGAACCTCTTCCATCGATTCCCGGTGCCATCGCCAGCAAATACGCAGGCGGCGGCTACGGCGGCTACGCACTCTATCTTTTCAATACCGCGTCGGCTCGCGATCAGGCAATCGCCACCACTTCCGGACTGAAGCCGGTGGAGCCGTTTTGCCAGATCTAACCATCCAGCGATTCAACCACCAGCTTGAAAATCATTTCGATCATCGGTCTGCCCGTCGCAGCCACCACCTACGCTGGAGCCGTCGATTGGATTCTCACCCACGCGTTGAAGCATGACCGGGTTTACGCCGTGGAAGCCGCCAATACCCACGTCGCGGCACTTGCCAGAACCGACAAAAGCTTCGGTGAGGCGATGCAGCAATTCGATCTCATTTGCCCGGATGGCATGCCCCTCGTCTGGGCGCTCAATGCACAACTCAATCTTGTAGAAAAACTCACCGATCGGGTTTACGGCCCGACCTTGATGTTGGAAACACTCCGGGCCACCGATGGTAAAGCCGCAAGCTTCAAGCATTTTTTGTTAGGTGGCAAGCAAAGCACGCTCGACAAACTCACCGCCCATTTCGCCAAACTGTTTCCGCGTCTGGCCATCGTTGGCTGCCACTCCCCTCCGTTTGGCGAGTGGCCGGAAAGTGAATTTGAAATGATCGCGGAGCGAATTCGTTCCTCGGGAGCCAATCTCATCTGGGTGGGTCTCGGCTGCCCCAAGCAGGAACTCTGGATCGCCGCGAACAAACACCGCCTCCCTGCCGGCGTCTATTTTGGCATCGGAGCCGCCTTTGCCTTCCACGCCGGCGAAGTCAGACAAGCGCCGCCCTTGATCCAAAAGTTCGGCATGGAGTGGGCCTATCGCGTGGCCATGGAACCCAAGCGCTTGTTCAAGCGTTACTTCACCTACAATTCTTTGTTCATCTATCACCTTTTACACGACCGCTTTCGCCGTTAAAAATTCGCCTGCAAACACCTCCAATTTTTTCGTCAACCCTCATGCCCATCAAATCCATCTGCTGTCTCGGTGCCGGTTACGTCGGCGGCCCCACCATGGCCATGATCGCCTCAAAGTGCCCTGACATCCAAGTCACCGTGGCCGACATGAACGAGCAACGCATCGCCGCGTGGAACTCGGATACACTGCCAGTTTACGAACCGGGCCTGGACGCCGTTGTCGCATCCGCCCTTGGCAGAAATCTCCATTTCACCACCGACATTCGCAATGCCATCGCCGGAGCGGACCTGATTTTCGTATCGGTGGGAACCCCCACGAAGTCCTTTGGAATCGGTGCCGGTCGCGCTGCCGATTTACGCTACATCGAGTCCGCCGCTCGGTTGATCGCCGAGGTCTCCGAGGGACATAAGATCATCGTTGAAAAAAGCACCATTCCGGTGAAAACAGCGACCGCGATCAAGTCGATCCTGGCCGCGAATTCCCCTCACGGAGCGACCTTCCAGGTGCTCTCCAACCCCGAGTTCCTGGCCGAAGGAACCGCAGTGGAAGACTTGGAATCCCCCGACCGGATCCTCATCGGCGGTGAAACCACTCGCGAGGGAAACGCGGCGGTCGAAGCACTCGCCTCAGTCTATGCCAGGTGGATCCCCCGCGAACGAATCCTGACAACCAATCTCTGGTCATCCGAACTCTCCAAACTCGTCGCAAACGCCTTCCTCGCCCAACGAATCTCCTCCATCAACTCGATTTCCGCCCTCTGCGAAGCCACCGGTGCGGATGTGGATGAAGTCGCCCGCGCGATCGGAATGGACTCACGGATCGGACCCAAATTCCTCAAAGCGTCTGTCGGATTCGGCGGCTCTTGTTTCCAAAAAGACCTGCTCAATCTCGTTTACCTCTGCGAGTCTTTCAATCTCCCTCACGTCTCGGAATATTGGCGTCAGGTCGTACATCTCAACGACTGGCAAAAATCACGATTTGTCGAAAAAATCGTTCGCTCACTTTACAACACCGTCAGCAATAAACGCATTGCCATCCTTGGATTCGCCTTCAAAAAAGACACCAACGACACTCGCGAATCCCCTGCCATCCTTGTCTGTCGTGACCTTCTCCTCGAGCATGCCCATCTGGCCATTTACGACCCCAAGGTCAGCGAAGAAACCATCCGCCAGGATCTCCTCAGTGCGGGAGTCTCCCCTGATTTGATCGCATCCAATGTCGAGATTTGTAGCGATCCCTACAGCGCCGTCACCCATGCCCATGCCCTTGCGACACTCACCGAGTGGGCCGAATTCCGAACTCTCGACCTTTCGAGAATCTACGATTTGATGCTCAAGCCAGCGTTCGTTTTCGACGGTCGTGCGGTTCTCTCCCTCGACGCACTCAAGGCCCACGGCTTCGAGGTTTTTGTGATCGGAAAAGGACTTTGAGGGTAAAACTGAAAACCTCAGTTCTCTTCCAAATTCGATTGCCTCCTCCAAAAAGCCGACGAATCGCAGCTTTGGATTGAATTACTCATCGAAGATTGTAATATTCCTGATCCTCGCCTACCTGAACTTCACCGCGAAGCAGGCGAAACCTTGGCATACTCACGACCATCGTCTCAAGAATTCGCAAAAATCTCTGATTCCCATCTTCCTCTCATCCTTCTCGACTCTTCTCCCAGCATTTCAACTTCTCAAAATTTCAGCATTTACCCCATGAACATCCACCCCGAGTTCCACCGTTTTCTCCACCGCCAAGACAAGGAAAACCTGCTCGGCCAGCGCGGGATCGTCGTCTGGCTTTGCGGCTTGTCAGGTTCTGGAAAGTCCACCATCGCCAACGCTACGGAACGCGTCCTCCACCAACAAGGACGGCTCACCACCATTCTCGACGGTGACAACCTCCGCACCGGCCTGAATTCAAATCTCGGCTTCTCGGATCTAGACCGACTCGAAAATATCCGCCGCATCTCCGAAGTGGCCAAAGTCTTCGTTTCCCAAGGCATCATCACCTTCGTCTCCGCCATCACCCCGCGTGGCGAATTGCGGGATCTCGCCCGTGGCCTGCTTGGCGACGATCTTTTCGAGGTTTACGTGAAAGCGAGCTACGAAGCCTGCGAAAAACGCGACGTGAAAGGCCTCTACGCCAAAGCCGCCCGCGGTGAGATCCAGCACTTCACCGGCAAGGACGGCTCCTTCGAGCCCCCCGCCTCACCCGACCTCACGCTCGACACCGAG
>Ga0163144_10006743_pt1 | contig 25278 bp, 23 predicted proteins | sample OliLak19BULKMAT1_FD_123175 | JGI IMG/M metagenome (GOLD analysis project Ga0163144, IMG submission 123175) | Freshwater microbial mat bacterial communities from Lake Vanda, McMurdo Dry Valleys, Antarctica - Oligotrophic Lake LV.19.BULKMAT1 | ecosystem: Environmental > Aquatic > Freshwater >... | reverse complement strand
CGGCGGTTTTTTGTTTCTGCGGCATGCGTATGGGCAAACGGGCAGCGAACTATTGTCGGAGCTCGCGCAGTCGAACTTGCGCGGGAAGGAGAATCTTGAGACCGCGACCGGCCGGACGTTTCCCTTCCTACTCCACGCGTTCGCGGTCGACCTGGCGAAGCGCTCCTTTATTATGCCGTGTGAAAAGGGGAACGAGCCCACGGAGGGTACGGCCAAAGCGTTGCTCCTAACGATGGATGACCGGCAAATGGAGGTGCGGTTGCCCGGCAGCGCCATTTGCTTTATTCACCTGCGGGGCGCGTCCGCCGCCCGCAGTTGCGTGACGCTGCGGTGCGGGCGCGGACTTGCGATCCAGGCCACGCTCGTTCGCCTGCCCCGAAATCCATAGAAATAGCTTGACTTGCGATCAATTCCATTTAACATCAACAAAACCTAACCTCCAAAATTGACACAGGTTGAAAACGGGATGGGATGGGTTGGGGAACGGGGAGGGGTGATTCATGTCCACGCAGCCGCGCCGCCGCCGTCTCGAAGTCGAAGACATCGGCGAGGTGACAGTAGTTAATTTTACTGACAAAAAGATTCTCGACGAGCAGAACATTCAAGTCATTGGCGAGCAGCTGTTCAGTTTGGTAGACGAACTGGGGCGGCGGAAAATCCTCTTGAATTTCTCGAACGTCGAATATCTCTCCAGTGCCGCCCTCGGTAAGTTCATTACCTTAAATAAGAAGGTAAACAGCAGCGGGGGCAAGCTCATCCTCTGCGCCATCGACCCCACAATCTACGAAGTTTTCGAGATCACCAAGCTCAATAAGGTATTCAACATTCAAAAAGACGAACAGACGGCCTTGCAGGCACTTTCGTAAAAAGTTAGGTTAATGGGAACGTAACGCCGATACTTGGGATGCACCCTGTCTTTTTTTTCAGCGTTCGGCGGTCGGTGTCGGTCATTTCGTTTGTCTTTTAGCTGGCTTCCACTTGCGGGGAATGCGGCGCCCCCTTCACAAGGCGCTGCGGTTTTGGTGGACATCTTCATGGGTCAGAACAACCAGGACGGTTCGGTCACCGTGGTGATCCCGAGCGATCCCGTGGAAGCCCGGCGCCTCCAGGAACGCATTGAAACGCAATTGAAATCTTCTCGCTTCGAAGAAGGGGAGATCTTTAGCATCAAGCTTGCGCTTGAGGAAGCCCTCATCAATGCCATCAAGCATGGCAATCGGCTGGATCGCGCCAAGAACGTCAAAGTCCACTATCGGATCGATTGCGAGCGGTTTGATATCCATATCACCGATGAAGGCGGCGGTTTCGATCCGCAAGACGTCCCGGACCCCCTGGCCGTCGAAAATCTCGAACGCCCCTGTGGCCGCGGCCTTTTGCTCATGCGCCATTACATGACCGAGGTCACGTTTCATCCGCCCGGCAATCGCATCAGCATGGCCAAGGTGCGCCCGCCGCTCAACGGCGACCATCTCATCAACGGAAACAGTCAGGTAAACGGAAATGGCCATGTGAATGGAAACGGTCATGTGAACGGCAACGGCAAACATTCCCACAACGGCACGTCGCATCATTAATGCGTCTGGAGTAGGCGGCGGGTTAAACGAGGGGTGGCCCGTGCCATTCCTCTTTTTTTTCACAAGTATCGATTCCTGGGGTGGATTTGAGTCGCTATGAGCACCCCGATGATGCAGCAGTATTGGGATGCCAAAAAACAGCATCCCGGCATGCTCATGCTTTTTCGCATGGGCGATTTCTATGAGACCTTTTGCGAGGACGCGGAAACGGCCGCCAAAGTCTTGGGGCTGACCCTGACTAGCCGCGACAAGTCGATCTCAATGGCCGGCTTTCCCCACCATTCCCTCGAAAATCATCTGCACAAATTGCTCGCCGCCGGTCTACGCGTCGCCGTATGCGATCAGGTCGAAGAGGCGTCAGAGGCCAAGGGATTGGTTCGCCGCGAAGTGACGCGCGTCATCACGCCGGGTACGCTCACCGAGGACAATCTGCTCGACCCGCGCAAGAGCAACCATCTGGCCGCCCTCACGATGCAGGGCGGCACGGTGGGCCTGGCTTGGCTGGAAGTGACGACGGGGCAATTCGAAGCCTGCGATATCCCCGCGGACCGGTTGCGCGATGAACTGGGCCGCCTTACTCCCTCCGAGCTGCTGTGCCCCGAACGTGAGGAGACTGCATTCGCCGAGGCGCTGGCGCGGATGAACGATCCGCCGGCGCTGACCCATCGCCCCGATTGGACCTTCGATCCTTCCACGGCACGCGACTTTCTGAACAAGCATTTCCAGGTGACGACACTCTCTGGATTCGGGTTCGACGATAGCCAGGTGTGTCTGAGCGCGGCCGGCGCCTTGCTGCAATACGCGCGAGAAATGCTCAAGACCGACCTCGCTCATCTTCGCCGCATTCAACCGTATCAAAGCGACAAAGTGCTGCAACTCGACGAGGTCACGCGCCGCAGCTTGGAACTGGTTCGCACCCTGCGCGACAACCAAAGGCAGGGGTCGCTTCTTTCTGCCCTGGATCGGACCGTCACGTCGATGGGCGCGCGGCTCCTACAAGATTGGTTGCTGACGCCGCTTGCCGAGCGTGCCGGGGTCGAAGCACGCCACGACGCCGTCGGGGAACTCACGGGCGACACGACGCTGCGTACGGAGTTGCGCGAAGCGATGCGCGAAGTGCACGACTTGCAAAGGCTCACCGCACGCGCCTCGACGGGCCGCGCCGCGCCGCGCGATCTCGCCGCCATCGGCCGGACGTTGCGCTATCTCCCTCGCATCAAAGCCCGGATCGCGGCCCGCAAAAGCGCGCTGTTGGCCGACCTGGAGCAGCGCCTCGAACTCTGTCCCGATTTACGTCATCTCCTCGATCAGGCGCTGGAGGAAAGTCCGCCCTTGAGTCCACGCGAAGGCGGGCTTATCAAGGCGGGTTACGATGCCGATCTCGACGCGCTGCGTGACATCGCGCGCGGCGGCAAAGAATGGATCGTGCGGTTTCAAGCCCAGGAAATCGAACGCACTGCCATCCCTTCGCTCAAGGTCGGTTTCAACCAAGTCTTCGGATACTACATCGAAATCACGCACACCCACGCCGCCAAGGTTCCCTCGGACTATCAACGCAAGCAAACGCTCAAGAACGCCGAGCGCTACATCACGCCGGAACTCAAGGAGTACGAGGAGAAAGTTCTTTCGGCCGAGGAGAAGATTCAGCAGCGGGAATATGAGATGTTTCTCGCCATCCGCGACCAGGTGGCCGGGCAGACGCCGCGCCTGTTGCAGACGGGCGAGGTGCTGGCGCAACTGGACGTGCTCGCGAGTCTGGCGGAGTTGGCGCTGTCGCGCAACTATGTGCGGCCGGAAATGTGCGACGAAGGCGTTCTTGCCATCCGCGAGGGCCGGCATCCCGTGCTCGACCAGACGTTGCCGCCGGGGACGTTCGTTCCCAATGATGTGTCTCTGGGCGGCGACGACGGCTTGCTTTGGCTCATCACCGGACCCAACATGGCCGGCAAAAGCACGTTCATTCGGCAGGTGGCGTTGCTTACGCTGCTCGCGCACATGGGATCTTTCGTGCCGGCGAAGCAGGCGCGCATCGGCCTGACCGATCGCATCTTCACCCGCGTCGGGGCCAGCGACGAACTCAATCGCGGACAGAGTACGTTCATGGTCGAGATGACCGAAGCCGCCAATATCCTCAACAACGCGACGCGGAAAAGCCTGGTGATTCTCGACGAGATCGGTCGGGGCACTAGCACTTACGACGGCGTTTCGTTGGCGTGGTCGATCACGGAGCATCTGCACAACGTCGTCGGTTGCCGGGCGTTCTTCGCGACGCATTATCACGAGCTTGCGCAGTTGGCCGAGACGTTGCCTCAGTTGCGCAATTACAACGTGTTGGTGCGGGAGTACGAGGAGGACATCGTCTTCTTGCACCAGATAGCCGCCGGCAGCGCGAGCAAGAGTTACGGCATCCACGTCGCGCGCTTGGCCGGCGTGCCGCGTGAAGTCCTTGAGCGGGCACGGCGCGTTCTTCAGCAACTGGAAATGCATCACCTCGACCGTGAACTGCCTCGGCCTCGTCGGAAGAAGGTGGACCTGGAAGAAGTGCAGGCCTCTCTTTTCATCGATCTGAAGGATTTGGACGAGCCGCAGTGAGCGCGGCATTGTTGAGTTGGCGGCACGATCGATGGTTCAATCCTGGACCGCGCCTTTCCAAAGCAACAACGCTTGCGCGCCCCAGAAGAACATGGCGAATGCGAAGATCGTGATCGACGCGACGATCCAGGCGGCACGCTCACGCAGCCACGCCCAGCCGGCAAGCAAGCTCACGGGGAGCGCGGTCAAAAACCCGAATAGGAACGTCCAGCCGACGAACATGCCGGCCAGGGCACATCCGCTGTAAAACCCATATCCCGCCGCCAAGAGAGCGACAAAGCCCAGGCGCGCCAACCAGCGGCGGCGCCGGTCGTGCGGATCCTGCGCCGCCCAACAGGCGGTGAACACGACGCATTGAAAAACCGCGAACAGGCAGACGGGCCAGGTGAAGAGCATCGTTTCCCACAACACGCCGCCGACCGCGGGCCCCAGCAATCCCATCAGGATGACCCATCCCCAATAAGTCGGCAGCGACGCAATTTCCCGGCCCAATGTCCGGCGGATGCAAACACGCACCAGCCAGGACAGCGGCACGGCCGCGGCGAGGATTGCGAGACAAGCGGTGAACCAGGTAAACAATTCCCGTTCGGAGAACGCGTCATTGGGGAAATCCCTTTCGCGCCCAAACAGCCAAAACATGCCGATTTTCCAGCCGCGCGGCTGAGGCGTAATCTTGGTCGTCGTGACGCCGGAGGGCAAGGCGTCGGGTTCGCCGACGAAGAGACAAACTCCCCGCGAGGGGCTGCGCACGAAGAGGCGGCCCTTCCACAAGGTCGGCGGCGTCCAACAGATCTCGTCATCGAAGAGGCGAACACGGCCAAGCTCTTGAAACGCGGCTGGATCCGCTTTCGCGAGAATGAGTTCCCCGCTGTCGTTGAGCAGGAATAACTTGCCGTCCGCCGCCGCCAAGGACGCGTGGCCCACCTTGTCGGTCTCCCAGGCAGCGGCGCCGCTGTCCCAGTCCAAGCACTTGAATACGCCGCGCGAGGGGCGGTGCTTGCTGGACTGCAACTGATGAAGATCGAAGCCGAACAGATGATCGCCGATCAGCACGCTGGAGGAGACGTCATTGGCGAGAATTCGTTTGGACCAGCGCGGCACGCATTGCAGCTTACCGTCCGGTCCGGCGCGGACTGCGTACAAGGCGGCGGGCGCGCGGAACGACGCGGCCAGCAACAGGTACGGTTCACGATAGATAGGCCAGGCCGAATGTTCGTCGTAGCCCGTGGAGAGCGGATGCCGGTGCAAGATCTCCCCGGTCGCGAGATCCAGAATGGCCAGCGCGTTTTGCAGATAGGCGACGACGCAGCGCCTTCCACCCAATGTAATCGGCAGCACGGGACAATAGCTGGCCGGATCGGAGCCGCTCGACCAAACGACTTTGCCGTCGTCGACATGCAAGGCGACCACGCTCGCCTCTTCGCCGCCGACCGGGAGAATGACGAGATCGTTTTCAACGAGGGGTGTGATGGCGTAGCCGAACCCATAGCCCTTGCCCTTGAAGCGTTCCTTGACGTTGACGGACCAAATCGCGGCGCCGGAGGTTGCGTCGAGACAACCGACGATGCCGCTGGGCGAGGAGTAGTACACTTTGCCGGCGTGCCAAGTTGGAGTCGCATAAGGTCCGGGATAGGCGCCGCGCGGTTGCCAGGCCCAGTCGTAGCGGGTTTCCCAAATTGTTTCGCCGGTGTCTGGAGCGAGGCAGAGGACCGCCTGGCCGGCAAAGGTCTGTCTCTGCGTGTAGAGGCGTCCTTGGGCGACGATGAAACCGGAGTGGCCCTGGCCCAGGTCGCGTTGCCAAAGTTGGGGCGGTCCTTCGGCGGGCCAGCGCGGCGCCAAGCCGGTTTCGCGGGAAACGCCGTCGTAATGCGGACCGCGCAAATGAGGCCAATCCGCAACGCTGGGCCGCGCACACGCAAGGAGCAGCGCCGCCGCGCAAATCAGGCGGGCAACGGCAACCGGACGTGTGAAATGGACGCTTACCATGCGGATGGCTTTTGGGTTGTTGCGGTTTCCACCGTGCCACCATGCCGATGGCGTCGGCTTTCGCCTACAATGCCTAAAGTCCGCGTCGAGCTAGCCTTCGAGAGGCGGTCGACCCGATTGCCGGCGGCCCGAACGCTAAGCCGCAAGCGGCACGGAAGTCGAGCTTGCCTTCGAGAGGCGGTCGACGCCATTGCTTGGAACAACGCGAGGCATTTATCATGTTAGCAACCACGGTATTGCTGTTTACACTCGCCCAGGCCGAACCGGCCGGCAAGGAACCCGCCGCGCGCCTGGAACTCTTCGCCCAAGAAGACTGGTACAAGGGGCAAAAAGGCGAAGAGCAAAACTTTGTCGGCGTTTTGAAGAAGGCGGACGGCGGCGGCATCGGCATCGGCCGGTTCAATCCCTATCGCTTGGAAATGGAAAAGGGCGTTCGCGAGGTCTATGTCGGGGGCAAACCGGCTCTGTTGGCGCCGTATGTAGGCAAGCGCGTCAAGTTGCTCGGCAAAGCCGTTGAGATCGAAGTGATCGGGCGGATTCACAACGAGATTTGGCCCGCACGCCTCGCGCTGGCTGGTCCCGGCGACGCCAAGGGAAAGTCCGGGGATGCGTCCGCAATCCTCGCGCGCGGCGTTTGGCCCTTTGGCTCGACCACCCCGGACAATCGCGAAAAGGCCGCCCAATTCGTTATCCGCAGCGCCGAGGAGTTGATCCAGCGCCAACCGTGGAGCAACTACGACGCCATCCCCGCCGTCGTCGAAAAGATGGCAAGCGGGCAGCTGGCCAAGATCCTCAAGGTGAAGGAAATCGACTGGAAGAAAGAGATGCTGCTCGTGGTCAGCGGCGGAACCCAATCCTCCGGCGGCTTTCGCATCGGCGTCCAGAGCATTCGCAAGGACGGCGACAATTTGGTGGTCGATTGGTTTTTGCACCCTCCCATGGGGGCCGCCACCGATGCCTTTACGCATCCCGCCGAGGTTGTGCTGACGCCGCGTTTCGACGGCAAGGTGGAGTTTCGGCAAATTGCGACGAAGCGTGAGGGGAAGAGGCCGATCCGATCAATTGAACCGTAGAAGGTGCACGGTTTGGATGGAACTTGAATCATGAAAACGCACATATTCACGCTGATCCTCTCGGGAGTAGCCGATCTTTCCTCCGAATTGGCCAATTCCCTATACTCAGCGACGCGCGGCGAGATTGAATTGAATATGCGTGACGGCGTTGTCTATTTGGAGTTCGAGCGTCAAGCGAAGTCGCTGCGTGAAGCGGTCCTTAGGGCCATCGAGGAGGTCGAGGGAGCCGACGTTGGAGTTCGCGTCGTGCGCGTCGAATCGGAAACCGCCAACGTCATCGCGAAAATCAATGCCGATCTTTTGGGCGTGGCAACCGGCGGATAGTGTACCAGATAGTCCAGAGGCGAAGAATGTCTACTACCGATTTGTTGCCGCTGAGCGTCTTGTATGAGCAGGACGAGACGGCCTGGTTGGAGGCGATGTCGCACTTGGCGTCCCAAGGGCGGCGTGCGGAACTGGATCTCCCGAATCTCAGCGAGTATTTGATCGGTATGGCCAATCGAGATCGTCGCGAGGTGTCGAGACGGTTGGTTCCTTTGCTCACCCATTTGTTGAAGTGGGTTCATCAGCCGGAGCGCAGATCGGGATCTTGGCAAGGGACCGTCCTAGAGCAGCGCCGGGAACTGCGCACGCTGTTGGAAAGCGGCACACTGCGCAATCATGCCGTTTCCATCCTGGCTCAGGCATACGCCGACGCGCAAAAACAGGCGGCGGCGGAGACGGGATTGCCGCGCGAGACTTTTCCGCTCGAATGCGGATGGGATATCGAGACCCTCCTGGCCGAGGACGAGGATGAATCGCAAAACGGCGAGGGATAACTTCGCGTGGTAGACTGGACGAGTTCCGAGGATGTTACATGCGTGTTGATCTGGACTGGGGTGGTGAGCGTTTGACGCTGGAGATTGGGGATGCGAATTGGATCCCCTTGCAGCGTTCCGCGCCTGTGCCGGCGGTGAAGGATGTGGCGGCGGCGGTCCGCGCTGCCCTGGAGGAGCCAATGGGCTTTCCGGCTCTGCGGCGGGCGCTCACGCCGGACGATCATGTCGCGATCGCGGTCGACGAGAGCGTTCCAGGCCCGACGCGGTTTTTGGTTCCTTTACTGGAACATTTGGAAAGCGCTGGTGTGGCGCCGGCGGCGGTCACGCTGCTATGCCTTCCACCTTCGACCGGGCAACCCTGGCTGGAGGATTTGCCGGACGCGTTTCAAGACGTGCAGGTCGAGGTCCACGATCCGAGCGATCGCAAGAAACTCAGCTATCTGGCGACCACGAAAAAGGGGCGGCGGATTTATCTCAATCGCACGGCCGTCGATTCGGAACAGTTGATCGTCCTGAATCGGTTGACGTATGATCCGCTGGTGGGCGTGACGGCGGGCGACGCGATGGTTTTTCCAGGGCTCGCCGATGCGGAGAGCCATGCCGATATTCTGGAACGACTTTCGCTCGAAACGCCGGATTCGCCGGATTGGGAGACGCGTCAGGAAGCAGGCGAGGTGTCGTGGTTATTGGGGGCGCCGTTCTTGTTGCAGGTGGTGGCCGGAGAGGACGACGAAGTAGCGCACGTTGTGAGCGGCACCGTTGAGAGCAGTCGCGGCGTGGAAAAGTTGCTGCACGCACGCTGGCGCGTGGAGGTCGAACGGCCGGCGGATGTGGTGATCGCGACGATTACGGGAGATCCCCGGCGGCAGACGATGCTCGAATTGGGGCGGGCGTTTCAAGCGGCCGCGCGCGTGGTCAAGTCCGGGGGAAAGATCGTATTGCTGACACGGGCGGCGCCGCGGCTTGGTCCGTCGGCCGAGATCATGCGCGGCGAAGAGGAACCGGGACAGGCGTTGCGCATGCTGATGCGGGAGAAGCCCGCGGACTTGGAAGCCGCGTTTCTCTGGACCAGTGCGGCCGAGCAGGCGAAGCTTTATCTCTTGAGCGACATTCCCGCGGAGGACGTTGAGGAGATGTTCGTGACGCCGCTGGAGGAAGTGGGACAGGCGAAGCGATTCGTCGGCACCAATCTTTCGTGCATTGTGCTGCCCGACGCGAATCAAACGCTCGCGGTGCTGCGTCAATCGTAAACGGCTCGCCTTGGATTTGGGGAGAAGCTATGTCGGAGTCACCTCTGAACGCCATGCAGGCAAACGCCGTCTTCCAAGAAGACAACGGTTGGCGGGTCGCCGATCATTTCGGCGATCCGCTTGCCGAATATCGGCAGGCCACGGAGGGAGTCGTGCGTATCGATCTCTCGCACCGTACCCGCATCGAACTCGTGGGGCCGGAGGCGGCGATCTTCCTGCATAATCTTTGCAGCAACGACACCAAGAGCCTGAAGCCGGGAATGGGTTGCGAGGCGTTTTTCTGTAACCACAAGGCGCGCGTCATTGGCCATGTTCATCTTAGCCGACTGCCTGCGCCGGAACCCGTGACGATTTGGCTGGACGCGGCGGCGGGACAGGCGGAAGGACTGTTGGCGTACCTCAATCGCTATCTGATCAGCGAACGCGTGGAACTTGCGGACCTCACCTCAACCTGGTCGCAGATGCTCGTCGCGGGGCCTGAGGCGCGTGCGACCGTTGAAGGAGTGTTCTCCGTCGCGCTGGGAGATATCACGCCCTGGCAGTTCGTGCCGTTGACTGATCCCGCTGGGTTTGTGCGGCAGCGCGACGACCTCAGCGTCCCGGCGTATGAGATTTGGGCGCCGGCCGACAAGGCGAAAGAGATCTGGGGCCTACTTGCCGAGCGCAATGTCTCCCCAGCCGGCAGGCAGGTGTTCGACATGCTGCGGATGGAAGCGGGGACGCCCGTGATGGGCAAGGAGATGGACGATCAGCGTTTCGTGGTGGAGACCAATCGCATCGCGCAGGCGATCAGCTACACGAAGGGGTGTTATCTGGGGCAGGAACCGATCGTCATGGCGCGGGACCGGGGGCAGATCAATCGCATGCTCGTGGGACTCACCTCGGCGGACAGCGAGCCGATGACGCCGGGGTCGAAGGTGTTTCAAGGCGAGACGGAGATCGGCGTTGTCACGTCGTCGACGTTTTCACCTCGCTTGGAATGCGTGATCGCATTGGCCTATTTGAAGCGTGGATTTTGGGATGCGGGAACGACCGCGACGGTCTTTCCCCCGACAGAGGGCCGGGCGGCGACGGTTTCGGCGTTGCCATTCGTGCCGCCGAGCGAATGAACGTAGAGCAACGATCCGAAGGCGACGGCGTTGAAGCAGGCGTGCAGCACGACGGGGCCGATGAGGTTCTGCGAACGCTGCGCGAGTCGGCCCAGCACCAGCGCAAGAAGAAACAAGGGAATCGGCGAAGGCCATGCCATGCTGTGCGCCACCGCGAAAAACATCGACGAGCCGAGGATGGCGAGTCGAATGTTCCCGACTTGAAAGTCGCGCCATCTTTGCGGATCGATCTGCAGCACCGGCGCGGGTTCCTGTTCCAAATCCAGTTCGGGCGTCGCGGCGTCTTCCTTTGGGAATAGGGAGAACGCGTCGGCCGAGGTGGCATTCATCATGTGCAGTGGGCCTTCGCGCAGCACGCCTCCCCAAACCTGGAAGAAACGCCAGGCGTACCAAGCGACGAAGCAAACGCCCAGCGCGAGCGGTTGCCAGGCGGACTCCAGCGGCATGCAGTCCTTTGTTCCCTGCCATGAGTCGATGAGAGGGAAAGCCGCGAAGAACACCGTCCATATACATACCATTACATGTCCTGACACGGAGGCCCGCCGCAGCCAACCCTGCAAAAGCCCTCGAAAAAATAACTCTTCCAGGATCGGGGCGGCCACGCAAGCTTGGAACGCCAACAACGCCCACTCGGCGGGCCAGAGCCCTTCCTTAGCAATGAGCTCCAAATCGTGGGGGCGTACCGGCAGCAGGGAAACGGCCAAAGCGTAGATGGCAAGGACGATCGGCGTGATGAACGTAAATGTGGTCACGCCCAGAATCACCGACTGGGGCCAACGCGCCCAGGAAAGACCGACATGGGACGGGCGGGTTCGGCTCATGCCAAAGGTAATGCCGAGAATAAGAGCGAGCGTCAGGAAGAAATAGAGCGGCGTGGCCCAGAGCGCCTCGCGGCCCGGCGAAGGAGGTTGCGCGAAGAGCGATTCGTAAAAGCCGGCTGCGGAGAGTACCTGCCGAACGAGGTCGCCCACCTGTGCCATCAAAACGAAGGCGAGAAACACCTCGAACCCGCTCCAGCGGCCCGGCCTTAGTCGAGGGAGAGGCCACAAACGGCCGCGAATATCGGGGCGGAAACGAATCAGGGCGACAACCACTGCCCAGGCCACGACGACCACGACGGCATAGGCAATGACGTTTGAAAGCACTTCCTGCCAAAAGCTCACGTGTCGCCCTCGTTTCGCATAGGATAAACATCGCGCCAGGCGGAGGAAACGCAAGCGCTTCCCATCCCATTATCGTCGGATGCGGGTTGGGGAAAGGCAAGGAAACGAACCAGAAACGGGAAAGTCCACCGAACGTGTCCACCATTCTCGACCGCATCGTCGCCGACAAAAAGCAGGAAATCGCCGCCGCGCGCCGAAACGTGCCGCTCGCGGAGTTGGAAGAACGATTGGCGGGAGCGCCGCCGGTTCGCGACTTCCGCGCCGCCCTGGAGCGCGGCCCCGGACTGGGCATCATCGCCGAGGTGAAAAAGGCATCGCCGTCGGCCGGGGTGTTGCGCGCCGACTTCGATCCCGTCCGCATCGCGCAAGTGTACGCGGCGAACGGCGCCAGCGCGATCAGCGTCTTGACGGATCGGCCTCATTTTCAGGGTGAGTTGCGTTATCTGACGGAGATTCGCGCCGCCGTCGCGCCGCCGGTGTTGCGAAAGGATTTCATTCTGGATGAGTATCAGATCGTCGAAGCCCGCGCGGCGGGTGCGGATGCGGTCCTCTTGATCGCGGAGATTTTGGAGCAGGATCGCCTGATCGGGTTGCTGAATAAGATACGCGCGTTGGGCATGCAGGCGCTGGTGGAACTTTACGATCCGGAGAATTTGAAGCGAGTCTTGGACAGCGGCGCCCGCATTGTCGGCGTCAACAATCGCGACCTGCGGACCTTCGTCACGCGGTTGGAGCATACGATGGAACTGGCGGCGAAGATGCCGGGCGACGTTTGCTTGGTGAGCGAGAGCGGTATTCGCACGCATGAGGATATGACCCGCTTGCAACGCGCGGGAGCGAAGGCAGTGTTGATCGGCGAGACGTTCATGCGTTCGCCGGATATCGCGGCGTGTTTTCGCGCGTTGCGTGGGGAACCGTAGGACAAGCTGCCAGCTTGTCCGAAATGGTTGAGGACGTTCCTAAATGCCGCTGCTTCCATCCACGCTGGAGTTTTTTCGCAGCCGCGCGCTGGATCTTAAGCCGGGCTTGGCGGCGATCTCCGGCGGCGCGGATAGTGTTGCCCTCGCGCACGTCCTTGGCCGTCTGAAGAAGTCAGGACAATTGCCATCCATCGGACTGATTCATCTCAATCATCAGTTGCGCGGTGAAGACAGCGACGGCGACGAAGCCTTCGTCAAGTCGCTGCCGGAAACGTGGCAAATGCCCGAGTTGGCGGTGCATACGCAGCGCATCGACGTCGCCGCCTTTGCGAAACGCGAAGGCTTGAATCTGGAGGATGCGGGTCGTCGGGCACGCTACGTTTACTTTGCCGAGGTTGCGGCGGAAACGGGCGAGGGCTGGGTTGCCACGGCGCACACGTCTGACGATCAAGCGGAAACCGTACTGCTTCGCCTTTTGCGCGGGGCCGGTTTGGCGGGCCTGGCGGGGATTCCGGACGTAAGGCCGCTCGCCCCGTCGTGCCGGTTGGCGCGTCCCTGGCTTGGAATTCGCAAAACGCAGGTGCGCGAATATCTGGCTCAGCATCAACTCGATTGGCGCGAAGACGCCAGCAATCAAAGCGATCGGTTCACGCGAAACCGCATTCGCAATCAACTCATGCCGCTATTGGAGCGTGACTTTCAACCGTCGCTCGTCCCGCTGCTAAACCGCTTGGCACTCCAGGCGAATGAGGTTTCGGAGTATCTTCGTGAACAAGCGGAATTGTTGCGAGCGCGGGCGGAAAGGCCGCGTGCCGGAGAGATTCTCGTGTTCGATGTCGACATGATTCAGGGAGTGAATTCGGTACTGGTGCGGGAGATGTTTCGGTTGGTTTGGTCGCGCGAGGGTTGGCCGATGGGGGAGATGGGGGCGGAGGAATGGGAGGTGTTTCCAGGTTTGGCTGAGGGAAGCGTGAGCGCGGTCGATTTGCCGGGCGGCGTGCATGCGCGGCGGAAGGGGCGGGTGATTCAAGTTGCACGGAACCGGCCGCGTTGAAATACCGTGGGGCGATGCGAACATGCTTTCGGGGTGCGAATACGGGGTATTCTCGTTTCGCGGGGAATCCCCGAAAGCATGCCACACGCTCGATTATTTTTTCTCCACCTTGCGGCTCATCAGGAACACGTTAAGCGGAAGCTGAATGCGGGCCGTTAGTGCTCGGCCTCCTTCGATGCGGATGAGAACGAGGTTGTCGCCTCCGGCGGGGAATAGGGCGCCCACGTCTTTGCCGCCTTCCAGACCGGCCATCAAGGTTGCGAGCTTGCTCATATCGGCGCGATAAAGGAGGAGCGGGGCCTTGGCGGGTTTTGCCAGGCTCACGGCGTTCTTGATGGCTTCGACGCCTCCCTTGCCCAGGGCGACAAAGGCCGCATCGTCGCGGAAGGCGAAGTATGCGCTGCGATCACCCAGCAGCCCGGCGACGGCATCGAATTCGCGACCTTCGGGGATTTCTATGCGATGAATGGCAACTCCCGCATGCTTGGCGAAATCGAGCTTAATTTTATCCTGGTCCTTCTTGGGCATCGCCGCTCGCGCTTTCTCAACCAGGGCACGCAGGGTTTTCTCCATTTTCTTGCCGTCTTTGACGCCGAGGGCCACGAGATAGTCGAGCGTTTTGTCCGGGCCTACGTTCATGAGGAAGAACGCATCCGCCCGGCCTGACTTGAAAGTCGGTTCGATGACGGCAAAAAGGCCTTCCGCTTGCATACGCTTGGTCTTGTCGGTGAGTTCCTCAAGGGCCTTGGCCTTTACCTCGTCGAAAAGCGATTCCATAGCCTTGTGCATTTTCTCCGGCAGGGCGACATTCATCACCGCGTTGAACATGTTCTTGTCGGACACGAGACCGCCGAAACGGCTTTCCTGCTTGCCCAGATCGTCGATCGATTTGGCGAGGTCGCTGCCGGGCTTGCCCGCGAGAGCGAAATCAAGTGCAATCGTTTTGGTTTTGGCGTCCAGATCGAGAGTGAACTTGAGTTCTTGTCCATCCATCAGGATCGACTTGACTGCGGCGGCGACGTTTTCCAAGCTGGCCTCGATCATCGCGTTGGCGCTTTTGACGCCGGTGTCGGTCTTTTCGCGAAGCAGCGAGGCGTAGATTTTTTCGAATTCGCCCAGGGCAATCTGTCGAGCCGCGAGAGGAACTTGATCTATGCGGAGCGTCGCGGCCAGGGCAGGGCCGTCTTTGTCCCCCAAGATCTTCGACGGGGCGATGAGCTTGGCGTCGGCAATGGCGTCTTGGCTCAGCATCGTCGCATACAGGTAGCCGTTGGCGAAGCGGAAGTAGACTTCGATCTCGATATCTCGGCCGATGCGCGCGGTGTAATGGCCCGACTTGCCTTTGTCGACGCGCACCTTGTTGTTTTCCAATACTTTCAGAAACGCCTTTTCGTCCGAGATGGGAACCAGGAAGAGGGGCGATATCTCGTGGATCTCCTTGCCGAAATTCACGACCACGCCGAATGGTTTTTTGTGGTCGACGCCTTCGAAACCGCCCGCACCGATTTTGGCGCGGAGGAGACCGTCGATCTTGTCCGCGATTTCGTCGCGGCCGATGAGAGAGAGGATCAGCTTGGCCTGGTCGAAAACGCGATCCAGGGAGCGAACCTGCACGACCAGCGCCGGAGCGGTTGCCTCGGCCTTGGCGCCGGCGTCCAGACGTGACGCGAATAAACAAAGAGGCAGGAGGCAGAGCATGAGATTCCGCGTGCGCATGATCCACTCCACTTCAGTGCGGGCATGGGAAGAAAGTTGTTCCATCTCTCAAGAGTCTAATGGATTGACCAAGCGGCGGCCAACCCGAACTTGACGATTGGACGCCGTAGATCGGCAGGGGCGGAGAAGATTGAATCTCCGGGAGCCGGACCTAGAATAGCGCTATTGGAAAGACCACCTTACAAGGTTTGATTCATGAACACCGAACCCCAGCCGCCCTTGGCCGCCGAGCACGCGCCGGCAACGCCCGCCCAAGCGGGAACATTCTCACTGGCTTCGCTGCTTTTGCGCGTGTTGCCGACGGTGAAGATGTTGCCCTTCAATTTCGCGCCGGTCGGGGGCCTTGCCGTCTTCACGGGGGCGAAGGTGCGAACTTGGCTCGCGTACGCACTTCCGCTCGCCGTCATGATCGCGACGGACATGATCCTGTGGACGATCAAGGGAGACGACTATTCGCCGCTGCACTTGTCGCGACCGCTGGTGTACGGCAGCTTTCTCGTTTACGTGTTGCTGGGACGCTGCCTCGGCAGGAACCTCGTCGGCATCGGCGCCGCGGCGGGTCTCGGCAGCGTGCAATTTTACCTAATCACCAACTTCGGCTCGTGGTTGGATTACCCGCATCTTTATTCGCGCACGCTCGATGGTTTGCTCGAATCGTATGTCGCGGGACTGCCGTTTTTCCGTTACACGCTTCTAAGCGACATGAGTTTCGCCTTAGCGTTTGTCGGGATCCACTTCGCGTGGGTAAGGGCGACAACTCCAGCCGTTGCCGGGGAGGTAAGCCAATCATGAAGTATGCGGCCATCATCGAATACATTCAGGACAAGGAAAAGATCGGCCAAATTCGGCCGAGCCATCGGCAGTATTTGACGAGCCTTAAGGAGAAGGGGCAGCTCGCGGCATGTGGGCCGTTTACGGATGACAGCGGCGCATTGATCATTTATGAGGCCGGCTCGCCCGAGGAAGCGGAAGGGTTTGTGAAAGCGGATCCATTCAACCAGAATGGAGTGTTCATTCGCTGGCAGCTACGGCCCTGGAATGCAGTAATGGCGAATCGCGAGTTGTTCCCAGCGTAGCGACGATTTCAAAAACGGGGTTCCGGCGATGCGTTCTTTGGATGACTTCCATCGGAGCGTACAGGCGGTCTTGGCGAGCAAACGCCTAGGGACGCCGGTGTTCGTTCGTTATCTTTTGAAGGCCCCGGTGGCCGCGAAGGCGGTGCCGGGGTTTTTGGCGTCGGTCACGCAAGCCGTCGTTACTTGGCTGGGCCAGGAGCCACGACGCCTCTACGCCCTGGGTTCGGTGAAATCGCGTCATATCACGCTGACAGTCGAATGCGCGGGCGGCGCGTGCGCGCAAGTCACCTGGAGCGGCGCTGCATCGCGCGGACCGGGTCTGGATCTCATGTTGGTCGGCAACCACGGCGTGTTGTATCACGACGCCGGCATGGCCAATGCGTGGTCTTCTTTTCCGGAACTTCCCACCGACCCCGCCACCAAGGAACTTGTCGCGTGGCTTGAGCGTGCTCTGCGTACGCATCAGCCGGAGCCATGGACGATGTGATACTCCAAAAGGGCGCACGGACACAGTGACGATTCGACAGTTGTTTCGAGTGATTGACTGGATGATGCATCTTCCAAAGGAACTTGCCAAGCAGTTTAGCGACGAAATTCGCAAACTTGAGGAGGAAAAGACGATGCCCTACATCACAAGCATTGAGCGACTCGCGATGGAAGAAGGAATGGAGAAAGGAATGGAGAAAGGACGAGAGGAAGGACTCGAACGGGGGAAAGTGCGAGGCCAACTCTTGGGTTTGGCCGAAGGAATCGCGCTTGCGATCGAAATAAAGTTTGGGGAGGTGGGATTGCAGTTGGCGCCGCTCCTGACTGCGACGCAGGATGTCGAGCGCCTGCGCGAAGTCGAGAGAGCGATTCGCGCCGGTGCGTCTTTTGAAGAGGTTCGAGCCTTGTTGGAAAGCTGATCCCATGAAGCCGCCTTTCGGAATACTCCTGGTCTCGGGCAGCCATACGCATCAGGAAAACTATGCAGCGGCATTCGCGGCGAACAAGCGCTGTCGTTTGATCGCCGTGACGGATGACGCGAAAGTAGATAAGCGGCGGCGCGCGCTGAATGAACGCTTGGCCAAGTCGCTTGGCATCGCACATATTCCCGATCTGACCGACGCGCTGGCGCGTAAGGACGTCCATGTCGTCAGCATCTGCGCCCCGCCGGAACGCCGGGGGCCGATCGTCGTGCGTTGCGCTCAGGCCGGCAAGCACCTTTATCTCGACAAGTCCCTTTGCCCGACTTTGCGGGAGGCGGACGAAATTGTGGCGGCGGTGGCCAAGGCGCGGGTGAAGAGCCACATGTTCAGCTTCATCACGCAACCCTGGGCTCGGCAAGCGCGAGAGTTGCTGGAGAAAAAGCGCATCGGCGATTTGCTCGCGATTCATGCCGACACGTTCTTCGCCAAGGGGCGCGCTGGTTCGGCGAAATTGGGGAGCCGACGCAAGGAGGAATACCCGCCGCGCAGGCACCAACTTCTCGAAGCGAAAAGGGAAATGGACAACACGGGGATATATTCCATCACGTTGATTCGTTGGCTCACCGGTCGGCGCTTTCAATCCGTCTTCGCGCTCACCGGCAATTATTTTTTCCAGGAGCACCAGAAACATAACGTCGAGGACTTTGGCCTCATCTCCGCCACCCTGGACGAGGGTTTGCCCGTGACGATCGGGTCCGGCCGATTTGGCTGGACGGCGCATCCGGCGGCCGGCGCCAATCGGATGATCCTTGTCGGCAGCGAAGATACGGTAGTGATCGACGCGAATCGCCCGCGCATCGAGGTCTATACGGACGAGGCGCCCTGGACGCCGCCGAACCCCCACCGCGAAGATCCCATGGGCTTTTGGCAGAGCACGCAGGATGAGGTTCACACTCGGCCCAAACGCACCTGGGTTCCTCTCCTTGGGTCTACGAGCGACGCGTCGTATTTCATCGATCGGCTAATCGCCAATCGCGATAGCGAAATCAACGCGGCCGAGGCGGCGCATGGGACCGAGGTTTTGGTGGCCGCGTATCGTTCGGCGTCGACCGGGGAAGTGGTCAAGTTGCCTATGGCCCGGATGTGAGCGGCACGAGGAGGACTCCGACGAGCACGTCGTAAAGCGCGTGGGCGCCGACCGCGATGCCGAAGCCGCGGAAAAAGAAAATGCAGGCGAAATAGCCGCCGGCGAGCGTGCGGAAGAGAAAGACCAAGCCCTGAAAGGGTTCGCCGTGGGGGCCGATGTGGTGCGCGCCGGCGAAGCAGAATGCCGAACCCAGCCCGGCGGCGAGGAATGCGGTTCCCGGCGCCATATCCCAGTGAAGCAACAAGACAAAGAACGCGGAAAAGAGCACGAGTCGAAAGAGCGTCTCTTCGTAAAGCCCCGCGCCAAAATAGCAAAGCACGCGCTGGCAAGTCGGATCCAGTCCGGTCGCCAGAAAAGCGGCACGGGAATCCAACGAGACGAAGCCGGCCCGCTCCATGGAGACGAGCAGCGGAAAGATAAGTTGGCTGAGCCCGAAAAGTCCGCCGGCAAACAGCGTGCTTTCCAGCGCCATGCCGATGTTGGCGCCGAGCAGATCGCGGGGGAGCGGTTGTCGACGCCACAAGCCCCAGGCGAGAAGAATGACGAGAATGATCGCGGGCGCCGCGTAACTTCTGGGCGCGCCGATTTGTGCCAAGGCGTCGCGCAGCCAGATGTCGGCGCCGTTGCGAAACGACTGTCCCGTGTCGGCGCCGGCAAGGGACATGCCCAGTTCGTAGGCCAAGAGCAACGGCAGCACGAAGAGGACGCAGACAAGGGGATGCCGCGTCGCCTGCAAGTATCCGCTATGTCCGCGCGCATACGCTCGCATTAGAATTATGCCTTCTCAGACCATCTCGGGAAACTGCTTGCCCAACAGTGGCAAACGGGCTTCGGTGGGCAGCGTGCGCAGAATCGTTCGCTCCTCGTCTTGCAGCAAATCAAGAAGCCGCGGCAGCGCCAACGGCTGGCCCTGGCTTTCGGTAAGCAACAGCAAAAGAGGCTTGGCCGGGTTCAGCAATCCCTTCTCGCCCGAGTGCGTGCCGACGACGACACCTGCCGCTCCGTCTGTCAATTCGACGACGGAGCCCACGGGGTAAAAGGACAGGCGCAACAACTTCTCTGCCTGAAACTTGTCCAGCGCGCCCTTGTCCGCGAGCAGGAGCGTGTCGGTGAGAGCCGTGCGCGTATCATGGGCGGGGCGTTGCGGCCGGCCTCCGCAGAGAGCGGCATAAACGTCGCATACGGCAAGCAGACGGGTGAAATTGGAGATTTGCAGATCGCGACGGCCCATTGGATAGCCGCTGCCATCGAGGCGTTCATGGTGATCTTGCGCCGCCTCGACGATAATTCCGCCGGGAGGAAAAACCTTCGCGAGCAATTGCGTTCCCAAGAGAGTGTGCTTTTCCATGAGCCGGCGCTGGTCGTCGCTCCAAGCGTCGGGATGTGCCAACACTTCGGCGGGGATGTGAACCATGCCGATATCGTGAACAAGGCCGGCGAGCAGGCATTCGTGCTGATGCCCTTGCCATTCGGGATCGTTGAGAATGACGCGGGCCAACACCTGAGCCACATTCAAACCGTGGGCGGCGACGAATCGATACGGGTCGTCAACACCGGCGCGGAAGAACCGCAGAGGGAGATTGAGCCGAGATTCATTCCAGATTTCCTCGGTAAGCGTGTGCCAATCGCGGCTGCGGATCGCTTGCCCGGTCGCCAGCTTGCGAAACAGGCCGGCCAAATGATTGATGCGATCTTGAATGGCCCGCTGCTGTGCGCATGCCGTTTCGAGAACCTTGGACCGTTCCTGGACGACGTCCACAACGGCCTCCAAACCCTCACACAGCCTCAGTTGAGCGCTGGGAGCCGAAGGGAACGCCTGAACGGTTCGCAGCACGCCGTCGAGCATGGCGAGCGTTTCCTGGTGGAGCAACGCGCGTGGGCTGGTTGGCGCTTCTCGGATGGCCGGTAGCTCCGCAAGTCGACGTAGCGTATGCAACAGATCTCGGCCCTGGTGAAGAAGGCGCATCGCCCGCGCCGTCAAACGCGGCGGCAGCGGCGCCTGGTCGTCGGCGAGCGGACGTAGGGCGGCGTCGAGAAGGCGCGCTTCCCGCTGTCCCTTGTGGATCTTCGCCTGCACTTCGGCGGCCATTCGCACTTCCGGCGTGGAATCCGCCGGCGTCTTGGTGTCGACCGCCTGCAAAAGGCCGTGCGACGTGTCGAGCCGGGATCGCAATGCCGCGATCTTGCGCAAGATTTCTTGAGTCTCGGTCATGGTTGTATCCGTTTCCGAAGAAGGCGGCCGGCGTGTACGAGGCGGTTCGAAAAAGGGCAGTCCCCTTTTGGAAGCAGCCTCCAAGTCGGCAGCTTCGACAAAACCCCACTCTTCGATACCATCGGAAAAGTTCGCCGCCGAGCTTTACGAATCGGCGCGTTTGTTTGAGTTTCGTTCGGGATCCGGATTGCCTCGTTTGCGTGCTTAACCTTGTTTGCCGAGATGAGCGAATTTCGGCGTAGGCTCATACGGAAGACGGGGGACGCGCCGCAATTCCCGACCGCAAAGCCCGTACCGTCCCGGTAGCTTGTTCGCGCGAGGCGGATACAATGCTGGTAAATCGAGAAGGCACAGCGATCCAGCGAACCATGGCAAATTCCGAACGCACACGCAATGACGGGGACAGTCTCCGCCTCTTGATCATCGATGACGAGCCCGCGCATGCGGAAGCCGTGGCGGAAAGTCTCGAACGCGTCGGCTACGATTGCGTGATCGCGACGAGCGGGGCGGCCGGCGCCAAAGCCATCGAAGTAAACGAGCCGGACCTCATTCTCACCGACCTCAAGATGGACGATCTGGACGGTCTCGCCATTCTGCGCAAGGCGAAGCGGGAATTGCCCGGCGCGGAAGTGGTCGTTATCACGGGCCACGGCGACGTGCAAACCGCGGTTGAGGCGATGCGGGCAGGCGCCGCGAACTTTTTGCAGAAGCCGCTCAATCTGCATGAACTGCGCGCCATCGTCGACAAGGCCGCCGAACGCGCCCGCCTGGCGCGCGCCAAGGAACGTCTGGAACGCCAACTCGATGAGAAGTTCGGCTTTGAAGGCGTTATCGGCAACGGCTCTCGTATGCATGACATCATCGGCAAGCTGAAGAGCATCGCTCCCACAGCCGCGACGGTGTTGATTCAAGGCGAAACGGGAACAGGCAAGGAACTCGTCGCCAAGGCCATCCACAACAATTCGCCGCGCAAGGCCAAAAACTTCGTGGCTATGAATTGCACCGCCCTCAACGAGAGCCTGCTGGAGGACGAGTTGTTCGGACACGAACCGGGGAGCTTCACCGGCGCGGACCGCATGCGGAAGGGCCGATTCGAATTTGCCAACGGGGGCACGCTGTTTTTGGATGAGGTCGGCGACATGCCGCTCACTTTGCAGGCGAAGCTCTTGCGTGTCTTGGAGAATCAGGAGGTCTACCGCATCGGCAGCAACGAGCCGATCAAGGTAAACGTGCGGCTCTTGTCGGCAACCCACCGCGACCTGGAAGCGGCGGTGGCGCAGGGCAAGTTTCGGCAGGATCTCTATTTTCGCCTCAAGGTCGTGACGATCAAACTGCCCCCCTTGCGCGAACGCAGGGAAGACCTCCCGCTCCTGTGCAACCACTTCAGCAAGGAACTGAGCCAACGCCACGGCAAGAAAGTCGCCGGACTAGCCGACCCCGTCCGCAAGGCGATGGCGCAATACGATTGGCCGGGCAATGTGCGTGAGTTGCGCAATGTTTTGGAAAGCATGATCGTGCAGGACACGGACGGCATCCTCGGAATGGACGATCTACCCGAAGGCGAAGGATTGCGCAATTTACATGCCGCCGACGCGAAACCCGCGAGCCCGGACAATCTCATCGGACGCCCCTTAAGCGAAGTGGAACGCTTCTATATCGAGCAAACGCTCGAAAAGACCAACGGCAATCGCGAGGAAGCCGCGCGGCGTCTGGGCATCGGCGAGCGCACGCTTTATCGCGTGATCCAGGACTGGAAGGTGCAAGACCAAATCCGCGAAGCGTTCGCGTCGGCGAATGGGGAATTCGAGGAAGCGGCCAAGCTGCTGAATATCAAGCCAACGGCTCTGCAAAGGAAGATGAAAAAGTGGGGCATGGCGGTGGACAGGGTTGAGGACGCGGAATAGGGGCTAGTGGCGATACTCCACGGCAGGTAGCACGACGCGCAAGCGAGTGACTTCACTCGCTTGCGCGTCGTGCTAACCGGAGTTGATTCGATGCTTCGCACTGCACTAGGCAAGATTCGATTTCATGGTATACCTGCCGCGTGAATCACACAGCGACAGGGGGATCAGCCGTGCCGAAAGTGCGGAGTCTACCGGGTTACACGACGGCGCTGGGGCAAGCTATCCAGGGCGATGTCCGCGCGGTCTTGCCGACTTTGCCGGACTCTTCCGTGTCGCTTGCCTTCACGTCGCCGCCGTTTGCGTTGCGGCGACAGAAGGCGTATGGCAACGTCACGGCGGACGAGTATGTCGAATGGTTCATGCCCATCGCGACCGAGATTCATCGCGTTTTGAAAGACGACGGCAGCTTCGTTATGGAGTTGGGCGGGGCGTGGAATCCGGGCAGCGGCACTCGTTCGCTGATGCCGTATGAATTGCTCCTGCGCCTGGGCAAGCTCTTTCATTTGGCACAGGATTTTTATTGGTACAATCCGTCGCGGCTGCCGACGCCGGCGCAGTGGGTCACCATTCGCCGCACTCGCGTCAAGGAAGCCGTCACCACCCTTTGGTGGCTTTCCAAGACGACCGAACCGCAGGCGGACAATCGCCAGGTGTTGAAGCCCTACAGCAAGTCGATGAAACGTTTGTTGCGCGACGGCTATACCCCCGCGATGCGGCCATCGCAACACGAGATTGGGCCGCACTTTCAGAAGGACAACGGCGGCGCGATTCCGCCGAATATCCTCACGGTGCCGAATACGCGCTCCCACGACGAGTACATTTTTCGCTGCCGCGATGCGGGTTTGCCGGTCCATCCGGCTCGATTCCCGCCTGAGTTGCCGGACTTTTTTATTCGGTTTCTGACCAAGCCGGGCCAGACGGTGCTGGATCCCTTCGCTGGGAGCAACACGACGGGACGCGTCGCCGAGACGCTCCAGCGGCGCTGGATCGGCGTGGAGATCAACGCCGATTATGTCGCGGGCTCGAAGTTGCGCTTCGATCAGAAAAAGGATCAAGCGGCGTAGAATCGCCGCTTGCGGCTTAGCGAATTCGGCGAGCAGACCGGACGCTAAGACGCAAGCGGGCGATGTGTTTAACGGCGCGGGCGTGCCCGCAACAGGTTCAAATGGCGGTCGAATCGATCTTCCATGTAGCGGTGGATGTTCGTGAGGACACGCACATCGCCGCCGGTGATGATTCGGCCGTTGGACATCTGGGCGTCGCTCTCGGCGAACTCGCGATCGAGTTCGGTCAGGCTTGTCTGGACCTGGCCCAGTCGCGTGTCGAGTTGGTCGCCCTTCATGTTTTCGGTGACGCCCCAGAAGCGGCAGGCGTCCGCGAAGGTGAGTTCGGCCTTGCGGTTTTCCTCGAACTTCTGATAGGCGCTGGAGTCCATCAACGCGAGGACGAACCGCTCCAAATCGCGGGTGAGCTTGATCACGTTGCTCGGAGCCGGATCCTCCTCCTGCAACATGACGCGACGAACGACGGAGCGGCCTTCGCGCGTGAGGGCATAGAGTTTCTGCCCCATTTTGACGAGCCAGCCGCGTTTGGCGAGTCCCTTTTCGCCCATGATGCTCGACAGAATTTTGTTCGAGTCCGGGTAAAGTTCGGCGAACCCTTTCAGGCCGAACGTCTTGGGAAACTTTTGCCACGAGGTAACAATAAGCGCCTCCGCGCTAAACGGAGATTGCCCCGCCAGGTCCAGAGTGTCCGCGGCGAGCAGGATCTTCTCCGGGACCGTGAAATCATCCACATTCGGTGTCACGCTGATCCCCCAATCGGTCAAGGTTTGCCAAACGAAAATTCAAACCTCCATGTTGATGCGAGCCCCCTCCAAAAGAATTGTGCCCGAAGGCTGGGGGTCGTCAAATGGGTTTCGGTCTCCGTGGGTGAGCAGACCCGAAGAGACCGCGTTACGATTGATTCCTATGGAAAAACAGCTGCGTTGGACGCCCCCTTTCTTCGGATTTTCACGCGGAAGCGCTCAACTTCGCCGCACCGGGCGCTTACGCTTTCGGCGCTGATTTCGCGAACCGGACGCAGACATTTCCGGTTCGGATTTTGGTATTCGGAGGGTCAGGATTCCTCGGCTTGTTCGGCGGCGTCGGACTTCATCACTTCGCGCAGCACAATCGTCGCGTAGCTTCCCGCGGGCAGGGAGAACGACAAACGCAAACCCTCGGGTTCGACCTGACCGATTAGGTCATCGAGGTAGACGAGGTTGTGGCGTCGGGTTCCCGGCATGAGCTTGCTGAACGGGACGAACGCTTGTGCGGTGATTTGCAGGCGCTCCAGCAGACAATCTTCGCGCGCACGCGCCGCCGCCGCGGCCGCATAGGTTTTGGCGCCGACGATGGGGCCGGCCGTCACGATCTCGCGGCGCTCGAAGCGTTCCTGCTCGGTCGCCGGGTCCGTGGTTACGAACATGCCTCCGCGCGGGATCTTGCACAGGACGTCGCCTTCCAAAACACGATGGAGCAGCCCGTCGTTCATCCGTTCCGCGAGATAAAGGTTGAACAGTGCCGATTGCACGGCGGACAATGCCAGCTTCTTGAGAAAGGGATTGGGTTGCGGGGGCGGATTGCGTTGCAGGAGATCGAGACCTATCTGGAGCGTCTCGGCGCCCCTGCCGAAGCGTTGCAAGCCGTAGAAATTGGGCACGCCGCGGTCGCGCAATATCTCCAGGAGCGGTTCGATCTGGTCGGAGGCAGCGGCGATGTCGCGTAGGAGAATG
>Ga0163144_10006742_pt1 | contig 25280 bp, 24 predicted proteins | sample OliLak19BULKMAT1_FD_123175 | JGI IMG/M metagenome (GOLD analysis project Ga0163144, IMG submission 123175) | Freshwater microbial mat bacterial communities from Lake Vanda, McMurdo Dry Valleys, Antarctica - Oligotrophic Lake LV.19.BULKMAT1 | ecosystem: Environmental > Aquatic > Freshwater >... | reverse complement strand
GGTCTGCCGGCGCCGCCGCCGACCCCTCGTTCGAGCCCCCGCCGCTCACCCGCGCTCGCCTCGGATGGCGCGAGGCGCCGCACGTTTTCGTGCTATTTGACGGGATCGAATGACGCCCCGCGACCGCGGCACCCTCACGGTCCACTCGCTCGACAGCCAGGTCCTGGCGGGCAACTCGCTCGGCGACCCGACGACGCGCGAGCTGCACGTCTACCTGCCGCCCGGCCACGACGCGACCAGGCGGTATCCCGCGCTCCTCGCGCTCGTCGGCTTCATGGGCACCGGCGCGTCGCTGTTCAACGCGGACCCGCTCGGGGAGGACCTGCGGCGGCGGCTCGATCGGTTGATCACGAGCGGCGTGTGCCCCCCGGTGATCGTCGCGGCGCCCGACTGCTTCACGCGCGTCGGCGGCAACCAGTACATCAACTCCAGCGCGACCGGCCGCTACGAGGACTACCTGCTGCAGGAGATCGTGCCGTTCGTCGAGCAGCGCCACGGCGTCTCGGCGTGGGGCGTGTTCGGCAAGTCGTCGGGCGGCTACGGCGCCATGGTGCTCGGGATGCGGCACCCCGAGGTCTTCCGCGCTCTCGCCGATCACTCGGGCGATGCCGGGTTCGAGCTCTGTTACATCCCGGATTTCTCCGAGGCGCTCGATCGCTTTCGCGAGCATGGCGGGCCCAGGGGGTTTCTGGAGCGCTTCTGGACCGACGAGAATCGCCACCGCAAGAAGTGGATGCGCGCGATCAACGTGCTCGGGATGGCGGCGCACTACTCGCCGAATCCGGCGTCACCCCACCTCGGGATCGATTTCCCTGTCGATCTCGAGACCGGCGAGATGCGCTGGGACGTGTGGAGCCGATGGCAAGCGTGGGACCCGGTGAACATGCTCGACGCGCACGCCGACGACCTGAAGAAGCTGGCGCTCGTGTTCGTGGACTGCGGCGCCCGTGACGAGTTCAACCTGCACTGGGGCGCGCGCGCGCTCGTGAAGAAGCTGGCGAAGCACGGGGTCGCGCACCGCTACGAAGAGTTCGAGGACGGACACATGTCCATCGCGTACCGCTACGACGTGAGCATCCCCGCGCTGGTGAAGGCGCTCCGCACATGAGCCAGAGTCCCTACGGTCACGGCGGTTACCGGCCTCCGCCGCCGCAAGGTCACGGGTACCAGGCCCCGCAGCAGGGCGGCCACGGCGCGCCGCCGGGCTACGGGCCGCAGGGCTACGGCGCGCCGCGGATCGGGTGGCAGCCGCTCGCGCTCCCCGACACCGACTCGCGCCGTCGCAAGATCGGCTTCGCCCTGTGGGTCCTCGGCATCGTCGTCGGCATCATCCTCAACGTCCTGTTCACGCTGGCCGAGGTGCTGCTTGCCAAGTCGCCCGGCAAGATGGCGGAGGCCATCGTGCTCGGGGCGGTCTTCGCGTTCCCGCCGCTCGTCGTCTACATCACGGTCCCCAAGATCCTCGATCGCTTCGATCCAGAGCCATGGTGGTGCCTCGCCATGGCGTTCACGTGGGGAGCGCTGGTGGCGACGGGCTTCGCCGGGATGATCAACACGGTCGTCGCGATCGTGTTCACGCAGAGCCACGGCAAGGAAGCGGGCGAGCTGATCAGCGCGGCGGTGAGCGCGCCGATCGCCGAGGAGTCGTTCAAGGGGATGGCGATCTTCGGCTTCTTCTATTTCCTGCGGCGCGAGTTCGACGGCGTGGTCGACGGCATCATCTACGCGATCTTCGTCGCGCTCGGCTTCGCCGCGATCGAGAACGTCAGCTACTACGCGCGCTCGGCGATCCAGGGCGAGAACGTCCTCGCGGGGACGTTCGTGCTGCGCGGCGTGTTCACGCCATGGCTGCACCCGTTGTTCACCTCGATGACGGGGATCGGGTTCGGCATCTCGCGCGAGTCGTCGAACCCCTACGTGCGGGCGCTCGCGCCGATCGGCGGGTTCGCGGTAGGGGTGACGCTGCACGCGATGTGGAACTTCCTGCCGACGGCGCTCGGCGAGCAGATGGGGGAGGTGTTCATCATCTGGCTGCTCCTGTGGTTGATGTTCGTCGCGGCGTTCTTCGCGATCATCATCGCCCTCGTCGTCCGCAAGGGCCGCACCATCCGCGACCACCTCAAGGACGAGGTGTTGATCGGCTCGATCAGCCAGCACGATCTGGATCTCGTGTGCTCGCCGTTCGGGCGGCTGTCGTGCACGTTCTCGTGGCGCGGGGCGTCGGGGCGCAGCTTCATCTCGTCGGCGTCCCGGCTGGCCCTCTCGAAGTGGCACACGGCCCGCGCGATGAAGGGTCAGAAGCGGACGATCAGCGCGGATTTCATCGCCCCGCTGCGAGCCCAGATGCGGCAGCACCGCGCCGAGATGTGGGCCCGCGCGCCGCGCTGAGAACGGGCCCGCCGCGTTGTGAAACGGGTCCGTCGCGCCGAGAACGGGCCCGTCGCGCCGAGTGAGCACGGGCGCCCCGCGCCGAGTGAGCACGGGCGCCCCGCGCTGTACGCAACAATTGCCTCGTGCGCGAAACCCGCGGCCGCTGCGGTCGTGGTATCGAGAGACATGCGCATGTTGATCGTCGGCATCGCGGGGGGCACCGGCTCGGGCAAGACGACGGTCGCCAAGCGCATCGCCGCGTCGCTCCCGAGCGCCGCCGTGACGACGATCGAGCACGACGCGTACTACCGCGATCGAAGCGAGCTGTCCGCCGAGGACCGCAGCCAGCTCAACTACGATCACCCCGAGTCGCTGGAGACGGAGCTGCTCGTTACGCACCTCGATCGGCTGCGCGCCGGCGAGTCGATCGACGTGCCGATCTACGACTTCAAGGAGCACAAGCGCTCGGTCGAGTCACGGCCCGTGAGCCCGACGCCGATCGTGCTGGTGGAGGGCATCCTGGTGTTCGTCGACGCCAAGCTGCGCGAGCGCATGGACATGAAGCTGTTCGTCGACACCGACGCCGACATCCGCATTTTCCGGCGGATTCGCCGCGACATGGAGCACCGCGGGCGGACCTTCGATTCGGTGCGCGAGCAGTACTACAAGACCGTGCGGCCCATGCACCTCGAGTTCGTCGAGCCCTCGAAGCGAACGGCCGACCTGATCATCCCCGAGGGCGGCAACAACGCCGTCGCGCTCGATCTGATCATCACCAAGCTGCACAGTTTGTTGTGACCAGGGACAGCACGCGCCGCCCGCGCGGTCACGTGACGATGATGTGCGGGCCGCCGGTCGTGTGCGGTTCGAGGGTGCCGATGATCGCGCCCTCGTTGCCGGCGTCGATGAGGCGGCGGACGGCCTCGGCGGCGTTCGCCTGGGGCAGGCACAGGAGCAGGCCGCCGGAGGTTTGTGCGTCGGCGAGGAGGAGCCGCAGCGCCTCGGGGACGGTGTCGGCGAAGGCTGTGGCGGGGGACACGTAGGTCAGGTTGCGCCGGCTGCCGCCGGGGATGAGGCCGGCCTCGACGAAGGCGCGAACGCCTTCGATCAAAGGGACATTTGCGGCGTCGAGGCGGGCCGTGAGGGCGGCGGCCTCGACGATGTTCTTGAGGTGGCCGAGCAGGCCGAAGCCGGTGATGTCGGTGCACGAGGTGGCGCCGAGCGCCAGGCCGACGTCGCGCGCGGTGTCGTTGAGGCGGAGCATCTGGGCGGTGACGGCGGCGATCAGCGCGTCGCTGGCCTTGCCCGCGCGAATCGCCTGGCCGGCGACGCCCGTGCCGACGCGCTTGGTGAGCACCAGGGCGTCGCCTGCGCGCGCGGTCTTGTGCGACCACATCCGGTGGGGATCGACGCTGCCGGTCACGCTGAGGCCACACTTCGGCTCGGGGTCGACCAGCGTATGGCCACCGACGATGGCGCAGGCGGCGCGGGCGCAGACGTCGCGCACGCCTTGCAGGATCTCGGCGAGAGCCTCGATGGGGAGCTTGTCCGAGGGGAAACCGATGAACGACAGCGCGAGCTGGGGCTGGCCGCCCATGGCGTAGACGTCCGAGAGGGCGTTCGCCGCGGCGATGCCGCCGAAGGCGCGCGGGTCGTCGACGATGGGCGTGATGACGTCCATGGTCAGAACGAGAGCCTGCCGAAATCCGAAGGCATGGGGCTCGGGGCTCGACGGGGTGGACGCGAGCCGGCCCAAATCTGCTTCTTGATCGAGATACACGTGGGCGATCGCGGCGTCGTCGAGCGGACCCGTGTCGTCCTTCATCCAGGGGTGAGGGATTGGCGCGATGTTTTTCAGAGCCTGGACCAGGCTCTCAGCGGGGAGCTTGCGGGCTCACCCACCGCCCTGAACGAGGGTGGTGAGACGCGGGGTATCCATGGTTGGTTCTCCGGATGAAAGAAGGGCCGCCGGTGATCATCGCGAGCGGCGAGCCGCAACGTATGCGCGAACCTGCCGGGCGTGTCACCCGATCTTGTAACCCGCGCGATCTTGGCCTAAACCGCGCTCGTTTTCGAGGAAACCATGAACGTTGAACGCACGCTTTCCATCATCAAACCCGACGCCGTCGCGGCGCGGAAGTCCGGCGCCATCATCGCCAGGCTCGAAGAAGAAGGCTTCGTCGTCAAGGCGATGAAGCGCATCCACCTCACGCGGGCCCAGGCCGAGGGCTTCTACGCGGAGCACTCGGCGCGCGGGTTCTTCGATGAGCTCGTGACCTTCATGTCGCGCGGGCCCATCGTCGTGATGGCGCTCGAGCGCGAGAACGCCGTCGCGAAGTACCGCGAGGTGATCGGCGCGACGGATCCGGGCAAGGCCGCCGAGGGAACCATTCGCAAGCTGTACGGCGCGAATGTCGGCGAGAACGCGGTGCACGGCTCGGACAAGCCGGAGACCGCGGTTCGCGAGATCGGCTACTTCTTCGGCGGCTACGAGGTTTGATCCGTTCCGAGGTGCTCGGTGAGCTGAAGGACTGCGCGGCAGGTCTCGTCGCGCTGGCCGAGCTTCTGGCGTCGCGCCGCGTCGGCACGAAGGCCATCGCGCTCGCTTTGCCTTCGGCCATCGAGGCCTGCGGGGGCGTGGCAGTCGCCGCCGAGAAGCTGGCGGCCGACGTCCTGCGCACGGCGGGCGAGCACCTCGATGCGACGTCGGAGATTCGCGCGGTGTTCGACCGGGCCATCGCGAGCGTGCGGACGCTGGAGCGCGAGGTGACGGCGAGCGGGAGCGCGCCGGCCGACGCGCGCAGCCGGCTGGTGCTGGAGCGCACGGCCCACGATGCCAGCGTGCACGTCGCGGCGGTGCTGTTCGTGGCGGAGATGTTCACGGCGGCGTCGGCGCCGCGCACGGTGTCGATCCGCGTGGCCGACGTGCTCGGGTTCGGGCCGGCGCTCGCCGACGGGCCGCACGTGATCCGCGCGACGCTCGACGCGCCGCCGGAGCCGTTCGCGACCACGGATGCGCGGCTGCTGCGCGCGCTGGTCGAGCTCGGCGTGCAGCTCGTCGCGGCGAGTGGCGTCAGCGCGCCGCACGTCGCGGTCACGAGCCGCGGCAGCGGGGCGCACGTGCGCGTGGGGACACCCCCCGAGCCGGCGACGCCGGCGTTTGCAGCCGTGGCCAGGCGCGCGTCGTCGCGGCCTCCTCCGGCCCAGGGCACCGTGCTGGCCGTCCGGCGTCTGCCGTGGTCCGAGCACACGCACCATCTCGCCCGCGCCGCGGCGATCATGACGGGCGCCGACCTGCTCGTCGACGCCTCGGGACGCCTGCTCACGGTGGTGTTTTCGTAGAAGCTGCTCGCAAAAAAAGCGAACGGCCGGGGCGGCCATGATAAAGCGCCGGCATGGCGCAGGACGACGATCAGCGGCGCGTCGAGGCCGCCTTCCGCGACCGGACGCTGCTCGCGAAGCCCGAGCACGAGCAAGCTGTGCGCGACACGCTGGCCGCGCTCGACGCGGGGCAGCTACGGGTGGCCGAGCGCCGCGAGCTCGCGGACGGCGCGGCCGAGTGGGTCACGCACGCGTGGCTGAAGGAAGCGATCCTGCTGTTCTTCGCGCTGCAAAAGATGAGCGTGATCGAGGTCGGGCCGTTCGAGTACCACGACAAGATCCCGACGAAGCACGGGCTGGAGGCGGCCGGGGTGCGCGTCGTGCCGCCGGGCACGGTGCGCTACGGCGCGTTCCTGGAGCCGGGGTGCATCGTGATGCCGGGCTACGTGAACATCGGCGCGTACGTCGGCGCGCGCACCATGGTCGATACCTGGGCCACCGTCGGGAGCTGCGCGCAAATCGGCAAGGACGTCCACCTCGCGGGCGGCGTCGGCATCGGCGGCGTGCTCGAGCCGCCGGGGGCGCGGCCGGTGATCATCGAGGACGGAGTGTTCGTGGGCTCGCGGGCCATCGTGGTCGAAGGGGTCGTCGTCGAGCGCGAGGCGGTCGTCGGCGCGGGCGTGGTGCTCACGGCCTCGACGGCCATCCTCGACGTGACGGGGCCGCAGGTGGTCGAGCACCGCGGGCGCGTGCCAGCCCGGAGCGTGGTGATCCCAGGGACGCGGCCCAGGTCGTTCCCGGCGGGCGAATTCGGGGTACCGTGTGCGCTGATCATCGGGCGCCGCAGCGAAGCGACCGATCGAAAAGTGTCGCTCAACGCTGCGCTGCGAGATTTCGCCGTCCCTGTTTGAGGAGGCTTCGTGGAGCCCACCTTCGCTCCTGGTTCCGACAAAGCTGCGCTCGCGTCGTTCTCGCCCGAGAGCGCCCGTCTGGTCGAGACGCTGCTCTGGCTCTGCCGAATCCCGTCGCCGACCGGCGAGGAGGGGCCGATCTGCGAGGCGCTCGTCGAGCGGATCGCGCGGGCCCCGATCGCCGGGCCGATCCGGCGCTACGGGCACTCGATCGTGGTGCCGGTGACGCGCGCCAAGAACGGGGCGGCGCGGCCGCGGATCGCGCTTGTCGGGCACACGGACGTGGTGCGCACTTCGCACGATGGAGCGGTGCGGATCGAGGGCGATCGGCTGTACGGGCCCGGGGCGTCGGACATGAAGTCGGGGCTCGCGCTGATGCTCGATTTGCTGGAAGAGGGGCGCGATGCCATCGAAGGGATCGATCTGACGCTGGTGTTTTATGCGCGCGAAGAGGGGCCGTTTCTGGAGAACGAGCTGGGGGACGTGCTGGCCGGGGACGACGAGCTGCGGCGGGTCGAGCTCGCGGTTTGTCTGGAGCCGAGCGACAACAAGCTGAGCCTCGGGGCGTCGGGATCGATCCAGGCGGGGATCACCTTCCGGGGGCGGACGGCGCACAGCGCGCGGCCGTGGCAGGGCGAGAACGCGATCCACAAGGCGGGGCCGTTTCTGTGCGACCTGGCGGCGCGGGCGCCGCGTGAGGTGACGCTGGACGGTCTGGTGTACCGGACGGTGACAACCGCTACGATGGCGCAAGGAGGCCGCGGGCGAAACGTCGTGCCGGACGAGCTCACGCTGAACGTGAACCACCGCTTTTCGCCGGATACCTCGATCGAGCAGGCGCAGCGCGAGCTCGAGGCGCTGGTGGCGGGCCGCGCGGAGATCGAGTGGCGCGATCTGTCGCCGGCCGCGCCGCCGCACGCGTCGCACCCGCTGGTGACCAAGCTGCGCGACGCGGGCGTGCGCGCGGTGGAGCCGAAGCAGGCGTGGACGGACGTGGCGCGCTTCGCGACGTTCGGCGTGGCGGCGGTGAATTTCGGCCCCGGGGAGAACGCGCAGGCCCACCAGCGCAACGAGTGGACGAGCGTGGAGAAGCTGTCCGAGGGGCGGGAGATCGTGCGGCGCTGGCTCGCGGCGGTGGCGGGCGCAGACGCAGGCGCAGGCGCGACGGTGGCGGGCGCGCGCCTGGAGCAGAGCTGATGGCCACGCTGTCCTCGCTGCTGGTCCAGCGCAACATCGCGCCGATGCGCGCCGTCGAGGACGCGATCGCGCGTCAGGTGCTGTCGGGCGGGGATCTGGCGACGAACCTGCTCGAGGTGGGGGCGGCGCGCGAGGAGGACGTCACGCGGCTCGCGGCCGAGAGCGCCGGGCTCGCGGGGCTCGCGCCCGGGAAGATCGCGCCGATCGATCCGGCGGTGCTGCGGCTGCTTCCGGGGGAGGTGGCGCAGCGGCACGGGATCTTCCCGATCGAGAAGCGCGGCGGTGATCTGGTCGTCGCGACGTCGGAGCCGCTGTCGCAGAGCGTCGAGGAGGACCTGGGGTTCTTGCTGAACCTCAACCTTCAGCCGGTGTATGTGCTGCGCGCGCGCATCGTGCAGGCGCTCGCGGAGCACTACGGCCAGCCGGTCGAGCGGCGCTATGCGCGGCTGCTCGCCAAGCTGGAAGGGCGCAAATTTGCGCCGGAGACGGAGCCACCGCCGCCGCCCGCGGCGCCGCAGGAGCTTCGGGTCGCGCCGCCGGTCGCCTCGGATCCGCGCGGCATCGAGCCGGTGCTCGCGCTCGCGCCGCAGGCGCAGTCGATCGAGCTCACGCCGCAGCGGCCCACGCTGCGCGGGCTCGCGCAGGCGGCCGCCTCCGCGATCGGGCGCACCAAAACGAAGCCTGCGGACCCGGATACGTGGGCGTCGCTGCCCGCGACCATCGAGCTGTCGCCGCGGCCCCCTGCGGTGGCGGCGCCGCCGCACCCGCCTCGGAAGCCGGTGCCGGAGCCCGCGCAGGCGGCGGCGTCCGGGCTGGCCGAGTCGCTCCCCCAGGCGCTGAGCGACTGGGCGCGTACGTCGGCCGCGGATGAGCGTGCCGCGAAGGAGCGAGGCGAGGGCGATTTGCGCGAGCGTCGCCAGGGTCGCTCGCGTCGCAAGGGGCCGTTCCCCGCGGCCCTCGCCGAAGAAGAGCTGCAGAGCGCGATCTCGACCGAGTCGGTGCTCGAGACGTTCTTCGATTTCGTGCAGCAGTTCTTCGAGTACGCGGCGCTCTTCGTCGTCCACGGCGACATCGCCGAGGGTCGCGACGCGGCGGGACGCGGCGCCGATCGCGCGCGCGTCACCGCGATCGGGCTTCCGCTCGATCTGCCGAGCACGCTGGCGGTCGCGCGCGATCGTCGCGTGCCGATCATCGCCGGCTTCGCGTCCGACGGTCTCGACGCCGAGCTTCTGAGCGACCTCGGTCGATCGCTCGCGACGGACGGCGTCGCGTCGGCCCCCACCGCTCCGGCCGAGCGCGCGGCGGCTGCGGTGATCCCCATCGTGGTGCGCGGGCGCGCCGTCGCGCTGCTGTTCGGGGACGACGCGCCGCATCCCGTCGAGCTCGCCGGGATCAGCGAGGTGATCGCATTTGCGGCGCTGGCGGGGGCGTCGATCGAGCGCATCATCTTGCGCCGCAAGACGAACCGCGCCGGCAGCGCCGCGACCGCGCGCGTCGAGGCCTCGTCGATCGCCGCCGCCGCGAAATCGCCGTCGCAGGCCCCGCCGGCGGCCGTCGAGGTGAAGCCGCGCGCACCTTCTCAGGCACCGCCCGGTCCCTCGCTGGTCGACGTCGCGGCCAGGGCCGCGCGCCCGGATCCGCGCAGGGGCATGGCGGCGCTCGCGCGCATGTTCTCGGCCGGCCCCGCGACACCGTCACCGAAGGTCGCGGCGCCGCCGCTCGCCTCGGCAGAGCCTTCGAGCGACACGTCGGGATCGGCGCCGGCGTCCGAGTCGGCGCCGCCCGCCGCGCGTACCGAAGGTGGCGAGACGCTCGCCGCCGCGGTGGTCGAGTCGCTGGAGCAGACGCCCGAGCCGGTCGCAGAGTCGTTGGTTGAAGAGTCGTCGGTCGCGGAGGCGTCGGTCGCGGAGGCGTCGGTCGCAGAGTCGTTGGTCGCGGAGTCATCCGTTGAAGAGCCGTCGGCCGCGGAGTCGTCGGCCGATGAATCGCCGGGTGCAGAATCGCCTGCGACCGACGACTCGATCGTCGTCGCGCTGCAAACGCCTTCGTTTGACGATGTTTCCGTGTCGGAGACGGCCGGCTACGGCGATGACGAGGAGACGGTCGTCGAGCTGGAGTCGGCCGTTCCCGAGGGAGACGTGTCCGCGGCCCCGTCGGAGCCCAGCGGTGACGCGCTGACGGTCGCGTTGCTCCTTCCGGGCGATACGCCCGCGCCCGCCGAGAGTGGCGAGTCGAGCGCATCCGACGTCGTCGTGGACGTCGATGACGAGCTCGCGGACGACGTCGAGGAGCTGCCCGACGATGCGCTCGAGACGGTGGCGCCCGCCGACGTCGAAGCATTTGGTGCGTGCGAGCCGCGCGAGGCGTACAGGGCGCCTGACACGGACGATGCGCTCCACGCGAGCGGGGCGCCCGACACGCAGGATGCGCTCGAATCGGGCGCCGCACCCGAGGCGGAGGATGCGTTCGGGGTGAAGAGCGGGCCCGACCTGGAGGATGCGCCCAAAGCGGGTGATGCGTCCGCAGCAGAGAGCGCGCCCGGGGGCGGTGAGGCACCCGAAGAGGACAGCGCGCCCGACGAAGCCGAGGACGCTCCTGACGCGGACGATGCACGCGAAGCAGACAGCGCTCGCGACGAAGAGGACAAGGCATCCGAAGAGGGCAACGCACCCGACGCGGACAACGCACCCGACGCGGACAACGCACCCGAAGCAGACAGCTCGGCCGAGACCGTTGCCCGATCGGTCGTGCAGGCGCCGAGCGATCAGCCGATGTCGAGCGACGACGGCCGTCCGAGCGCGCCCGTCGTCGTCGACATCTCCGCCGACTCGAACGACGGCCTCGCGAGCGCGCTCGCCCGCGCCGCCGAGGCGGTCGAGGCGCGCGACGCGCTTCGTTCCCGCGGCGCGCGACCGCTCTCCGCGCCGCCGTCGGGTGCCTCCCGGCCCGCCGAGCCCGCCCCCCCGGAAGAGACCCTCACCGAGGGCTTCCCGGCCGTCTCCGATCGACCGGCGCTCTCCCCCGACGTTCCTCTCACCATGCCGTTCGTGACGCCGCCGCCCGTCGTCGACGAGGGCGCCGCGTCCGTCGCGGAGCTCGGCCTCGAGGCGCTCCTCGCACGCGCGACGCGCGGCGCCGACGTCTCCGCCGCGCGCAACGAGCTGACGCGACGCGCCGAGCGCAACCTCACCCCGCTGCTCGCGCTCTTCCCCGGCCCGCTCGAACAGGACCGCCATCGCTCCGCGGAGCGGTTGCCTCCCGCGTCGCAGTGCGGCCCGCTCCTCGATGCGTTCGCGCGCAGCGGCGGCCGCGGCGCCGCGACCGTCGCCGTGCTCGCCCGTCACGACGACGTCGACGTTCGCTTCTGGGCGGCGCACCTGCTCGGCGAGATCTCCGGACCCGAGGCCGCCGACGCGCTCCTCGCGTTCCTCGTCGACGGCGACGCCGCGGTCCGGCGCGTCGCGCTCCGGGCTGCGGCCGCGGTCCTCGGCGCGTCGCTCGCCGGGCGCCCGCTCGAGACCGGGCTCGGCCGCCTCGCGCGCGATCCCCACACGTCGCTCCGCGAGCGCACCGTCGCGATCGACACCATGGGGCAGCTCCGCGTCGCGTCGGTCGTGCCCATGCTCGTGGGCCTGCTCGGCGCGTCGCCGGACGACGTGGGCGAGGCGGCGCGCCGCGCTCTGCTCGTCGTCACGCGCCAGGACTTCGCGCGCGACGGGCAGCGCTGGACGGAGTGGTGGGGCAGGAACGAGAACCGCCACCGCATCGAGTGGCTCATCGACGCGCTCATGCACGACACGCAGTCGATCCGTCGCGCCGCGGGCGACGAGCTGAAGCAGCTCACCAAGGAGTACTTCGGCTACTACGACGATCTGCCGAAGCGCGAACGCGAGCGCGCGCAGGAGCGTTACCGCGAGTGGTGGGAACGCGATGGGCGCTCTCGCTTCCGCTGAAACGCAGCGACCTGCTCCGCAGGCGTCGCCGCGGCCCCTCGTTCACGCCGCGGCGACGCTCAGTAACACCGCTTCATGCAGCGCTTGTACGTCGCGGCGGCGGTCTTCTCGCACGCGGCGGTCGTGCACGCCCGCTTCGCTGTCGTCCATGTCTCGCGGCACGTGGTCGCGCACGCCGCGGCCGGCGGTTCGAGCGCGTCGGCGGAGCTGGAGGCTGCCGCGTCGGCCTCCGGCGCCTTGCCTGCGTCGGTGACGATCATCATCGGCGGCGGCGCGAGCACGGTCGTCGGCTCGGGCACAGCGCGCTGCGCGACCGCGGGCGGCGACCGCGAGCCGTCGTCGAAGTCGCTCGCGCCCGACAGTTGCTTCTGCCGCAGCCGCGCGTAGTCCACGCGGTCGCGCGTCTGCCCGAACGTGTAGTACTTGATCCACTCTTCCCAGCAGCTCTTCCGGAGCGTCGACTTGACCTCGTCGCCCTCGTCGAGGGCCATGCAGTGCTCGAAGCGCACGTCGCCTTCGTAAACGGCGTTGAGGCTCGCGCCGCACGCGAGCACCGACAGCGCGCTGCCGGCGGCGAGCGCGATCACCAAGGAAGGTCGTCTGGGAAAAGACGTCATCAGAAGGCCGGAGCGACAGACCCCGCGTGTCTGAACGCGCCTAGCCTACCACCCTGCCGCAGGCGAGCACGTGCACGCATTGGGCTTTTTCTTGCGGATTTCAGCGACAATAGCGCGAAGCAACATTCGCACACCGAGCCATCCGCAGCGCCACCTGCTCGCTGGATCTCGCGATCCGCTTGAGCTTTGCCACCGGGGGCTCTATGTTCCGCGCCCCTATGTTCCTCATGCTGTCCAAGCACCCCCGCAAGCAGAACCGGACCAAGACCAAGCGCTTCCGCGCGAAGCTCGCGGCCAAGAACCGCGCGCGCCGCAACCGCATCTACGTGCGCGCGAAGTAGTCGCTCCCAGGCTCGTCGGGCTCCTTCAGCCTCGTCCTCCCTCGTCCTGCCTCGCCCTGCCTCGCCCTGCCTCGCGGCGCACCGTCGCGACCAGCGTCCCTGACGACGCAAGTCACCGGCCCGTGCGCGCGTTCCCCGAACGCGCGCACCACCAGCCTTCTCACGGCCAAGCTTCCCATCGGTCGGCTCCAACATCGAGCCTCTGGCCTCGCTCCCGCGGTCGCCCCCTTGTCAGCCCGGTCTGACCAGGCCTGCCCGCGGTCCGCTCTAGGGTCCGCCCTTTTTCAGCTCGGTGAGCACCAGCTTGGCCACGGCCTTCAGCGTGTCGAACACGCCGACGCCGGTGCGCGCGATGCCCTCGAAGTCCGGCGTCTTGGCCGGATTGAGCAGCTCGCGCAGCTCCTCGACCGTCCCGATCTCCGGCATGTCGCGCTTGTTGTACTGGACGACGTACGGGATCTTATCGAGCGAGTAGCCCTGCTCGGACAGGTTGGTGCGCAGGTTCTCCAGCGACTCCTGGTTCGCTTCCAGGCGCGCGATCTGCGAGTCGGCCACGAACACGACGCCGTCGACGCCCTTCAAGATCAGCTTGCGGCTCGCGTCGTAGAAGACCTGGCCGGGCACCGTGTAGAGGTGGAACCGCGTCTTGAAGCCGCGAATTTCACCGAGGGCCAGCGGCAAGAAATCGAAGAAGAGGGTGCGATCCGTCTCGGTCGCCAGGGAGATCATCTTCCCTTTGGCTTCGGGGTTCGTGCGCTCGTAGATGTACTGCAGGTTGGTCGTCTTGCCGCAGAGACCTGGCCCGTAATAGACGATCTTGCAGTTGATCTCGCGCGCCATGTAATTGATGAAGCTCATGGTGCGCGCTCCTAGTCGTTGAAGAGGTTGTCGATGTCTTCGTCGGTGATCTCGGCGAAGGGAGAGTCTGCGCCCGGCTCCGAAACCTTCTTCAGAAGTGCCTCGAAGATGTGGTTCAGCTCCTCGCTCGCCTTTCGCACGCGCAGGCGCACCAGGCCGAGGCTCGACTTCGAGTCGAAGATGACGACCAGGATGACCCGGTTGCCGACGAGCTGAATGTGGATGTTCGCCTTCTCGCCCTCGTGAAATTGAGTGGCAAACTCGTTTTCTTTCAGGAGCTTTGCCATGCCGCCCGTCGCGGCGATGTTGCCAGCGGTGAGCGAAGCGAGCGAGGTCGTGTCCAGATTGTCGACGTCGCCGCTGGCGGCGATCAATTGTCCATTCTTGTCGACGATGAAGACGACCTTTGCGTTCGCATCCTTGACGAGGCGATCCACTACACTTTGGATCTGATTGAACTCCTCCTCGTACATCACCATCTGCGGGTTGACCATCGTTCCTCCGGCAGCGCCCGGCCACAATTCAGCCGTATTCGTCTCGTTCGCTTCGTTCGCGTCGCTCGCGTCGCTCGCGTCGTTCGCTTACCTGGTACGGCAGGTGAGGGCGTGCGCAGGCGTTCGCGGTGGGTGGATCGGGGGACCCACTCTTCTGCGCGAACAAGCCACGAGGTTGGTTCTATCCGATGCGGGGTCCGCGGAGCAAGGCGTCCCGGTGAGCGGCGTGTCGCCCGAGCCCCTACGCGCCCGGTCGGCGCTACACTAAGAACTGGCTCGGCGGCCGCGGCGGCGCGGCAACAACGACATTTCACGAGGCCGGCATTGTGGGCATTTTCATCGTTTTTTTCGTTCCGATCATGGTGGGCTTCGGGCTGATTTTTTTCATCGCCCGGTTCTCTCCGAACGTGCCGCGCGTGGCGTCGCTCCGGACAGGCGAAAAAATTGACGAGCGTCCCGAAATAACCTCCGACGAGTTCCACGACCTCATCACCGAGCTCCTCGGGTCGCTCGGGCTGGAGACGGTGTTCTCGTCGGCCGGCACCGGCGGCATCGTCGACGTCACGGCGCGCGACCCTCGTCCGCTCACCGGCGGGCGCATCTTGCTCCACGCAACGCCGGTGCTCTCGGGGCAGGTCGACGCCGCCGAGGTGCTCTCGTTCGCCGAGGGCGTGCGCGGCGACATGGGCTGCCTGAAGGGCATCTACATCGCGCTCGCCGGCTTCACCGAAGAGGCGCACGCGGGCATTCGCTCGTGCTCGGCGCCGGTCGACCTCGTCGACGGCCCACGCCTGCTCGACCTCGTTCGCGATCACCTGCCCGACCGCGCGGACGCGCTCGAGAGCTTCCGCGGTTTCAACCGCATGCGGGCTCGCCACGCTCGCGGGGACACCGAAGCGAGCGACAAGTAACGCGGGGGCGGCGCCCACTTCCTGCGCCGCGCCCGATCGAGCCGGTCTACGCACCGACGCCGCTCGACGCCGGCCCTCATCTGCTACCGTGCCCGCCGTGAATTCAGCGCTTCGCACGGCCTCCGCCGTCTTTTCCGTCGCCGCGCTCGCCACGCTGGCCGCCCCTCGCGACTCCGTCGCGGCGCCCTCCGCCATTCACCCGGACGTCTCCAAGGCGGCCGCTTCGGTGCAGTCCGCCAGGGGCCCCGCCGTGATCGCCGCGCTGCGCGACCTGTGGCGCACGTGGGACCGGACCGACCCGGCTCAGGTCGAAGAGGCGCTCTCCTCCATCGTCGAAAGCAAGGAGACCGCCGCCCCCACTCGCGTCTATGCCCAGCTCCTGGCCGGCTACGCGCGCCGGCGTCGCGGTGATCTCGCGGGCGCCTCGACAAAGATTCGCAGCCTCGGGTTCGTCGGAAACTGGATCACCGTCGGCCCCTTCGACAACGAGAACCGGAGCGGCTTCGCGCGCACATTCGAGCCTGAAAACGAGCTGGATCAGCCCCTCCCGACGACACGGACGTACCAGGGCAAGGAGCGCACCGTGAAGTGGCGCGTGCCGCCCGAACCGGCCGCCTACGGCTGGGTCGACTTCGGCGCGATGATGCGGCCGCGCGATCAGATGTGCGCCTACGCGACGACCTTCGTGCGCGCGAAATCGGGCACCAAGGCGCCGCGCACCATCACGCTCTGGGCGGGGGCGTCGGGCGCATTTCGTGTGCTCTGGAACGGCGACAAGGCCATCGAAGACACGGGCTACCGCGACCTCGACATCGATCGCCACGCGGCGCAGGTGACGCTGCGCCCGGGCAACAACAAGCTCCTGGTGAAGGTCTGCGGCGACGACGAGTCGCCCAAGCTCGCGCTGCGCATCGGCGACGAAAAGGGCGCGCCCGAGCAGGGCGTGGAGGCCATCGCGGACCCGTCGCTGGTGCCCGTGAAGGTCGAGAAGAGCCCGGCCGCGAAGACGGCGATCGCGGCGAAGCCCGGCGTCGAGGGACCGATGCAGGCGTTCCGGCGGCTGCTCGGCAAGCTGGCCGAGCCCGAGGATCCCAAGGCGAGCGAGGACGACAAGCCCAGGGCGACGACCGAGGACGAGGCCGCGTTGCTCGAAGCGTTCGCGAAGTACCTGTCTTCCACGGGCGGCGACGATCGCACCGTGCACCTCGCGCGCGATCTGGCGAGCCGCGCCGCGGACGCCCACCCCACGGTCGCCCGCCTGCTGCTCGCGGGCGACCTCGCCGAGGATCGAAACCAGCGCCGCGCGCGGGTCGACGCGGCCGCCGCGCTGGCGGGCGGCGCCGACGCCGACGTCGACGTCCTCCTCGCGCAGGCCGTGCTCGCGCGCACCAGCACCAACTGGCGCGACGCCGTCCCCATCTACGAGAAGATCCTCGCGAAGGATCCCGACAACATCCGCGCGACGCTCGGCTTCGTCGAGCTGTACGGCGAGGCGGGGCTGCCGCGCACGGCGCTCGCCGCGCTCGAGAAGGCGGTCGCGCGAAACCCGTCGAGCGTGGGCTTGCTGCGTGTGTACGCCGGCGCTCTCCGGGCGCTCGGTCGCGACACCGAGGCGACCGAGGCCGAGGCCCGCTACGCCGCGCTGCGCTTCGACGACACGTCATTCCTCGGCGACCAGGTCGAGCTCGCGATCGCGCGACGCGACGCGACGGGCACCGAGCGCTGGCTCGGGCGCTTCGTCGCGGCCGAGCCCGACGCCGCCTGGGCGCACGCGTTCTCGGCGCAGACGTACCGCTCGCTCGGCAAGCGGGATCGCGCGCTCTCCGAGTACCAGGCCGCGCTCGCCATCGCGCCCGAGGACGTGAACCTCATGCGCGCCATGAGCGACCTCTACGCCGAGCAGGACAAGCGCGACGAGCAGCTCAAGCTCCTGCGCCAGATCCTCGCCATCGTGCCGCAGGCCAAGGACGTGCGCGAATACCTGGAGCACGTCGAGCCGCCGAAGCCGCGCGCCGACGAGGCCTACGCCTGGGCCCCTGAAAAATTCCTGCCGCTGCGCAACACGAGCGACAAGCGCTACCCCAAGCGCACGCTCAAGAACCTCACCGTCACCACGGTGTTCCCCAACGGTCTCGCGAGCCGCTTTCGCCAGGTCGTCTACATGCCGCTGACCGACGAGGCCGCGAAAGAAGGTCGCGAGTTCGGCTTCAGCTACCAGGGCGATCGCGAGGTCGTCACGCTGCGCGCCGCCAAGGTGTACCGCGCGGACGGCAAGATCGACGAGGCCATCGAGACCGGCGAGAGCGGCGTCGCCAACCCGGCCATCGCCATGTACACGTCGACGCGCACCTTCTTCGTGCGCTTCCCGCGGCTCTCGGCCGGCGACATCGTCGAGCTGCGCTACCGCGTCGAGGACGTCTCGTTCCGCAACGAGATGGCCGACTACTTCGGCGAGGTCGAGTACCTCCAGTCCGACGAGCCGATCGTCTCGTCCGAGTACATTCTGATCTCGCCGAAAGCGAAGAAGCTGAACGTGTTCGTCTCGCCGCTCTCGGGCCTCACCAAGGAGACGACGGAGAGCGGCGATCAGTCGATCCTGCGCATCGTCGCCAAGGACGTGCCGCCGCTCGATCCCGAGCCGGCCATGCCGCCCTGGTCCGAGGTGCTCGCGCACGTCCACGTCTCGACGTTCAAGACCTGGGACGAGGTGGGCAAGTTCTACTGGGGCCTCTCGAAGGATCAGTTCGACGTCGACGACGAGGTCCGCAAGAAGGTCCGCGAGCTCACCCGCGGCCTCAAGGACGACGCCGCGAAGGTGAAGGCGATCTACCGCTACGCCACCGAGCTGCGCTATGTCGCGCTCGAGTTCGGCATCGAGGGGATCCGCCCGCGCCGCGCCTCGCAGACCATGGCCCGCGGCTGGGGCGACTGCAAAGACAAGGCGACCGTCATCGTGACCATGCTGCGCGAGATCGGGATCTCCGCAACGATCGTCCTCGTGCGCACGCAGATGCGCGGCGGCATGGAGAGCGATCCGGCGAGCCTCGCGCCCTTCGATCACGCGATCGCCTACGTGCCGTCGCTCGACCTGTACCTCGACGGCACCGCCGAGCACACCGGGTCGACCGAGCTCCCGTCGATGGATCGCGAGGCGTTCGCGCTCCAGATCAACGAGGGCAAGGCCAAGCTGGTGCGCCTGCCGCAGGCGCCGCCCGAGGCGTCGAGCGTGAAGCGTCAGGTCGAGGTCACGCTCGGGGCGGACGGCACCGCGCAGCTCGCGACCGACATGACGGTGAGCGGGGCGTTCGCGCCGGAGTGGCGCATGCGTTACCTGTCCGATGGCACGAGGCGCGATCGCCTGCAGCGCGATCTCGCGTCGGACTTCGGCCCGATGGAGCTCGCGAGCGGCAAGGCCGGCGTCGACGCCAGCGACCTCGACAACGAGGAAGAGGCCGTGCGGGTGCGCGCCAAGGGCAAGGCCACGGCCTTCGCGCGCAAGGAGGGCGACACGCTGAGCGTCCCCGCGGGTCCCGTGCAGCGCCTCGCGGCGGAGCTCGCCTCGCAGTCGGCCCGTACGCAGGACGTCGTGGTCGGGCCGCTGTCGAGCCACGAAGAGACCTGGGTGATCAAGCTCCCCGCCGGAATGAAGGCGACCCGCGTGCCGCTCCCGCTCTCGATGGACACGCCGTACGGCAGCTTCGCCATCAAGATCGAGGACGCGGCCGGCAAGGTCACCGTGAAGAGCACGCTCACCCTGAAGAAGGCCCGCATCGTGCCGGCGGAGTACCTCGGGTGGCGCGCCTTCTGCGAGGCCGTCGATCGGGCCTTCGGGCAGCGCGTCGTGGTGAGCAAGTGAGCGCGGCGTGACATGACCGAGCGCGAAAACGAAGACGATCCGGATCGCGTGCTCCCTGCGGGCGTGCTCCCTGCGGGCCTCCCTGCGGGCGTGCTCCCTGCGGGCCTCCCTGCGGGCGTGCTCCCTGCGGGCGTGCTCGTCGCGCGCCTCGGAGCCGGCGCGAACTGCTCGTCCGCCGGCAGCGCGATCGACATCCTGTTCTATACGAGCGTGCTCGCGGGGGCGGTCGCGGTGGCGCTGTCGGCCGCGTTCCCTCCCCGGAGCGTCGCGACCGAGGCACGCTCCGGCGACGGTGACGGCAAGGACCCGCCGTCAGGCGATGACCCGACGCGCGAACTGCGGTAATCGCAAGCGATGAGCGACCTGATGGAAGCGCGCGTCGCCTCGGTCTCGGCGGCGGCGGAAGGCCTCGTTCGCGTGAGCCTCGCGGTCCCTCCGGCGCTCGCCGCGTCGCACGTCGCGCCCGGGCAATACCTCAAGGTCGTCATCGAAGGCGTCGGCGAGAGCTACTTCGCCATCGCCTCGCGACCCAACCCAACCCGCGACCACATGGAGCTCCTGCTCAAGCTCGGCAGCCCCGTCGCCGACGCGATCGCGAAGCTCGCACCAGGCGACGTCATCCGCACGAGCACCGCACAGGGCAAGGGTTTTCCAATGGAGCGCGCCGTGGGCCGGGACCTCGTCCTGGTCGCCACCGGCTCGGGAATCAGCCCCATTCGCAGCGTCCTCCAGACCGTGATGGACCGCCGCGCAGGCCTCGAAAAAGTGTCTCTCTATTACGGTGCGCGCACGCCCGATTCGTTCGCCTACAAGGACGAGCTCGACGCGTGGCGCGCCGCTCGCATCGACGTCTTCCCGGTCGTGAGCCGCCCCGCCGACACCGGCTGGACCGGCCTCACCGGCTACGTGCAGACCCACCTCGAAGGCGTCCACATCCCGACCGCGCTCGCCTTTCTCTGCGGCCAGAAGCCCATGGTCGAGGCCGTCCGCAAGGTGCTGGCCGAGCGCGGCATGCCGGCCGAGTCCATGTTCCTCAACTTCTGATCCTCGCGCGGCTCCGCGCTCCCCCTTCACACGTAGCGCACGGCGACGATCTCCAGCTCCACGTCGCCCACCGGACGCCGCAACGTGATGGCGTCGCCCACGCTCTTGCCGATGAGCGCTCGCCCCACCGGCGACTTGTAGCTGACGTCCCCGCGCGCGCCGTCGCACTCGTCCTCGCCCACGATGCGGTACGTCGCGGGCGCCCCGTCCTCGTCCTCGACGTCGACCGTCGCGCCGAAGAACACCTTGTCGCCGCGCTGCACCTTCGGATCGACCACGACCGCGTCCTTCAGCCGGAACGTCAGGAAGCGCATCCGCCGGTCGATCTCGCGCAGCTTCTTCTTGCCGTAGATGTACTCGGCGTTCTCGGAGCGGTCGCCCTGCGCCGCAGCGTCGGCCACTTCCTGCACGACCTTCGGCCTTTCGCTGCGCAGCCGCGCCATCTCTTCGGACAGCTTCCGCGCGCCCGCGGGCGTCATGTAGTTCGGTGCTCCCATTTCTCTCCCGGCAGGTCTTGGCCCGTCGCGGCGGTGCGATCAACGCATGAGCGCGGGGTCGGGAGCTTCTTTCACTTTCTTCTCCCACGCCAGCTTGCCGACCGCCTCCGTCAGCCAGCGCTCGCGCACCTTCGCCGCGAGCTCCGGGTGGTCGGTCGACACCACCGCGAAAGATTGCACCAGGCACGTCCCCGGCCACGACTGGTACGCCGCCATGAACGCCAGGTAGTCGTCGCTCGCGATCACCGAGTCGACGCCGCCCTCCTGCAGGCGCACGAGGATGGGGCTCGTCTGCCCGCGGACCGACTGCGATGTCTGCACGAGCTGCGACTGCCCGAGCCGGATGCCGTAGCCCTGGGCGACGGGGCTCGCGTGCTTGACGAAATCGGCGAGGCAGTGCTCGGGATCGTTCGATCCTTCGATCTTGCTGTACCGGAGCAGCACCATCGCCGTGTAGTCGTCGCCGTACTGGAACGTCGCCCGCGTCGGATGCCCCCAGATGCGGATGCGGCGCCAGTTCTTGGTGTCCGCGAGCGGCACTCGCAAGGTGCCCCAGCGGTCGCGGCGCTTCAGCTCTATCGGCTCGGTGAGCAGGCGTTCGAGCGCTGCTTTCACGGGATCGGCGGCGTCGCCACCTGGCCTGGCCTTGGTGACCGACGCCGGAGTTGGTGGCTTGTCGGGTGGTGGTTGGGGCGGTGCTTCGGCGGGCACGTTGTTGTTGCAGCAACCGAGCACGACGATGGCGAACGGGAGCCAGGCGAGCGAAGAAAGACGAAGCATCGGATCCGAGTTGGCCGCCGCTGCCCTTGGAAAGACGGTTTTCACAGCCTCACCTCGCGAAGGTGGATTCGATCGAGATCGAACAGGCCGAGCCCGAGGTCCGCGGCGGTCCTGATGTAGGACGGCTCCCGCCGCGCGCTCTTCAGCGAAGGCAGGCCTTTGTCGCGGCGCAGCTTCTCCACCTCGCCACAGCCGATGACGTCGAGCGCGACAGGGTCTGTCGAGACGTAGACCGCCTCGTGCGGGATGCGCCGCTCGGGTTTCCGGTCGAGCGGTCCGCCGTCGTAGATGATCTTGAAGGCATCGGCGATGTGGAGCACGACCCGGCTCTTGACCACGGACTGCGCGTAGAGCTCGGCGATCTGAGGGCTCGCCAGGTGATCGTGGAAGGCGCCCGGGTTGATGATCGAGCCGTGCGTGATGTTCTTGAGGCAGCCGGTGTAGCCGCAGATCGAGTGGTCCTTGATCATCGCGACGTTGATGACGGCGGTGGCCTCGGTGAGCGCCCGCACGTAGCGGGTCGGCACCCGGCAGACGCGGATCACGTCCATGGTCGCGTCGGAGTTGTCGTGAAACGTCGTTCGCACCCCGGCGGGGAACGCCGGGTCGAGCACGCCGTTGCGATCGATGACGCGGGTCCCGGCGAGGAACGAGTGGAACTGCTCGTACACGACGATGCTCGTGGCCGGCACGCCCGCGTCGATGACGCCGCGCACCACCTCCGCCACGAGCTCCTTGTTCGTGGCCATGGTCGCGCCGACGCGCCCCGCGATGCCGTTCACCTTGATGGCGACGCGGTCTTCCTTGCGCACGAACCGGGCGAACGCGGCCCCGAGGTCGTTCGTGCCGGTGAGCTCGGTCATCGCGCGCTCGAGCATCAGGCGCGCCGCCTCGGGCTTGGGCCACAGACCGTTCGGCTGAAGGCTGTCGCCCTTCGTGACCTTCACGATCCTGCCGGGCATCGCCAGCGGGGCGAAGGGCTCCTCGATCAGCGCCGGTGCCTCGTCCGCCGCGCGTGCCCCGAACGTCGCGAGCCCGAGCGCGCTGCCGGCTGCGCCGCCCAGGAAAGCGCGCCGCGAGACGGCTGAACCGAGCGCAGGGACGTGAGGCGTGGGCGGCGAAGGCAACATACGAAGCCGGTGTGATTAAAGCGATCGTAGCCGACCTGCACGCGCGTCGCACGGTGTCGGCCCGACACCTTCCGACGGTCGGCCGACACCCGCGGACCTCGGCCGTGGCGCGAAAAACCGCGCAACTAAGTGAGTTTGGCGGTGGCACGAGTGTCGCTGAGCGCCGTGCTCGAACGGAGGCCGAAATGAGCACGGACAATGTGGCGAATGTGGCGAGCGAAGAGAGCAACGAGAACAAGGAGAGCTCGGAGGGCAAGGAGAGTGAGCCGCCGAAGCGGTTCGCGGGCGTGCGCAAGGGCATCCTGTGGCTGCTCGGCGCAGGGGCGCTGGCGGTGGTGGGGTATCGAGGGGCGCTGGGGAGCACCACGATCGATGCGACTGTGGAGCTGCCGGCGGCGAGCGCGGCGGAGCACAGGCCACCTGCGGTGCGCGCGGCGGTGGAGCCCGCGACGCCGGCGAGAGCCGGGGCCTTGCGGGGAGCCGCCACCTCGCGGGCGGCCGATCCTCCCTCCGCGGTCGATGTGCTGGATCCGGATTCACACGGTGCGGCGGGCGCAGCCGTGTTGCCTGGAGCCGGGGCCTCGCCGGGAGCAGCCACCTCGCAGGCGGCGGAGCCCGCTGCAACGGTGCCGGCGCCGGATTCGCAGGGCGCGACGCCGTCCGCGGCGGTGACGCCCGACGGCAAGATCGTCCTCAATCTCGCGACCGAGACCGAGCTGCGCAAGCTCCCCGGCATTGGAAAGGCGCGGGCCCGCGCCATCGTCGAGCAACGCGAGCGGGCCGGGCGATTCCGCCGCCTGGAAGACCTCCTGCGGGTGAAGGGCATTGGCCCCAAGCGCCTCGCAGTGCTCCGGCCGAAGCTCGTGCTCGACGCGCCGTAGAGGTCTGACGCGCGCACTTGGTGCCTGGCCCGGGCCGGGTGTCCTGGCCCTCATCTCGAAATCGGAGACGACCTCAAATTCAGATTCGACGTTTCGTCGAATCACTGTTACGGTGCATATGACAAATCGAGAAGCGCTCGAAGACATTCGCGGCTACGCCGCTGCCCGGCGTATCCGCGTGAGCAGCCACGGGCAGCGGCGAATGAGCGAACGAGGGGTGACGTACGCGGACCTCCGGTACGGGCTGATGCGGGCAACGGCGTGTGAAGAAGGGGAGAGCGGGCGATGGACAGTGGACTCGGTGGATATGGGCGGCGACCGGCTGACGACGATTGTTCTGTTCTGGGACGGGCTCCTCGTCGTGACCGTCTATTGAACAGGCCCATCTCGAACTCCAATGTTGGAGCAAAGGGGACCATGAGAGAAAAAAGCAAAGTGTGTGTCTCGTGCGGCGAGCCCAGGCTGCAAAAGGGCAACGTCGAGCTCGTGCGCGAGGTGGGCGAGCACGTGTTCTCGGCCAGGGTGAGCGGTCTTCTCTGCGGGGGCTGCGGCGAGAGCATCGTCGACCAGGAAGACGGCGAGCGCTTCGACCTCGCGATCGCGGAGCTCCTGTCGGAGACGGCGCCGACCGGCGATGCCTTTCGCTTCCTTCGCAAGGTGGCGGGTCTCCGCGCGCGCGACTTCGCGCGGATGCTCGGCGTCACCGGTGACACCATCTCCCGCTGGGAGAACGGCAGGCACGCCATCGATCGCGCGGCGTTCTTCCTCCTGGGGACGATCGTGCGCGAGCGGCGGCAGGGCTCGACCGCCATGCTCGACCTCCTCGCTCGCGCCGAGCTGCCAAAAGCGCTCCCCGCGCGCGTCGAAGTGCATCTCCAATAGCGCCGCGCATCGTGCGAAACTGCGCCGACATGAAGACCGCGAGACCGACCGGCGATGCGGGTCGCACGGCAATCAGGGGGGCTGCGAGCGGTCCGGGGCGCTGGCGTGGGACCTCCCTCGCGCTGGGCCTCGCGACCGTCGGAATCGCCGTCGGGTGCGATGCCAAACCGGGCGAGGGAGGCGCGCCGGCGACGACCGCAACGGCCACCGCGAGCACCACCGCGGCGCCGTCCGCGATGGATCCGGCCCCGCCGCCGCCGCCGGACCTCGACGTCGCCGCCCTGCAAAAGGCGCTCGCCTGCGCCGCGAACGCCAAGTCGGGTCCGTGCACGGTGCTCGCGGCGTTCGCGTCGTGCAAACCGTGGTCGGCCGCGGCGCCGTCCGGCGAGGGCCGCTGGCTCGGTCGCGGCCACGACGTCGAGGGAAAGAAGACCACCGATCAGGTCACGGTCCTGCGCGTGCGGCGCGTCCCCACGATCGAGGTGGGCCCCGGGCAGCTCCCGGCGCGCGTCGGCCTGGGCACCATCGAAAAAGAAGACGGCGGCGCCTTCGGCGAGGCCGAGCGCGCCATCCGCGCCATGGAGCGCGGCGACGTTCCTTCCAAGGGAAGCACCACCATCGCGCATCTCAAGGGGATGACACAATGGGCAGAGGCCTTCGCCACGCGCACGGCAGGCGGCCACGTCTACGGGCTGGCGCACGGTGGGCTCTACATCTGCGAGGGCTCCAAGCACGAGCTTCACGTCGTGCGGCGCGCCTCGACGCGCACCGGCGGCGCGGACGGCCTCTACGCGACCTTGTGGGCGGCGACATGGTGACCCGAGCTCGCTCCATGGCCTCCGCCGTGCGCCGCGCGGTGGCGACGGCTCTGCTGCTCGTCGCCGCGGCCAGCACTTCGAGCGCGGCCGCCCAGACGGTTGGGCGTGTGGCGGTGCTGCCCGTCGCCGACAACACCGGCCATCTCACCGACGAAGACGTCGCCGACCTGACGTCCACGCTGCGCGGTCGCGTCCCTTCGGCCGTCGCGGCCGAGGCTGACAGCGACGGCCTGCGCTACGTGGCCGACGGCGTCGCGCGCACCTTCGTGAACGGCTCGCCTGGCGCGCGCAGCGTCAGCGTCGAGGTCTTGATCTACGCGACCGGCGCGGTGCTGCGCGGCCAGGCGGTCGAGTCCGAAGCGACCGATCCGAGCGGCGACCCCGAGGCGACGTTGCGAGCCGTGGTGACGCTCGCGTTC
>Ga0163144_10006740_pt1 | contig 25283 bp, 22 predicted proteins | sample OliLak19BULKMAT1_FD_123175 | JGI IMG/M metagenome (GOLD analysis project Ga0163144, IMG submission 123175) | Freshwater microbial mat bacterial communities from Lake Vanda, McMurdo Dry Valleys, Antarctica - Oligotrophic Lake LV.19.BULKMAT1 | ecosystem: Environmental > Aquatic > Freshwater >... | reverse complement strand
GTAAAGGAAAACGTAAGTAAATGTTTCAGATCCATGAAGGGAGCTGAGAGTTATGCAATCATTCGCTCCATCTTCAATTCAGCTATCCTGCAGGGCAAGAGCCCTATGAATGCACTTACATCTTCGGATATACTCTTTAATTGAGCTGAATAGTTACACATAATTTAAAAAATAATGGACTAAATAGGAGTACAGACATAGCAAAAATTAATAGCTTTCTCGCAAAGTTTAGAGATTTAAATAAGGTTAGAAAAATTATAACATTTCTTGGGTATTCAAAATCATTTTATTTTGAACATTTAAGTTTCTTACAAATAGATGAATCACCAGTCAGAGTGTTAGTAGAACCGAGTGATTTTCATACGAACTCCGGTGGGCACGATGTAAGTTTTTTATTTCAAGTAAAAGGAGACAAATGGCAATATGCGATATGGGAAAGTCTTGCGTTAGGAAAGGCGACCTATTTATTTAAGTTTAAGGATTTAAGTGATTGCTCCGTGGGTATCCTGAGATTTGCAGATTATTTATCTACTAATTCATATCAGGGAAGAATGGCTTTACGGGAACAGGGATTCGCATATAGTCCACTTGTAGACATCAAGCACGTTATTCATTCGCCACAGGTTGACAATTTCCTTGAAGTGAAAGAAGACCTGCCTTGGGTAAATGCCCTTTCTTTGTTTCTTAAATGAAGACTTCTATAACTCGATTCTTCGATATGCATAGATAGAAACTGATAGACTAACCACCACACGTACCACATGGCTTCCCTTCACTTTCAATACAATACCTACCCTTCGAATTGGTAAACCATCGACAACCAGCGTTGTGTCGCATTCCACTGCTGCTTGTAAACCAATAGGAGGTAGCCCCTGGTATAGACTTCTTTTCCTCGTTGAAGGAGTTCTCAATTGACTCATAGGTGCCACCAAAATCCTCAGGATAAAACCAGACTTTAACCTTGGCACCCAGACCTGCATAATCAAGGGCGGATTGCAAACGTATCCCATGCTTCCGATCAGCAATGCTTTCCATGATCAGGATGATCCCGGGCTCTTTGTTGGTTTGCAGGGCATACCACAGGCATTGGCCTATTGAATGCTTCCAATTGGAGGCTCTTTCAACCTCTATCGCATGAGTGCTGGTCACGATATCAACGCGTCCATTCTCAACAGGTACTTCAGTTTGACCATCTATACTGGATGCTATTTCTGTAATATACCAGGATTCGGGCTGTGAGAAAAGAAATAGATGGCTCAAACAATTTAATAGCCCAATACTCAATATTCTTTTTATCATACGATTTCAAATAGAATCTTCCTGTCATTTTTTAATCAGCCACAAATTACCCAAAAAGCCTCTGTGTTCTCTTGTATTTCCTTTCGTACTGAAACCAAAAAATAGAAATACTTTCAATTCCTCCTGGACCCATGCAGCAAGAGCATCCATAATTCTCTTCGTTGATCTGGATGGGCCATGCTCAACATGACTGTCGATCCATTCATAAAAGGATGGAATGGAGAGCAGTTTTGCAAATTCTTCTTTCAAATAGGAACTAAGTGCCAGTTCTGTTTTTCGCAATTCCACCCAAATACTACTCCGCTATTCGAGTACAAAGACTATGTCCTCAAAGTCCTGGCTGGTCCGGCCATCTCCTCCCCGGTTGTTAAACGCGTCCAACTTGGTGGCTATGAAATAGGGTGCAGGTAAAATGCGGATCACATGCAGGTCATCGAGTCTATGAGATATAGCCGCTTTAAAACCTTCCGGATACCACCGGCTTTTAAAGCCTATTGACGTGTCGTCCGTTGGCATGATATCGACTACGATTCCTTGCACGATATAACGGCAGTTGATCCCTTATGCTAGATCATTTACAAATCCCTTTTTACGTAATTTTTCCTCCAGCAGTGTTCGCTCTCTATAACTTATGATCTCAACGATCACATCGATATCGTTGGTAGGTCGTGCCTCCACAACCTCACGGTCAGCATAAAGCGATACTGTAGAACCGCCAACAAAGACAATCTCATTGCGCAGTTCTTCAAATGCATTGTACACTGCCTTGATACGCGTGATATTGATGTTACTGTCCAAATTCAAGGATTTTCTTTACCTCTGTTTTTGCGTAATTAAACTCTCTTATTTTACCGACCCTTAACATCTCAATTAGTGAAAGAATCATGTACAATTCCGGATCGTTTTGAGCTGCATTTGTCTGCTTGCTGTAGAAGGGTTCAATCGCGAACCCCATTTCCATACTTTCAGCATCGGGCCAGACATATTTAACATCCGATATAAACTGTCTTGTTAACTCCAGGTGCGAATGTGCCGTTGGTCCCCCACGAGTGAGTGCCCCTGGTCGCTGGGGAAAGACGAATCGCAAACCATACACCAGGAACTCATAGAGGTTGTTGATCATCACCCTTTGTTTCCGGTCATCCAACAGCTCCGCATGCCAACTCCTGTGGAGCGATTCAGAAAACTCCGATTGGCTGATCTGCATCTCATGGGCCAGATCCTTGATATACCAGGATTGACCCTGACAGATAAAGACTTTTACTAGTATGGCTATATCCTGTGGCCGCATGCCCGTATGCTTTCTCATATGACAAAAATAGGGTGTCTTAGGCAATATCTCAAATCGCGATATGCGATTTCGACACTGTCAAAACCGCCGAATCTTATAAAACGACTGCGGAACCAGTAAGGATATGTAAAAAGTGTTATAATATTTTAACGTGCGAAATCACTGGTTATTTGGGGTTCCCATGGTTATTGAACTTTTATTCCAATGGCATAGGTTATGATTGTTGTATTCTCCGCTTCACAATGAGCTTTTGCATGGGACTTCCACGAATTAGTTGATGTGGGGTACGTTTTGAATAAAAGACTTCCATGTTGTTTCCAAAATGTTGAGGCGCCTCCACCCGACAATGTATACCCCTTTAATACGGTTGCAACCGCTTGTGGACTCAATGAGAAATTACTTTCTGAAGTTTGAATATCATTGACTATGCTATATGGATTCTTAGCCGAAGGTTTTATGCCTATGGCATAAGCCCAAGCATGGGCATTTGGCGATTCTTCGCAATGTTGCTTTGCTTTCACCATCCACTGCCTTTCCGAAACTGGATACGTAGCATAAATAAGATTTCCTCTGCCTGGGAAAACGATTCTAGCCCCACCTCCGGTTAAGACATAATCATTTGGCAAAGTAGCTGTAGCTTGTGGGTTAGGCGAGCTATCTTCTCTAGTTGGGTTGGTATTATTATCTTCGAGCCCAGCATTTTTCTCGTGTAATACATCCCAACAATCTTCTGGATCATAAATTGCAATGGCGTATGCCGTTATTGAAGATGTACAAGCCTCTGCGTGAGCCTTACCATTAACACGCCATTCTGATATGGACGCAGGATAACTTGCATACAATAGAGTTCCCGGATGTCCAGGCCCAGGCTCGTAATTTAACAAAGCTCCTCCACCGAGAATTTTCCATCCCTCTGGAACAATGATATTCCCTTCTGGCAACATGCTTTTTTCTGAAGGATCTCCAGTAAATAATTTCAATTTCATATCAGCATTACAGCCGCTTTGACTATAGGGCTGACTGTGGACGAAAACTATAATACAAATAATCAGAGAGAATATTAATGACCGTTTCATACCGAAAATTTATAAGGTTAAGAATTGAAATTGTGTCATGTCTGTTGATGCAGCATCCTATTATAGGCTCAAAATTAATTCTCGCGATACTATCTTCTATATAACTTTTGTTATATTGGAAGTGCATTTCACGTAGGTAAACATTCATTCACATTCGACGATACTGCAAGGCTCACTATAGATTGGAAGTAATTCCCATTTGCCACTAGTATTCAGACAGAGCTAAAAAATTATTACAGAAAATATTTAACTATCCGCTCCCGATCCTCCACCTCCTTATCTCCCTTAAAATACAATTCAACCAACACAATACGATTTTCACCATCAAACCAAGCATACACTAACCGCAACCCTGAATTTGCTCCTCTGCCCTTCATTGCTTTACATGCAATTTTCTTTACTTTAATCATACAGGTGGTTATTCGCAATCCTTCAATTTGATAACTGAATGGTGGTTGCGCACCAGGCTCATCTGCAAGGTCTTTAAATACAACCTTAAGATCATCTTCAAGGGTATGAAATCTCTTTTGCAGTTTTTTAAGATCCTTATTGAATTCATTGAGTTCCTCAAAGATCATCTTCCTCCTCTTTATACACCCTCACACTATAAGGAGGTCTCCGATAGAAAGCCAACTCATAATCCATATCCTCATTCATCCCTGTTGCCTTCCAGGGCTTATCCCCATGTGAATACTCACTGATCATGGCCGCTGACCAGTCACTCATCTGATACAATACATTGTCTATAACTTCTACCTCGCTTGCTTTTAACTGAGTCAGATCAGCTTTGATTAAGGGGATGTATCGCGACTGTGGGTATCCGTGAAATTCCGTTTTGATTCGCTGCAATTGGCCGTCGTCAATCATTTGATTTAGGATGGAATCCATTCGTTGCGGCACTGGGCCAAAGGTCAACTTACGATAATTGGCTCCGGTCATTTGCTCTTCATAGAGCTCATAGTAATTGAAGTCTGAGAAGTATAAAAGTTTATACAGCACTGTCTCCCCAACGTTTGGCTTTCCGGCACTCCGCTCCAAAATGTAGAGGAGGACATTCTTGAATTTTGGGACATTGAGTTTTGGAACTGAAATTCTCTCTGTAAGTCCGACATGATCAATATTTTCAATTGTGATTTCTTCCTCGATCTTAAAGTTGCTGGATAAAAAATCATCCATGGCAAAGCTTAACAACTGTGCTAAACTTTGCAGTTCCATCACATTAAGACTTCGGTTTCCGAGTTCCAATTGGGTAATGGCAGACCTCGAAATACCCACACTTCTGGCCAGGTCATCCTGCGACCAGCCCTTTCTTTTACGGAGCAACGCAATTCGTTGGCCTATTTCTTGCTGGGATACTTTATCTTTCATGGTTGTTGTTTCTTAAACGTACCCAAATTAAGAAAAGTTCGCTATTCAAACATTTAAAAGTTTGAATTTATATCATTATTTTATAAGTATTTATAAATCAATTAATTATAAAGTAAATAATATATTACTTTGCCTCCAAACCCCATGGACAAACGCTCCCTTTCCGAACGCGACATCTGCACCAAATACATCACCCCAGCCCTGGAGCGCGTGGGATGGGATATCCACACCCAGATTCGTGAGGAATTTCCGCTGACTAAAGGCAGGATCATCATCCGGGGAAAGCTGCATACCCGAGCCCAGAATAAACGCGCAGATTATGTCCTCTTTTACAAACCCGGTATCCCGATCGCCATCATTGAGGCCAAGGATAATACCTACTCCATAGGCGCCGGCATGCAACAGGCATTGTCCTATGCCGAGATGCTCGATGTCCCTTTTGTATTCAGCACCAATGGTGACGGTTTCCTGTTTCACAACAAGATCGCCACGGACGGCGTGATGGAGCGTGAACTTTCCATCGATGACTTTCCAAGTGTCGAGATGCTATGGAATTGGTGGACGACTTATCGCGGTTTGAATACCAAGCAAAACGCCATCGTCAGCCAGGATTATTACAGCGAGGGTGGCGATAAGGCTCCCCGGTACTATCAACTGCTGGCGATCAACAAGACCATCGAAGCCATCGCACACGGACAGCAGCGCATCCTGCTGGTGATGGCCACCGGTACCGGAAAAACCTACACGGCATTTCAGATCATCTGGCGGCTATGGAAATCTAAAACCAAAAAACGCATCCTCTTTCTTGCCGACAGGAATATTCTGATAGATCAGACTAAAACGAATGATTTCAAACCGTTTGGCTCAGCGATGACGAAGATCCAGAAACGCCAGGCCAATAAATCATTTGAAATCTATCTCTCCCTCTACCAGGCGGTAACCGGAAATGAGGAAGAACGGAATATCTATAAGCAATTCAGTCGTGATTTTTTCGATCTGGTGATCATTGACGAGTGCCATCGCGGAAGTGCTGCCGAAGATTCCGCCTGGCGCGAGATCCTCGAATACTTTTCATCCGCCACGCAGATCGGGATGACCGCGACCCCTAAGGAGACAAAAGAAATATCCAACATCGATTACTTCGGTGAACCCATCTATACTTACTCATTACGTCAGGGAATCGAAGATGGTTTCCTTGCTCCGTATAAGGTGGTGCGCATCGACCTCGACAAGGACCTTACCGGATGGCGCCCCGATAAAGATATGCTGGATAAATACGGTACGCCGATCGAAGACCGTATATACAATCAAAAGGATTTTGACAAAACGCTCGTACTTGAAAAACGTACACAACTGGTAGCCCGCAAAATCTCTGAATTTCTGAAACAGACCCATCGCTATGATAAGACCATTGTCTTCTGCGAAGACATCGATCATGCAGAACGCATGCGTCAGGCCCTGGTCAATGAAAATGCTGATCTCGTGGCCGAAAACGCAAAGTATGTCATGCGCATCACCGGAGATAGCAAGGAAGGCAAAGACGAGCTCGACAACTTTATTTTTCCGGAAAGCCGATATCCTGTCATCGCTACGACCTCCAAACTGATGACAACAGGTGTCGATGCACAGACCTGCAAACTCATCGTATTGGATCAGCGAATCCAGTCGATGACCGAATTCAAACAGATCATCGGTCGCGGAACACGGATCAATGAAGACTACAATAAATACTCCTTTACGATCATGGACTTTAAAAAGGCCACAGAGCTTTTTGCCGATCCGGATTTTGATGGAGATCCGGTACAGATCTATGTGCCCAAGCCAGGTGACTCACCGGTGCCTCCCGATGTAGACGATGATCAGTCCTCAACCAACACCGAGATCGGAGACATGGAAGTTGATTTTCCCATGAATGATAATCCTGACCAGGATGGACAAAATTCCGGTCGCCGCAAATACGTAGTAGCTAATGTATCCGTGACCGTCGCTGAAGAGCGAGTCCAGTATTTCGATGCCAATGGAAAACTGATTACGGAGTCCCTCAAAGATTATACCCGCAAAGCTATAGCGCAGGAATATGCCACACTGGATGAATTCCTCCGGCGATGGAGCAAGGCAGAGAAAAAACAAGTGATCGTCGATGAACTTTCCGAACAAGGTGTTTTCTTTGAAGCCCTGGAAGAAGAAATCAGCCGGAAATCCGGAAAAGAATTTGATCCCTTTGATCTCATTTGCCATGTCGCCTGGGGCATGCCCCCTCTAACTCGGAGGGAACGTGCAGACAATGTGCGCAAACGAAACTATTTCGCTAAGTATGGCGAACAGGCAAGAAGAGTACTTGAGTCGCTACTCGATAAATATGCCGATGATGGTGTGCGATCCATTGAGGAAACCCAGATCCTGACGATCGAACCTTTCACGGATATCGGGACACCTATGGAAATCATTCGCACCTTTGGCGGGCTGGACCAATACCAGGAAGCTGTGCATGAGTTGGAAACTATGCTGTATAGCGCGTAATTAATCTTTTATGAAACACCCTTTATGTCGATAGGTACCCTTATCAAATCCATCCAGGACATCATGCGCAAAGATGTTGGCGTCGACGGCGATGCGCAGCGCATCAGCCAGATGGTATGGCTCTTATTCCTGAAGATCTTTGACGATAAGGAGGCCGAATGGATGCTGACCATCAAGGATTATAAATCACCATTACAGAAGCGATTCCGTTGGGCCAACTGGGCAAAGGATGCCGAAGGGATCACCGGAGAAGAACTGATTGACTTTGTCAACAATGAGCTTTTCCCTGCTCTGAAGAAACTGGCTACTGCTGCAGGTGTATCGCCGGTGGGCAAAGTGGTCGGTTCTGTTTTTGAGGACTCATTTAATTATATGAAGTCCGGCACCCTATTGCGCCAGGTCATCAATGCCATTGAGTCGGATGTCGACTTCAACTCGTCGCAGGATCGTCACCTCTTCAATGACATCTATGAAAAGATCCTGTCCGATCTGCAGTCAGCAGGCAATGCTGGTGAGTATTATACTCCGCGCGCTGTCACGCAGTTTATGGTCGACATCCTCAATCCGCAGTTAGGAGAAAAAATCCTTGATCCGGCGTGTGGCACCGGAGGCTTCCTGACTTGTACGCTTGAACATCTCAAGAAGCAGGTAAAAAATGCAAGTGACCGAAAGGCTTTTCAGAATAGTATACATGGTGTGGAGAAAAAACCACTTCCGCACATGCTCGCGATCACCAACATGATGCTACATGGCATCGATGTGCCAACCCATATTCTTCATGACAATACCTTAAGCCGGCCATTAAAAGACTACGGACCAAAGGACCGAGTGGATCTCATCATCACCAATCCACCCTTTGGGGGGATGGAGGAGGATGGAATCGAGAATAACTTTCCTAAAAAATATCAGACCCGGGAGACAGCGGACCTCTTTATGGCGCTCATCATGCATCTGCTCCAATTCAACACAGGTCGTGCAGGAGTAGTACTTCCGGATGGCTTCCTGTTTGGTGAAGGCGTGAAAACAAATCTCAAAAAGGAATTGCTCGATGAATTCAACTTGCACACCATTGTGAGACTGCCTAAGAGTGTCTTTGCCCCTTACACGAGCATCGCTACTAACCTGTTGTTTTTTGAAAAAGGAGGACCGACAAAAGACATTTGGTACTTCGAGCACCCGTTGCCTGAAAGTTATAAGGCTTACAACAAATCCAGGCCGATGACGATCGGTGAGTTTGATCTGGAGAAAAAGTGGTGGGGCGGTGAAAAGCGAAGGGCCCGCAAGGAGACCGAATATGCCTGGAAAGTTTCGGCCAAAGAGATCGCAGATCGCAACTATAATCTGGACATAAAAAATCCACATAGAGTAGATATTGTACATCGTGATCCGGAAGAGCTCATGAAAGAATACCACGACATCGTCAGGCAGCTCGAAGCGGTACAGTTGGCGCTGAAGAAAGAATTGATGCAAGCATTAGGAGGGAAGTGATGGAGCAACTGGAGAAATATTTTGACACGGCCTTTGGGGCACCTGATGGGGTTAAGAAATTGAGGGAGTTAATTCTTACTCTAGCGATGCAAGGCAAGTTAGTTCCTCAAAATTCTGTTGACAAACCAACTAGTGAAGTACTACAAAGCATAAAATTAAAGCATAAAGAAAAGTATGCTGAAATCACTAAATCAAATAAAAAATCTGGTTCAGTAAACCAGGAGTCTATTCCATATGACATTCCTTTTAATTGGAAATGGGTCACCCTTTCCGAAATTGGAGAGATAAATCCAAGAAACACAGCAGATGAGAATCTGGATGCAGGATTTGTACCAATGCCATTAATAAAAGCCAAATATGGAGTTTCTCATTCATTCGAAGCTCGTAAATGGAAATTAATCAGAAGTGGATACACGCACTTTTCAAATGGTGATATTGGTCTGGCAAAAATTACTCCATGCTTTGAAAATGCAAAATCATGTGTGTTTAACAATTTACCAAATGGGTTAGGTGCCGGAACTACAGAGTTACACATTTTTAGAAATACGTTTGAACTGGTTCAGCCTGAATTTCTTTTAGCATATTTTAAAAGCCCGAAATTTATTTCTGATGGAATAAACAAAATGACTGGATCCGCTGGACAAAAAAGGGTTCCAACTGAATACTTTTCCACAAACCCATTACCTCTTCCTCCTTTCAAAGAGCAACAACGCATTGTAAAAAAGATTGACCAACTCATGTCCCGCTGCGACGACCTCGAAAAGCTTAGTAACGAGCGCGATCAAAAGAGGCTAACAGTGCATACAGCTGCGATCCGCAAGTTGCTCGATGCGCCGGATCAGGCGACCTTTGATGATGCCTGGCAGTTTATCACCCGCTACTTCGGTGACCTCTACACCGTCCGTGAGAATGTCGCTGAGCTCAGGAAGGCTATTCTGCAGTTGGCGGTGATGGGCAAGCTGGTGCCACAGGATCCGAAGGAAGGGACGGCGAGGGACATTATTTATTCCAACAAAAATTTAGATCAAACTCGCTCTAGGGGTCAGCATGTCACTAATAAAATAGATCAAAAAATATCAACAGAGGTATCGATGCCTTTTCCAATACCAGTAAATTGGCAGTGGCTAAAACTTGGTGACTTAATAACATCAATTGATGCCGGCTGGAGTCCTGCATGCGAAACTGTACCCGCTAATCATGAAGAATGGGGGGTTTTAAAAACCACAGCAGTGCAATCTTTAGCCTTTTGGCCTCATGAAAATAAGGCACTGCCGAAAAAATTAACTCCTCGCCCTGATATAGTTACAGAGGAAGGCGACATTCTAATAACTCGAGCTGGACCTAAAAATCGAGTTGGGATATGTTGCGTTGCTAAATCCGTACCTCCCAAGCTTATGCTTTCAGATAAAATCATCCGAATAAGGATTGATAAGAATATTCTTGATCTAGATTATTGTGCACTTAGCCTTACCATTGGAACTGGAGCAGATCAAATAGAACTTTTCAAATCAGGAATGGCGGAGAGTCAAATGAATATCTCTCAGGATAAAATCAAGAAAATTATTATTGCAGTTCCACCTCTGAAAGTGCAAAAACAGATAGTTAAAGAAATCGAACGATTGTCTAATTTCTGCGACACTCTTGAGCAACAAATCGAATTGGCATTCCAAAAGCAGGCCGAGGTCCTGAAGGTGGTTATAACACACTAGGTTCAAATTAGAGGCTTGAATTACTTCAATAAATTAAGACCTGGAGTATAGTTAAAAATCATCAAATATTTTACTATACTTGTGACAAAGAAAACACGATTCAAATTCAGTGCAAAATTAAAATCCAAGGATGCCTTAGAAGAATATTTCGATGCATTGACATTGGAATCCATTAAAAAGAAAGTCGAGAAGACCCTTAAGATTGAAATTGATGAAGATGCTTTTGACCGTTTGTACGGACACACAAGTCATCTGATTGAGATCAGGCGAAGGGGCCAGAAGATTGCGGTGAGAGTAGTGACTCAGCATGGGAAGGAGGTAAAGAAGATGATTTCAACAAATCAATAATGAAAATCATGCCTTTAAATAAAGCTAATAAATTAATTGATGCGCTTAATCGGATTGACTTAAAATCTCCAAAAGCTTATGAGATAGTAGTTGATACACTAAAGTATTATGACAACCTTATTACACTATTTGCAGTAGATATGGTTCCTAACGAAAATGTTTTCTACGTAAGAGCGAGAATTTATGAAAATTTAAGTGATTATTATCGCACAATTCATGATCATTCTTATAATATTTATCCAGAATACATTAAAATAGGCAGGGCAAATAAACCTCATCAACAAATATTTTATGCTGGTAGAAGCAGAATTACTTCATTAGCCGAGGTAAATATAATAGAGAATAAAATGGAAGAAGAAATAGTATCATATGCAGTCTCCAGATGGCAATTAAAAAAGTATATAAAGCTTGCAGCAATATTTAATGTTTCAAATATTGAGCAAATTGACGCTTGGGAGTTACAGGGTTTTTTAGAATATGTAAAAAATACTATTTCTGATCATCCAGATAAGACCATTATTAAGGTATATAAGTTCATATCTGGTTTATTTGCAGAAAGAGTAGCAAAAGGAGAAGAATACAAATATGTTTTAACTTCTGCTTTCGCGAATATATTGTATGAAAAATTTCCTGAGATAGGGGGAATTATGTACCAAAGTGTTAAGGATCCTAGATCATACAATTTAGCCCTAAAAAAAGAATACATTGATAATGGTTATTTCCTTCCTGATACATTTGTTAAAAACGAGTACCAGCGATACAATATAATTGAGCTTGATGAAACTAAACGCGAATTATCATCAAAATATGATATTGGTCTTGATTTAGTAGAGTGGGATAATGAACCAGAAGATATTTCTATTCCTGGAAGAATACAATAGTTTTGATGAGTAACTATTCATTTGATATTAATCTAACTTTAGGAATTATATCGTTTATCGCTGGAATAATTTCGATAATACAAACTGCTAGAATCTGGCAAATACAAAAAAAACAAAATGAAGAAGCAGGAATATTCCGGTAAAGTAGTCTCTGCTTCAACGCGCTGACTACTACTGTTCAGGGTGATGATCAAAAACCCACATAGGATCACAAGTATAAAAGGTAGGCGCTTCATAAAGGATTGCAAATATACGGAATTATATTCCCCGGTGTCAAGACCCTGACGGAGGAGTCCCGGTAGTTTCTCAGTTTGAAACTAATGTTTTTGAAAATAACTTACTTGAGCGGTCAGGTATCCTTAACTTAGATGGATGAAATTAGAAATTACAATCACATACTGTGAGTGGATTAAGGAGCCTTTTTCTAAAATCCAACAGGCAACAGCAGAAAGATATGTCCGTGAAATGGATGAATCTGATAATGATGCTTTTATAAAAATATCACAAGAGGCCGATCAAAAGAAGAAAGAATGGGGGGCGCGACTGTTAAAGGTGAGAAGTGATGACTTTCCTTTTGTCCAGGTTTACATAAACGAGATTAAGTAATGACCGATAAAAAACGTCCACGCAATACCAATCAATTAGCTAAACGCATTCGTCGACCTCTCCACCGGCGAAGAAAAAGAAACAGACCCGTATCATGGCAAAAATCCTGCTGCTGTCGAACTTGAGAGGCTTGGAGGCAAGAAGGGGGGTAAGGCAAGGGCTAAAGCTCTCAGCGCAGAGAAGCGGAGTGAGATAGCCAAAAACGCAGCAACAAAAAGGTGGAGTAAAAAGAAATACTAAAGTTTTGAATCCTGAATTTCTTGCAATAGTATATCAAAAGGAGTTTGGCCATTGTATGATGGTGGACGCCCATGTAATCCCAAAATTTCCACTGTAGTTTTGTATCGCTTAAAATCTCCATCCAGCAAGACGAACCCAATAAAATAGTTCTTATTAATAGCTATAATAAATACAATTTTCAATTATTAATTGCACCAATTGATTTAATTTTAAACCACATGATTAATCGCAACATATCCAATTATACGATCCTCCGGTTGTTAGGCAAAGGTGGTATGGCGAATGTTTATTTTGCAGAAAACAAACTTAAGAGGCCGGCAGCTATAAAAATACTCCATGCTTCACTCTCTTCTCAGCCGGAGGTGTTACTTAGATTTGAAACTGAGGCTCAGATCATGGTCTCTTTGGACCATCCCAATATTCGGAGGGTATATGATGTTTCAGAAATAAATGGTCGTCCATGTATTATCATGGAATATTTGGAAGGCTATAACCTATCAGAAGCTCTTCATTCAAAGAAATTAACGGATTCACAATTGGCTGAACTTTGGGACCAGGCTGTTGCTGGAATTCAATATGCTCACCAAAAAGGTGTGGTTCACAGAGATATCAAGCCCTCAAATCTCTTCCTGACAACTTCGGGCCAGCTAAAATTTTTGGATTTTGGAATTGCGAAGGTAGAAGAAGTTGCTTCTCATACTCTAACTGGACAATCTCTTGGTACTATTTTGTACATGAGTCCTGAGCAGGTGCAGGATCCAAAAAGAGTTGATTATCGTTCCGGCATTTATTCACTTGGTATGACGTTCTATCATTTGGTGACCGGAAAACTGATCTTTCCCCCACAAACAGGACAGTATCTTTAGTTAGAATTTCTAACCTAAACATACTAAAAAATGACAAGACGAACCTTTACCTCCAATTCAAAACACAAGTTGTTTTGGAAACGCTGAAGGACCGCATGAGCAGGTGAACTATACCAATACCGCTCGAATATTTACAAGATTAAAGCTGGCGAAGATAGACGGTACGTATCTAAAGGAAATTATAAACTCAATAAAACCGATTTACTCATCCTGGAAGACTTTGGACTTCAGGCCTTTGACTACTTCGCCAGAGAAACCCTGCTTGACATAATCGATGAGCGTTTTAAGAAATGTTCCACTATCGTGTCTTTTCAGCTTCCGGTACCCACATAGTATGACATTATTGGTGAGGGCACCATCGCCGATGCAATACTGGATAGGCTCGTAAATTCTTCTCATCGAATTGACCTGGAGGGGATCACCGGCGATCAGTTGGTCAATAGTGGCCTAAATCTCCACAAAGAGATATAAACTGTGAATACGCATCAACACTTTGGAAGGTCCTTTTTTAGCCATTCTTTGACTCCCCCGTTTCCTGAGCACGTACCACATCTTCGCTTACTAAAAGAATATTCGCCATTACGGCAAATCGCAGAAGCGTTTGGGGGTGGTGCTTTGTATGCTGTAGGGTTTTGGACTTCCCGCCCATCTGCATTAATGTAAGTCCATAGGGGTGATTGCGGAAGATTGTCCGGGTTCTCATCAAATGTAACCGGATTTCCATCCGGACCCGCAGGACGTCCCGCGCTGTTATCTTCCCTTGATTCTGGTGATTGGGTCTGTGCATCAACCCGCTGACAACTGCTGTGCATGGTCATGATCAAAAACCCACATAGGATCAACCGAATAAAATACAAGTACTTCATAAAGGATTGCAAATATACGGAATCATACACCCCGATGACAAGGTCCTGGCAGAGGAGTCCCCAGTCACACCTCCAGGAACTAATTTATCTGTTCTTGATTAGTATGTAATGAATTTCACATTTTAGATGTAACCTTGATTTTTATGGATACCAAGCTGACCCTCAAACTAGACCAGGAAGTCATCGAAAAAGCAAAACGCTTTGCTCAGGGACAACAAACCAGCCTTTCCCAATTAATAGAAAACTACCTGCTCAACCTGACACGGGAGGAAGACCTGGCTATCCCTGTCTCTCCATTGGTCAAAAGCCTATCCGGGATAATAGATTTACATGCCTCATCTGATGCACGCAAAGGATACCGTGAACATCTACGTCGGAAATATACCTGATGGAAAAGATCTAGGTTGATACAGATGTCATCACGAATTTGTTGGCGGAAGGGAAGGTATTCTATGACCACGCCGCATCTAATCTTATTACCCTGTTTGAACAATTCTTCTAAACACCACCTCCGGTAGACCAATCCTCACCTCCTTTCCCTCCTCCACCTACCAATACAATATCATGTTCACACTCTCCCGCTTGACTGGAGCCGATACCCCGCCTTCTGTTGGGTTTGAATAGTTTGTTGGAATTTTTTAGAGAACCAAGCTACAAAATGATTCGCCGGATCCTTGCATCCATCCTCATTGACCTAGGTGTTAAAACTAAACCACTGTCAGTTTAAACAGTATTTCGACGTGTGGATTTCTTCACTGCCGCGCGCCGAACAGCGTGCGCTTTCGATGGAGATGATGTTATAGCGGTCAGACTCTGGACGTTTATAATTTCAGAGGGTGACATACGGATTCGGATTTCAAGCTTGCCACCGAGAGCCGAGACATACTTATGCAGCGTGGAGATCAACATGTCATTTCGCTTCTCCAGATTAGAAATATTGACCTGCTTCACCCCTTGTTCGGTTGCTATAGCCTCCTGGGTGATACCCAGATCCTTTCGTAAGGCAGACAAGGTTTCATATTCACGGATATACTTATCGGCCTTTGCCTTTATTTTTTCCTGGCGTTCTTTTGGCAGTTTTGCCAGGACCTTTTGAATTGGAATTCCCATCTTCCTTTTCTTTTTTAATTATGGTAGATAAATGTTGCTCAAACCGGGCATCGGCCACCTTGATCAATTTACTGTAGAATCTTACTTCACTTTTACCTTTCTTGTCTCCGGCCGTCAGCAATACTGCTTTTCGTTTTGGATCAAATGCAAATGCAACTCTCCATACTTCATTCTCGATATCAAAGCGCAGCTCCTTCATGTTCTCATACTTTGAGCCTTTAAGCGTATCCACATGAGGACGACCCAATTGTGGACCAAATTGTCCAAGCAGCCTGGCTTTTGCAAGAATCTCATCCTGCACATCTGCAGCCATAGATTGAAACTCATTTTCAAATTCTTCATAGAACTCTACGACCCAAGCCATATAGCAAATATAGTATCAAAGTTATATAACTACAAAGTTATATTTTAAGTTCAACCTTATGCAGACAAAATTGGACAACTACGGCATCCTCTAGTGACCAAGATATACTCGTTGAAATGGACTATCAGTATAGTATCGGACTAGAATTCGTCCAGATCAAGGTAAACCTGGAAGCTATCCTGCATAAGGATGTGGACCAGGTGTCTCCAAAAAGCCTTTCACCCAGGATACGGCCGATAATTATGAAAACAAGGCAGCTCATCTATGCCCGCTAAAAAATACGGGCAGATTCATTTTTCACATTTCAACTTTAATAAACCCCAATTCCGCCAACACAATCCTCACCTCCTTCCCCTCATCCACTTTCCAGTACACGATAAAGTTCACCTTGCCGATTGCCTCAAGTCGATATCCCGCATTCTTCCTTTGTACAATTGTCTCTTGAAACCTTTTCGAAAAGCGAACGACAAAATGACCCGCCGCATCCTTGCATCCATCCTCATTGACCAGGAGGGGATCACCGGCGATCAACGCATCGATGTGAGATTGCTGACTGGCAAAGTGACCCAGGTTGACATCTTCATGGGTAAGTATATACGATAGCTCTTCAGGTCGATTATACGCTGTCTGATCTACTTCATAGCGCACATCTCCGGAAATAGGTTTTAAAAAGTTGCCATGGGTCATGATGACCAGTTTGTGTTTGGCCCGTGTCATCGCTACATACAGTGCACGCTTTTCATCATCCCTTATTGATGGCCGGCTTACGGTGAGATACACATTGTCAAATTCCCGCCCCTTTGCTTTATGATAGGTGGATATCAATATGACTTCAGATGATTCGTAGACAAAATCTTCCAGTCTGGATTCTCTCATAAATGCCATCAGATCGGAGACATATAAGGTTTTCTGATTAGCCGCTTCAAAATCTTTCCACAATCGCTCTAATAACGACCACCATATACTCCGCTGATACTGCTGCTTGCATTGAGCAATAGCTTTGTTCCAGCCCGACTTTGAAATGGTGACTTCATGGTCCATTTTAACCAGATCCATAAATGAGCGAACCTCTACCAGATTCATCAGTTCAAATCCTTCGTTTGATTGAATGAGACGTGCATGGATACGGTGATGAAGAAGTATGCTATGTATCTCTGCAGCTTCCTGATTGGATTGACACAGGATAGCTGTTGATCCGGTCAGTTCAGCATTCATCACGATGCCGGAGATAGCAGGTGACAGTTGTCCATGCGGGCACTCAACAATACGCACTTCGCCATCTGTGCTCGATTTAGGAACAATCGACATGTTTTTTAGCCTGTTGGATATCGTGGCCACATATCGATTGGTGAACTCAACAAGCGAAACGTCGCTTCGAAAGTTCTCCAATAAATCATAACGCTGAGCCTGGCATTTGGTAATAAACGCTTGCAAATATTTTGAACTCGACTGCCGGAATTCGAATATATTCTGATCATCATCTCCCACAATGATGAGCCGCATCTCTCCATTTTGCTGAGCTAATAACTCGATGAGCGCATACTCATCCGCATTCATGTCCTGGGCCTCATCGATGAGTAAAAGTAACTTTGCAATACGATTGGGTTCCACACGTTCTTCTTGGATACTTGTAATCGCACTTCGTATGATATTGTCTGCCTCCCGCAGATCACCGATCCGGCCGAGAAGGTCAAAACAATACGAATGAAATGTCTTGATCTCTATGAAAGCCGCAGCATTACCAATCAAGGTGTACAATCGCTTTTTAAATTCTGTGACCGCAGACCTTGAAAATGTTAGCATCAGGATTTGTTCATGCTTTAGGTTTTCCATCAGGTAGCTGGCGGCAAGTTTATGGACCAATAGTTTGGTCTTTCCGCTACCGGGTCCTGCCAGAACAGCAGCATACTTTGATGTATCTTTTACAATGCTTAACTGTTGTTGTGAAAGTGTGCCAAACAACTCATTGAATTTTCGCGGAGTCATGGTTCTCTTAATATCCTCCTGTCGTCCAGGGAAATATTTCTTTAAGAAAGACTGATAATTGAGTCTGAAATAATCTTCTACAAACTGCACGGCCCCCTGGTAATCATGGATCATCTTCCTTGCATATTCGCCTACGATATGTACCTGCTGGATCTTGTTTTCATAAAAGCGTTCGAGATCCTGATAGTCTTCAGCTTTGTATCGAATCTTGCTATTCTGTTCAATCCGCTCTACCATGAGGCGCTGATAGATCACCAGAAAACCTCCTTCAATAGTCAAAGCGTCAATCTTGGTGAGATAAAAAATAGCATCTTCGGTCACTTCCCGGCTCACTTGTTGAAATTGAAGGTCACCGGAATGTCTAAGGGCATCCTGCATTTCAGTCACTGAAAATTCAACTAATACCTGGTCTTGTAGTGAGTCAATCGCAACAGCTTTCTCAACCAGAATCCTGCCTATAAAAGGAGCTATAGAAAGCAACTCGTCTATCTTTCGCTGCAGAGATTCGATTGATTCCAAGGGCTGAATACTCAGCACATTTTTCTCAAGATCCCGGTAGTGGATTTTGATCCATTGCTTAATGGCCAGGAAGTGCACGCCCGTTCGAATCTGCTTTACTGTGACGTCAATCCCGGTGGCTTTTAATATATCCTCACGCAATTCCTTAAGTCGGATAGATGTTTGTCCGATTTCTATGCGCTCCAGGAGACACTTTAGGGTAGCGTGATACTCCTTACTCTTGCCCAGAAGTTTTCCTTCAGGATTACTTTTATTCACAAAGGCATTGAGATCCTTTGCGTCAGACAAGAGTTTTTCCTGACGCATCAGTGTGATGATTCGTATAACATCCTGGAGCGGGATTCCGAGTTTATCCGCTAAGTATTCCACACGAGCCTCACCATCTTCGTCTTTCAGTTGAGATGTTTGCTTACTGGAGATAAGGCGTTTTACGATCCTGACAGCCTGGACCTTTTCCTGCTCGTTGAAAGCACCAGATGCATATATTCTTTCAATAGCCGCCTGGGCAGTTTTGTATTGCAGGCTATCTGCATACACTCGTGACTGATTGTTTTTGCGTTTGATATACCCTGCTTCCTCCAGTGCGGCAATGGCTGTTTTGACCCGTGTTTCAATCTCTCCCACCGTATCATCCCACCCAGCTTTCCTCGCGATCTCCAGAGCAGATTGTGAGATCGTCAGTCGGAAACGGGTCAAGTCTTTAATAGCCTTCCAAATCTGGTCAATTTCTTTTTGCGTGAGCCTTGTATTGTTTTGTAAAATGAAATGCTTGTTGAGGTCCTCTTCGTCATAGAGAATGTAACAGTTCGCTTCTAGTTTTTCATCTCGTCCTGCCCTACCGGCCTCCTGCACGTAGTTCTCGAGTGAATCACTGATATCGTAATGAATAACGGCCCGGATATCTTTTTTGTCTACGCCCATTCCAAAGGCGGAAGTGGCTACCATGATAGTGGCATCGCCTGCGAGAAAGGCATCCTGGTTCTCGGTTTTTACATTAGCATCAAGTTTGCCATGATACGGACGTGCGGGAAGTCCGTCCTCACTTAACTTTCTTGCCAGATCCTCCGCTCTCCTGGTACGTGATACATAGACAATTGAAGGCACTTGATGCTGACTCAAAATATCGCGCAGGGTATTATACTTACCAGCATCCTCAGTCTGCTCATACACCGTGTAGTGAAGATTTTTACGCGATTCTGTAGATTGAAAAATCGTAAGCGATAAATTCAATTCATCATTAAAATATTGCCGGATATTTTCAATGACCTGAGGCTTGGCCGTAGCAGTAAAACAAGAAACGGGTATGATCGTTTCCTGATTTCGTTTGGCCTGAATGTTTTTGATAAACTCGCCAATAAAGAGGTAGTCGACTCTGAAGTCGTGTCCCCAGGAGGAAAAACAATGCGCCTCATCAATGACAAAACGATTGATCTGGCGACTTTGAATAAGTTTTTCGATACTGGGGGATCGAAGCGACTCCGGCGATAAATACAAAAGGTGTGCTAATCCTTCTTGCACACGTTCAAAACTCTTACTGCGTTCAATAGGATCCTGGAGACCATTGATTGTGACAGCGGATGTTATACCGGCCCTTTCCAGATTGTCAACCTGGTCTTTCATAAGGGATTGAAGTGGAGAGATAATGACAGTCAAGCCTTTATTTTGTTGCCCCTGCATCAGTGCGGGAAGCTGAAAGGTGATTGACTTACCCCCGCCGGTAGGAAATATAGCAAGTAGTGATTCGTAATTCAATGCAGCGTTTACTGCTTTCTCCTGCAATGCCACTCCACCAAAGGTCCTGAATGCTTCATATCCGAAGATAGATTTTAGACCCGCATGTGCGTCATTCATTTGCTTACAATAGGGACATCCTTCTAAACATCTTTGACTGCGCAGGAGACGCATCACCTGATTGAGTTCAGGTCTTGAGTGGTTTAGCCATTTTGGTGCTATTGAATACATATCATCCACACGGATGAGTGCAAGACAATAGGCCAGCGCAGCTGGAGAATGTAGGATAAGATGATCTACATTTGCGTGCTTGCAAATTTGATTTTGAAAAACAGTGGTAATGTCATCATTAAGCGAATCGGAAGCCATATCAAAATCAACGTACTCAAAGAATGCATCAAATCCCGGTTCATTCTTTAGAAGTTCGAAAAGAATATTTTTGAACGCAGGTTCAAGAATGCGGAAAGCATTCACCTCGTCATAAAAAAGATCCCTGGCTTTGATGGCATCGTTAAGTGGATTGTTGAGTTCTTCAGTCAAAAGCTTGTCATCCTTGACAAGGCTATGATATGGTCTTGTAGGAAATAATAATGGGGCCAGATCCAGTGTATCGATGATCCGTATATTGGTGTTGGCATAATTCACTGCCTTTCCGATAAACTTCAGATCATGACGGATCACATTATGTCCGGCTAGAAAAGGTGTATTATCAAGAAATTCAATAAATCCAGATACCTGGGCGCTGTGAAAAGATTGGTTAGGCTCGCGAAATGCGCCGATATCCAGGATGGCTTTTGTCCTGGGCTCAATCTCGGTGTCGAAGAAGACGATGGGTTTCATTGGGTCGCTGAAGCAAGTAATCAGGGAAAGATAGCAAGAAGGGTGCCCAAATCGGAAGTTTCCGGGCGTCGGGATGCACTGGATTTCGAGATCATTGAAAAGCTGGAGGTGGATTTAGAGAGTTTTAGTGAGATACAGAGGGGGTTGAATGGAAAATAATAAACCATTCTGATAGATATTTTTATGAGAATTTAAAATAACTTAACTTATTCATTATCAATGCATTAATGAAGTTTTTCTTTGTTATGTATAAATAAATATATAACGGTGAGTTAAAATAAATGGGGTTTTTATGAACTAAACCCAACTCAATGAGGTTTACCATTCATAAGTTCTTTGAAAGGATCGTTTTAGCATATCTGCCTTGGGGAAATACTGATTTAATAGTGCACTAAGGTTGCACGGTGAACAAATCACCTCTTGACCGCCCATCTCGATACGGCTTAACCCGTCTCGGTACAGCGAGTATTCATATCAATTTGATTTTATTTTCTTTTTCAAAATTAGAAGCGGAATGAACTGTGTAAGACACAGTATTCATTCCCACGGCTAAAGAAGATATGTTTAATAATTTCGATCCGGGTGAGCTGATTCAAGGAATCAAGCTTATCCTCACAAAGAACCGTAGTTCTTTGTCAGTAACTGATGTTGTCATTCTGGAGCAATCCATTAAAGCTTTAGAAGGACTTACTACTGTACCTGATTCTTCAGAAAGGAAGACTCAATTTGTTGTCATAGTTGGAAATCTCACCAAGGTGGTAACTGCCTGGAGAGCAATTAAGATTATGAAAGAGTTTTTTGATCAATTTCAGGATTTGAACTGACCCGCTTTTAATTTTTTTTTATTTTAACATTATGAACCTAGGTAACTCAATAAAATCTGCCAGGAAGAAATTGCAAATAAGCCAAGCTTATTTAGCAGATGCCTGTGGAATTACACAATCCTATTTATCTCAAATTGAAAACAACAAAAGAGAACCTAATTTATCTTTACTAAAAATAATAAGTGAAAAATTAAATATTCCGTTACCTATTTTATTTTTTACTTCATTAGATAATGAAGATATTCCTGAAGCAAAGAAGGAGGCTTTTAGGTTAATCAATACTTCATTAAATAATTTAATAACCTCCATTTTTATATCTGAAAAGTAGATGGTAACCTCAAAAAAACAGCTTACTTCAATTATAGGATATTCCTATGAAGAAATAACTAAAGTTCTTGAAGAAGTAGATAAATTCTATTACACTTTTTACCAACCGAAGAAAGATAATCTAGGGAAGCCAAAAATTATAAATGGTCAAGTTCAGAAAAGACCTATCACGCCAAGTGTAAGTACATTAGAACTTATCCAATCAAGAATCCAAACTCGAATACTTGAAAAAATTCCATTGATTTCAAATATAAAAGGTGGAATAAAGGGTAGTAGTAATATAATGAATGGGGCCTTGCATAAAGGCAAAGAATTTATTTTTCAGACCGATATCGAAAAGTGTTTTCCATCGATTTCGTCGAAAATGGTATTCAATGCATTAAGATATAGAGGATTTTCGAAGGTAATTGCAGATCTTTTAGCTAAGTTGGTCACTTATGAAACTTTAGATTCATACAGAATAAATTGCTTACCCCAAGGTACACACACTAGTACTTTAATAGCAAATATTGTTCTTGAAAAACCTGCTTCAAAGATTTTAGAAATAATTAAGGATCGGGATATAACATTTACATTATGGGTTGATGATTGGACTTTTTCATCCAATCAAGACTTTAGAGATCTTGTTCAACCTATAATTTCAACAATTGGATGTGCTGGTTTCAAAGTTTCAAGAGATAAAACCACCTACAGACATAAAAAGGCATTGATTACTGGAATAATTGTTGGAAAATCCGGTTCCATTAAAGTTTCTGAATCCTTTAGAGAAAAAGGGAAACAAGAATTATCCCCTGAACAAATTCGGGGCAGAGAACAATACCAACAAAATGTTTACAAAATGAGAAAGCGCTAAAAAACCTGTAGCGAAGCCAAGCCAGAAAGTCGTTGGACGAAGTATTGTTAAGGAGACTTTCTTTTACTAGACATTCCCTATCCCAACATCACTTAGCTCAAAGACAATTCCCTCGACAACCTCCGCGATTCGGATGAACTGGCCCTATAGATCATTGAGAATCTGGAAGTGGGATTGGAGCGTTTTAGGGAGGTCCTGAGATCACTTAATAAAAAATGAATGCTCAGTCCTAAGAATTTATAGTTGCGTTTTAGGTCTTAAAGGCAATTATAGAGATTTATAATTGCGGTTCTAGAGGTATCATGTCCTTTAAAAAAGTCCGTGACGGAAACTCAATAATCTTTGAACAAACTAATTTTCCTTTTAAGGTGGTTGTCTTGATTATGTCCCAATTCGCCCAGCCATTGCAATCTACCTATGATAATGCCAGGATGTGTTCTGTGCTTATCCGCTAAAGCGATAATATCCTGATCATCAAAATCAACTGGAAGTTCTTCAATGGCTTTTTCTGGAAGTAGCCATCTCATCGAAAAGCGGTTTGCTTCCTCCTCCTTTACCTTATTCAGTACACTGCCTTCATACTCCTCAAGGAAAACCTCTTTTCGCCCATGAAGAAGTACATGTCCTGCCTCATGAAAGAACGTAAACCAGAAATGGTCATTGGTTTTATGCCGGTCTGTCATTTGGATCATTGGGTTGTCTCTAAACCATCTGGTTGCTCCACTGACCGGAGCCTTTGGTAAACACATCGAGTAGATGACGGCTACTCCGGCCGCAGTGCATTTCCTCTGTAGTTGCACTGCAAAGTCAGCCGGATGATGCTGCACCAATGATTTTACATCCTGGAGCACTTTCTTAAACGAATCTTTATTGTATTCAGGCAGTTGTAACTTCTGCATTTCCAGCTCACCCATTCTCAGCCAGGCAGCCATGCTGGCCAGGGTAGCCTGATATGCAGCACTCTTGCGATATTGGGCAGAGGCAAAATCATCAACATACCGCGTCTGCCATCTGTCCGGATTGACCACTCCATAAAACTCTAGTGCTTCTTCCACCATAGCCGGGCCTGGTTTATCCGATTTGATATAACCACATTTTTTAAGCTCCTTAATAGGTTGTTGTCGCACCCATTCCTCAGCATAGGAAAGCGCTTCCTCCTGCTCTATCCGGGCTAGTTTTTCCCTGTATTGCGTTTCCCGGTTGAGCCAGTATTGGGCTTCAACTCCCAATACCCTTTCAAGCTGCAGGGCTGTGGTATAGGTTATAGGTTCTTTTCCTGAGATCAGATCGTTTACTTTTGATGGGGTCTTACCCAGACGGTCAGCGAGTTCCGCCTGGCTCATTTTGATATGTTCGATATGCTCGAGGATATCATCACCAGGCGGTGATAAGATTTCTCTTTTTGAATTGAGTCGCTTAGCCATGAGATGGTTGGTAGGTAAAAAGGTAATCAATGATAATCGGTGGTCTCCAGTATGCGTATATCTGTGATCCTGATTGAATCGATACTCCCATCTTCTTTTGTCGGTATGGGATTGTGTTCTATTTCAAAAATGAGCCGGTAGTTACCTGAGATACTGACAGCCCATTCCCCATTCCTGTCGCCTGTCAGAAGGTGACATTCTAAAGCCAGGAGAGATTGTATAGTAGCTAGATTAGGCGCGGCTTGAAGTTGAGCCATACGCTGTGAAACACGTTTGGCCATAGATCCATAGTTTTTTTTAATCTCTCCGGGATTCGTCAGGATCTTTTGTAGTTTTCTATTCTTAAACGTAATATTCATGCAAAATTACATTTTATTACCCTAATAGGGTAATATTTTGTCAAGTTATTAACATTTTTGTGTAACCAGCCTTCAATTTTAATGCAATTCCATACATTGGAATGGAAATCCAAATTAATCCAAAATATAACCAAAACCTAAGCTACATATCCCTCGCGGACCTCGACAATCTGCCGGGTCCGGATGTGTTTGCCTTAGAGATCATTGAGAATTTGGTGGAGGGGTTGGAGAGTTTTAGGGAGGCGGTGAGGTCATTAAACAGTAAGAAATAATTTTTTGATTATGGAAAAACTTACGTCACTAAATCTATCATTTGACAGAGTGCTCATGCAATTAGTGCTTCCTGGTGCTATTGCAGCATTTCCGTTTTTATCGCTATACTTCGACC